>Ga0302253_1000131_pt1 | contig 79108 bp, 94 predicted proteins | sample AAG_RA_Trp_MG_FD_193537 | JGI IMG/M metagenome (GOLD analysis project Ga0302253, IMG submission 193537) | Enriched activated sludge microbial communities from anaerobic digester in WTTP, New Holstein, Wisconsin, United States - AAG_RA_Trp | ecosystem: Engineered > Bioreactor > Anaerobic >... | reverse complement strand
CGTCGGCAGGGAGCACAAGGTCCAGCCCAAGGACATTGTTGGAGCGATCGCCGGTGAAACGGGCATCCCGGGAAAAGCGATCGGGGCTATTCGGATCCTCGATTCATACTCGTTTGTCGAGATCCCGACGGAGCACGCTGCTGAGGTCTATGAGATCATGAAGGAGCGGACCATCAGGAACCAGCCGACGAAGATCGAGCCGGCACAGGCGCAGGGCCGCCGGTCGTCCCCGCAGTGATGCCGGGACGTATCCCATAAACCTCTTATAGGTTCCGCGGGCACCTTCTGTGCATGAACACTCGATCCGTTACAGGGGGTTTTTTGATTCTCCTCTCCCTGCTTTTCATTGCAGGGTGCCTGCAGACAACCCCCCCGGCAACCCCGGCCCCGACAGAAGTCGTTACCACCACGACCGAAGTGCCTACTCCCGTTCCCACGACCCTTGTTTCCTCGACCCCCGGCCCAACCCAGCAGCTCCCCGACATATGGAGCCTGGAGGTCCAGGCCTATGGCAACGGTGAGGCGATCGATCCGAAGATTATCGTCTCCTGCCAGGGGGGCAAAGGCCTGAACTTTATCCAGCAGATCGATATAAAAGTGACCCGTCCGGATGGTATCGTGGAAACCGCGGTCATTTCAAAACCTCTCTATAAAGGCAAAGAAGTCTCCCTGCCGATAACTTCCCAGATGGGCAATGTCAACAGGGTTGAGATCTGGGCATTGACACCGGAAGGAAACCAGGTAAAAATCTTCGATGATTACGTGCCGTTCCGCACGTATCACTGATCTTTTTTTCAGGCCTCGCGCTTTTCGTCACGCTGTGCATAATACTGAAAAAGGAGCGGGATTGCAATACCGACAGCAATGATTCCGTACGCCAGCGGCTCGTCGCCGAATGGGGGGGTCAGGATTATCCATATGCCGTTCACGACGATAAACAATCCGAGAAAAACGCTGATGATCCTGATGATGATGTGCATTCTCCAGCTCCGGCCTGTATGGGATTGTATTCGCTGCAGGAAATGAAACTTTGCGTCCAAATGATCCAAATCTGTATCATTCATCGGCTATCCGCATCGTCTCCCAGGAAACTGCTTTCCTTTCCACGGCGTTCCTGATGATCCGCTGGGTGCGCGATAACGCCGCTCCGTCTCCTTTCTTCACATCCATGAAAATGATGTGTATCTCTCCCTGTTTCTCGTCAGCAACCCTCGTCAGACCATCAAAGATAATATAATCCACCGGGGACCCGATAAACCGTGCATCCGACGGGGTATAACAAAAATCCGGGAGGACCGGCGCCATCTGCTCTGCTATCTTTCCCTTAAGCGTGGAACGCGACCGGTTCACGGAATCCTTCCGTATCCCGTCGGCAGCCTCTTTCTTCCAGACCTCGAGCTCTGCCCGGGATCGTTCCTCGATGACGGGAATCATGGCCCTGACATACAAATAGCCCAGGATAAAACCAAGGACGAGAGCCAGGACAACCGGTATTATCAGCTCTTCCAGAAACATCAACAGGGATACGCGGTAATCCCTTAATGTGTTTGAGGGGGAAACGGGATCAGAACCCGAGTAATATAGATGATGCAGCAGATCCCATACTGGTAAGAGTTACGGGGTGGAGACCATTTCCCTCATTCCCATACCTGCAAGAATCATTGCCGCTGAACGCGAACTATCCGATCTTCTGGCATACCCGCAGGAACGTTTTGAAGAGATTATCAGGGATGTCGGATTCCGTTGTGATTGCTGCAGCCAATGCTGTACACGGGCGTTCAATGGCCATGTATTTCTTCTTGACCGGGATACCGTGAGGGCCAGGGAGATCGATCCACAATCGGTTGAACCTGCTCCGTTCCCCGAGTTCTGTGACCAGAACGGCACGTTCTATGTATCCGGGTATGCCCTCAAGGCAAAGGACGATGATTCCGGGTCCTGTTATTTCCTTGAGAACACCAGGTGCAGGATTTATGACCAGCGCTTTTCGATCTGCCGTGTCTATCCCTATATGCTCCATCGTGAACCGGACGAGAACGGGAATACGGACTGGAGACAGATTGCAGGACTCAACGAGCACGGGGATTACCACACGGAGATACCCGACAGTCTTTGTCGCCAGATTGCCGCCGAAACCCGGGAGTACGAGGCAGCCGTCATCAGGCAGGAGATTGCATTCCTGACCTGCATCCGTGACTACTTCTTACAGAACAGACTCAGGCATGTCCAGAAGATCCATGACGACCGCATGAGGGGATACAGACGGGGAGGAGAGATCCGGGTCATGGTGTACTTCAATGGCCATCTGGAAGAGCACCGGATCTGCGGGAAAGGTACTCCAGGATCGACAGGGACGCCGCAGGAAAAAAAACGGAAATCCCATCCATGAAAACCGGTCTGATTCAGGTAACCGGGCGGCTGTTTCCGCGATGGTTCGCCGGGGATCCGAACCGGTATGATCCTTTCGGGATGAACAGTTCGAACCGGGCTCCCTGCAGGTAGACGCCGGTCTCACGAAGGCTGATACCGGTGATGGAAAGGATTTCACGGGCAAGAAAGAGGCCGAGGCCGGTATTCTTGCCAAACCCGCGCCGGAAGATCTTCTCCTTATCCTGAGGGGGTATCCCCACACCGTCATCTTCTATCGTTACTATCAGGCCGTCATCGGTTTCATGTGCGCCAAGACTGATATAGGTTTTTTTAGGACCCCCGTATCTCATTGTATTATCGACCTGGTTGTAAAAAACGCGTTCCAGGAGGGGATCTGCAAAGATCTCTATGTTTTCCAGATCCGAGCGTAACTGGACCTGCTGCAGGTCTGCGTGGGTACATGCCCGGAGGAACACCTCCTGAACGTTCTGCCACGACGGGGGGATTACCCCGAGGTTCTGATACAACCGCGTAAACTCGATATGCTGCGCGATAATCGTGGTCGTCTCCATCAGTTTTTCAATATACATGGAGGCCTGGGATTTCGGAGGGTATTCCTTCAGAAGGGACAGGTAGCCCCCAAGAACGGTCAGTTTGTTCCGGATATCATGGCGCGTGATCTCGGCCATGAGATTCAGTTTCTTGTTTGCGAGCTGCAGTGCCTGTTCCACCTGCTTGCGTTCCGTGATATCCCGGGCTGCAGCATACATAAGTTTTTCACCGTAGGGGAACGATCGCCATTCAATCCAGCGGTAGATCCCGTCCTTGCACCGGAACCGGTTGACAAAATTCACAATCCCTTTTCCGGCTCGCAGATCCTCCATGGCCCTGACCGTTGCAGGCAGATCATCGGGATGGACCAGGTCAAGGAATTTTTTTCCTTCCAGTTCATCGATTCTCCACCCCAGGATCATCTCCCAGGCCGGGTTCAGTCTCCTGAAATACCCGTCGGTGTCGGCAATACAGAGGAGATCCAGGGCCAGGGTAAAGAACTGGTCGAGTTCCCCTGCCTTTTCCTGCGGGGCAACCTCGGTTTTTGTCCGGTGAACAGCGACATCGATCTTGCGGCTGAGCTCGCTGAACCGCGATGCAGGATCACTCCCCTTCTGAAGATAAAACGTTACACCGAGGTTTATTGCCTCGATGATGACTTCTTCCCGCCCTTTACCGGTGAATATAATGAACGGTATGTCCCCGAATTCTGCCCGGACCTGTTTTAAAAAATCAACCCCGTCGGATTCCGGCATGAGATAATCAGAGATGATCACATCAAAACGGCCTGCCCGGAGCTTCCTGAGCCCCTCCGCCGCAGATTCGGCAGTTTCAACCGTATTTCTGCCATCCTTTTCAAGGAAAAGCCTGCACAGGGTGAGCAGTTCAGGCTCATCATCGACATAAAGGACAGAAGGCATGTGAATAAATGTCATAAATGCCGGCAAAAAAGGTTTTCCCTTATCCACCCATTCCCGGATACCGGTACCGAAATGGCTCTTACTGTGCCGTTACGAGCGGCATATCGCTCGGGCAGGGATTTTCATCCTCATACGCTACCTGCAGGATTTTTAACCATCCGGACGAATCTTTCATGAGTCATCATGAAACAGCCCCGCACGGTTGACCTCAAAGCCATTGCCGGAACCGCGATGGAAAAATACGGTTTTAATCCACAGTTCCCGGAGACGGTTATCCTGGAAGTCAGGGCGCTGACTGACAAGGTAGCCGGATATGACAAGGGAACGACGGGGGATCTCCGCTCCCTTCTCTGGTCGTCCATTGATAATTCCGATTCGATGGACCTTGACCAGCTCGAGTACTGCGAACGCCTATCCGGCGGGGAGGTTCGGGTTCTGATTGCAGTCGCCGACGTCGATATCTATGTCCCCAGGCGTTGCCACGCTGACCGGTATGCCGCGCATAACGGCACCTCCATCTATACCGGGATCGTTACGTTCCCGATGCTTCCTGACCGGCTTTCAAAAGACATCTCTTCCCTCCTGCCGGACAGGGATCGTCTCGCGATCGTTGCTGAATACACTGTCCTCCCTGACGGTAGTATCCGCCCGGGAGGTGTCTCACGCGCCCTTGTCCGGAACAAGGCAAAACTCGTATACGAGGAACTCGGGGACTGGCTCGAAGGAACGGGGCCGATACCCCCGCCTGTTCGCGATATCCCCGACCTCAGGGATCAGATAAAGCTCCAGGCCGAGACCGCCCGCCGGCTCCGGAAAAACCGGATGGACAAGGGGGCCCTTGACCTCCAGACCATCGAAGCACAACCGGTTGTCGAGGGGGACAGGGTCCGGGAGCTTGTTGTCCTGAAACAGAATATGGCACGGATCGTGATCGAGGAGTTCATGGTGGCAGCCAACCGGACCATGGTCTCATTCCTCGGGGATGCGGGAGTCCCGATGATCCAGCGGGTTGTCAAGGTTCCGAAATTCTGGGACGAGATTATCCTGACGGCAGCAGAGTATGGCGTCAAGCTGCCCAAAGCCCCGGATGTCAGGGCGCTTGCATCGTTTCTCAAAAAACAGAAGGAGGCGGATCCCGAGCGGTTCCCCGACCTGTCACTCACCATCATCAAGCTCCTCGGTCCGGGTGAATATATGCCCCTCGAGCCAGGCGCGGCGCCAACTGGTCATTTCTCGATGGCAGTAACCGATTATACGCACGGTACTGCTCCGAACCGGCGATATGTCGATGTCATAAACCAGCGGCTGATCAAATCGGTGCTCGACAAAACGCCAAGCCCCTACACCCTTGATTCCCTTGTCGACCATGCGGTCTGGCTTTCCGACCGGGAGAAAGGGTCCAAGAAAGTGGAGCGGTTCATGCGAAAAGCAGCGGCAGCCGTGTTATTACAGGATCAGATAGGGAACATGTTCGAAGCGCTGGTGACCGGCGCGTCCGAGAAAGGGACCTATGTACGGCTCATCGAACCGCCGGCCGAGGGTCGGGTAGTACGGGGCGAACGGGGATTATGGGTGGGCCAGAAGGTGCGGGTCCGGCTCCTGAAGACAGATCCCTACAACGGGTTTATCGATTTTGAACGTATCGGAGGAAAATTACGGAAGTGACGGTGAAGAATTTCTCTCCTTCTTCCGATTGTTTCCATTGGTTTCAGAATCTTTACAGCGATGAGATCCCATGAGGGGAGTAAAAAACCAGGAGATGGTCATCTGAAGTCCTGGAACGGCGTAATACACAATGCTGATATATCCAATCCCTGATGATCAGATATGCAACATACAACCATTCTTTCCGGAATAGTGCTCATCTGCATCCTTGTTGCCATTGCCGGATGTACCGGGACACAGAAACCGGCTGACACTCCCGTTGTAACGCCGGCGGCTGCAATCGCCCCCGCAACCGTTACTGCCGGTGCTGATCTGGTCCCTTCACCGACTGACAGTATCCTCGCGGCAAATAACGTCAACATCAATGTTGAGAAGGATCATCTCGGGAATGTCATCGTGACATTTCAGGGGGGAAGCGGGCTCCAGCAGGTCAACAGGATCGATGTTACCCTGAACCGGGCCGATGGACAGATTAAGACCGGGGAAGTCGGGATCAGGGTTGATGATCAGCTGACGCTGGAAGGAACAAAAAGCACGGACCGTGTCATAGTCTCGGTCTCCATGAAGGACGGGAAGAGATACAAACTCGTCGATACCCTGGTGCCATTTAAAGCGCGGCTGTAACAGAGATTCCTTTTTTTCCCCACCCGGTTTTATCAGACTTCGCTCCTGCAGTTTCCCAGAGACCACGTTCAGAATACCACGAAGTTATTATAACAGCACGGCGTGACATTGGATTTGATGATCCGTATCCGGAGATTTCTCAATCTGGCGATGGTTTGTTGTTCCCTGATCATCGTTGTCCAGGGTGTTTCCGCCTTCAGCGTGGGGGCGGTCTCAGTCAGCCCATCCGGCAACCTGTATCCCGGGAATACCGTCAATGTGTCATACACGGTGTACGCTGCAAGCGGCGCAGCATTTCCCTCGTACGATGACCTGCAGTTCGTGACGGAACTCGACGATCCCAGCTGGCTGTATTCGATTTCCGTGAACGGAGTGAAGAATACCCGGCCGATCACAGGAGGAAAAGTACTGACCATCAGCGGTTTTGAGCTGGCGTACAAACCCCAGTTCGAAGTTGATGTTCAGGTTACGCTCCAGGGCACAATCCCCGCAGGAACCATTCGGGGGACCAATAAAACCCTCGTAAGGATTCAGGAGCTGGATGCGCGGGGATATTCCATCGGGTACTCGGCAGTGGACATCGACAACCTGATCGGGGAACCGACGCCCCCGCCAACACCTGCATACGGCACCATTACCATCACCTCGTCACCCACCGGTGCCGATATCTATGTTGACAATGTATACAAGGGACTCTCTCCGGGAGTATTCAGTGCCATCCAGAACGGGGACCACTGTGTGCTGATGAAACTGGATGGCTACCAGGATTATACAAGAACCGTGACCGTAACGGGGGACAACCAGTCGCTGCATGCGGTGCTGAATCCAAAGGCATCTGTTCCTGCAACCACTCCTGTGCCCGGCCAGACCTCTGTAACCGGTACGGGATCGCCCTCCCCGACAACGCCTGCACAACTCCCCGGGTATGGTTCGCTCTCGATCACAACGACACCCCCGGGAGTTCTTATCTATGTGGACGGTGCAATGAAGGGCGTGTCGCCGGCGACAATTCCCATGCTGTCGGAAGGACCTCATGACGTGACGCTGATCATGGACGGTTACCAGGATCTCAAAACGACCATTGTCATCAGCGAGGGATCAACATCGGAATATATAACCGGGCTTGCAAAAACAACACCAAGAACCCCGGGGTATCCTGCCGCAGCAGCCGTATTTACGCTGGGATTATTCGCTCTTCTCCGGAAAACAAAAGACTAAAAAAAATTCCGGTCCCTCGGACATCCGGTACTGCCGGGATTTTATCCCCGTTTATAGCCAAGTTTCCTGAGCAGGCCGGTCCGCCATTGGACACCCTCGGGACCTTCAACTCCCCGGGGTTTTTGCCCGTCGATGACGCCCATGATTCCCCGCCCCTGGTGCGATTCGGCTATAATAATCTCCGCCGGGTTTGCCGTTGCGCAATATACCGTGCAGACCTCCTGAAGATTTTTTATTGCGTTCAGGACGTTGACGGGATAACAGTCCCGCAAAAACAGGATGAACGAATGCCCGGCTCCGATGACCTTCGCGTTGTCACGCGCCAGGGCCATCAGATCCGCATCATTACCATCGATCCGGATGAGGCAGTCTCCCGATGCTTCCGAAAACGCCACTCCGAATTTTGCGCCGGGAACTGCCCCCACGACCACTTCTGCAATATCCTCAACCGTCTTGATAAAATGGGATTGGCCGAGAATAAAATTCACATCTTCCGGTTTGTGAATTTTTACTACCTTGATCTCCACTCCTTCGCCAGCCATGGATACACCGGATGTGAATTGGGCGTTCGGGTTAATAAATTGGTTTTGATGAGAGGATTGGGAGACGGTATGTTCCTTCTGGTTCCGGTGATTCCCGGGCATCCTCTGAAAAAGACGCTGTGTGGTACCTTCCGCGTGATGGCAGACTGCTTCCTGGATAAACTATACTGCATCCTTTTATCTGTACAGATGAAATCTCAATTTAAAGGAATTGTTCGCAACGGGTGTCACTCATGAACATGGTCCGGTACAAGATCTTGGTAATGATTCTTATCGCCTGTTTTTTACTTTCAATAGCACCGGTTTCTGCGGTAAAATCATATGAACAGTCGGTGGGAGATTCCCTTACACGGGGAAGCAGGTTCACCGTTTCCATCACCGCTATTCCGAATTCATCGTATTACGTTTGGATCCCGCACACATCCTCCATGACAGGTGAACCCCGGGACCAGCCACCGGTTATTGCTGATTACCAGGCAAATGTTGCCCAGGACCCTGAGAGCGGACCGTATACCATCGGGTCCTACCGGTATTACAACGGGGGTGGACAGACAATTCGGGATGATATCGCTCCCTCCACGGCAGATCTGTCAAATACCCGCTACTACGCGCTGGTAACTACGGATCATGCCGGGCAGGCAACCGTTGAATTCCTCACGTCCGTCAATACCGGTCTCAGGTCATATTCGGTAAAGGTTGAAAATCCCCGGTCTGTGGACAGCGACAACCTGTTTGTGGAACTCCGCGTCTTTTCAAGGAGAGCCCCCTCCCCTGTAGAGATATTCACAGTCCCGAAAACGGAGATAACAACCGTGGAGCAGACAACCACCGTGGTAAGCCTGCCTCCGGAAACGACCGCCATCCCGACAACGATGCCGGACCCCCTTCAGACAACAGTCCCGCCAACGTTACCGACAACCAGAAAAGCGCCGACAGGGATTGGGACATGCATCCTTGCCGCAGGTGTGTTCCTCCTCATGAAGAAAGGACACTGACGATCCCGCGGAGGACGACTATGCAATCCGGATTACCGGACCGGTAACCTAGGGAGGACATCATTCCCCCCTTTATCATACCTCACAGATACCCGAATCAATTCCGATCCCTGAAACAACCATGTCCCGCAACGATGAAAATGCAGTGACCTGTTCCCATGAACAGGAATCGGATATCCTTCAGCAGTTCTTTTCCCGACCGCTCTTTCTGAGCATTACGATCGGCATCCCGTTCTGCCTCTTCAAACTCCTGTTCGGCATCACGCTGATCCGGGCTCTCATAGATATGCCATCCCCGTTTTCATCTGCGGGCTGGATCGTAACAGCATGGGCTCTGACGGATCTGATCATGAACATCGGCCGCGAAGTTTTCGATATCCTTGGCCGCCCGGCACCTTTCGAATACTGCACGATAGCACAGGCTGGCCGCCTGTTCCATATGCCGATGGTGTTTCTCGCGATCGATACCCTGCTCACGTTTATCATCATCTGTGCGATGCTCTGGTCCGGATGGATTGCAACCCTGACCACGTTCGAGAGTTACCTGTGGTATGGTGCTACAACCCTGAACCTGATCAGCCTCTCTCTTGTCGCACTCTATAACGAGATCCGGTCCCTGCACTAAAAACAGACAGGTTTGGAATAGTATTCCGGGGATCTTTTCAGTTACTTCGCGTCCTCTCCGAGCGCTTCCCTGCTCCGCATCTGGTACAGGACCATCGGATCCATCTCTTTGTAGGAGTCTTTGCCTGTCCGCATGATGACATTCGATATCCCGCTGTTGACAATCATCTTGGAACAGAGGAAACAGGGCCAAATCTGGGTAGTTTCGTCGGTTTCAACATCGAAACCAGCAAGGTACAGGATACATCCCCGGGCATGCTTTCCGGCCTGGAGGAGTGCGTTCATCTCGGCATGTACGCTCCGGCACCGCTCATAGTTGGAACCTGATGGGATATTATGCTCCTTCCGCCAGCAGCGGTTGAGCTCGGTGCAGTCCATCTGTTTCCGGGGGGCCCCCGTATACCCGGTTGAGACGATGGTATTGAATTCGTCGACAATGATCGCACCAAAGTTCCTCCGGAGACAGGTCCCCTGGTGGGCGCACCGCGTTGCCAGGTCGAGGAAGTACTGATGCCTGTTGGTCCGCATGAGAGAAAATATGGAAGAGTCCGGTATTAAAGCGGTAGGTTTTGTAACCACAGCACTTTCACACTGTCCCTTCATCAGACCCTTAATAACCATGATACAAAACAGGGGGTATGACAGAAATCAGCATCGTTGAAGTCCCCGCCATGAACATCGTGGGAACGAGGAAGACCGGGACGTATACCCTGATCCCTGAACTCTTCATGAAGGTTTTTTCCAGCATCGAAAAAAAGTAGGTTGTTGTCACCGGTCCGCCATTCTTCATCTGCCATGAGATCTCACCGGATGCAGTCCGGGGGGCGAACGAGACGGGGACTGCCGTTGTTGAAGTCGCATGGCCGGTTGCCGGTCATATTAAGGGCATAAAAGAGATACCGGCATATGTCCTCCAGGGAGGGCATATGGCACACGCGATCCACAAGGGGCAGTACGAGACCTGTGAATCAACCTATCTTGTACTCTTTGCATGGATAGAGAAACAATCCCCGACAATTTGCGACCCGATCCGTAAGGCGTATCCCAACGATCCCCGTACAGTACCTCCGGAACAGATTATCACGGAGATCTATGTTCCGGTAAAGTGACAAACCTTTTTTCGTACACCTGCGATCCAGAACGCTATCCGGAAACCCCCGGAAACAACCAGAAGAACAGTGACAGGTGCAGGATACACAGGAAGGGTACAAGCAGGAATTTCACGTGGCGGGTCTTGTGCCGGAGAATGAGCATTGCAGCCATGGCGCCCCAGGGTCCGAGGACTGCAGCACCGAGAAGAGAATGTTCCGTACTCCGGTACGCGTTCACTTTTGCACTGAACTTATCGAGAGCAAACACAAGAAACGCAAGGATATTCAGGCTGGCATACAGGAGCGGGAAGATGCCGGGGAATGTAACAACCATAGTGCCGGATGATACGATGCTGGTCTTATTCCCGACACCGGAAGTGCCACCGGCAGAACATGTTTTCCGGGTGTGGATCGGGCGGTGCAAATTCGCATTCTACACGGATCCGGGGATCGATCTCGCGAGCGAACCCGGTAAATTCCGCCCGGTGCATCTCGCGGCAGACGTATTCCCCCTGCCCCCGCTTCATCCGTGCCAGCTGCGTCGGACAGGCGGGAACCTCGATGATCACTTCATCATCCTTCTCAATGATGGTATACCCGACGATCATTGCCCAGGGAAAATGCCGCAGGGCACGGACGAATCCCGGAAGGCCCTTCTGAGAGATCCTGAAACGCCGTATAATGTCCTTTGCCGCCATGCCGGCAACCTTCCCCCAGACCTGTTCGTTGATCTGTTCTGCAACCGGCTGACCGAAGCGGTCATTGATATTGATAAACCAGAATGCATCGACAACCCGGTAGTGCCACAGGAGGAATTCGAGATACTGGTGTTTGTCCGCATCATCCATCCGGTCAAACAGCTCAAGGTTCATATCGCTCATGCAGGAGTCACCGGAAACAATAGTACACCATTTCCCGCGGGGATTATATCTGCGTTTGGCACGGCAAAGCCACCACAATGTTTGCATCATATCCCGGCAAAGATATCGATGGATGGAGGATCTGACCGTTGAGCAGGTGGAGGCAGTCCACAAGCGTCTCATGGAAGAAGCAGAAGGTGATACCCGTGTTGTATCGGAGGCAAACCTCTTTCAGATGGTATTCCGGGCAAACATGACAGAAGATGTTGTATTGCGGGCATCGCTTGTCTTCTGGTCCCTTTGTGCATATCCGGCGTTCCGCGAGGGAAATGAAAGGACAGCACTTACCATGGCTGAACAGATTCTGGCAGCCAATGGATACTGCATCAGGGGCAACAGATCCACACTCCTTGTTCTTGCTCAGCGGATCCGGGAGTTTTCTGCAGAACCTGAAGAGATCGATCAATGGTTGATCGATAATACCCGGATCGCCATTGAACGATAACATGCGGACCGATACCCGATTGCTTTCGGTATGACCGGAGGAGCGGTTCGGCAGAACAACCCGCGATGAGGGGGAATGCTGACTTCTTCCAGAGACCCGAAGGGGCAATGATCTGATGATATCGGAAAGAGAAAAGAGATTCGGGAGATCCATTTCAGAAGATATCGAGACATTCACCGTTCGGGGTCAGCCTGAATGTCGAGCCGCAACCCCCCCGGTGCTCGTGACAGGAATAGAACGTCCCTTCATCGCCAAGGTCGTCGTCAGAGACCAGGGTGTCTTTTTTACCGCATACCGGACAACTGTGTGTCATTTCCTCCAGGGCGATTACACTGTCGGTTCCATATACGCCGGGTTTTCATATAGTCCAATCGGTCGGAATGTCCGTTTTTCCGCCGATCAATAAATCCCGGGACAGAAACGGGCGGTCAGACTGCCTGACTATCGGGCAGGGGGGTCACGCCCTCTACGCTCCTACCCCTCTTCTACGGGCAACACCAGCCCCGATGGCACCTGGCTCAGGGTATCGAAACACAGGATTCGGGTTACGAGAAATCACAAAGGGTGCACTGCCGCATCCGGATGGTGTCCCGGAGCAGTTCGCCTGATTCAATGAACCGGGTTACCGGAAGAGTAAATTTTTGTGAGATGTGCGTGAGAGCAGACCTGATATCCTCGAATTCCTTTGCCGGCTGCTTCATGGCATTCCGCACGTTCTCCCGGACATTGAAGACACCCATGGGAACATACCCTTGGAGCGCCTCCCGCAGGATGATTGCACCGGCCTGTTTCTGCTCCCGTGCGAGTGCTTCGAGGACAGCCATCTTGCAGGTATAATAGCATCCCCCGAGAGGAGAATATTCTGTCTTTTTCTTTGATCCTTCATGATCCGAGAAAACCAGTTCCTCGTTGTTCAGGACATGAAGGAAGGCTTCCGACCATTCATACTGCCATCCTGTCGGCATCAGGATGACCGCATAGTTATTGTGCAGGCTTGAAAATTCATGGACCCGCCACGTATCAATGACGGAGTGTTTTTTCACCTGGGAAAGGAGATTGTCTCCAATGGTGGTATCGCAGGCGGTGATAGACCACCGGGTCGGCACAAGACGGCGTTGATTTCCGGCCCCCATGGTCCCGGCGGAGAACGCCTTCTGGATACTTGAGAACAGGAGACCATTTCGATGAAGGTTTGTGACAGCTTCCGATGCTTTCAGGTCGGTATCGTAAAACACCTTCTCCAGATCCCGGTTCCACTTCCCTGTCTCGATCTCAAACTGCTCGAGAGGGGCACTCGGGCCAAAGGGGATATGGTCATCAGAGAAGGTTGATCCTGTCGGGGTGCTGGAGAACACCACATCGCTTTCCACGGAAGAATCCGAAAGCGAGATGTCCTGAAGCTTTTCGATAAACCGGCCATTCAACTCGCCTGCATTCACCCGCTGCTTGCCCCGTATCAGGCTGAGCCGGTATCCCAGAATTTCCTCCTGAGTCTTGTTTTCCGGAATCCAGGATTCCGGAGTATCCATAACAGACGTGTTCCCGTGATCAGGTGTAACAAGCGGACCTGCATAGACATCCGGATAATTCCAGCTGCCGATAAACACGGATGGCGGTGAACTGCCGGTTATCTCTTTAGTGACTGGTGCAGAACGCATCCGGACTGTCGATTCCGTCAGTTGCCGAAGATATGTACTTTTACTGATCATGACCGTACAAAAGGAATGAACAGGAGAATATTAATCAGGTTGGCGTGCAGGGAGAAAGTGAACGGATCTCTTTGTCCCGCCTGCACAAAATGGTTTTTTGTTTTTCTGGTATCAGGAGAACTGGGGGCGTGAGACCTGCGTTACGTCCAGGACCGCTTCACGGATCAGGCGGCCATCCCAGAAAAGGTCGTCATTTTTGAAAAACGTTCGTGACCTGGATGCATGGACAACCTGGAGTACCGGGGGTTCAAGGGCAAAACACCCGTTGTTTCGTAGTTCCCTGATCGCTTCGGGGTTGCGGATATCGACCTCGTGGTAACATGCCCCGGCTTCGTTCAGGGCATCTTTGAGTTCTTCGCACTGCATATGTTTTTCGGTGGAATAAACGATCAGTTCAGTCATACCTTACCTTCCTGTGTAATCCATTCCCGATACCGGATCACAAGGGTGTCAGATGTCACCATTCCAGGGGTGGCGGGATCTGGTCTCGTTCATGTCCGATAGGTTAAGAAAAAAGGGACAGTTTTTGATATATATTGGCCAGATTCCGGCAGTTCAATGGTACGATATTGGGGGTTCAACAAATTTATATAGCATAATCAGGGGGGGCTGCAACCGCTGACATCTGTTTGTAAATCTCCTGCAGAGAGGATGCATACGGATCGGGGAAGTGAATCCGGTTCACCGGATGCTCTGCCAGATCGCGAGGCCGAACTCGAGCGCGATGAGAACGATGATGACCCATTCGAGGAAATTGGAATGCTGGATGCGGACCTCGTCCGAGAGCATGGAATAATTTCCCCGGATGACATCGATCTTGCGGCTTACGCTCTCGCTCCACAAACCGCTGCGGAGTACTTTCAGGGCGAAAGCATAGACCCGGGCATAGTAGATATCCTCGGTAACCTTGATGAGATTGTTGACTTTCTCAATGATCTCGGAGATCTCTGCCGAGGTTTCCATCTGTTTTGCCATGATGGAATGATACTGACGGCTGCGGCGGAACTGCGACAGCCGGTCGGCATGCTCAATGTCGTCGTACATCTTCTCCATCTCCCGGGTCAGTTCGCGATCATAATACCTGAGTTCGAAAACCTGGACATTGGCAAACTCGATCAAGTCAATGATATCGGTCGGGCTCTCCGGACTGCAGAGAAGGGCAGAATCCCATGACAGGATAGCGATATCGTCGGCAGAATAACTCAGGGAATTTTTCAGGACATCCTCCCGGATCTGGGGGGAGATTCTGGCCCTTTCTCCCAGAAGGAGCGGGACGGGATCGATGGTATCGTCACGGCGGTCGGTGACGTACACGGTATAATCCTCAAAGAAATCCGGGTCGATCGCAAAATTCCTGATATGGGGTCTGATGATCTCGCCAAGTGTTTTGAGATACTGGACATACAGCTCCCCCAGCCCTTCCTGCCCGGCGAACAAAAACCCGATCTCTTCGAGATCTGCATACCGTCCATCCGTCTTTTCCATGAAAAAACAGATACTGATTGCCCCGATACCGTACACGCGGGCGACAACCGAGAATTCAAACGGTCTTCCGTCACGTTCGAGACGAATCGGGTGCATCTGTATCATGAGCGGGGGCTCCTCGATCATGATCGATTTCTGCTTCACCCGCACGAAACTGGTCCTCGCCGTAAAGTAATTCTGCGCAAGGGCTTTTTCGAGCCAGTCAAGGTCGATTTCCCTGCCGATATCGTAAATCCGGTAAAACCGAAGCGATATCATGGTTCCCTTCCTCCTTCCGGGCGTTGAAAATTCCTGCAATAATGAATAACCACAGAGATGATAAACCATTGCAGGATCCGCTTTATTATACGGTCAAACCTGATACACAACCGGCCATTGGCACATTAGTTCGCGCTGTAAATAATTCATCAAAAGAACTATTTGATCACTGAACCAATTCCCCTTCGTGAAGGTTCATGGATGACTCCCTGAAGGATAAGGCAGCGGACGGACTTCTCGCGCTGATGCCGCTCTACCACCGGCACATCTTCCGGATCAACCGGCACATCTCCGGTATGGAAACCGCCCAATACCGCGTGCTCGGGGTTCTGATGAAATCGGGATCGCAGCCCATCTCGGAGATTGGCCGGGCGCTCTATATTTCAAAACCCTACATGACGGTGCTGATCGATAGCCTCATGGAAAAGGGATGGATCGAGAGAGAACAGGACCCGGATGACCGCCGGGTGATCCTTGTCTCCATCACTCCTAACGGGAAGAAGCACCTGCGCCGGGCATTTGAAGTATACAGGGAAGACGTAAAAACCCTCTTGTCCGGCCTTGGAAAGAGCGATATCAGCCGGCTCTGTTCTTCTGCGGAGTGCCTGAAAAAAATACTCGAAAAACTCTCTTGAGGTCCGGGTATGGAAGGCAGCAAGATACTTTCCCGGACCGGTACAATCCTTGCGGATAGCGCCGGAACGGAGATAACGGGACCGGCCGGACCAATTATTCATATCGATCATGTTTCGAAGATATTCCAAGACAGGGTAAAAACCGTAACCGCGGTAGACGACATCTCGTTCGATGTCATCAGGGGAGAGATCTTCGGCCTGCTCGGGCCGAACGGTGCGGGAAAAAGCACTCTGATCCGTATCCTTACAACACTACTGCAGCCTTCGAAAGGAAAGGCATTTATCGACCGGTACGAGGTTACAGCCTCACCGGAAAAGATCCGCAGCATCATCGGGGTTTGCCCGCAGAACAGCACGCTTGACGTCGAACTGACCGCGTATGACAACCTGGCCTTTTACGGTAAACTGGTTGATGTCCCCGACGAACGGCTCGATGCACGGATCTGGGAACTACTCGAGATGACGGGGCTCTCCGACAGGGCACACACGCGGGTTGCAACATTCTCCGGGGGAATGCGGCGAAAACTGGAGATCGTTCGTGCCTTTATCCATCACCCCCTCATCCTTTTCCTCGACGAACCGACCATCGGGCTGGACCCGGAGGCCCGCAGGGAGGTCTGGCAGCAGATTGCCACCCTGAACCGGGAAAAGACCACCATCATTCTGACAACACATTACATGGACGAGGCCGAAAAACTGTGTGACCGGATTGCCTTTGTCGATAAGGGGAGACTCATCTCACTGGATACTACAGACAACCTCCGCAAACAGATCCCTGCAGGCGACCTCATCGAGATCGGGACCGATACCATGAACGATGCGGCTCTTGAGGAGATCCGGAGGACAAGCCTGATCATCTCCGTCAGTTTCCGGGACAGCATCCTGCACATCTCGGCCAAGAACGGCAGCACCGTACTACCAATCATCGTTTCGGTGCTCGAAAGGCATTCAGTTGTCATGAAATCGATTGCCATCCGGCGGCCCTCGCTCGAGGATGTTTTCATCTACCTGACCGGGAAGAATCTCGATGACGGGGATACCGGCCCCACTCTTGCAGGGCCGCGGGGGGGGATGTCATGATCAAGGGCGCTGTCGCCATCTTCATGAGGGACTTCAAGAAGTTCCTCAGCAACCCGTTTGTCATCGTAATAACCATGTTCATGCCCATCATGTACCTCATTATCTTCGGGAACGCGATGGGCGGCACCATCACCCATATTCCCATTGCGGTCGTCCAGGAAGAGCCCGCGGCAAGCGATACCCCCTTATTCACGTCGGCCATCGGAATTCTCAGGACACAGGCCCAGCGGGACTACCCCCGGACGTTTGACGTTACGGTCTACACCGACGAGCTCAAGGCCAAGCGCGATCTGAAGACCGGCATGGTCAAGGGGGTCGTGGTATTTCCCTCGACCGTATCCGACAACCGTCCCGTGCGGTTGTACGTGGACAGTTCGGATTACATGACCCCGACCCTCATCCAGGCTGGAGTCCAGTCGGCCATGCTTGCGACCGGTGCGCATAATGCCGTGATGCTGAACAAGATCTACGGGGATATCAAGTATATCCAGTTTTTCGGGGTCGGCGTCATCGTGATGGCCATCTTCATGTCTACGATGATGGGTGGGGGCATCGCGCTGATCAAGGACCGCGAGATGGGCATCATCGAGGGCTACCTTGTCACCCCGGTCAAACGATCCAGCATCATCCTCGGCATGATCGCAAGCGGCACAATCCGGGCATTCTTTGCCGGATTCATCCTCCTTATCGTTGATATTCTCGTCACCGGTATTATCATCCGGAGCATCGAAGACTTCCTGCTCATCCTCTTCGTGCTCTTTATTGCAAGCCTCGGTGTCACGAGCCTGATGGTCTCGGTGGCATCCCGGTTCTCCAACCAGCAGGAATACGCTTCTGTCACCGCATTCTTCAGTCTCATCCTGTTCATGACAAGCGGGGCATTTTACCCCACAACAGGGATGCCCGACTGGCTTCGCTGGATAACCGTCATCAACCCGGAATACTATACCGTTGATGCACTCAGGAGTATCATCCTCCGAGGACAGGGCCTCGAGGTTATCGGCATGGATCTCGTGGCACTGCTGCTCTTTTCCACCATAACGATCCTGATCGGGATCTCCACATACCGCAGGACACTGGACTAAACATTTTTCCCCACGCAGACAGGTCAGGGCACATCCTGAAAAAAAGATTACCGGCTGACCGTTGTCAAAAACTCGGTCCTGGCAATTGTATGGCCGGAAAGTGCTGTATCGATAGCAGCACGGTCTGCGGTAGGCAGTACCAGGATCTCATCCAGAGCATAGAGCCGGAAGATATAGCGGTGTGTTGAGCCTGGCGGAGGACATGGGTAATAATATCCCCGGGACCCCGGGGTGCTTTCTCCCTGCTGCGCACCGTTCGCGATCACTTTGGCATAGGACTGGCCTTTATCGATTCCACCGGATTGCGGGGGGATATTAAAAACAAGCCAGTGAGTGAATATACCGGCGGGGGCATCGGGATCGTCAAGGATAAGGACCAGGCTTTTGGTCCCTTCAGGAACACCGCTCCACGATACCGGGGGAGATTCACCCGCACCTTTGCAGGTGTAAGCGTCGGGAAGGACAGATCCCCGGCTCAGCGATCCGACACTGAGGGCCAGAGCGCCTGATGATGCGGGGGTCTGGACGGGCTGGCCGTACTGTTCCTGTTGCGGGGATGCCGGGGCGGATGTAGATGAAGTACATCCCCCGGAAACCAGAAGAACGGACAGGATAAGAGCAGGAAGCATGGATCTGCAGGTATACATAACCGGAAAAGAGCACGCAGGATAATAAGCATTCCGGAAAAGGAACGGGGCCGGTTCCATCGCTACCGAAAGCCTATCTTTATACACTCCCCGCATCAATAGCTCCATGACGAGCAACCGGCACAACCGGTACATGCGAGGTAGGGTTATGAAAATGCAGAGTACCCCTCATCCATCCAAGATGAACGGACCGGTACCCCTCAGTTTCTGCATTCTTCTCCATTCCGACGGAAAGATCGACAGGCTGATCGACAGACCGCTCGATGAATACCTGGCCGCAATCCCCGCTGTGAGTCTTGCATGGATCGATTGCAGTACCAAAGATGACGAGAAGGAGATCGAAAAGATCGCCCAGGCTGCCCGGTTTATCAAGATCCCGATTCCGAAACTGACCACGGGTTTTTACTCGGCATACGAGGATTACGATACCGAACTGGGAATCATGCTCCCTTCAGTGACTGTCAAGGGGGAGAAGACCACCGTTCACCCGCTCTTCATCCTCATACGGGACAATTTTATCATCACCGTTCACAGCGATGAGATCAACCGGCTTCTGCGGCTGTCGCGCTATGCACCCCAGTTCTTCAAGCGGATCTCGACGGAAAGCACACCGGATAAAATGACCCTGATGCTCGAGCGGATCATCGATGAGAACAATGACCGGAACTTCGAATATCTCCGCGAGATCGAGATGCATGGCGATACCATCAGCAGATCCCTGATCGAAGAGAACGTTGCCAAACGGCAGATCGCCCACGATATTTACCGCATGAAACATGTCCTGATCGATTACCTCAACGTCCTCTGGGCAACCAAGGATGTTGTTGATTCCCTGCGGTACGGTGATGCCGATATCATCACGAATGATGAGAAACTGCTCGGAAGGATCGGCATACTGTCCGACAATATAGACCGTCATATCGAGCTTTCCGAGCAGATGTCCAATGTTCTCTCCTCAGGCCTTGAGGTGATGCAGAGCATCTACAATAACCAGCTGCAGAACATGAACAACCGTTTCGCCCTCGTTACTGCATACCTGACCGTTCTTGGAACGGCATTCCTCGTACCCAATACCATCGCAACCATTGCCGGCAGCGGTATTATGAGAGGAACCATGGCAGAACAATGGTGGTATTTGCCGCTGCTTGTCATTTCAACGGTTGTCGCGACCCTGTTCTCTTTCCTCTGGGTTCTCCATGTCTGGAGAAAGAAAGAGGACTATTAAGCAACCGGAGTTTAACCTTTTTCAGAGTAACCGGGCGGGGTGAATGTTCCGCACCCCCCGTGAATGATCCGCCAGTTAGCAATCAGAATCAGGTTCCCGTCCAGAGGAAAGGCCGCCGGGTTCATGCAGTAGCACCTGCCTGTCGGCGGGGGATCGTCATGAAAAACCATGGCCAAGGTATGCACCGCATCGTGCACACAAAACCCCGGTCCATATCATCCCACCCGAAGAGTCGTGTTCCGGACAAAAATTCATATCGGATACCGGGGCATAAAAAACCCGGCCACACGGTACCTGAATCAAATGTTATTCGGTAACCGAAAAGATGGATTCCGCAGCATCCGCACTGGCAGACGCCGGGTTCTTTTTATTGCATGATATTTCCCGGTATAGGTATATTCAGTTCCCTTTTTGCGGGCCATCTCAAACTGCTGTGGCGTGAGAATCTCCTTTCTATTCCTCATCACTCCTGACAGCGGGACGGACATTCATAACCGAATTGGTACTGACGAAAAAGATGGGGACAGGATCCCTGTCCGGTTTCTCCCTTCATGCGTTTTTCATATGCAGATAACCGGTAGAGGACGTCACAAGACAAAGAGGTATTGAACAGGGTAATCGGAAAAAAACAGATATCAGAGACCAAAGAAACTCAGGATCCGGCTCCTGGTATCATGATGGAAGATTTTTACACCTTCCCTGATATTCCGGACATCCTCGACAGTATAGAGAACATGGGGGTAGTCGTTTGAGAGGATATTCATGAGGTGTCCGAGCTCGGGTCGCGGGACGATCATGAAGACGATAGTAACGGTATTTGAAAAACTGCCGGAGCCCTCTATCCTTGTCATTCCATACCCAAGTGCTGACAGTTTTCCGATAAGCGGAAGGGGATCATCGGGCGTTATCAGCCGGACGATTACATGCCCTAATGAGATCATCTTCTCGATCTCCATGCCAAGAAGTGTCCCCAGCCCATAGCCTGCAAGATAGGCAAACAGGTTCCAGAAATCGGCAAGGTTTGTCAGCACAAGTCCCGTGGAAAGAAGCCAGATCCCGGTCTTGGCAATACCGATGCAGGAAGCAAGGTTCGCGTGCCCCCGCGCAACATAGATGGTCCTGATTGTCTCAAGACTCGTCTCGATGATCCTTGCGATAAGGATAAGCAGGGGTATTGCAACAGAGATACCCAAAATTCCGAAGCCGATAGTACGTCACATCCAGCCTGAGTAATCGTAACGGGATATTGAATACCTTGCGAAACAGATCCGGAATGGGTATGGTGGAACGTCTTGCCGGAATTTCTTCCGGAACACTCGTGACAACTGTCGGGGGTGTTCTCTGAAATGACCTGTAAATGTCAGCAATGTGGCGACTGCTGCAGCACGATGGGAGAGATCATCAGTATCCGGGACCAGATCGGGCCATGGGAATTCCGGATAGGATTCACTGACGGGGAGGAGAGGATTGTCTCTGTCGATCCGGATAAGTATGAGTTATTCCGGAAACAGCACATGACAGAGAAAAAAACCATCGCCTGCCCGTTTCTCCGCAGGACCTCCTTGGAGAAACGGATCTGCACGGTCCATGAGAGCCGACCGGAACTCTGCCGTGCATTTCTCTGTTCAAGACTCTTCATCCTGGATAAAAACGGGAAAAAAGCCGGACGGGTGCGTAACGGATCCCGTATTCTGGTCACAGAAGACCTGTCCCTTCTCAGTCTCTGGAATAAATCGATGAGGGATCTCCAGACCCGTGACGAAGAAAAGTGGGAGAGTATGGTTGGGGATTTTTTTATAAAGGCAGGATACACGATAATCCGTTGAATTCTTCGCGAATCCCTCCGGTAGTTACATTTTCCTTTGAAGTTCCTGAATCAGGGCATCGCCGAATCCGCGGGTCCCGGTGGTTCCTCCCAGATCCCTGGTACGGATGCCCCGGTTCAGCACCTGCCGTATGGATTCCTCTACGCACCCGGCACCGTGGGAATCGCCGAGGTGATCGAGGAGCATAGCCGCGCTCCGGATCGCAGCAACAGGGTTGGCGATATTCCTGCCGGCGATATCGGGAGCGCTCCCGTGGACCGGTTCGAAGAGAGCGTAGCGATCCCCGATGTTCGCGCTTGGCACAACGCCAAGTCCTCCCACGAGGTATGCCGCGACGTCGGAGAGGATATCGCCGAACATGTTCGTTGTGACAACCACATCGTAGCTCTCCGGGTGCTGAAGAAGGTCAAGGGAGAGCGCGTCAATGAACCTGTCGTTGCAGACGATCCTGGCAGCCTTTGCTTCTGAAAGGCAGATATCCCGGAAAAAGACATCCGATTTGATAACGTTTGCCTTATGCCCGATGGTCAGGATACCCCGTCTCTGTCCGGCCAGATCAATAGCCTTCCTGATAATCCGTTCTGTCCCCTTCCTGCTGACGACCCGCAGCGTTGTAGCACGATCGGGTGTCGTCTCTTCAATCCCCGAGTAAAGTCCTTCCGTGTTCTCGCGGACGATCATGATATCGATGCCGTTACCCCGGATCGGCCGGAGATTTGCATACAGATCGAGAGCTTTTCTGATCCGTAAAACAACGCTCTGGTAATCCTTCATCGGGGGCGTGGTAATCGCACCGAACAGGATCGCATCCGAGTTTTTCAGTTTCGCGATATCCGGGTCCGTGCAGGGACAGCCTGTTCTCTCCCACCTGCCGTACCCTACCTCGACGTTGAAATAGTCATACTCAGGATGCAGCAGTTCGAGCACGCTGCGGGCTACCGGGATGACTTCATGACCGATCCCATCACCCTCCACGATTGCGATACGGGTCATTCCCTTCTCCCGCGCGATGCCAGTGCCCGGACTGCTTCAAGGATCTTCACCGGGTCTGATCCCCAGTGGACGATAGCGCCACTCTTGCCGTTCCACGAGGTCAGGGCTTCCCGTTCGCTCCGGCAGCAGCGGGCAATAAACGGTTCTTGCCGGACACATTCAAGCGGGCAGATGTTGGTGAGGGAAAAATCCGTATTATAGCATTCGCTCAGGAACTGGGATGCTGTCAGGCAGCCGGCAACCTGCTCCCCGCCATGCATGGCATCGGCATCGAGTGTCCGTGCAAACCCTCCGGCCCGGCAGGGATATATATCCGCGTGAATCTCGGTAATATCCCGGATATGGTGCACGAACTGCACGTTGAGGTTGCCAAAAAGCCCGGCATTTTCAAGTTCGCGGATACCGGACGAAAGGCTGGGCCGTGGCGGGCTCACGTCATAGACATGTATCTTCAGGAAACCGGAAAGATCAGGATCGAGGATAAAGGTCATGTGTTCGTCATGACCGGTAAAAATCGTGCAGCGATATCCCGTGTCGATGGCCAGTTCAACGAGGCGTGTGCGGTTATGGATATTCACCTTTTCCGGATAGTGATAGATCTCACTCTCATGAGCAAGCACCCGGCTCGAGATAATCTGCCTCATCATCCCTTTTTGTGTCTGGTCCAGGATCACTTCGAGCAACTCGTAGCCGCTGGCAGTGTCCCGCAGCAGCCACCGGCTTAAAAAATAAACCCAGTCGTCGCAGGGCTTTGTCGATGCATGACCGACATGCTTGCAGTGCTCAGGAAAGATCATCGTCGTCCCCTCCAGTAACTGACAAGACCGCCCGCCCCGAGGATATCCCGCATCCTCGGGGAAAGGGGCCGGATAGTGTATTTTTTCCCGCCGGCTTCCACACAGCCTGCCGCGAGATCGAATTTCACACCCTGCCCTTCCACGCACGGGAGGCTGCATTCTATGGCAGGAAGACCGACATTGATGGCATTCCGGAAAAAGATACGGGCAAAAGATGGTGCGATCACAGCCGAAACACCGGCTTCCTTCAGCGCCAGGGCTGCCTGTTCCCGCGACGATCCGCAGCCGAAGTTTTTCCCGGCAACGATCACCGAGCCGTTCATATGGGCTGCAAGTGAGGAATCGAGATCCTCGAATACATGGGAAACCCAAATACCATGATCCTTTGTTCTGAGGTAACGTCCGGCAATGATCAGATCCGTATCGATATCCGGGCCGAGACAGACCGCATAACCACCCCCCTGCATTCATCCCACCTCCAGCTCGGTGATCTCACCGGTCAGGGCGCTCGCACCCGCCGTTGCAACGGATGAGAGATAGATTTCTCCGCCGACTCCCATCCGGTTCCTGAAATTCCGGTTAGCCGTGGAGAGACACACCTCACCTTCACCCAGGACACCCATGTGCGCCCCGAGACACGGCCCGCAGCCGGGCGTGCCAATCGTGCATCCCGCCGCGACGAGATCCGCGAGAACTCCCGCGCGGACAGCTTCTGAAAGGACTGCCCGCGAAGCCGGAACAACAATGGTCCGTACTGCAACGTTCTTTCCTTTCAGGATCCCTGCAAGACGGGCAAGATCGCTGAAGCGCCCGTTTGTGCAGGTACCGACAAAGACCTGGTCGATCGGCATACCGGCCAGGTCGCTGACGGGTTTTACCGTGTCCACACGTGGCGGTACCGCGATAAGGGGTACGACATCCCCAAGATCGATTTCCAGTTCCCGGCTGTACGTGCAGGATTCGGGGACCTGCGGCTGTACTTCCTGTCCTTTGCCTGCCAGATACTGCACGGTGACATGGTCAGCATAAAACATCCCGGTCTTTGCGCCGGTCTCCACCGAGAGGTTGCAGAGCGTCAGCCGGTCATCCATCCCGAGGTTCTTTACCCCGTCCCCGACAAACTCGAGGGCACTGTACGTCCCCCCGTCCATCCCAAGCCTGCTGACATACAGGAGGGCGAGGTCTTTTGCCTCCGCACCGCCCTGCAGGGATCCGCTGAGGCTGATACCGATGGTATCCGGAACCCGGAACCAGGTCTCTCCCGTGAGCCAGATTGCTGCCATATCCGTTGCACCGACACCGGTTGCGAACGCCCCGAAAGCACCGGGTGTACAGCTGTGGGAGTCGGCCCCGACAACAACCTCACCGGGGAGTACAACGCCCTCGCTCATCAGCTGGTGGCAGATCCCGCCTCCTATATCGGAGAAGTGCATGAAGGACTGGCAGGCAAATCCGCGCAGTTCGTGCTGGAGGGTGGCCGTGGTCGAGTTATTCGCCGGGACAATATGGTCGAAGAGAACATACAGGTCCGGATCACCGCTCAACCGGCTTCCCATCTGCTTCCAGGTCTCGAGTGTCAGTACACCGGTCCCGTCGTGGACATACGCCCGATCCACCTTCCGGTCCACGTACTCCCCTGCGTCTGCTCCAAGGATCCGTTCTGAGAGCGTACTCATGCGGGAGACTCCTTAACCTTGCGGATCAGCTTCTTCAGGACTTCCGGCGTGATGTTGCACTTGTGTTCGGAATGGTCCTTGACAAGGTCGAGCACCCGGCAGACCTGCTTCTCAGAAAGATCGCAGCCCATAGAGGCGACGACATGTTCGAGTGCCTTCTTGCCTGTGTGCTTCCCGAGGATGAAATGCCGCTCGCTGCCTACGAGATCCGGAGGGAAGTACTCGTACGTGGCGGGATCATCGAGAATAGCGGCAATGTGGATGCCGCTCTCGTGCGAGAACGCCAGCTCACCGGTGACGGGCTTGTTCCGTGGCAGGGAGACTCCTGAAAACTTCTCCACCATGTGCGAGAGTTCCGTGAGGTGTGAGAGGTCGTAGCGGTCGATCCCCTTCTTCATCCGGAGGGCAACGAGAAGCTCCTCGAGCGATGCGTTCCCCGCCCGTTCCCCGATCCCATTGATTGTGGTATGAAGCTGGAAGGCACCTGCTTCAGCAGCCGTGATTGTATTGGCCACAGCGCAGCCCATGTCGTTGTGGCAGTGGGCACAGAATGGCCGGTTGACTGATGCGACAAGCTCGGTCATGATCCGCTGCATCTCTGACGGGATAAGGCAGCCTACGGTGTCTGCAAAGGAGAGCAGGACTGCCCCGCGCTCCGCAGCCCGCTGGTATACTTCCTTGAGGAAACCGAGATCCGTCCGGGACGCGTCTTCGGCTGCAAACCGTACCTTGACGCCGTGATCCCGGGCATAATCGATCATCCTCAGGGAGTCCTCAAGCACCTGGTGACGGGGTTTTTTGAATTTTACCCGTACATGGAGTTCCGATGTCGGTATGAAGATACTGACCATATCGACACCGCAGTCGATAGCGGTCTGGATATCAGCTTCCTTTGCCCGCGAGAACCCGCAGATACGGGCATCGAGCCCCAGGTGTGCGATGGTTTTCACGCACTCTTTCTCGTTTGCCGACACTGCCGGGAACCCGGCTTCGATGACTTCAACACCGATCTCGTCGAGTCTGGCCGCGATTGCAACCTTCTCCTGGCAGGAGAACGATACTCCCGGCGTCTGTTCCCCGTCCCGCAGGGTCACATCACAGATCTCAATATGCAATGGTTTCATGACTGCTTCCCTCCGGACAAACTCCTTCCACAACAAGTGTTCGCGGCGTGTCCGTCACCACGAGTTCACATTCAAGCGTTCGGCTCTCTCCGGCTCCGCAGACCACGGGTCTTGCCCATGACAGATAGGGGAGGGGATCCGGAACCGGTTGTCCGCCGGTCAAGGCCGCACGGGTATTCTTCATCACGATACAGAGCATCGGAAGCTGCCTGGTATACACATCAATGAGCGCATTCAGGCCGGAATGGAGCAGGGCATAATCACCGATAAGGGCGATCTTTGTACTCCGTGCAGCGACTGCGATACTTGCTCCCATGCCGTAACTTGCCAGACCAGATTCGTACGGGCGGTTCATGGCCAGGATTGAGCAGCCGGCATCGCAGATCACCTGCATCCCCCGCTCCTTCAGGATCTTCAGCATCGGGTGATAGGGGCAGTTACGGCAGAATGTCCGACAGAAGCCCCGGGCTCCCATCGTCGTGGGAGGTCCCCGAGGTTCCGGGGGCAGGACTCGGCGATGGTCCCTGATGAAGGTCCTCCCGCACTCATGAACCACGCGGATCCCTGCAGCATTCGCCGGTACCGGATTCACGGTCACGATCCGGCTTTTTCCGTGTGCCGGGCCGGCCCCGGCAGGCCCGCCATGCCAGCGGTTCAGCGGCGAATCCGTTGACCAGTCGGACATTCTGCGGTACAGCTCCTCTGCCGCAGTCGCCCGCCCGTTCATGGTCCATACCCGGTTCGCGAGCCTCCCCCGCCGGTCAGCGCGTTGCACAGGGAGATCCTTCACCTGTGCATCCAGGACGCCCGGAGTCAGCCGTAGCATGGCTACCCGGGAGAATTCCTCCGATGCCTGAAATGCAGCCTCGACTGCCGCATGGCAGCAGGACAGGTCCGGTTCTATGACCGGTAATCCGCCGAGTTCCCCGTAATACCGCGAGTCCTGAGCGGTCTGCGATCCCTGTGCCTCCGGGTCATCGCCGGCCACGAGCACAACTCCGGCGATCAGGCCCTGGTTCACTGCCTGGACAAGTGGATCGGCACACGCATTCACCCCTACATTCTTGACGATGACCGCAGCCCGTCTGCCTGCGAGAGAATCGCCAAGAGCGTATTCCAGGGCAGTCTTCTCGTTGATCACGAGTTCGGCTCCGGCAAGGGCTGCGAGCTCCGTAACCGGGTAGCCCGGAACCGTGTACCGCCGATCGGTCGAGCGGATGAGGGCATCCGCAACAGCCGCGGAACCGTTCATCCGTCCCTCCCCGGTACGAGATCGCATCCACAGCAGTTCGTGCACATCGTGAGAGCCTGCCGTGGATCGAGACCGGCATCTTCGAGTGCGCTCCTGTGGATTACAAAGAGTCTCCTGAGCCGTTCCGCGGTCGGCCGGGGAGTCCACGCCATCCCTGCAACCGGGTTGAGGGGGCGCAGAACCGGGATGACGCCATGGGCGGTCAGCTGCCGGATGCATGTCTCCATCTCCTCATCCGTTTCTCCAAGGCCGATAATGACATTGGAAAAGACGCGGTTCTTCCCGAAGAGTTCCACGGATCGGTCAAGGACCTGCCAGAGCAGGCCGTAGTCGAGGCCGGGGCACATCTGTGCAAACAGTTCCGGAGTTGCTGCCTCGAGATTGAACTTCACTTCGGCAACCCCCAGCACCTTCAGCCGGTCGGGGGTCTGATCCGTGGGGTAGATCGAGACCCCGATGGGGAGGTTAAAGAACGTGAGGTGTTTCACAACCTCCAGCACGTATGCTTCCTCCTCTTCTATGGTCTCAAGGACTCCGCTGGTAACTGAGATGGCGTGAATCCGGTGCCGGGCCGATTCAACCATCCCCATGATCTCTCCGATGGTCTTACGCCTGCCTCCAAGCGCCGGGACCGGGCAGTACCGGCACCGGAATATGCAACTGCCTGTCACCGTGATGAACGCCTGATCAGGACAGTGACATCCGGGTTCCAGAAGCCGTCCCGTGACCTGGTTCCCGTCATAAAAGAGGTCGGCTGTCCCGTTCCCGCGGTGGGCGATCTCGATATCGCCCAGCGGGTCCAGCGCGAGCTTGACACGGTGGCTCCCCATGGCAAAGAAGACCGTTCCGTTCCCGCCGGCCCCGGGACCGGCAGCGGATCTGGCGATGAACCGGTCCGCCGGCTCACCGGTTATCCGGGCCGTCCCTGCTTCAAGCAGCCTTGCTTTCAGGTCTTTCCACTGCATAATTCCAGTGCCTCCTCGTACCGGGTGAAGAAGGGGATTGCCGCTACAGCACCCGTAATACCCCGTCCGTTCATAACGATACGAAGACGGGGGTCCCGGATAGATGCGACCATGCCGCCGTCGACCTCCCCCCGCTTGACCTTCCTGCCGTATGCAAGGAGACCGTCCGGGATGGAAAAACCGGTGAATGCCGCCATGCCGGTCTTCTGCGAAAGGGTATATTTTTCCAGCAGCTGCCGGAACCTGGTGATGAGACCATCAGGATCCGTAGTCGCAAATTCAGCTGCAAGTGCAACGCAGTTCTTCGTCCGGTACGCGACAGGGTAAAGCTGGACAATCGTATGCGAAAGATATACGGTTTTTTCATCCTCAACCGCCCTCGCAATATTATGGACGAGCGTCCATGTTGCTCCTTCCTCGGGCGTATCGGTGTCGTCTACCCCGATAAGGACGCGTTTCATCCGCGGGAGCCAGATGGTTGCCCCTGCGACCTTCCCCCCGCCGGCAGGATCGCTCCTGCTGCGCAGGACACCGGCAGCATCGGAACGGCAGGCCGCTGCGCCCACGCCGCCACCGCCCATCCCGATGTATGTGATGGCAATTTCATTGCCGGTAACAATGCAGGAAGAGATTCCCGCGGGAAACCGCGATCCTTCAAGGGCAAGATCAACAGTTCCAGCCTTTAGAAGGTACCGCATTGTTGAGCCTACGCAACGCACATCTTCCACGATCGGGCTCTGGGCGTAGTGCTTTTTCGACCACATGGCGCCACCGCCACAATCGAAAAATTCGATGAGCTCGATACGCTTATCATCATCATCGGCCACCGCCGCGATCCGCGGGTAGTGGATCACGTACGGATCAGAGATGCTCTCCATACAGGCCTGCCGCTTCGGTTCCCCGGTTGCCCCAGATAACGGCACCGAGAGCCCCGATCCTTCCCTTCCCGCCAATCCTGTCGAGATACTCGATTCCCAGCGCTTCCGCTTCATGCTCTGCCTCATCCCGGGAAAGGATCTCGGTCTTGATCCGCTTCGCAACTGATACGTTGGAAAAATCCCTGATCCCGTGGAAGCAGGCTATACCGGTCTCATTCGAGAACGTGTTCTTTTCCACGAACGCCCGGACCGATTCCATCAGGCCCGGGATCCGGTCCGGCTTCGCTGCGAAATTCAGGGCAGAACTGACGCAGTTTGTAGTCTTGTTGGGGACCGCAGGGTTGAGCTGGACGAGCCGCATATTCAAAAACTCGACTCCCTCCATCCGGCAGGCTTCAGCACACTTCAGTGCCATTACCCACGTTGCCCCTTCTGTCTTCGTGTCCGTGTCATCGATACCGACACAGACTTTCTCGTAACGCGGCGAGATGATCCGGACATGATTGGTCCGGGCACCGCCAACTTTCAAATCCTCATCAGCAGGATATTCCGTTCTGATGACGCCGGGCGCCTGCGGGAGGCAGGCTGCAACGCCGACACCGGCACCCGCAATCCCTGCCCAGCTGGTGATCACCTCGTTTCCTGCAACTTCGACACCTTCCAGCGCCTGCCCTCCGATGTCCCCGGCTGCCGAACCAAAATTCACCGGAAACTTGCCGAGCCTTGCGTGAATGGTCATGGAGGATCCTTCAATCTCGCACCGGCGGACCGCACCACCTGCCCTGCGACGGTTCATGGCATCCCATTCGATTGTGCCCCGGACCCGGCACTGCTCGTGAATCTCTGCAGCGCCCGCCCGTTCATCCACCATTACCAGGAATTTTTGTGCAAAGAGCGGCCCAAACCGCTGTTTCACGTCGTCAGGAGTCAGGGTGATCATGTTATCGCCGAAATTTTCGTTAACAAGATAATCGGCAATAACCATATTTAATAAGATCGATATGGACCGGGAAATTTTATAAAAAAAAAGTCAGAGGACTTTGTGCAGCTCGATCTTAAAGGGACCGAGTGTGCCGCCAAAGTTGCCTGCCGAGATAAACTTGACACCGGGTACCATGACAGCTGCCTTGATACCCGCAGACATCGCCTCGGCAACTGACTTCTCATCAACACCATCGATGACTATCTCGTATACTGCCTTAATACCGGCAGGGATTTTGCTGTCGGGAACTTTCTCGCGGAGTGTCGGGCAGTATTTTTCATTGGTGGACGCAACCATGAACTTGTACTTGTTGCTGCCTACTTTTGAACCGCTTGCCACAATACCTCCGGGGAAACTCGTAATGACACCCTTTACCCGGGCAATTGCATCGGATGCTGCCTGTGCTCCCATAAGGGCCGCCATCTGGTTCTCGCCCATGACAAAGAAGTTACCGCCGGCAACACCTTTCACGATACCAAACTCTTCCTCGCCCACATACTCCCCGTTCATGATCGGGATGACCCAGCACTTGCGGCCTCCGACTTCCTTCTGGTACTCGTATCCGTCGCCAAAGAAGTGGAGTTTCACCGGTATCTTCTCTTCGGCATTGGTAATGCCGTTGAAGACCGCGGTGGTTGGTGCTGTAAGAACGCATTCGGCAAGGCGCTCGACAACCTGCTCCTTGAGCTTCTTCTTGCCGGCACAGATCAGGATGGCAACACCGGGGCGTCCGTCAGGAGTTTCACCTTGAGGAACATCTCCCTCGATTCCTGCCTCGCACGGGCAGCCGATGGCCGATGTGGCAAAGCCGGTTGCCTCAGTTGCTGCTTTCCTCGCCCATTCGCTGGTGACCGCCGTTATGATGATACGGCAGACCCATGTCGGGAATGCTTCTGCATAGGTATTGTCAATAGTAACGCCGTTGATTTCCATACATTAACCTCCGGTACTACAAAGGTACCATGATGGTGACTGAATAAATTTTCTAATTTGATTTGGATGTTTTTGGCCTGATTGATGAGAATAAGGGAGCGCAGAAAAAAAAGGAGAAAAATGGGGGGGGAAGTACACTATATGTTATTAACATCATGAATTTTATGATTTACTTTTCCAGGGAGTATTTAAACGAGAGGAAAAGAAAAGTGGATAAAAGCTCAGGATTTCTCGTTCAATTTCAGAACATTTATCTACATTCTTTTACCACGTTTTGTTAGTCGATTTTCAGAATCGATCTATAGCTGGTGCGTGAAAAAATGGCATTTGCAGTGCACATTATAAAGGAACATTGTACTGGCTGTAATAATTGTGTGGTTGCATGTCCTCAGATGAACCGGGTTGTTTACCTGGTGTAAAACCGTGTTCAAGGAAAGGGCAGGAGTGCAATAAGAAACAACGTGAGGGTTAATTCATGGCATTGTTTCCCAAGTTTTCAAAAAAGAAAGACGGTGTTAACGTTGTGATGGAGCAGAGACTCCTCCAGAACGTCAACAACCTTATACTCAATGCAGAGACCTGCACGGGATGCGGCATCTGTGTCGACGCTTGTCCCGAGGAGGCAATCGTCCTCGGGCTTGTCGGTGCATCGCGGAGGGGTGCAATCAATTATGCAGCCCCGATCGATGTCGACGAGATCAAGTGTTCGTACTGTGGTGTCTGTGTCATCATGTGCCCGTTCAATGCACTGACCCTGAAGGTGGACGGACAGGAGAGACTCCCCATCATCGAAAAGGAAGGGTTCCCGCAGTATGACATGAAAGCGGAGATCGATGATGAGAAATGCGTCAAGTGCACGATCTGCGAAGAGGTCTGCCCGCGTGACGCTATCGACCGCAATGTCCCGGCATACGAAGGAACGTACAAGGGACCTGTTGCCGGCGCAAAACCCAAGGCAGCCGCAATGAAGAAGAAGACGACTTTTACGGTCGACAAGGAGAAATGCTCCCTGTGCGGTCTCTGCGGTGCACTCTGCCCGGCAATTACCGTGAAGCACAAGAAGTTCACGGCAGAAACCGGCAAGGTCGAGGGTGATGTCATCTGGGACGAGACCAAGTGCGATGCCTGCAAGGTGTGTGTTGAGGCATGTCCCGAGGAATGCATCACCGTCGAAAGAGAGATCATCTCCGACAAGGTTGATGGCAAGGTAAGCATCATCCAGGACAACTGCTGCACCTGCCGTTGGTGTGCAGTCAACTGCCCGACCGAGGCAATCACCGTCGAGAAGATCTTCGAGGGCGATATCGAGTTCCACTCCGAGAAATGCCCCGGTGGCTGTTCCACGTGTGCGGATATCTGCCCGGCCAACGCGATATACCTGCCAAGCCCGATTCCTGCAGCGGACATGAAGCGCGACAGCATCGAGCCGAAGATCGCGGTCAACAAGGACTACTGTATCCTGTGCGGAGCCTGCGTGAATGCATGTCCCGGTGAGGATATCATTGTCATGCAGCGGACCGGAGTCCGGATCAAGGGCACCGAAACCGACCTGTTCAAGAAGATCAAGGAAAAACTCTTCACCAAGAGAACCTCGAAAGTGAAGGAAGAAGTGCCCGGCCAGGTCGCAATCAAGGTAATGGAGAAGGCGTGAGTATTATGGCACGATTAAAAGGTTACCCTGAAGCACTGGAGAAGAAACTCCACGACACGCGATATTACCGGGATGATTCAAATCCCGAGTTCCTGAAAAATGTCAAGGCAATCTCACGCACCATCCCCCATATGTGCTACCAGTGCGGTACCTGCACCGGCTCCTGCCCGTCGGCACCCCGCAGCTCGTACCGTATCCGCAACTTCATGCGGAGAGCAGTCCTCGGCCTCGAGAACGAAGCACTCACCGACCCGGACCTCTGGCTGTGCACCACCTGTTACAGCTGTACGGACCGCTGCCCGCGTGACATCGCCCCGACCGATGTCATCATGGCAATGCGGAACCTTGCTGCAAAGCGGGATATTGTCCCGGTCAACTTCCTGAAGACCGTTCAGGCTATCTACAGTTCCGGCCACGGTGTGCCCAACAACGACGTCAACCGTGCAGCCCGCGAGAAACTCGGCCTGACCCGTGACCCGGCAACTACGCATTCGTTCCCTCAGTATGTCAAAGGCATCCAGAAGATCCTCGATCATTATGGACTCAAAGCCCGTGCAGACCGGATCATCAAGGAGAGGGAGGGCTGATCCATGTCAGAAGAAGCAAAGCACAAGTACGCATTTTTCCTCGGCTGCATTGCCCCGAACCGGTATCCCGGTATTGAGTCAGCTGCCGTTAAGACGAGCAGAAAACTGGGCATTGAACTTGTTGACCTCAAAGGAGCAAGCTGCTGTCCGGCACCCGGTGCCTTCGGTTCAATCGATTTGAATATCTGGTACGCAATGGCCGCCCGCAATGTCGTCCTTGCGGAGCAGATGAAGATGGACATCGCCCTGATATGCAATGGCTGCTACAAGTCGATCTGGGAGGTTAACCACAAGCTCAAGCACAACAAGGACCTCCGAGACGGCGTCAACGAGGTCCTGAAAGAGATTGATATGGAGTTCAAGGGGACCGCCAATGTCTATCACCTTGCCGAACTCTATTACGACCCGAAAATCTGCGGAGTCCAGAAGATCCGCGACAGCGTCGTGAACCCGCTGGCGGGCGCAAGGGTCGCTGTCCACTATGGCTGCCACCTGCTCAAGCCAAAGAAAGACCGCGAATGGATGGCACCGGGAATCGGGGACACGGAGAACCCGATGTGGATCGAGGAACTGGTCGAAGCGCTCGGCGCAACACCAGTCCAGTACCGCAACAAGATGCAGTGCTGCGGTGCCGGTGGTGGTGTCCGCGGGTACGACATCGTCCACTCGCTCGACATCACCAACGAGAAGATGATCAACCTCAGGGAAGTCAAGGCTGACGCCCTTACCGAGGTATGCCCGTTCTGCCAGCTCCAGTTCGATCGCGGCCAGATCGAGATCGAGGAGAAGTTCGGCGTGAAGTACGGACTGCCTGTCCTGCACTACAACGAACTTCTCGGCCTGGCACAGGGAATGAGCCCGCAGGAACTCGGGCTGGACCTCCACGGTATCAGCTGCGAACCTTTCCTGCAGAAGGTGCTGTGAGGTGGTAAAAATGGCAGAAAAGAAGAAAGCAACCACCAAGAAAACCCCGTCCAAGAAAGAGGACACCAAGAAGGTAGCTCCCGTGAAAGAGGAAGTCAAAAAGCAGGCAGCAGCACCTGCCGCAAAGCCTAAGGCAGCAGCCGCAAACGCAGCTGCCCCGGCGAAGGCAACCGTTGGCAGCACCACCAAGCAGGGTGACGCACGCGTCGGCGTTTTCATCTGCCACTGCGGTACCAACATCGCCGGTTCGATGGACATTGAAGCCGTCCAGGCATATGCAAAGACCCTCCCGAACGTCGCTTACGTTGACAACTACAAGTACATGTGCTCGATGCCCGGGCAGAGTGTCATCAACAAGGCAGTCAAGGAGAATAAGCTGACCGGTGTCGTCGTCGCAGCCTGCTCTCCCCGTCTGCACGAACCGACCTTCAGGACCGCAACCAAGGAATCCGGCCTGAACCCGTTCCGGTTCGAGATGGCCAACATCCGCGAGCAGAACTCGTGGGTGCACATGCACGACCGCGAGGGTTCGACCGACAAGGCAAAGGACGCGGTCCGGATCGCCGTTGCCAAGGCAGCGCTCCTCCAGGATCTCTTCCCCAAGAGCGTTCCGGTCGAGAAGGCCGCAATGGTTGTCGGCGCAGGTGTCGCCGGCATGCAGGCAGCCCTTGACCTTGCAGCAGCAGGGATCAAGACCTACCTCATCGAATCCGACATGAGCATCGGCGGGCGCATGTCCCAGCTCGACAAGACCTTCCCGACCCTCGACTGTTCGCAGTGTATCTTAACACCGAAGATGGTGGATGTCGGCAGGAGCAGCAATATCGAGCTCATGACCTGGTCGGAGGTCCATGAAGTTGAAGGTTACATCGGTAACTTTGATGTAACTATCCGCAAGAAGGCACGCGGCGTTATGTCCATGGAGGAAGGCGCAGCAAAGGGGATGGTTGGATGCGGCTGTAACGGTTGCGGTGACTGCGAAGCGGTCTGCCCGGTTGTCAAGCCCAACGAGTTCGAGATCGGCATGAAGCCGCGGAAGGCCATCTACATCAACCACCCGCAGGTCGTGCCCCTCCTGTACACCATCGATTTCAATTCCTGCGTCAAGTGCGGGCTCTGCGTGACGGCATGCGGTGAAAAGAAGGCAATCGATCTTGAGGCCAAAGACGAATTCATCAAGGTCAAGGTCGGTACCGTTATCCTCGCAACCGGTTACGACATCTTCCCCGTCGAGAACAAGACCGAGTGGGGATACAAGCGGTATGAGAACGTCATCACGAGCCTTGAGTTCGAGCGCCTCATCTGTGCATCCGGTCCGACCGGGGGTCACCTCGTCCGCCCGAGCGACGGCCAGACCCCGAAGCGGGTCGCGTTCGTGCTCTGTGCAGGTTCCCGTGACAATACCGGTAACGGTAAGCCCTACTGCTCGCGGTTCTGCTGCATGTATTCGCTGAAACATGCCCACCAGATCATCGAGAAGATCCCCGGGTGCATCCCGTATATCTTCTATATGGATATCCGGTCGTTTGGTAAGATGTACGAGGAATTCTATTACCGCATCCAGGACGAGGGCGCCAAGTTCATCCGTGGCCGCGTAGCCAACATTCTGGAGGATCCCACAACCAAGAACCTCCATGTGTACACTGACGACACGCTCCTGAACCGCCCGGTCGACATGGAAGTCGACATGGTGGTGCTCGCGGCAGCAATCCAGCCCAAGGAGGACACGAACCGGACCCGCAAGCTCTTCGGTGTCTCGTGCTCCATGGACGGCTGGCTGCTTGAGGCCCACCCGAAGCTGAACCCGTGCGGGACCACCACGGCCGGTGTCTTCCTTGCCGGTGTCTGCCAAGGACCCAAGGATATCCCTGACACGGTAGCGTCCGCAGAAGGTGCGGCATCCGCGGCATCCATCCCGATCCACATGGGAGAAGTCGAGCTCGAGCCCTACTTCGCCTCCTGTATCGAGGAGAAGTGCGCAGGATGCGGCATGTGTGTCAACCTCTGCCCGTACAGCGCCCTCTCGCTTGTCGAGAAGGACGGCCGGACGGTCATGCAGGTCACCGAGGCCAAGTGCAAGGGCTGCGGTACATGCGGAGGCTTCTGCCCCGGCGGCGCAATCTGGATGAACCACTTTGCAACGCCCCAGATCGTGGCTCAGATCGATGCATTCCTGCTCGGAGGTGAGCAGTAAATGTCTGCACCCGGAAACTTCGAAATACCCGAGAGAGGACCTGGCATCTGGCAGCCCAAGATTCAGGGCATTGTCTGCAACTGGTGTTCCTATGCCGGTGCGGATCTTGCCGGCGGTGGCCGTATCCAGTACCCGCCCGACATCCGGATTGTCCGTGTCATGTGCACGGGCCGTATCGACTCGCTCTTCGTCCTGAAGGCATTTGCCGACGGGGCGGATGGCGTGCTCGTCTCCGGCTGCCACTTCGGTGACTGCCACTACCTTGAGGGCAACTACAAGGCAGCAAAGAGGATGTTCATGGTCAAGCGCCTGATGAAGAGCATCGGCCTTGACGACCGCCGCTTCCGTATGACCTTTGTCTCGGCATCCGAAGGGGCAAAGTGGGGCGCCGTGGTCACGGACGTTGTCAAGACAATCCGCGAGCTCGGACCGAGCCCGATCACGGAATTCAAAACCAAGTAATATGTCAGTTCAGGGAGGAGATACTCCCTTAATCTGATTTCAGGAACCGGAATACGCCAATCGCACCAGACGATGCACTGCAAGCCGGTTTCGGGGGAACGGGAATAACGGAAGGATCCTGCTTCCGGACAGGTTCCGTAACCCATCCCTTTTTATACAGAGCGCACCGGAAAATCGGAAAATTTTAAGTCGCTTGTTCGAATATGTAATAACTTTCTATTTTTTCGTAATACTGCGTATAACATTGAAACGGGAGAGATATGTAGTATTTGAACATTCCTTCTTTTTTTTAATTTATCCCTTTGGATTAATAAAAAAATTTTCCGGGATTAAATCGGAATACTTATATGGCGAGATCGGGAATTATTCAATGTCCCTTCCTAGGGGACGTGCAATAGCGACTTTCATGCATTACTAGTATACCTGATAGGGTATACTCTCGTTCACTGACAGTACTGTATCGCGATTAAACGACAATTTGGAGGAATTCAAATGGCAAAATACAAAGATGCAGTTGACCTCTACGACGATGAGGGCAAGCTCTTAAAGAGCAATGTCACCATCGACAAGGTCAGCCCGCTGGTCAACAAGGGAACCGCAGGCCTTATCGATCTCACCAAGAGGACCGTTGCAGTCAACTTCGGCGGTATTGAGGAAGGACTCAAGACCGGGAAGTTTGGCGGCAAGATGAACCAGATCCTCGGCCGCAGCATGAACTGCAGCTGTGTCAAGGACTGCGACGCACTCTCGGCAAAGATCAAGGACATGGTCCAGGTCACCGACGGCGACGACACCAAGATCATCAAGGTCGGCGGCGGCAAGATGATCCTTGTCCAGGTCCCGACCGCCCGCCTTACCGCAGCAGCAACCTACGATGCAGCATCCACTGCCGTTGCAGCAGCCACGACCTATGCACTCATTGACCAGTACAAGGTCGGCATGTTCGACGGCTCGTACGTCAAGGGTGCAGTCTGGGGTACTTACCCGCAGACCATGAGCATGGACGGCGGCAACATCGTCACCATCATGTCCATCCCGCAGAATAACGAAGGCCTCGGCTATGCACTGCGCAACATCCCGGCAAACCACGCGGTCATGATGACCCACCGGAACGCAATGCAGGCAGCAGCACTCATGTCGACCTTTGAACAGGCCGGCGAATTCGAAATGGGTGCAGCAATCGGCCCGTTCGAGCGTGCCCAGCTCCTGCTCTACGCATACCAGGGACTGAACGCGAACAACATCGTCTACGACCTCGTCAAGAAGAATGGCAAGACCGGTACCATCGGTACGGTTGTCCAGAGCCTTGTCGAGCGTGCCATTGAGGACAAGGTCATCAAGGCAGGCAAGAAGGGCAAGAGCGGCTACATCTTCTACGAGACCAAGGACCCCATGCTGTGGAACGCCTACGCATCCGCAGGCACCCTCGCTGCAACCATGGTCAACTGTGGTGCAGGACGGTTCGCCCAGGCAGTATCCGCAACCCTGCTGTACTTCAACGACCTGCTCGAGCACGAGACGGGCCTCCCCGGCTCTGACTTCGGCCGTGCAATGGGTGTTGCAGTCGGGTTCTCGTTCTTCAGCCACTCGATCTACGGTGGCGGCGGCCCCGGCGGATTCAACGGTAACCACGTCGTTACCCGTCACGCAGCCGGTGTCGGTATGCCCTGTATCGCAGCAGCCTGTGCACTCGATGCAGGCACCCAGATGTTCGGACCTGAGGCAACCTCAAAGGTCTACCAGGACACCTTCGGCCAGATTGACGCATTCAAGAAGCCGATGCAGGCAGTTGCAAAGGGTGTATAACCCCCACGGATACCAATGACAGAAGCCAGATTCCCCCAATGCAGGATTGTCACCGAACGGCTGCTCAACCCTGAAACTACGGAAGAGGTGCTGAACAGGATCGTCAGCATTCCCGGTGTCAGGCGGATGGTCCTGAACGGACCCCGCCTTCCGGCAACCGTTCCGTACGGCCCGGCAACTGGACAGGAAAATCCTCATCCCATGAGGAAGACCATCAAAGTCGGCGACCAGGAGTTCGAACTGCAGGTTCATGTAGGGTATATCATCCTTGAACTCGAGAACCGCGAGGTCGTCCCCGCTATACAGGCCGCATGCGAGTCCGTCTTTAAAACCTTCACCTTCCGTGTTCAGGAAGGCAGGTTCATGAAAAGCGAACCAACGCTCGTGGACTACTGCAAGTACGGCCCCGACGCGGACAAGGACGTTGTCGGCCTTGTCGATCCGAACAGCAAATCCAGACCTGTCATCATTCAGGGTACAAAATAGCATGCCAATCGGACGAGTAACCCAGGTTGTTGACTGCCGCGAGGCGATGGGCATGGGTAAAGGAGGCGGTATTGCCCAGCGGGGCACCATCTCCGAATGCCGCTACCCGGACGTCATCGTGGTCGGGATGTCTCCCGGCCGCCGCCATGTGACGAAACCGGTATGCGATATCACCTCAGGGCTCAGGCAACAGGGCGTCGAGTACAGCATCAGCACGCTGGTGCTGTACGCGGGGAGCGGCGTGCCCCCGGATGCACCGAAACTTGCCGGTGGTGTCCTCGGCGCTGCAATGGGAATCTCCGAGAAAGAGATCGCGCAGATTGAGAAGCACAAGGTCGCCATCCTTCACCACGGGAATGTCCGTTCCCATGTCGTGCAGAAGGTCCGGTTTATCCTCCAGGCCTGCGATGTGAAGGCGATCGTGGTCTCCCAGTGCCCGATCGATTACGAGGATCTCGCAAAGGAGGGTGTAAAGACACCGTTCGTCATGCCACCCGCTGACCGGATCCGTACCAAGGGTACGGTGATGGCAATCGTGAGCGGCGTGACCCGCGGCCAGACCCCCACGCGGGAGAAGATGGCTGAAGTCATTTCGTCAGTTATGAGAATCGTGAAAAAGAAGGAATCATTGGAGTGATAAAATAATGGCATACAAACCCCAGTATGGTCCCGGCCAGACTCAGGTCGCTGAGAACAGGCGCAAGCAGATGGACCCCAACCACAAGCTCGCAAAGCTCCGGGATGTCTCCGACAAGGACATTGTCCTCGTTATGGGACACAAGGCACCCGGTGCGGCATACCCGAGCTGCCACCCGCCGCTCTCCGAGCAGCAGGAGCCCGCCTGCCCGATCCGCAAGCTTGTGACCCCGACCGACGGCGCAAAGGCCGGCGACCGCGTCCGCTACATCCAGTTCGCTGACTCGATGTACAACGCACCCTGCCAGCCCTACCAGAGAAGCTACCTCGAGTCCTACCGCTTCCGCGGCATTGACCCGGGTACCCTGTCGGGCCGTCAGATCGTTGAGTGCCGTGAGAGAGACCTCGAGAAGTACGCCAAGGAACTCGTCAACACCGAGCTCTTCGACCCGGCACTGACCGGTATCCGCGGCTGTACTGTCCACGGGCACTCCCTCCGTCTCGACGAGAACGGTATGATGTTCGATATGCTCCAGCGCTATGTCCTCGACAAGAAGAGCGGAACAATCAAGTACATCAAGGACCAGGTCGGTTCCCCGATTGATACCGAGGTCAAGGTCGGAAAGGCGCAGGATGCAAAGTGGCTCAAGGCCAACACCACCATGTACCACTCGCTCGCCGGCACCGGTTTCCGCGACGACCCCGAGTACGTCGAGTACATCCAGCGCATCCACTCGCTGAGGACCAAGTACGGCTTCATGCCCAAGGAGGCGTAATCATGGCAAAAGCAGCAAAGATCGAGAGGACCCAGAAACTCTTCCTGAAGGCAATGAAGGAGAAGTTCGCCGAGGACCCCCAGGCAGCAAGCACCGTTTTCGAGCGCAAGGGCCTTGAGCAGTCCCCGAGGAAGATGGAGTTCATCAAGGCAGGCCAGAAAGCCTCGATGGACCGCGGCATCTCCATGTACGACCCCAAGCGCTGCCACTGCGGCGGTATCCCGCTCGGCCAGCGCCAGCTGATGACCTACGAGGTCAGCCAGACCGGTGTCTTCGTGGAAGGCGATGACCTCCACTTCGTCAACAACGCTGCCATGCAGCAGATGTGGGATGATATCCGCCGGACGATCATCGTCGGCATGGACCTTGCCCACGGCACCCTGCAGAAGCGCCTTGGCAAGGAAGTCACCCCAGAGACCATCAACGAGTACCTCCACGTGCTGAACCACGCAATGCCCGGTGCAGCCGTCGTGCAGGAACACATGGTCGAGACCCACCCGGGCCTTGTTGACGACTGTTACTGTAAAGTCTTCACGGGAGACGACGAGATGGCCGACGACCTCGAGCCCCAGTTCGTCTTAAACATCGAGAAGCTCTTCCCGGCCAAGCAGGCAGCCCAGCTCAAGGCAGCTGTCGGCAAGTCCATGTGGCAGGCAGTCCACATCCCGACCATTGTCAGCAGGACCTGCGATGGCGGAACGACCTCCCGGTGGTCTGCAATGCAGCTCGGTATGTCCTTCATCGGAGCCTACAAGATGTGCGCCGGTGAGGCAGCAGTCGCCGACCTCGCATTCGCGGCAAAGCACGCCGGTGTCATCCAGATGGCAGACATCCTGCCGGCACGCCGTGCACGCGGCCCGAACGAGCCCGGTGGCATCAAGTTCGGCCACTTCGCCGACATGATCCAGGGCGACCGCAAGTACCCGCACGACCCCGCACGCGCTTCCCTCGAAGTCGTCGGTGCAGGCACCATGCTCTTCGACCAGATCTGGCTCGGATCGTACATGTCCGGCGGTGTCGGGTTCACCCAGTATGCAACCGCTGCATACACCGACAACATCCTCGATGACTACACCTACTACGGTATGGACTACATCAAGGACAAGTACAAAGTCGACTGGAGGAACCCCAGCGCGAAGGACCGGCTCAAGCCGACCCAGGACCTTATCAACGAGCTCGCAACCGAGGTCACCCTCAATGCGATGGAGCAGTACGAGCAGTTCCCGACCCTCATGGAGGACCACTTCGGCGGTTCCCAGCGCGCCGGTGTTATCGCAGCAGCATCCGGTCTGACCTGCGGTATCGCGACCGCAAACTCCAACGCGGGCCTGAACGGCTGGTACATGTCCATGCTCGCCCACAAGGAAGGCTGGTCACGTCTCGGATTCTTCGGCTACGACCTGCAGGACCAGTGCGGTTCCGCAAACTCACTCTCCATCCGGCCCGACGAGGGTTGTGTCGGAGAGTTCCGTGGCCCGAACTACCCGAACTATGCAATGAACGTCGGTCACCAGGGCGAGTACGCCGCAATCGTCGGCAGCGCCCACTACGCAACCGGCGATGCATGGTCCCTGTCCCCGCTCATCAAGATCACGTTCGCAGACCCGTCCCTGCCGTTCGACTTTGCCGAACCCCGCCGCGAGTTTGCACGGGGCGCTATCCGCGAGTTCATGCCCGCCGGCGAGCGCTCGCTGATCATACCCGCAAAGTAAGATCAGATCCAATCTTTTTTTTCCGGTTTCGCGAAGTTACCCGGAACGGTGCCGGGGTATTGCTGCGATTTTCCTGAACGGGCAGGTTTGGTTTTCCTCCCGCATGTGCAGGAGCATCGCAGATGAAAAAGGGACTGCTCTGCAGAACCGGGCATGAACAGCCGTTCATACCTGAAGCAGGATACTTCCGGCTCGTTTGAAACAGGCATGAACCGATCTGGTTCACGCCCGAAACAGGAAAATCTGCAGGATACGGTTTTTTTTTAGGAGGGGGCCCCGTATCAGGGCCTCTCCGGGGTCATGAAGCAGGGGGCCGTGATAATCCAGCCTGTCCCGCACCGGTTTTTCAACCGCCGATCGATTTCCGGAAAAATTTTTTCAATCGATCCTTCATCCATCGCCCGCAATTATTCAATCGGGATCCGATTGATTGGCCGGATCGCTCACGACGGAGACCGATTACGGTTGTAAAGTACGCTCTTTGTGAGTTGGGAGCTTACCCGGTAGTTAAAAGAGTATTGTATACCATTTTTCATGATTGAAAATTTTTTTTGCAGGATCTGATGAGTAAAAATATTGTTGAATACCCGGTTCTGTAGAATAACCGGTTCTGTTGAAACGAACATGAATTTGAGTTCATACCAGATCCCTGAAAATTCCACGGAAAAAAAAGATTTGTGAGGGCTCCCCGCCTCAGGGCCCCTCACGGGGCACGGCGGGGCCAGAGCAGGTTCCGGGAAACGCTCAATGAAGGCCACCGCGAAAGCCCCCGCGGGATCCGGGGGATTCATCAGAACCGCGAAGATGAGAAGAACCATTCGATTCTTCAAAGCGGCGGCACCTGCCCCAAGGGGGTATGGGGGCATCAGCCCCCATCATGCTCTCTTTTTAGCGTGATTTCCATGGGAGATCTCACCTGATCCACGGCTTGTGGGGGTATCGGGTCCCGTCAGAGACGAGACACGAGCAGAATCCGCAGGATTCTTCAGGTCAAGTGGAATCTGCAGCGACGCGATGCGAAAAGAGCCGGAAGCTCGTTGATTCCGGGCTTTCGCAAGGGAGGAATTTATTTCTGAGGAGAGGTGGTTTTTCCTGAACAATAGGGAACTCCTTTCCTGAAGAACCAGGCAAGAATCCCGCGTTCCAAAAACAGTCCCGGGCGCAGCAGTCATCCGGTCATTCGCAGCGCACCGTGGAAACCGCTGCCGGTGCAGAAAATAAACGTTTATCGCACGCGGGATGCAATACAGTACCAATGCCCCAAATCAGTATTCCTGCCGGAACACTCGCGGGAAGCAGTATTCCCAAAAATGCCCCTGCCGCCGGCAGGATCCGGGGCCGGGCCCGCGTGCCCGCGCACAACGACCAGGATATCAAACAAAAGGAACCGGACCATGAAGTTATCTGACGAACACGCGAAGTGCTGGCATAACAAGGAGGTTATTTTTCACCCGGTCGGAGTGATACATTCCGAACACCATGAGCAGGAGAATACCCCCATCCAGGGGGTCTTCAACCCGTCTGTCGGCTGGGTCGAGGTCTTTCCCGAATTCGCCGAAGGATTGCGGGATATAGAATCATTCACCTACCTGTACCTGCTGTATGTCTTCGACCGGGCAAAGGACGTCTGCCTTTTACAGAAACCGTTCCTGGACGGGGAGAAGGAACGGGGGATCTTCGCCATCCGGCATTTCAACCGCCCGAACCCCCTGGGGCTCTCTATTGTAAGGCTCCTGAAGGTCCAGGGAAATATCCTTGAAGTGGAAGGCGTTGATGTCCTTGACGGGACGCCCCTGATAGATATCAAACCCTATGTCCGGCAGTTCGACCACCGCAACGAGGTGAAGAGCGGCTGGGTCGATGACCAGCACCTCGACGACATTGCCGAATGGAACAGCACGCCCAAAGAGCTCCGGAACCGCAAACGGACGATGACCTGAAAAGGTATTCAGGGCGGTCGCCGGAACCTGCAATTTCCCTGCCCCTTTTCCCGCCATACCCTGTTTTTTCCCTCATAAACGCAAGCTGTATAACGGGAACCGGGCCTCCGGTCTGGCCGGATATCACTCCAGAAAAAAATTCCGCACCACAGAGCATGGCAGACGGCCCGGTCATATCCCGGTATTTTCTATAGGATGAGAGCCAGATCATTCATTATACGACAGCCATGCAGGTCACGGTCATCTCCCCCGGCATCTACACGTACGGAGCCATGCTCATCGCCGGTGTTATCAGGAACGCAGGGTATGTGGTCACACTGAATAAAGATCTCCGGGCGGATTCGGGCAGCACAGTCTTTCTGAGCCTGTACTCCACCCTCCACCTTCTCGACCCGGCCATCCGTTCGTTTGTCCGGAATCACCGGTCGGAGGGGGGTACCTGCTATGTCGGTGGCCCGGTCTCTGCTTACCCGGAGATCGTCCTTGGCGAACTCGGCTGCGACGCGGTAGTACTTGGCGAGGGGGAGGAAACGGTCCTCTCCCTTGTCCGTGAAGGTATCACGGACCAGACGACCGGCATAGCGTTCCGGAGCGGCAGTTCCGTTGCCCGAAGACCCGCCAGACCGCCGGTTTCCATCGAGCACCCGCTCCCGTATATACCCGACGATATCGGCTCGCAGAGCATCCGTGGTGCAAATGCGTATATCGAGACGCACCGGGGCTGCTCCGGCGCATGCACATTCTGCCAGGTGCCGCGTTTTTTCGGTCATACCATCCGGAGCCGCGAGATACTGGCAATCATTGAAGAGGTGAAAGCATTCAAGAAGGCCGGGGCTCAGCGCCTCTCTGTCAGCGGCGGCACCGGCTCACTCTATAAGTCAGCGGGAGGATCGGTCAATACCGGTGCCTTTATCGAGCTGCTTGCGGCACTCGCCGGAGTGATGGGGAGCCGCAATGTCTCATCGCCGGATATACGTGTGGACTGCCTCAATGACGAAATCCTTGATGCGATCCGGAAGTATACCATTGGCTGGGTCTTCTTCGGGATAGAGAGTGCGAGCGACCGGATCCTCCACCAGATGGGTAAGGGAGTAACGGTCAGCCAGGCAGAGGAGGCCATCGCGAAGTGCCGGCAGCACGGCCTGCACGTAGCGGGGAGCTTCATTGTCGGGTACCCCACGGAAACTCCCGAAGACTACCAGATGTCGAAGGATTTCATCGAAAACCAGGCACTGGACGATGTCTTCATCAGTATTGCCGAGCCAATCCCGTCTACGCCTCTTGCATCACTCGTGCTGAAAATAAAAAACGAGGAGAATCCCGTTTTTACCCCCCATACCGGGGAATACCGGACATTGGGCCTGACCGATGCAGAAGCACGGTGCTTCGATCTTATGCTGCACGCTGATATGTTTAAACCCATCCTGCATGTAACAACGGACCAGGTCTTCAGCACCTACCTTGAGGAAGTGAAAAAACAGGGGGCCGAGATTCGGTCCGTCACCGAGCTTCTTTTACGGTACAATCAACCGGGCTGACCGGAAGGAGAGGAGAAATCCGGCGCGGGCTGTTCTCGTTGTGTCACGACCCTTACACCATCGTTCCATGGAACGTTGTTATTCCAGCCCGGTCGATGGAGATCCTGGAAGCAAAACGGAAGCAGGCGTGACGAGGCAAAAGTCACCGATGGCGTATTATTGGGTAAACAGAACAGCGCTGCGGGTATCCGGACCTGATCTATCCTAAAAGAACTGAGGCCGTAAAAGGTGGTGACAGTTTCCCGAGAATTGTAAGATAATACCGTGAAACGGGTGCTGACCGGCCGCGGGGACTGCCCGGTAAAAAGCAACGTCCGGAGCAGGTGGAAGGGTACGATGCGACGATCCCGGCTGCGCTCCGTTGCGGCCGGGTCATCGGCTTCCGCTGTTGCCGGAGTATGCGAGGAACTGCCGGTTTTACGGTAACAAGCAGTTCGTCGGGGTATGTCTCCGGCTTGCCCGATAACTCTCCCGGTCCACCCTTAACGGGATCAGCGCCGATTATTCTGACATGATTGCCGGTTCCGCACGATCCCCTGCAACGGGGCGGTCTCCCGCGAGATCTGGCTGTACTCGCGGCACGACACTCTCAGGTTCTTCCGATCTGGCAGCGATGTCTGTCTCGAAGAGATAGACCGCAACGGAATACCTTCCGTGAAAGGGAAACCGGTTGCTACGGTGGAGCCATCTCCCGGCGCTGCCGGGCCGGCTGCTCGTGTGCTGGCAGACGGGCTTCCGGGAGATGCGGGCAGTGCCAATCCCCCCAATCATGTTCTCAGATCCCTGAAAAAGTGGAACGCGATGACAGCACAGGCTGCGGAAGCGGCCGGTGTCACCGGTATGCAGGAACCAGTGAAAAATCCGGATTCCGGTGGCCGCAAACCGGGGATTACCGGGATCGTATCAGCCGTCGGGGAGGAACCTGTTCCCGGCAGCAGGGCCGGCCTCCGGTTCATCCGCCGAAGACTCCATCTCTGAAGAGCCGGCATCCATTCACCTCCCGGAAGAAGAGGGGGGCGGGTCAGGGGGTAGAGTAAACGGAGGCGATTTTAGCCTCCGATTACCTGTTTTTCTGGAGGTTTTGATACGGTTTCGTCAATTTTTGACGCTATTGTTGGTGAGAGGGCCGTTTCAGCCCCCGATCGCGGGGAATCTGCCATTAATCTGTCCGGAAAACGAGGGCGGCAGCACTATTCCAACAAAATTTTTCCCGAAACAGAGGCAGGTGGTTGTCCGGCAAAAGAGGGCCGGGAAACGGCATGGCAGCCTGCCGGGGGTAAGGGAATTTTCCGTCGGCAGGATTCCGGCAGATGTGGTTGGGGTACTCATAGGGGGGTCCTGGGGGACGTAGTCAAAGAAGGCTGTTTTTGGCTCCGATTGACTGGTTTTCCGGGCCGGATGACACTGTTTCATGAAAAATGACACTATTAATGGCGGAAATTATCGTTATCCATCCAGCAGGATTTTTCTCTTTTTCCGGAACCGGTTGAATGTCCTCTGACTCAATATGCTCCTGGATGATCCTCCGTAATGGATTGTTCATAACCATGAATTCAAACCTGCCGGGTCTCATCAGATCCTCATCGGGATTTAATACTGAATCCCTCACGGAAAATCCCGGAATCGGGAAAGAATTATTATCTTTTTACCAGCACCGCTGTCCGGCTCATGGAGATTTCCGGTCGTTCATCTATCCGGAACCCGGCCCGCGCCGCAGCTTCGAGCGTTGAGTCAAATGCTCCCCCGGTCACGTGAAAGACCGGTTCAACAATTAAGTATTTTCCACCGGGTTTGAGGCACTGGAAAACATCGCGAAAGAAACGCTCCTGGTCCGGCACTTCATGTACCATATAAAACGAGAGCGCGAAGTCCGCCTGTGCGTTAATCCCGAGCGAGTCAGGCATGCACTGGTGCCATGTGATGGGTGCCCCGGAATTATTCGTACCGCATTTTTCCTGTGCGTGACGGAGCATTGCCTCCTGCAGATCAATCGCGATGACCCTCCCGTCTTTTCCGGCCATCGCTGCCATGGCCCGGGTAAAATCGCCAGGCCCGCAACCGATATCGATGACCGTACTGCCAGGCCGGATATGGCCGTTCAGGATCTTCTCAGGATTCTGGAGGAATCGCCGGAACGGGTTGTCGAGCATCAGGATTTGCCAGAAGGAGTACCGGCAGACATTTACTGCCGGGCGATTTTGTGGTAACGAAATTTGTGTCATTTCATCTCTCATTGGAAGACTTTTCATTCAACACCTGTACGCGCATCTAACGGACTGCCGGTATTCCGGATTGGACATAACGGGACTGCTGCCACCGGAAGTAGATGATGAATGCCATGCAGGTAAGGAGTAAAAACGCCGTCATGTACGCAAACCCGTGGAAATAATTGATCGTGACCTGCACAAAGTCCCTGCCAAACAATCCGTTGAGGTAACCTGCCCCGGCATATCCCGGCAGCAGGAGCGAGACCATAATATTCGAGATCGCAACAAGGGCGGAAAACACAAAAAGCGCCGGGCGTCCTGCAACGCCAAGGGGGCCCGGGAAACTCAGTTCCTTTCCTCCACTATTGTTATCGACAAGCACCATCAGGCACGCCAGCGTCATAACCAGTGCTGTGGGGAAAACGATCGCGTTTCCCGTAATCAGGGCCCAGCACGCAATAAGTGCCGGGACGAGAAATTTCCCTTTCAGCAGGTGTGCCCTTTCAATGTTCATAGGTCCTGTCTCCATTGATCCGTGAGCGGGTTGTTGTTATCATTTCATTCACCTTTTGTTAAGCAAATTAACATTTCGTTTTTCCAAAAAAATTATACCGGTCTTTGGCCGGATTCGTCAATCGTCTCTTCCATTGCAGACAGGAACCTGAGGATCAGGGCGAACTGTTCATCCGTGAGATCGCCAAGGTTCCGGTGCATGCGTGCATAGATCCTGGCGTGGTGCTGCTCGTGGCCGAGATAGGCGATAGTCCCCCTGGGCGAAAGGCGCAGGAGGATCTCCTTGTCATTGTCCGGATCACGGTGTTTCTCCACCAGGTTTTTTCGGACAAGCCTGCTGATCATCTGCGAAATGGCACTTTTGGATATCCCGAGCAGGAGCGAGAGGGAGGTGGGGTTGATGTCTTTGTTCTTGCCGATCATCATGATGGTGTGGATCTCGGAGCAGTGGAGCAGGTCTCCGGACCCGAAGTCCTTCGGGCATTTCTCGTCGGCGTCCATTTTGTTGAGGATCCGTATCCATTGTTCCGATACTTTCCTCATATCCTGATCAGCGGTCATTCATCCTCTGTGCGCCCGGACTCGTGCGCCATATTTTGTTTAGCAAATTAACTATAAATCCTTTTGCACACGCAAAAAGACCGCAGGAAAAAAAAGAGAGACGCTAGATCCCTTTCACCAGGTTCCTCTGCTGGATGGCCTTTGCAGCCACCACAAATACCAGCGTCACACCGGCAAGGACCAGCACGTCCACCCACGGGGAGTACACCGCATCCCCGTTCAGCGATGCATGGAACAGGTCGACAAGGTACGTGAGCGGGGAGAGCGAAGTGAGGATGAAGAACCATCCGCTGAGCTGGGAAAGAGGGATGAAGATCCCCGAGATGAACATGAGCGGGAGGCGCACGAGGCTCGAGAGCATCATGATATTCGAGGGATTGTCGGCAGTCGGAGAGGCAAGGAGCGTGCCGAGTGCAGCGAAAGTGACCGAACCGAGCACGAACGCAAGGAGCAGGAGCAGGACATTGGTTACCGGTATGGGGAGGAGCAGGGCGCATGCTGAAAAGACGATGATGCTGATCCCAATGCCAAAGATCGCACCGGCCAGGATGTCCCCGATGACGATGCTCTCAAGGATGACCGGGAGCGAAAGGAGCCGCTCGTAGGTCTTCTCCCGTTTCTCCCACGGGGTTATGAGCGGGCCGACCGAGGACGCGGTGAAAAAGAGCATCATCGCAAGGAATCCCGGGAAAAAGAGGACAAGGTCAAGGTCACGGCCGATGAAGAACGTCAGGAACATGATGAGCGGGAAGAGCAGGCCGAAGATGACCACCGGGCCCTTGAAGTAATAGATACGCATGTCTTTCTCGGTAACAACAAGGATGCTCCGGAGGAAAAGATACCAGTCCATGGTTCACACCCCCGCGGTCAGTTTCACGAACGCCTCTTCAAGGGTCGGGTTCGAGGTCGCAATCGAGACGATTGTCAGGTGTTCCTGCTCCGCAAGGGTGGCGAGATATTTGACCGCCCGGTCCGGATCATCCGTGTATACCCGCCACTTGTCCCCCCATGACTCCGCCCTCATGATGCCGGAACCAGAGAAGAGTGAGGGCTCCACCGGCTGGTTGAATGCAATTTCAACATAGCGCGAGGTATCGAAGGTTTTTTTCAGTTTTTCCGGGCTCTCCGTTGCTACGATCTTTCCGTGGTTGATGACGCTGATCAGCGAGCAGACCGCATTTGCCTCTTCAATGTTATGCGTAGTCAGGAGAACCGTACTCCCCTCCCGGTTCATACGCCGGATAGTGTCGATGACGAGCCTACGGCTGTATACATCAAGTCCCGTTGTAGGTTCATCGAGGATAAGGAGCGGGGGCGCATGGATGATGGCACACGCGATACTGATCCGCTGGCGCATGCCTTTTGAGAAGGTGCGGACAAGGTCGTCCCGCCGGTCAGAGAGCCCGAGCCGGTTGAGAATCTCATCTGCCCGTTCTTCGCGCGTGACCCGGTCCATTCCGAAAAACTTCGCGGTCAGGAGGATGTTCTGCACCGCGGAGAGATCGCTGTAAACCGTCCCGTTCTCAGGAATGACCCCCATCTTCAGCTTTACCGCCAGGGGGTCACGGGCAACATCCGTCCCGAAGATCCGCACGGTCCCGGCATCCGGGATCAGGACGCCGGTCAGCATCCGGATCGTGGTGGTCTTGCCCGCGCCATTCGGGCCGAGAAAACCAAAGATACTGCCTTCCGGAACCGTGATGCTGACATCGTCAACGGCAGTGAATGTACCGAAATTTTTCATGAGACGGGTTGCTTCAACTGCATTCATGAGCGCATATTCCTTACGATCCTTTTCGCGGAATTCCTCAATAGGCTACCGGTTATAGCAATGGTAAGCGGACAATCCCCCTCGAATGAAGGGCAGTCAGGGAAATTCATGGCAGGACTAAAGGGAAGAATACCGGAGTTTTTAGTCCTTCCCAGCCTGCATCCGCCGCACCATGATAATTTTCGGAATATTCTCTCCCCCCAGTGCCGTTACAATTGACTGGACATAGGGCTCCTGCCGCGTCATGCTTGGTGATGCACGTTTATCCAGCCGCTCCCCTTTTCTGCCCATCTGTGCAGAACCGGTTGCAATGAAATGGAGGAAATCTTCTTTGGGAAGACCCCACTTCGTGTTGATCTTCAGGTGAACGATATTGCGGTTGTTGGGGTTGGGATACATCACGGCCCGGGTCCCGGGCAGGAGGACCGCATCGCCCCCGTTGGATTGTGACAACGCAACAACGAGCGACCACAGAGGGTCACACGCGGTCTTTGCCAGGGGGCAGTCCCGGCAGAACCGGTTTGTGGGGGGCAGTGCATCTCCCCGGTAATGAGCGCAGAATGTGATGTCCATTACATGGTGTTATTCAGAAACGCACGGTTTTAATGTATTGATCTGCTCCTGCACTACCGGTTGCATCGCAACTATCATGAGCCGGTACGTTGAGCATTAACTATGAAGGTGCTGGGCATATCAGGAAGCATGCGTAAGGAAGGCAACACTGCAGATCTGGTCAATGTCATTCTCGAACGCTGCCAGAGTGCAGGGATAAAAACGGAATTTATCTCGCTTGCAGGGAAGAAGATCCACCCCTGCCGGGGTTGTGAAAAATGCAAGGAAAAAAAGTGCTGCGTCATCGAGAATGATGACTGGGAAAAAATAATCAATAAAGTACTTGACTGCGACGTGCTCGTGATCGGCTCGCCCACGTATTATTATGATGTGTGCGGCCACCTCAAGAATTTCATCGACCGCACGTATTCCCTCTACCATGACCGCAGGCTGGCTGGCAGGAAGGGAGTTGCGGTAGCGGTGCAGGCGCATAAAGGTGCAAGCAGGACCATCCAGACGCTTGAAGGATTTTTAAGCACGCATGAATTCTCATCGCTGGGCTCCGTCAAGGGTAACGGGTATCATGCGGGAGAAGTACTCGCTGATACAGAGGCAGTCGGGAAAGCCCGGAAGATAGGGGATAAGATCATCCGGCTCGTAAACCCCCATAATCACTGAAACACGGGACATCTGCTTAATATGATTATTCTGAAAAAAATTACTTTTTTGTGGTAACTTCCACGGGATCGATATTCGCATCGATCATGCAGTCGAACGAAACGGTTGAAAGCCACCCGGCCTTCTCGAACATGTGCATGAAGCAGACACCGATGACAGGAGTTCCGGGATGCTTGTCCAGCACCGCCTTCACCTGATCAGCGTTCACCGGCACATTGGGCATGGAAAGTCCGCCCATGATAACGATGGCTTTTGGTTTACATGACACCGGTGCAATGCGGGCCTGCATGCCAACGTCGTCGACATGCCCGATCTTTTTTGCCCGGCACTCATCCACATAGGGAACAAAGACCTGTTCCGGTTCGAGCGACCTGACGGCGAACGCGAGGAGCTCGACAAATGGCGTGCAGGTTCCCGGGACACCGTAATAGACGATCTGGTCACCCTTTTTCAGTCCGGTTTTCCCGATAAATTCCTTGAACGGGCGCAGGATGCCCGGGACACCGTGGAATGTTTCTTTCTGGGTCATGATAGCATTACAGTCTCACGCGGATGTGATAAGGATATCCGCTCCGGTCATCAATAGTAGGATAGATCCCTGAGATGAGCATCCCGGATGAACGTTCCCGGCATCTCCGGAAGCATGCGCAAGGAAGGTAACACGGCGATCCTGGTGAAAACGATACCCGAACACGGCAGGGGAGGGCATCAACACCGGGTTTGTCTGGCTTACGGGGAAGAAGATCCGCCCCTGCTTCGGCTGCAATAAATGCAAGGAGACCCAGTGGTGCGTAATCCAGAACGATGACTGGGAGAAGATCGCCAACAAAATGCAGGACTGCGATGTGCTTGTTATCGGTTCGCCGACGTACGATGTCTGCGGCCAGCTCAGGAATTTCATAGACCGCACCAACTCCCTGTACCGTGACCGCAGGCTGGCGGGGAGGAAAGGTGTCGCGGTTGCGGTCCAGGCGCAGAAGGGGGCAGACCGGACTATCCAGACACTCGAAGGATTCTGAGGCTCGCATGAATTTTCATCGATAGGGTCCGTCAAGGGGAACGGGTATCATGAAGGCGATGCGCATTCCTACAGGGGAACGCTGGATAAAGCGAAGAAGATCAGGGAGACGACCATCTGCCTGGTAAAATCATGCAAGGTGTGACGGGAGAAACATTTCCTGATGAACGGTGTCACCATCAACGTTCCTGCAGGTACCGGATGCCTCTTCCGGCACTGCCTGAACCCCACGGAAAAACAACCCTGTGGCAGGGGAGGAAAATACTCCGTTTTGGCCGGTGGTGCGATTTACCACTCCAGCCGCATCCCTACACCGGCTTCCTGCACCGTGCAGTATTTTGCAAGGGTGATCTTTGCGGCAAGCGATGTGCAGTGGCAGGCATACAGAACGCCAGGCTGGACCTTGCGGAGATGCTCCCCGGTCATCTTCAGCCGCTGCGGCCGCGGGTTGAGGAGATGCAGCCCCCCGATAATGGCTGCAACCCGGTTCTCGCCGCAGACTTTCCGGGCCTGCTCCGTGATGTTGCAGATCCCGGCATGCGAACAGCCCGTGATGATGACAAGTCCATTGGCTGAACGGAATGCAAGGGCCGTGTCGTCAGGCAGGGTATCCGGCACAATCGTTTTGTCCGGACGGTGGACCATACGTGTCTCTGCCTCGCCTTGTTCAAATGCATGCTTCCGGGGGATCTCGCCAAGGAATACCAGGTCATCCGTGAGCCACACGGGCGCATCAGAGAGGAGGAGCGGGAAATTCAGCCGGGCCTCCTCCTCGCTCACCTCGGAACCATTGCTCTTCTGGTTCTTCTCCTTTGGCCAGAAGCAGCGGGGATGGGCAACAAGTTCCGGCACCCGGGGCTGCCTCCCGTCTGTCATTGCATCATCAAGGTGACGGATCAGCGGTGCAAGACCTCCTGTGTGATCGATATGACCATGCGACAGGACGAGATAATCCAGGTCCTCAAGACCGATGCCCATCTTCTCCGCGTTGACAAGGAAGAGATCGGAGAGGCCGGTATCGAACAGGATCCTTTTTCTGGCAGTTTCGATGAAGAACGAGAGCCCGGGTTCTCCAGCGAGATCACGATCCGTGAGGGTGGTGTTATCGACAAGGATCGTGAGGACGAGCCGGGATGTCATACTGAACGATCGGATTGTTTGGGGAATAGTTCTTTCGCCCCGGCGCATGACACCGGTAAGTATTTGTGCGGGGATCATCCAACGTCTCCTCATGGCACACCGGCAGACCCTAACCGTTCCGGAAGCTGCAAAAGTCCTTGGAATCTCCGGCAAAGCGAGCCTGAACGGGATCCATGCCCGTTTCCGGGAACTGGCAAAAGAGTGGCACCCGGATGTTTCTGATCACGATCCGGAAATCACTCATGAAACATTCATCCGCATCAGGGAAGCGTATGAAATCCTCATGGGTTATTGCATGAATTATGAGATCTCCTTCGCGCCCGGGGAGATCCGGACCGGCACTTCTTACGATTCCCGGGAATTCTGGATGAGCCGGTTCGGGGATGATCCTATCTGGGGCTGCAACAAGCCCGGTTAGGTATGGGCAGGCACCGTGCTTTATCGCGCCCCGACCCGCATGCCCGTATGCCAAGATTTAACGTATTTCGCGCATATGAGTAATAATACGAGAGGCAAATGATGAAAATCTGTATCACGGCACAGGGCAGGATGCTGGAGAGTGCATTCGAGCGCCACTTCGCACGGGCACCGTATTTTATTTTCTATGATTCCGTGACCAAGAAGTCGGAAGCGATCCGGAACGGGTTTGTCATCAGCGATAGACGGATCGGCCAGAACGCAGTCCGTCTCCTGAAGAACAATGGGCTGGAGACGGTCATCACCGGGGAGATCGGAGAAAATGCCCGTGCCCTCCTGAGCGGTTCGGACATCGCACTGTACCTGTTCAAAGGACCAGGAACGGTCCGGCAGGCTGTCGACGAGTATCTCAGAAAGCCGGAAAAAAAAGCATCTAGCGGAACCGCCCGTCTGACCTGACCGTGGTCGCGTTATGGGAGACCGCATCGGACCAGCCGGCCTTCGCCTCGCAGTACGAGTCGAACGCGGGCACATAGGGCTTGATGTCCAGAGCGGCGTCCCGTCAAGGATGTCCACATCCTCAATCTCAAGCCGGTTTCCCTGAATACCGGTGAGCTATACAACTGACAGGTCGATGGCATTCTGCCGCCGGGATGATTTTGCTGCAAATATCCTATGGGGTTCCGGGTCCGGAAGGATTTCACCAGCACGGAGTACCCGGTACACCAGTGGAGTGCATAGATAAGAATTACATAGGTGAAGGCTTCCAGATCCCTCAGGCCTGCAACAAATTCCTGCCGGATTTCAATGCTGCCCGGTATGCCGCGTGCCCCGCTGGGCTGGATCGGCATGCCGGCGATATCAAAAACGGAGGATGAACGATTCCAATCGGGACTCAGGTACATTTCTGAGGATCATTACCCGAATCTGGCATTGTTCGCATTCTTCCCATGTTGGTTTTTTAGAGACGCTGTATCATCCGGAATTCACAGGTATTATACCGGTGACGACCCCGGCCGCGTGAATGCCAGCAGCCGTACTCCCTTCACCTGCTGGAATGTGGCACCCTGCCCGATGCAACTGAGCACGATATCTTCCCCGGTGACCCTTGAACCGGCAATGATGGTAGCCCCATGATCGAACAAAACCGTTGAAAGGGGGGTGCTTGGTCCCAGGATTACGACAAGGGCCTCGGGGCGGCACAGGGAGAGCAGATCGTCTATGGTATGGTTGATCAACGCGCTTCCGGTGAGAGCGACAACATCTGCCCGGGGGATCAGGTCTGCAGCGGACGAGGCCGGGTAATCATCGCCGGAAGGATGCTGCTCGATCACCCACAGATTTGAGACGACTCTGCGCAGCCGGGGAATAAAGGGGAAATGCCCGACAAGAGCCACGTTTTTTCCGGCACCCCTTTTCACCAGCACCTCTGCAGCGTTCATCTCAACGGCATCCTGTTCGTTCACTTCCAGGAGCGAGTTGATTGCAGCAAGGCCGATGCCGGCTTCGAGCGGATTTCCTGACAAAGCATATCGGGCAAGATCCTGCGCACTTTTTGTATGCAGGCGCCCCGCATCCCGCACAACCGTTGTGTGGTCGTGGGGTTTGTTGCCGGTAATTGTTGTAGCAAGTCCGCAGTGGGTGCTGCAGACGGCGATCCAATGGGCTCCGACCAGTACGGACCGAACGGGCACAGGCTTTTTGGGCAGACCGGCAATAAGGTCTTCCAGAATGGTCTGGGTACTCATGGTTCTCTCCAGCATCTTCCGCAGAACCCTCGTGTACAGATCCACGAAATTACTCCGGATTCCCGGATTATTCAAGGTTGAGGATTTTGTGTAGGATGTGATAGTTTAAATTATTTATGCGCATATGAGTAAATACTCAGGAGACAAACCATGAAACTCTGTATTACTGCAAAAGGGGAGACTCTGGATTCTCCCACGGAAGAACGCTTCGGCAGGGCACCCTATTTTATTGTCATGGACAGCGCAACCGGATCCTTTGAAGCCATCCGGAATCCCTTTGCCGAGGGCGGCGGGGGCGTCGGTCCGAAAGCCGCCCAGCTGCTCATTGTACACGATGTGAAGGCTGTGCTCACCGGGCAGGTCGGCGGGAACGCGCAGGAGGTACTGTCGGCAGCCGGCATCACTGTCCACCTCATACGCTCCGGGGCAACGGTCCGGGACGCGTTCGAACAGTTCAAAACGAAAGGCACCTGATCGGACAGATCAGGTTTTTACAAACCCATCAGAAAGTAAAGGTATGAAACTGGCAGTTGCAAGCGGGAAGGGCGGGACCGGTAAGAGCATGGTAGCTGCCAACCTGGCATTTACCCTGGCCGGAACGGAGCCGGTCACACTCGTTGACTGTGACGTCGAAGAGCCGGACCTCCACCTCTTCTTTCCGGCAGCTGCTGTAACCAGCGATGTCACCGTACCTGTGCCGGTCATCGATGAAACGAAATGCCAGCACTGCGGGCTGTGTGCCGACTTCTGCCAGTACGGCGCCCTTGCCGCCCTGCCGGACCGCATCCTCTTCTTCCCCGAGCTCTGCCACTCGTGCGGCGGGTGCAGGCTGGTCTGCCCGAACGATGCCATCCATGAAGAGCCCCGGCGGGTCGGAACACTCTCCATGGCGGACCCGCAACCCGGCCTCAAACTGATTTGGGGGACACTGGACACCGGCAGCCCGCACGCGGTGCCGGTCATCCGCGAGGCAAAGAAAGCGGCGGCCAATGCCCCCGTGGTGATCTACGACACCGCGCCGGGCACATCCTGCCCGGTAGTCGAGGCACTGGACGGGTGCGATACCTGCATCCTTGTCACGGAGTCAACCCCATTCGGGCTGCACGACCTGCAGCTTGCCGCAGACGTTGCCGCCCGGATGGACATCCCGGCCGGTATTGTCATCAACCGGAGCGACGGGAAGGACGAAATGACCCTCCGGTTCTGTGCCGACCATGACCTCGATGTCCTGATGACCATCCCCTTCAGCCGCGAGATTGCCGCCATCCAGAGCAGGGGCGATCTCCTCTGCCGGGCACGGCCGGAATGGCAGAAGGACTTCTGTTCGCTGTTCATTAAATGTAAAACCCTTGCAGGAGTGGGGCCATGATACGGCTCGCAGTTATCAGCGGCAAGGGCGGAACGGGAAAGACCATGGTCACCGCCGCGCTAGCGCACCTGCTGAAAGGATCTGTCGTGCTTGCGGACTGCGATGTGGACGCGGCAAACCTGGAACTCCTGCTGCACCCTCGTCTCATCCGGACGGACCCGTTCTCCGGCTCGAAACTGGCCGTCATCGATCCCGCTGCCTGCACGCAGTGCGGGGAATGTAAAAAATACTGCCGGTTCGATGCGATCGAATCCAATGGCGGGACGTTCCGCATCAGCCCGCTCCGCTGCGAAGGGTGCGGTGTGTGCGTCCACATCTGTCCCGCAGCCATCAGCCTCCAGCCCCGGCAGACCGGCGAGATCCGCTCCTCGGCAACGGACCGGGGGCACCTTGTGCATGCGGCGCTGGTGCCGGGCGCCGGCAACTCCGGGCTGCTCGTCCACGCTGTCAAGAAGACCGCAATGGAGGGCAACGAACAATGCGATCTCCTGCTCATCGACGGCCCTCCCGGGACCGGCTGCCCGCTCATCTCCACCATCAGCGGCACGGATGCCGTGCTCATTGTCACCGAACCGAGCGTGTCGGGAATTCACGACCTCGAACGGGTTGTCGCGGTCTGCCGGCAGTTCCGGCCGCGGATGTACATCATCATCAACCGTTTCGATCTTGATACGACCCGGGCAGATGCGATCGAAACATGGTGCCGCACGCAAGGAATTCCCCTTCTTGGCCGGATCCCGTTCGACCCGGCAGTCATCGATGCCGTGCGGGCAGGTATTCCCGTGACCACTGCCGGGCCCTCACCGGCAGCAAAAGCAATTCAAACACTGGCAGCAAAACTGGAACAGGAGCTGACGGACCTTGGAAGAAAGCGGTGAGAACGGCGAATTCTGCCGTCGGAGGGGAAGGCCCCGGATGCACCGTGCACTTAACGGAGGTGCGGTCGGGCGCTGTTATGCGCCGCAGTGCGATGCCAGCGGGCAGAATGAGGTGGTCCTTCTCCTGCCGGAAGAGATTGCTGCACTGGACCTGATCGACTTCCAGAATCTGGAACAGGAAGAGGCCGCTGTTGTTCTCGGGGTTTCCCGGAAGACTGTCTGGCGGGATATCCACGAGGCACGTCACAAGATCGCGGATGCTATCCTCAACGGCAAGACCATTCAGATGGAGAGCTGCACACGTAAGCTTGCCGGGAACTGCCCGAAACGGGATGCTACTCTCTGCCCGAAACGCGGGGGCGGCAGTTGTCCCCGGGCAACGGGAAAGGATGATGGAAATCCTGCCGGCTCGGCATAGTGTCGTAAGGTACCTCGATGAGTGCCATGACACATAAACACATCTTCGGGCCCGTCCTCTCGCGCAGGCTCGGGCTCTCGCTTGGTATCGACCTTGTCCCGTTCAAGACCTGCACATATGACTGTGCCTATTGCGAATGCGGCCATACCACATCAAAGACCGTTACCCGGCAGCACTTTTTTCCCGCAGAAGATATAATGACAGAGCTTCGCACGGCGCTCGCCGCACGCCCTCACCTTGATTCGATCACGCTCGCCGGATCCGGAGAGCCGACACTTGCCCGGTCCCTTGGGCCGGTTATCGCGTTTGTCAAACGCGAGTTTTCGGAATATCCGCTGAGTGTTCTCACCAACGGAAGCCTTCTGACAGATCCCGGTGTCTGTGAGGAACTCCTGCCTGCTGACCGGGTCATTCCGACGCTGACCACGGCCTGCCAGAAAACGTTCGAACAGATCCACAATCCCCACCCGTCCCTGACAATCGACGCAATCATCAGGGGTATGGAAAAATTCCGTGCCCGGTACCGCGGTGCCCTCTGGCTCGAAGTGTTTGTTATTCCAGGGCTGAACACAACAGAGGAGGAGCTGACCGGGATTAGAGCGGCCATTGACCATATTGATCCAGATCTCGTCCAGCTCAACACGCTCGACCGGCCACCTGCCGAAGGCTGGGTGGAGCCGGCAACAGCTGCCGAACTGGAACGGGTCGCGCGGGCGCTTGGCCGGCCGGGGACCTTGATTACCAGGGACAGACCCCCGGTCTTCCCGGCAGCACAGGTAAAAACCGGCGCGGCTGACCTGATACGGGCCACACTCTGCCGCAGGCCGTCCACGGTAGAGGACCTCGTCCGTACAACCGGGTTAAGCGGTGGCGAGGTGGCAAAGATCCTGGGGGCACTTGAACGGGGGGGCGAGGTGACGTCCTATCGCGGAACACGCGGGGTTTTTTATGCGATAGGTCTGGATCTTGATAGCCAGGAGCGAAAAAAATGAAAATTACCATCCTCACAGACAATACCGCACTCTTTGACCGGATGTTTATTGCCGAGCACGGTTTTTCTGCATATATCGAAGCAGAAGGAAAAAAGATCCTTTTCGACACCGGCTATTCCGCTGCGTTCCTTGAGAATGCACAGAAGATGAAGATAGATCTCCTGGATCTCGATTACATCGTCCTCTCCCACGGGCACTTCGACCATACCGGAGGGCTCTGGCATCTGCTTCACCGCTTCATGGAAGCGAAAATAGAAAAAACCGCACACCGGCTCCCCCGGCTCATCGCGCATCCCGGATGTTTCCTCCCCCGCCCAAAACCGCCAATCTCTGACAATGGCTCCATCCTCACAGCAGATGCTGTCCAGCGGGCCATGACCCTGGAACTTTCAGCGGGTCCGGTAAACCTGACGCCCAACCTCTTCTTCCTTGGAGAGATCGAACGACAGTTTCCCTTCGAAGCTGCCGATCCCGGGCCCCGGCGCATTGTGCTGCCGGACGGAACCGTCATGGCGGACAGGATTGCTGATGACACGTCCCTCGTGTTCCGGGGCCATGACGGGCTGGTTGTTATCACCGGCTGTGCCCACGCCGGGATCTGCAATACCGTGGAGTATGCAAAGAAGATCTGCGGAGAGAGCCGGGTTCATGACATTGTAGGCGGGCTCCACCTCCAGAAAACGGGTAACCAGCTTGACGGTACGCTTGCATATCTCAAAGATCTTCATCCGGACGTGCTCCATGCCTGCCATTGTACAGGGCTTGCAGCAAAAATCGCGCTTGCGCAGGCAGCCCCACTGCAGGAAACCGGTGTAGGATTGCTGCTCGAGTATGCAGAAAGGTAAGATCCAGCGGCGATTCCATGAGCGCCAATCACGAAGTGTTCCCGGTATCCCGTGCCGGTTACCTTGACGGGTGGCGGCGACGGCTTAAATACCAGCCGGGCTGGCTTGTTTCCCGGTATGTCCGTCCGGGAGATACTGTTCTTGATGTCGGGGCGGGACCGGACTCTTTACGTTGCCCAGCGCGCGGAGAGTCGGTACAAACGGGAAGGTGATCGCGGTGGATCTCCAGGAGGGGATGCTGGAGATCCTGAAGTAAAGGGGCCGCTCAGGAAGGACTTGGTACCCGCATCCGGTTCCACAAGGCCGAACCGCAATCGCTGGGGCTCGAATGTCCGGGACGTATTGATGTTGCACTTGGATTATGTGTCGTCCATGAAGTCCCCGACCCGGCCCGGCTCATGCAGGAAGTATTCTCCCTCCTGTCACCTGGGGGGACGTTCATCGTCGCCGAACCGAAGCATGAGGTTCCCGCTGATGAGTTTGATGAGACCCTCGCGATGGCAGCATCAGTGGGATTTTGCAGGGTTGGCACTCCATTCATTTTACGGAGCCGGACTGCACTGTTCAGAAAGGATGGGGCTGATATGCCTGGTAATACCGAATAAACGATCAAAAACGGGGAGGTATTTGCCGCAGGGACTCGGGATATTATCACGCCGTAACTGATTGAGGCGGTCTATGGTCTCCCGGTCACAATTGCCGAGGTCAATGGGATGTCTGCGTTTTACCAGACGACAGAACAGACTATACCGATAATCACGGCTCGTAATGGTGCTATTGTTGTTAGTGCCCTTATTGCGTGTGTTGATCTGACCCTGCGTCTGGATTCGGTTGTTGCCGAATCATTACGGGCAAATTCCACAGACGGTTCCAGGTTTTTTTAAAGTTTCGGGACTGACATGATGTTCTATATCACAGGAATCTGTCTCAGCCAGTTCCCGGTCAATCGCCGGAATTTCCAAAAGATTCATGATAACACGGTGTTTCTAAATCCGTTTTCGAGCCATTTTTTCCCGGAATCAGTTAAGATTGCACCATTATACAAGTCGTAATGAATAAGTCCTTCACTGTCAAGCTTCTGCAGCATCTCGGTAATCGTGGGGGGTTTGGCCCCCATACGCGTTGCAATCATCCCCGTCTGTGCACGTCCGTTCCTCTGCTCGAGAACGCAGATGGTTTCGATATATCCTCAATAGTCTTATGTTGCATGTACTGTCACCTCATATGCCAAGTAACACAAGTCTCATCACACCTCCGACCACAAAGGCTGTGCCTGCCATGAAGGCAGTGGCCTTGATCATGTCCCGGATCCCCAGCTCTTTGAACATCACCGCAAAGGTACCAACACAGGGGAAATAAACCGTAAGAAGCGTTGTTGCGATCACGAGCTGCATCGGGGTCATGCCAAGGGGGAGCAGCATACCAACGGCGAGATCTTTTCGCAGGAACCCGATAAGGAGCGCTGTGGTGGCTTCCTTTGGAAGACCGAACCATCCCTGAACAACTGGGGCAAAAACACCGCCCAGCCATCCCACAAAGCCGACGGTGTAGAGAAGATTGATGAGGAGTACTCCAACGAACAGGAACGGAATGGCTTCCTGAAGAAACCAGCGGATCCGCATCCAGGTCTTTTTGAGTACGGTTGCGGTATTCGGCTTCCGGTACGGGGGAATCTCAAGGCAGATCTCCGGACTGTCCCCCGTCATGAGCCGGTTCAGGATAAGGCCCGATGAGATGAATACGATAAACAGTGTTGCAAATACCAGGAAAATATAGCCGATACCATAGGGTCCAAGGATACCGAACACCATGGCATTTTTTGCCATGCAGGGAACGGATATCGCAAGGAGGGTTGTAGCAATGAACCGCTGCTTTTTTGTTTCAAGGCTCCTTGCCGCGAGTACTCCGGGAACATTGCACCCGAAGCCCAGAAATACCGGAATTATTCCAAACCCGTGCATCCCGAACCGGTGGAAGATCGTATCAGTAAGGGTAGCAAGCCGTGGAAGGTATCCCGAATCTTCAAAGACTGCAAGAACCGAGTAGAACGCAACGATATAGGGAAGCACCATGGCAAAGGGGACATAAATACCCGTGGTGAGCAGCCCCATTGACTGGAGGTAATCGATCTGGCCGTTGATGAGTTGCCCGATAAGCAGTTCCTGCAGGAATCCGGGCCCGAGCCATGTGCTGATACCCATGACGACTGGCGTGTAGAGGTCAAAGAGGGGGTCAAAAAGATAGGTGATGAAGATCTCTCCGATGAAGATGACCAGCCAGAGCGCGGCAACTATCACGGCCACCGCAATGGGAAAACCGGTGAGCGGCCGGATCGATGCTTCAGAGATCCAGTCACGCAGGGTGTGGTGACGGTGAGTCACCTGCTGTACGTTTCTGATGATCACCCCGATTTTTATCCACCGGTCGCTTTCATTCATAGGTTCGATCGTTTCTGCAGGACGCGCTTCGTCAATGCGGCAAATCAGATCATGGAAACCTTCCCCGCTCAGTGCAACGGTGGGAACAACAGGGATTTGAAGATCATATTCGAGTTTTTTAAGGTCAATGACGATACCCGTGTGACGCGCTTCGTCCCACATGTTCAGGGCAAGGATCACTGGTTTTTTCTGTTCAAGTATCTGGAGCGTCAGGTACAGGTTCCGTTCAAGGTTGGTTGCATCAACCACATTGATGATCAGGTCTGCCTGCCTGAACATCTCAAGGGCAACCTCTTCTGCCTTGTTGGAGGGTTCAAGCGAATAAGTACCGGGAGCATCAATGATCTCCTGGCCTTCCTTCCCCAGACACATCATCCCTTTTGAGAAATCAACGGTCGTACCCGGGTAATTTGAGGCAATCACATTTGCGCCGGTCAGCCGGGAAAAAAAGACACTCTTGCCAACATTCGGGTTTCCCATCAGGACGATCTTTTTCATACCGGATCTCCGGTGATGATATGCTCTGCCATGTGGCGCCCGAGGGTAAGTTCCCTCCCGTCAATTTCAATGACAACAGGCCCGTTAAAAGGGTATTTTGCCACGATCCGGAGAGTTTTTTGTTCGCGGATGCCAATTGCCCCCATCTTTTTCTGGAACATATACCCGCCTTCCAGCTTAAGAATTACTGCCGTAGTTCCTGTTTCAAGAGAGGTTATTGGCTGTTCCATAAGGATGTCTTTAGGATAACCTAATATTCCTGTGGGTGCCGGTATAAATAACCAACGAACGGGGTTCTGCGTTTTCTCGCAAGAGATAACTCTAAAATCCTTTTTTTACTTTACTTCCCGACTGAATAATTCAAAAAAGGTAAAAATAAGAGCGGGATATCAGGGTCTCTCCCTCAAATCTTCTCATAATATTTCATTGAGCCACAGGCCCCGCAGCGATCTCCTTCCATCAGATAATCAGGAACGATCTCACCGCAACAAGGGCAGGTGACCGAGGACCATTTTTCCTTTCTCTTTACCGTTACCCGTACCCGTTCCGAGGAGAGGATATTCCGCCCGGCACGGAAGATCTCATCGAAGAGCTGCCCCTTCATGGACTTCTTGTCAAATGTCGGGCTGTTGGCATACCAGATATCGACAGTAGGATAGTTCTTCAGTTTTTTGAGGTCCACGAAAACCCGCACGGCATCAGCAGTCGAATGTTCGGACGGAAGATTCATGGTGATCGCAAATTTCCCGACAGGCACGATTTTCAACCGGTTATTACCGATGGTGATGTGAGCGAGGACCTGCAGGGCATCGGGGAGGCACTTGGGGGTTTCGCAGACCCCGTAGAGTTTCTGGCCTTTTTTTACTCCAAGTAGTTCCATGGCATAATCAACCATGAACGCCCCGATAAGGACCCCGGGTGCCGGGTAGGTGTGGAATTCTGCCAGCCGGAGGATCTCCTGCTGAAGTTCTGGTCTCACACCGCCCCGGGCCATACTGGCTTTCAGAAAATCGGGCTTCTCTTCGGGGACTATCGCTTGCATGAACCAACGGTTGTCCATCATATGATAAACATGTATTGAAAAGTACTGGATTGCAGTAACCACCAGTCCATCCACATGGCATATCCCTGCCATGGAACCATGCCGGGAAGATTATCGTGCGGTAACAGCAAATGGATCCTGGTGTATTTTGAGGTTGTAAGAATGGATACAGTTCCCTGTCCCTTTTGTTCTCCAAAAAAGGAAGACATTGTTTATGAAAATGCATTCTGGTATGCCCGGTGGGATGATTTCCCGGCAACCCGCGGGCACCTGCTGGTGATCCCGTTTCGCCACTGTACCGGTTATTTTGACACTACCACGGAAGAACAGGCCACCCTGCCGGCGATGCTCATCGGATGCAAACAGATCCTTGATGGAAAATTCTCACCTGCAGGTTACAATATTGTCATTAATATCGGAGAAGCGGCAGACCAGCGGGTGATGCATTGCCATGTCCATATTATCCCCCGTTATGCTGATGATAACGACAATCCCCCGGGGGGTATTCGGGGTTTTGTTTTTGAAAGATCAGGGCGCGTGATGTAACGAGAGTATCAGAACCGGTAATGCCCACCCTCAATTTTAATCGTCTTCCCGTACGTCAGTGCATCGGCAATCTTTCTCCGTGCCATGACAACGAGCCGGTGAAACGTGGGCTGCGAGATCTCCATCAGTTCAGCGCATTCGCTCTGGTCGAGCCCTTCCAAGTCCTTGAGCCGGACCGCTTCAAATTCATCAACAGAAAGGACAGCCTCTTCAGGAACCGCATTGCTCGTTTCTGCAGGGCTGAAGGCAGTGAAGGCAGGCTGTCGGCCCACCCTCCTGCAGCGTCGTCTTCCGGGCATTACTCAAGAGTAGTAAGCCGTTTTGCGATTTCAGTCTTCTCTGCTTCGAGACGTTTGAGCTCTGCTTCAAGGAGCTGCTTCTGTGCTTCCTTGCTCAATGGTTCGGCTTCAGGATATGCATACCAGCAGAATCCCCGGCCACGGCCGAAACGACGGCCGGCACCCATGCCGAACCCTCTTCCCATCGCCATACCTCTTCCACAGGGGCCCATGCCCCGTCCCGTGCCGGCACCAAAGCCGGCCGGACCTGTCTGATCGAATCCTGGCATTGTTTTTGCCTCGTGATATGAATATATATTCACATATTCTTTAATGCATTGGACCGGGCAGTCCCGGCAGGACGCGGGAGCGAAATAACGGACAGGAAGCAGGCCATGATACATATTATTAAAAGATTTATGCGCATAAGGGTAAATTAAGGGAAATTTGCCTGCCCTGTGCACCATTACTCACTGCCAGGACAGTTCAGGAAGGATCCTGCAATGCCAGGATAATAACGGATCTGAAACTTCTGGCAAGTTTCCCATGAACCGTGATACACCAGAAGAGTGTGTTCTGTCATAGCGAACGAACGGCTCATACCATGAATCGGACCAGAAAAGAACACCTGATGAGGGATTGGGGATGGGAAGAAAGAACGCAGACAAAGAACTCGAGTCCCTGGAGAAGAAGATCGGGAAAGTCCCGAAATTCTTCCGGGAACTGACCGAGAAGGAACCGGAGATGTTCCGGCTCGTAATGGGAATGGAGGGGCATGTCTGGGATGACGGCGCCCTTTCGCGGAAGACCAAGAAGGTTATTGCCATAGCAATTGCAGCGGCTCTCCGTGACCAGCATGCAGTGCATGCCCAGCTGGCGGGTGCAAAGAACCTCGGCGTCACCAGGGCCGAAATCGAAGAAGGATTGCGGGTCGCATTCCTCCTTGCCGGCATGCCCGCATATGTATACGGTAAAGCGCAGCTGGATGAAATGATGAAGTGAAGGGAGAATGGAGCAGGACAATGGAATCTACTGAATGTTTCTCGTTCCCCGTAATCGGGGAACCGGCACCGGATTTCGAAGCGGAGACAACCCAGGGCCCGTTAAAGTTATCAGATCTCAAGGGCAAATGGGTGGTCCTCTTCTCGCACCCGGCTGATTTCACACCGGTCTGTACAACCGAATTCATTGCATTTACCTCGATCAGCGATGAGCTGAAAGCGCTCAATGTCCAGCTGGTCGGCCTTTCCGTTGACAGCATCTCGGCCCACCTTGCATGGGTGCATGCCGTCAAGGAAAAGATGGGGATCCAGATACCGTTCCCGATCATCGCGGACCTGACCATGACCGTAGCGAACAAGTACGGGATGATCCACAAGGGACAGAGTTCGACCGCCGCAATCCGGACGGTCTTTTTCATCGATGATAAGGGTATCATGCGGGCCATGCTCTATTACCCTATGCAGAACGGCCGTTACATGCCGGAGATCATCCGCCTTGTGAAAGCCCTCCAGACATCAGACAAATACAGGGTCGCAACACCGGCCAACTGGCAGCCGGGCGACAAGGTGGTTGTCCCGGCCCCGAAGACCGCTGCTGAGATGGAGAAGCGGCCAACCGAGGGCTACGAGTGCAAAGACTGGTATCTCTGCTACAAGAAGATCTGATATCGGGAATCCATCAAGGGGGGTAGAGCACTCCCTTTTTTACCAGCCGCACCTTCCTCCGGCTCTTTTGAGGGGGGTGTCGTTCTGCCTGCATGGATTTCCGGTGCACATCAAAGTGTATTTCCTGTGCCACTGGTATAGGTAATACCGGACAAGTCTTGAGGAGAACCATCAATGAATGAAGTTAAAAAAATCGGGATCATCATCTGCGACCGGTACCGGACCTGCGCCGGGGGCAAGTGCCTGCGGGCACTGCGCAACCGCGAGGGGGCCTTTGAACGGTACAAAGGAATCGATGTGGAGCTTGTCGGGTTTGCCACCTGCAACGGGTGTCCCGGGGGTAACGTCGAGTACGTGCCGCAGGAGATGAAGAACAATGGTGCAGAAATTATCCACCTCGCAACCGGCCTCGTGGTCGGTTATCCACCCTGCCCCCGGATAACGTACTTCTCCCGGTTCATCAGGGAGAAGTATGGTATGGATGTCGTTGTAGGAACGCACCCGGTTCCCCAGAATTATTTCACGACCCATACGGAACTGGGCTCATGGGAAGGATCTGCATGGAAAGAACTGATTGCACCCACACTCGCTGATGAGAAGACCCGCCTCGCGTATAACTGATGATCGAAACAGCGGGATACAGGACACGGGGAACCACAGGTAATGGCAAAGAATCCGGACCTGGAACATGCAGACACCTACGATGAAGAAGCCGCCACTGTGAACTGGAGAGGCCCGCTGCTCGTATTCGGGCTGATGGCGGATTTCCTCCGGCCGGGCCAGACAATCCTTGACATCGGGATCGGGACCGGCCTCGGATCGGAGCCCTTCTCCCGCGCCGGGCTCCGGGTTACCGGCATGGACATCAGCGATAGCATGCTGGCGGTCTGCAAAAAGAAGGGGCTTGCCACGTTGCTTGTACAGCATGACCTGACAGAATTCCCATATCCTTTTGATGACCGGTCGTTCGATCACGTCATCTCTACCGGTGTCTTCCAGTTCTTTCCGGATATTAACACCATATTTGGAGAAGTTGCCAGGGTCCTGAAAGACGGAGGGTGTTTCGCTTTTGTCACCAGCGACCGTTCTTTGGAAGAATCCGCAGAGATCGTTGCTGGCCCGGAACAAACCGGTACAGACACTTCAGTGACTATGTATCTCCATTCTCTCCCGCAGATCACCGGATGGCTGGAGAAGAACAGCATGCATAACGAGGACTCGGTCTGGTTCACCATCTGGATGGATGCGGAGCATACGAAAACGTTACCGGCACGGGCTTACCGTGCGCGAAAGTGCGGGGCGCATCCGGGGGATTTCCCGCAGGGAAATGTTCCTGCAGAGGATGGATGATGAGGGACCGGTCCAGCAGTGATGCATCGATGAGGGAAAAGCGCCGTGTTTTTGAGGCGTCAGCTGTTGACTATGACCGGTGGTTCGATGATCATCCGGAAATCTACCACACACAACAGCGGCTGCTGAAGCGCGCCGTTCCGCGGCAGGGGCGGATGCTTGAGATCGGTGTCGGATCAGGACGGTTCGCAGCCCCCCTTGGCACCGGCCATGGTATCGACCCTTCCCTGCCGCTTGCACGGATGGCGCACATGAGGGGAATCGAAGTCGTGATTGGCTGTGCAGAGAACCTGCCCTACAGGGACGGTTCGTTTGATACAGTCATTATGATGACCGTCATCTGTTATCTTGATAATATTTCCCAGGCATTCCGCGAAACCTTTCGGGTTCTTTTTCCATCCGGCAGGATTATTATTGGATTTCTTGAACGGGACGGGGAAGTGCATCGCACTTACCAGGCAGAGCCCGAAAAAGGCCGGTTTTTACGTCACGCCCGGTTCTTTGATCCTGATGAAGTGGTCCGAGAACTTACTGATTCGGGTTTTTTTCCTGTTGATAGATGGGAACGGAATCACGGGTTCTGCATACTTACGGCTGCCCGACCGGAAAAAGGCAGATAATGACCTCTCTTGCTTATCTCAGATAAGGCAGGGTGAGGCTCCATGATTATCTTATGTCCCCGGATCCCGTGTCAGGTTATAACAGCACGTCCGGCCATGACCGTTCCGGAAGCGGTTGAGGTCTTTTCCCTTGAAAGCACGACTGGTCTTACGCGAGATCCATGTATGGTACCGTGAGCCAATACGGGAGTGGTATCCGGATGTTTCGGGGAATCACTCCGGGCACTCCCAGGAAATTTCATCCCCATCAGGTATACGAATAATATGATGGTGGACTGCTGCGTGAGCAATCAGATCTCTTTCAGGCTTGAGAATACACGGTCAGGTTCCGGCTGCGGTTCCCGCCGGTTTTGGATGAATTATTACAGCGAGGATACTCTGCAATAATAGAAACCCGGGCACCTGCAGGATAATGCCCTGACAGAATCGTATCTGCTTATACTGCCAGCAAAAATTTCATCATCTTCTTTTTCGTTTTGCAGTGAACGGGTACTATCAAAAGATTTTAACCATTTATGCGCATATGAGTAAATAATAGTCTGGTAAGATTCCGGATCTTTGGAGTTATATCATGAAAGTCGCTATTGCAAAAGAAGGGAACGAAGTATCTGAACATTTCGGGCACTGCACCGAATATGCGGTCTTTGACATCGCGAACAAAAAGATAACCGGGAAGACAATTTTGCAAAGCCCCGGGCACGAACCCGGAAAACTGCCGGTATTTCTTGCAGGACATAAGGTAACCCACGTCCTCGCCGGCGGTATGGGCCCCCGGGCAGTGGACCTGTTCTGCGAGAACAATATCGAGGTTTTCCTTGGAGTCCGGGGCGAGATCGAGACCGTCATCAGGGATTTCATAGATGGAAAGATTGCACAGGGCGAGAGCAGCTGCACACACGGACCCGATCATGTCTGTTCGCATTGACCTCCCAAAAAAAACCGGAATATATTCCTGAAGAATCGATCCCTCATTCCCTTGGCAGGGGAGGCGATCGCAGGTTGCGCAGGTTCAAATAAAAAATGGAATGAAGAACATGAAAGCGAAAGGAAAAGAAAATCCTGAAACGAAAGGTACGGCCCCTGCTCCGAAGGGACTGCCTCCGAAAGTGACGATGGACGTAAAACATGTCATCCTTGTCCTGAGTGGCAAAGGGGGCGTGGGCAAATCAACGGTCTCGACCAATCTCGCCTCAGCCCTAGCAGCACACGGGAGGCAGGTCGGTCTTCTCGATCTTGACATCCACGGCCCCAATATCCCCAAAATGCTGGGCATCGAGGACCAGCGTCCTGTTGTTCTCGAAAAATCTATGGAGCCGGTCCGCGTAACTGGAAACCTCGCGGTCATGTCCATGGGCTTCCTGTTGCCGGATACGAGTTCGCCGGTCATCTGGAGAGGTCCGATGAAGATGGCGGCAATCCGGCAGTTCCTGGAGGAAGTGAACTGGGGGGCACTCGATTACCTGATTGTCGATCTCCCGCCCGGGACCGGTGACGAGGCGCTGACGATTGCCCAGCTAGCTCCGAACGTACAGGGAGCGGTTATTGTCACCACGCCGCAGGATGTGGCAGTGCTCGATGCCGTCAAGGCAGTGAAGTTCATTGAGAAACTGGAATTACCGGTTATCGGCATCATCGAGAACATGAGCGGGATGGTATGCCCGCACTGCGGTGGAACAGTTGAGCTCTTCGGCAGGGGTGGTGGCGAAAAGGCGGCAAAGGATCTGAACGTTCCCTATCTCGGATCCATCCCGCTCGATCCTGCGATGGTGAAAGCCGGGGACGAGGGACGCCCCTATGTCCTCCGCCATGCAGATACCCCGACATGGAAAGCTGTAGACGCTGTCATGGAAAACCTGGCAAAACGCGTTGAGTCCTGACAGAGTTAAAAAGACTGGTATTATGAAAAAATATCCCGGCATCCCGGAACTGCTCGAAACATACATGCAGGAGCAGGGAACGCACGAACGGTGGGTAACCGTGCAGGAGCTTCGCGAGCGGTTCGGCCTGACGCGGTACCAGTGCAACACGGTCTCCGGTTTCCTGCGCCGGCTGGCATACGGACCCTTCGGGCAGTTCCCGTATATTGTTGGAGGCATCCTCCGCGAGGAAGGAGATAATCCGTCGGATCCAAAGAGGTGCAGGTACTTCCTGAAACGGCGCGTTCTGTATCCGGTCGGGAAGGAGCCGATCCATGGGACGTAATTACAATGTGACGGATCTTCTCGAGCGGTTCATGGAAGACTCTGGCGAAACAAAGCGCTGGGTGACAGTAAACGAACTCCGGAATTATTACGATTTGGATGAATGTGCATCCCAGGCAATATCGGGCTTTTTACAGAAGATATATTGCGGATCGTTTGCCTCTTGTCCTTACCGTGTGGAACGGATTGAACGGGTCACTCTCGATGCAAAACCGCATCCCCGCCAGATTAAAAAGTACCTTGTAACAACAAGACCGGCAGCCCGGGCTCAGAGATTTGGGCAGGGTGGGAACCGGGTGACTGAAACAGATGCCCCGGATATCCTGACCGATTACGATGCTGTCCGGCCCCTCGACAGAGTGCTGGACGAAAAAAGAGGTCGCATGGCTTCGAAAATTAATGACAACATGACAGGTACGGTGCGCCCTCGGCCATAATATGGAACAGAATGCCAATTCCATCCCTGATTGCATTGTCCGGTGGTGGGGGTACAGGTGAAAATTCCACCCATTTTCCGACACAAGTACCTGCAAGATTTCTTACATCAGACAACACCGTGGAAGGATTCGAAAAATTCCGGATTTTACCTCTGTATCATCGATAGCGGTTGTCCGGACTGTGTGAGTCATTGGATCGTCACTTCAACCGGGTCGATATTCGCATCGATCAGGCAGTCAAAAGAGATGGTGTCGAGCCAACCGGCCTTTTCGAACATATGCATGAAACAGACACCGATGACCGCCGCACCAGGATGCTTGTCGATGACTGCCTTCACCTGCTCCACCTTTACCGGCACGTTCGGCATCGAAAGGCCGCCCATAATGACGATGGCTTTGGGTTTCAGGGTGACCGGCCCGGCGCGTGCCTGCATACCGACATCGTCAATATGACCGATCTTTTTTGCCCGGCTCTCATCCACGTACGGAACAAAAACGTGGTCAGGTTCGAGCGACCTGACCGCGAATGCAAGCAGCTCGACAAACGGCGTGCACGTGCCCGGAACGCCATAATACACGATCTGGTCTGCCTTTTTGATTTCCTTTGATGTTATGAATTCCTTGAAAGGACGCAGGATACCCGGGACTCCGTGGAATACTTCTTTTGTGGCCATGATATATCAAGAGTCTTGCCCGGATATATTAATGGTTGCGTGTTACTGAAAAAAAAGGGGGCGGGGTGATTCCTGCCGGGCGGACATCTGCACTTTGACAAAAAGTTTGATGATATTTATACATTTGTCTGATGCAGAAATGCCTGAATGTCACCGAAATCGCTTTTTGATTGATTAAATGATGAGAATTAAATAGGAGTACCACAAATTACCCATCTTACGGGAAGTCTACTCATCTGTGTGGATGTGTATGCTCACGGGCTGAAAAACCTATGACTACGGCAAATCTGAATTACGAACTGCCAACACCGGAAGATGTAACGTGGAAAATGTCGTTCGGAAAACTTGAGATCGTCGTCATCGCGGTGATCTTCCTCCAGTCGCTCCTGGTTGCCTGGTTCCTCCTGTTAATCGCCGGGGGGCTTGATCAGTCGATGCCCCTCTTCCGGATTATTATGGGTGCTGCAATCCTCTTTGCCATCCTTGTCCCGGTCTTTATCCTTATCGAAGGATTCCGCTACAGCTCAATCCTTGCCGGGTTCTTTACCCCCCTCCTCCTCTATTCCCTCATGTACCCGCTGTTTAACTCGCTCCTCTACCACATCAACCTGTTCCTCCATCCCGCAACCATCATCCCCGCGATCATCGGCGGACTGGGATTCGGGCTTATCGGTCTTGGTGCCTACCACATGAGGGGTGGGATTGCGAGGTCATTTGCCCTGGTGACAACCGGTATCACCATCATCTTCCTGAGTTCCCCCATGGTTCTTGCGGTATTCCTGTACGTTGTGACAGGCGATCTCGTGACAATCCCCGGGTTCATCTCCTGATCCCACTCCCCGTTTTTTTTAGAGCGATACGGTCCATCCCGATGCCAGCTGAACTTCTTCGAGATCGTGTATCATGCCGGCAACAGATCCGTACCGATCTGAGGGCTTTTTTTCAATGCACCGCAGAATGATCTTCTTTAACAGCATCTCCTGCCTGCCATGCCATGATCCGATGACCGGCGTCTTTTCGAGTATCGCAGCGTTCAGGGTGTGGAGTCCGTCAGCCATGAAAGCGGGTGTGCCGGTCAGGAGCTCGCACAGGAGCATGCCGAGCTGGTAGATATCGGTTGCAGGCCCCGGCCTGCCAAAACGGTGCGGTGCAAGCTGCTCCGGGGCAGCATACGCCGGGGAGAAACCGATGATGCTGGACTGGCGAGTATCGCTGATCGCCTTGCCAAGGCCCCAGTCCGTGACCTTCGGGATGCCATGTTCCGAGAGAAGGATATTCTCCGGTTTGATGTCGCGGTGTACGATCCCCTTTCCATGGGCATAAGCAATGCCCCGTGCAGCGCCAAGGACGATTGCGACAGCTTTCTCTTCCGGCAACGGCAGGGGGAGCGCTGCAAGGGAGGTTGGAGCGTATTCCATCTCGATATACGGCACCGGGAGGATATTGGAAGACAGGATCCGGATGATATTCTCGTGCTCCAGGCCCTGCCAGAGGGAGATGTCGCGGGTGAAATGGGTACCGGTGATCTCGTCGTACTGTACCGGCACCTTGACGGCAACGGTCGCCCCTGTCCGGATATCCTGTGCCCTGAAGACACGGGCGAGTCCGCCCTCCCCGATGAATTCCGGGTGCAGGAACCGTTTTCTCAGCGAGAGGGGGAAGGGGACTGCAGGAGCACTCTTGTCTGCCAATCCCGGCGGTTGTGTCGCGGAAGTATCGACGATCGTAGCAGTTCCCGGCACGATATCCCCCGGCTTTGCCGGTCGTGCAGGCAGGACGCCGCTCCTCCGGAGGAGGAGATGCACGATAACGATCAGGCCGGCACATGCGGTTGCAAGGATGAGCAGGAAGAGCCAGGTCGGAACGATAATCCTCGGCCGGTCGGTGATATTCTTCGTGGTCTGGATAAGGGAGGAACGGTTCTGACGGGCCGGTACGATCGTCGGCCGTACACTGATAGACGGGACAGGCGATGCTGCATCCGGGCCTCTGTCGCCATCCAGGATCACCGTGCCGGCCCGGGATACTGTCGTATCCTGCATCGTTGCCGGACTCCCCGGGACCGCAGGGGCTGCTGCCGGTATGACCAGGAACGCAAGAACCAGGATGAGAAGAACACACGGAGACCGGTAACAGAACGAACATCCCGGGATTTTTCCTGCATTCCCGGAAAGGTGAATTCCCATGGCATCACTCGTCCGCGACAAAGAGAAACCGTGCGGCATTTGCCCCGAGCGACAGGTCGATGACGTCGCCGCTTGCAAGGAGGATCATTTTCAGGGGATCAAGACGGATGGAGTTGACAAACGTACCGCCCGTACTGGCATTGTCCTCGATCTGCCACGAATCGGCTGTCTTGTTAAGGAACGCATGGGGTTTTGTCACCCGCGTCACTGCCCGGTACTCGTCCGGCACAACGACCATGCCTTCCGAACGGGCCGCCGGATGATCGGGATCCTCGCGCCCTACCGGGATCCGGTCGCCTGACAGGATGTATGCCCGGCCATCCGCCGGGCCACTGATCAGGTACAGGACCGGCCCCTCAAGACAACCGCTTTCGAACAGCTCCTGCCGGACAGAGCGGATCCGGTCGCTGATATCCCTGTACCCGAGGGGTGCGGCTATGCTTGCGAAGACCCCGAACGTTGCGGTGAGAGTGGTCATGGCTCCCGGGACAAGGGAGTATTTCCATACCGGGGCGATGCCCCGTTCCGTCTCCCGCCCGAACCCTGCCCCCCGCTGAACAAGGCCCGTGCTGACCAGCCGGTCGACATGTTTTTTCGTGTTCTGGTAGCTCATGCCGATATACCCGGCAATGGCAGCCATCTCCCTGGGTTCGCGCTCGATAAAACGGATGATCTTCAGGCGAAGGGGATTTGCAAGGATCTCGAGATATTCAGACAATTCTTCCAAAAAAACAGGATCTGATGCAATGGGGATTGTTTTCTTCTCCGTCATACCTTCACTTCCGGTATACCTGCAGCCGCTCGCGCATCCAGTAGCAATATCCAGTAATAACAGAGTGTTGTTTCCCGGGCAAAAAAGCAATAGGGGCAACCGGGAACAGGATATACCCGTTTCCGGCACATCGTTGAACCGGGGGGTTCAGCGCTTTCCCACCGGTTTTTACAACCGGGAGTTCTGCCATTTTACGAATAGATAACACCCCGCTTCAAACCATGGGAGTGGATGCGGCAACCGCTGCATCCGAACCATGGAGAGATTTCATGAACAGAACATCAATCCTCAAAGGAGCGTGTGTTGCCCTCTGTCTGATCGGCATGCTGGTCCTGCCGGCTGCCGCAGACCCGGGCAGCCAGATCGCACGGTTGAACAGAAGCGTGGCCGACCCGGGACTTATTGACGATCTCTGGACAAACCACCAGAACTACCGTATGCAGCGGTTCGACACGAACGTGGAACAGGCAACCGGGATTCTCGCCATTCTCGATCGTTACAGCATCGACTCCTCCGGCTGCCGCGTTACGCTTTCCACGATCACCGGCAAACGTGCAGACCTGGAAACGGCACTGATAGCCCGAGACCGTGAGAAACTGAAGACGGTAAATGCCGAATTAAAAATCCACTGGAAACAGTTCAGGAAGGATATGCGGGACGCGCTCCGGCAGCACTACGGCAGCAGGATGGCAGGCACTGCCCTGTCTGATCTGACGGATGTCGCAGGCATGGCCGGCGCGGACTCGTGATCCGTGAACCGTTCCGGATCTCCCTTTTTTCCCATCCCGCGGCAACGGGGATCCCCGATTAAGAGTATAAGAATACTCTTACGCTTGCAGGAGAAACAGACTGTACCATGAAGAATCCCTTCCATATCATGATCATCCCGACACTGGGATGTCCCGGGCGCTGTAAATACTGCTGGAGTTCGGAGGAGGGGTCGCCGATCATGACGATCGACACGGTAAAAGACATCGTTGCATGGCTCAGGGATTTCCACTCCGACCGTGTCACGTTCACGTTCCACGGGGGGGAGCCGCTGCTGGCCGGGGCAGACTTTTACCGTCAGGCGCTGCCCCTGCTTTCAGGAGAACTTGCGGACCTCACTCCCGATTTTGCCATGCAGACGAACCTCTGGCGGATGACACCGGAGATCGCCGCGATTCTTGCAGAATACCGTGTTCCCCTCGGTTCGTCGATCGACGGCCCGGAAGAGATCACCGACTCCCAGCGGGGCGAAGGGTACTACGAGAAGTGCATGAAGGGATACGGGATCGCCACAGCGGCTGGCCTGCAGGTGCGGTTCATCTGCACCTTTACCAACAAATCGGTGAAGCACCGGGAAGAGATTTTCAATTTCTTCAAGTCGAAGGGGTTCGTGCTGAAGCTCCACCCGGCGCTCCCGTCGCTCCGCTCGGAGAACCCGAAGGAGTGGGCTCTGGAACCGGCTGAATACGGTGATCTCCTGGTGTTCCTCCTCGACAAGACGCTCGACAACCTCGGGAAGGTGGAGGTGATGAATATCAACGATCTCTGCCGGTGTGTCTTCACCCGCCGGGGAAGCGTCTGCACGTTCGTCAACTGTATGGGCAGCACCTTCGCGGTCGGGCCAGACGGCAGTATCTATCCCTGTTACCGCTTTGTGGGCATGCCGGAATGGGTGATGGCAAACGTGAAGGACAAGCCGACGATGGAGCAGCTGATGCAGTCGGAGCCGGGGAAGCGAATGACCGCGTTCTCGGAGTACGTGGATGTTCACTGCAAAGACTGCTCCCACATCCGTTACTGCCGGGGCGGCTGCCCGTACAACGCCATTGCACCTTCCGGCGGATCGCTTGAAGGTGTCGACCCCCATTGTACTGCCTACAAACGGATTTTCGATGAACTCAACGACCGGTTGAACAGCGAGATGTACGATGAGCCATCGCCCGGAATGGGTACCGGCAGGCCTGCGGCGGGTAAAAAGAAGAGGCCTGGCGTCATGGCCCTGATGCGGTCGATCGTGACGCGGTAAGTGCCGGAGCTGGGGGCGGCAGCACCTGTCAGGTTCTGCATCACCATAATCCTCATTACCCGCGAGCGGGATTTCTCTTTATTAACCGGAGTTGCCCCTGACATGACTGCAAAACAAACCACATCCTATCGCCCGGTCAGCCTGAACCGGGAGTACCTCGCAGGAAATATGGTCGAAATCCTCGCCCGCAGGGACAGAAAAGAATGGGAGCTCCTCAGCATGGAGCGGCGCGTTGCGATTCGGGACGAGTTCGTATCTGCCATCACGGCGCTTGAGGAGGCACTTGCCACGCAATCCCCGGCATTCCTCGAGGAGACAGCCCGCTGGACCCAGAAACGGTTTACCGCACTTCACTACTCCCCGGGATTTCCTGCTGCCTTCATTTCGTGTTTTGCTGATGTAGTTGCACGGGATCTGCCGAAAGATTACCGGGAGGAGGCTGCGGTTTATATGAAGAAAGCAGCTGTGGCACTCAGATCCGCTGGCCGAAAGGCCGGAGGAGAGAGAATGAAGGAATCTCTCTCACCGGCAGCACGGGCATTCCTCAGGGCGGGTCTTGCAGGAGACCTTGCAGGGTGCAGGGCGGTTGTCAAAAAAGCGCTCGCGGCAAAAACACCGGTTGCGGAGATCTACACGGGCATCTTTGTGCCGGTGCTGTACGAGACCGGCCGGCTCTGGCAGGTAGGGGAGGCAACCATTGCGCAGGAACATTTCATCTCAGCCATTATCCGCCAGAGCATGGACAGGCTCCGCGAACAGGTTGCTGACGCTTCCCCGCGGATCGGACAAAAAAAGAGTGTTGTCGCGGCGTGCGTGGGCGAGGAACTTCACGACATCGGGATCCGCATGGTAGCAGACTTTTTCGAGATGGACGGCTGGGATGTCTATTTCATTGGCGCCAATACACCGCCTAAAAGCATCCTCGCTTCCGTGCAGGAGCGGAAACCCGACGTGCTCGCCCTCTCAGTTACCATGCCGTCCCGGCTCCGGGATGCAGCGTACCTGATACGGTCGCTCAGGGCATCCCCTGATACCGCGAAGGTGAAGATC
>Ga0302253_1000130_pt1 | contig 81084 bp, 92 predicted proteins | sample AAG_RA_Trp_MG_FD_193537 | JGI IMG/M metagenome (GOLD analysis project Ga0302253, IMG submission 193537) | Enriched activated sludge microbial communities from anaerobic digester in WTTP, New Holstein, Wisconsin, United States - AAG_RA_Trp | ecosystem: Engineered > Bioreactor > Anaerobic >... | reverse complement strand
CCGCACATCATCCTTTGCAAGGATCTTATACCAGTTATCTGAATTTATCTCATCGGCATATTTGCTCTTGTCAGCATATGTGAGCACCATTGAGTTCTTGGCAAACGTGAGGTACCAGTCTGCATCATTGGGCACCATGTACTGGGGAATGAGTGCGTAATCGGCAGAGGCGACGACATCTGCCGGTTTATCCGTATCGGTCACTTTCTTGATAATGTCAACACTTCCGCCGGGTTCGAGCAGGACTTCAGTATTCGGGTACTTCTCTTCGAATTTGGCTTTGATCTTCTCAAAAGGTCCGGTCAGGCTTCCGGCAAGGAAGACTTTGACCTTGACTTTTTCACCGGTAGCTGCAGCCTGTGTCCCGACAGGGGTTGGTACAGCGGATACTGCAGCGGTTGTTGCTGCAGCGGGAGTTGTCTTTGCCGGCGTACTGGTACACCCGGCGATAAGGACGGTTACGAACAGGACTGCAATGAGACCTGCTATCAATCCAAAATGCACACTCTTTCTCATAGTATGACCGGGTTAATTTTACGGCGGGTAATAATTGAATGTTTCTTTTTACACTAAGTTAAAACAAAATGCTAATCAGTTGGTAAACATTTGGTAATCAGGTGGTTTCTAAAACATATGGTTGATTTTTAAAAAAAGTTAAGGGAAAAAATTTCTGGCCCGCGAACATGCAGCCAACAGGTTCTCAATGCGTTCCGATCAGGGCCGAGTAAATTGCCGGACCGAGAATTTCTTCCATCTCACCGGCGTATTGATCGTGAATGAGCGCGAGCATCTTCTCCGTGCCTTTGGCAGTGGTGAGGATCCCCACCCGCTCTGCGCGGGTGATCAGTTCCTCTTCTTCCATCATGGCAAAATAGGGGAGAATGTAGTAGTGGGGAACATTCAGGAACTCCGCAAGCCGCCGGGTCGTGGGAAATTTGATCCGGACGGAATTATCCGAGAACGTAAGAGAGATCGATCGCTCCTCCGCCTGGATACGGATCGCGGCGTCAAAAAGGCTGTCGATTGAGAGCGCTGCCATAGATGATTTCTTATGGATCATCAAGCGTGAAAGATGTTGAGGTTATGCGCCGGAAAAAATTACTTCTTTTTCTTGTGCTCATCGTCAACCGGCTTCATGTACACAACTTCTGCCTTGACGTCTTTTGCAATCTGTTCAATCTCGAATTTGCGGAAATGGGTTGCTGCAATCTGGATTTCGCCACCGGTGACCGCAACGATCCGGTACTTGGGCGATTCGACTCCCTCGCCGACTTTCTGGCGTTCACGAACATAGATCTTCATAATTATCTCCAGCCGATTGCCGGGACCTGCACGGGAATGACGGGCTGCCCGGTATCAGCACTGTTATACCAACTGGTTTACATGGGCTTAAATTTTCTGATTGTGATAGGGTTGTATAGTGGATGTAATGAAAAAACGACTGGAACTCAAAAGCGGGCTCCAGGGCGAGACCCTGGTCCGGAAAGGGATGAAGAGAAAGCGGTCTGACTCTGAACAAATCCGCATTGCGCCGGAGATCAATATCATAAAGATTGGCGGGCACGGTGCGATCGATTACGGCAGGGAAGTGATGCTTCCCCTCTGCGAAGAGATTGGCAGGCTCTCGAAGAAGAACCAGATGCTGGTCGTCACCGGGGGAGGAGGGCGTGTGCGCCACATCATGGATATCGGGATGGACCTGGGCATGCCCACGGGTGTTCTTGCAGAACTCTCTGCGAAGATCTCCGAGCAGAATGCGATTATGGTCTCCATCCTTCTGTCAAAATATAATGGGACCCGGATCCATACCGGAGACCTTCTTGAGCTCCCGATGCTCCTGAAGCTCGGGATCCTGCCGGTAACCCACGGCACCCCCCCGTACGGGCTGTATGAGCACCCGTCGCGAACCGACATGATCCCCCCGCACCGTACAGACACCGGGGCGTTCCTGATTTCCGAGGTACTCGGGGCAAAGAACTGTATCATCGGCAAAAATGTAGACGGACTCTACACTGAGGATCCACGAAAGAACCCTGACGCGGAACTTATCAGGGATATCACGGCAAAGGAACTGATTCGCATGAACCTCGAGGATATGGTTCTCGAACCGATGGTCGTCGAACTCCTGCAAAATTCCGTGCATGTCCGTGAAGTCCGGATCATCAACTGCCACACGAGAGACAATATCGGGAAGGCAATTGCCGGGAAGAATATCGGGACTATCATCAGGGCAGAATAAACAAGAAAACGATCCCGGGTATGGCGGCCAAGTGTGTGTGTCATACTAATGTGGCCGCCAGCGGGATCGGGGAGGACCGACAGTTGCCTGATCGTGGCATGATCGGTATGCTGACGTTCCTGTCCTTTGCGGACACATTGTTTTTTCTTTTAACCTTAATAAAACAGCATTGTTAATGTTTTTAATTTAACCATGAACCAGCGAAACCTCAACACCGCGGAATGAGACCAGTAACACAGCACCTGAAAGAGCACTGCTCTCTCGGAATTATCTGATCTGGAGAGATCGTTTCGAAACACTGGCACCTTTGGGCTGACAGTGCACGTATGGGGGGGGTCGGGCGGTGTACTTCCGATGTGAACAAATCGGTGTGATCTGTAAAATTGCCGTCTGAAATTTTCCATGGATTGTGTGGTCGCGGGCCAGAAAAATCCAAAGTACACCGCCCGACCCCCCGAGGCCTCTCCACTTCCTGAGCCGGATTCGTGCAGTGTTACGGGATGAGTGATGAGATTATCCTGTCCCCGCGGGGGAGGGGGGTCGGGCGGTGTACATACAGGATGGATGAGGAAGACCATCAGAAAAAATGGTTTCGCCAGAACGGATTTCAAGCGGATTAACTTAACCCGCTTCAGGCGTTAGGGTAACCTCAGTTGATTAACCAGCAGGATTTATCAGAAGAACTCGTTTACATATTCTGAGAACTATGGGATTCAGCGCAGACATCATGCATGACTTTGTTGCAAAGGAGATCAGGAACATCTACTCCAGCTACGGTGGCTGGACTTGCAAAATTAAGGAGAACGGGAACGGATATGACTCGATTGCCGTGCTGGAACGGCACAACGGGGGACATCGGGAATGTATCAAGATCTTTGTATCCTTTGCACGTGACTTTGCCCCAGATTACCTGGAGGAACTTCAAGCCCCGGTGAAATCATGTGACGGGACGCTCACCCGGCACTCGTTTGCCGTTATGCTTCCGGCAAACGCTAACATGGCTTCAGTACCCGCCGGCGTCCCTGTCCTGACCATGCGATCCTTTGCCTTTGAGGGCAAGGAACTGATCTGGGTCAAGAAGCCGGTCCGGAAAGAGGATGCAGCAAAAGCCGCTGCCTGATCTCATTTTAAAAAAATGCGGCCTCGCCCCGGTTACCCGGGCGAGCCCCGTTATCAGATAATCTCGTAATACTTCATGGAGCCGCAGGCACCGCAGCGGCCGTCGACAGCAAGATAATCAGGCACGGTCTCGCCGCAGACCGGGCATGTCACGGACTTCCACTTCTTCTTCGTTTTGACACCGACCCTGACCTTCTCAAACGAGAGGACATCCCGGCCGGCCCGGAAGATATCGTCACGGAGCTTGTCACCCATGGTGCGCTTGTCAAACGCGGGGCTGTTGGAATACCACAGGTCAAGGGTAGAATACTTCTTCACCTTCTGCAGGTCAAGGTACACCCTTACCGCGTCAGCCGTCTCCTTGTCCGAGGGGCCATTGAGCGTGATGGCGAACTTCCCGATCGGCACAACTTTCAGCCGGTTATTGCCGGTGGTGCACCGTGCCATCACCTGGAGGGCATCGGGAAGGCACTTGGGTGTCTCGCAGACCCCGTACAGTTTCCTGCCAGCGCCTGGACCCAAAAGTTCCAGGGCATAATCCACCATGAATGCCCCGATCAGGATCCCGGGGGCGTCGTAGGTATGAAAGATCGCGAGCTGCTGGATCTGCTCCTGCAGGCGCGGGGGTACGTGATGGGCCTCCATCACGGCCTTGAGTCTTGAATCAGGATCTTCGTGCGTTCCGGTCATGCAGATCTGTAGAATTACATCTGTTAAACTTTTTATGATTGTTAATCTAGTAGCCGCGAACACCATGCCACCCGGCATTCCCGGAATCGTGTACTGCAGGAGAACCGGCAGGTTCAGGGGCGTCTGGCAGGATCCTCACGTTCCCTATCCTTGGCGGGAGACGCTGTCACAGGTGATCCTCTGCCCATGTTGCAGACCATAAGGATCTCATCCATATCCAGACGAGCGGGTTCTGCGGAGGTACCGGCAAACGTCGAAATCGAAATGATCGAGACGGGAATTTTCATGCCGAACACATCAACCGAGGGGATAGCCGGAAGCGGCAGGGCGGCATAGTTGCGGACACTCCAGCGATCCACGATAACGCCCATCCGTTCAAGATAGGTGGAAACCCGTGAACAGGGCATGGATGATGAAAGAGTGCGACAAAGATCAACCACCGGTGATCCGATCCGTGTGCCCGGGTAAAATGGTTCCGCGGGATCGATGATATGTTCGCAGGTCCGGCAGAAGGAGCGCCGGATAATCACCTGCACAACCACGGTCTTGTCCTCTTCTACCAGCACGGCAAAGCGCTTCTTGCGTTCGTCATACCCTGACAGGCGCCCTCCGCAGATCGGGCAAACGGTGCCTGCATGAAACCGGACCCCCTCGCAGGCAACAAGTGCCGTGTGGATGATATTGACAAGCATGGGGGGCACCTGCCGGAGTCTCATGATCAATCACCCTCATTTTTGCGCGGTATGCCATCTGCACAACAAAAATGCACAACATACTGGATTTTCCAGATAGAAATAACCCTATGGCCCCAAACCAATCACCAAATTTCACGCGTATCTCATAATGTATAAATAACATTTACCATGATCATTAATTAAGCAAAATTGATTTACCAATTTTGCATTCATTCAATCCAATCCAGAGGTGTGTAAGCGCGGGCGTTCCGGATGTTTTACCGGCGCTCCCGCGTAGAGAAACGGTGAGACTATGACAGATGTTCCTACTCTTAAGTATGTACCCACGACATGCCCGTACTGCGGGGTCGGCTGCGGCCTGAACCTCGTTGTGCAGGGTGATAAGCTGGTCGGGGTCGAACCCTACAAACGGAGCCCCATCAACGAAGGGAAGCTCTGCCCCAAGGGTGCGACCTGCTGGGAATCAGTCCAGAAACCAGATCGCCTGACAACTCCCCTGATCAAGAAGGGTGACAAGTTCGAGAAGGCAAGCTGGGACGAAGCCCTTGACCTGATCATCAGGAAGTTCACAGAGGCCCACAAGGCCGGCGGCCCGAAGGCTCTCGGGTTCCAGACTTCCTGCCGTACCGTCAACGAAGACTGCTATGCCCTGCAGAAGTTCGCCCGCGTAGCATTCCAGACCAACAACGTCGACAACTGCGCCCGCATCTGCCACGGCCCGTCCGTTGCCGGTCTCTCGCTCTCGTTTGGTTCTGGTGCTGCAACAAACCCGTTCGAGGATGTCCTGAACTCGGACCTCATCGTTATGTGGGGTTCAAATGCCGTCGAAGCCCACCCGCTCGCAGGCCGCCGCGTCATGCAGGCAAAGAAGAAGGGGATCCCAATCATCGTGGTCGACCCCCGGTACAGCGCAACTGCCCGACTTGCCGACAAGTGGGTCCGTTTCAACCCGTCAACCCACATTGCCCTTGCCAACAACATGATGTACTACATCATCAAGGAAGGCCTCGAGGACAAGGAGTTCATCAAGAACCGCACGAAAGGCTTCGACGACCTCAAGAAGACCGTCGAGAAGTATGCCGACGCAACAAACATCCACGGTGTCCCGCAGGAGACTGTCAAGGACATTGCCACCCAGTACGCGAAGGCCAAGAACGCCGTCATCATCTACTGTCTGGGCATCACCGAACTGACCACCGGTACCGACAACGTCCGCTCCATGGGCAACCTCTCGCTCGTGACCGGCAATGTCGGCCGCGAAGGCGTGGGTGTCAACCCGCTCCGTGGCCAGAACAACGTGCAGGGCGCCTGCGACATGGGCGCGTACCCGAACGTATATTCCGGGTACCAAAAGTGCGAAGATGCGGCAAACCGCGCCAAGATGGAGAAGGCCTGGGGCATGAAAGACAGCTCCCTGCCCGACTGGTACGGCGTCACCTTAACCGAGCAGATCAACCAGTGCGGCGACCCGATCAAGGCGATGTACATCCTGGGCCTGAATCCCGTTGTCACCTACCCCGATTCGAACCACGTCAAGCGCTCACTCGACAAGCTCGATTTCTGCGTAATCCAGGACATCTACTGGACCGAGAGCTGCCAGTACGCGGACGTTGTCCTGCCCGGCACCTGCTTTGCCGAGAAGGATGGCACGTTCACCAGCGGCGAGCGCCGCGTGAACCGTGTCCGGAAGGCTGTCAACGGCCCCGGCGAGTCCAAGTACGACTGGGAGATCGTCGGTATGATCGCCAAGAAGATGGGCCTCAAGGGCTTTGACTGGAAGACCGCCCAGGATGTCTGGGACGACATGCGTGCCTGTACGCCCTCCATGTTCGGCTGCACGTACGAGAAGATGGAGAAGCCTGAGTCCGTCCACTGGCCCTGCCCAACGGTCGAACACCCCGGCACCCCGATCCTCCACCGCGAGAAGTTCTCCGCAGCTGACGGCAAGGGAACCATGTTCGGTCTCGAGTACCGCCCGCCCGCAGAAGTTGCGGATGCTCAGTACCCGTTCACGATGATGACCGGCCGTCTCATCTTCCACTACCACTCCCGGACCCAGACCGACCGCTGCGAGGACCTCCACCGCGAAGTCCCCGAATCCTATGTCCAGATTAACACCGAGGACGCAAAGGCGCTCGGCCTCAAGCAGCACGACAAGGTCAAGATCACCAGCCGCCGCGGCGAGACCATCACCACCGCCCGCATCACTGACGATGTTGGCCCGAAGGTCCTCTACATGACCATGCACTTTGCCGAAGGCGTCAACAACCTCACCAACACCGCGCTCGACCCGCTCTCCAAGATGCCCGAGCTGAAACACTGTGCCGTCAAGGTTGAGAAGGTGGCGTAACATGACAAAGAAAGGCGATATGCTCTATGCATGGACCACTGACGCCGAGATCCAGAAGAAGGCGGAGCTCGGTGGCGCAGTAACCGCACTCTGGAAATACGCGCTTGAGTCCAAGACCGTTGACGCAATCCTGGCCATCACCAAGGGTGCTGACCTCTACGATGCCGTCCCGGTCATCATCACCGACCCCAAGGAGATCGCAAAGACCGCCGGCTCGCTCCACTGCGGTACCCTGCTCATCCCCAAGCTGATCAAGAAATACCTTTCAGAGAACCCGAACCTGAAGCTCGGTGTCACTGTCAAGGGCTGCGACGCTATGGCGTTCTACGAGCTCGCAAAGAGGAAGCAGATCAACCTTGACAACATCATTATGATCGGTGTCAACTGCGGAGGGTCCGTCAGCCCCGTCCTTGCCAGGAAGATGATCAAGGAAAAGTACGGTGTTGACCCGAACGTTGTCCACAAGGAAGAGATCGACAAGGGCCAGTTCATCATCGAGTACGAGGGAGGCCACAAGGGCATCTCCGTTGACGAGCTCGAAGAGGCAGGCTTTGGCCGCCGCTCGAACTGCCGCCGCTGCAAGATGAAGATCCCCCGCCAGGCAGACCTTGCCTGCGGTAACTGGGGTGTCATCGGCCCGCGGGCCGGCAAGGCCACGTTCATCGAGGTCTGCTCCGAGAAAGGTGCAAACCTTGTCGACGGTGCAAAGAAGAAGGGTATCCTTGAGACCGAGACAGCAAACCCCAAGGGTCTTGAGATCCGCGGAAAGGTCGAGGGCGCAATGCTCAAGCTCGGCGACAAGTGGCGCAAGCACGACTTCGAGGCGCTCGGAGAGGGCAAGGACCGGTTAAAGAAGATCATGTCCGAGACCTCCCGGTGCATCAAGTGCTACCAGTGCATTGACCAGTGCCCGATCTGCTACTGTGTCGACTGCACGACCAAGAACCCGGCCTATGTTCCGCCCGGGGAGCTCCCGGTCAACTTCATGTTCCATTTGATCCGGTACGCCCACATTGCATCTAGCTGCATCAACTGCGGTCAGTGCGAGGAAGTCTGTGCAGCGGAGATCCCGAACGCACTCATCATGCACTCGCAGCAGGTTGAGATGGAGAAGATGTTCGGGCACACGCCCGGCCAGGACATGGAACTCCCAATCCTTGCCTATGCCGAGGAGCGCGAAGAGCGTGCACGGCTGCACAACACGGGCAGCGACATGATCTACCTGAACGTGTTCAACCCGATGGATAGGAAGAAGTAAGTGAGGTGTGTTCATGAAAGCAGATGAAGCAAAGAAGATCATTTCCCTGGCAATCGACCGGGAAGTGGAAGCCTACACGTTCTACAAGAGCGTTGCCGGCAGGGTAAAGGACAAGGTGTTAAAGGACCTCTTCGCGGAACTTGCTGGAGAGGAGAAGAAGCACCGCGAGTTCCTGCAGGGATTCCTGGCAAAAGATGTCAGCAAGATCAAGTTCACTGCAGGCCATGACTACAAGGTCGGGGACTCCCTCCCCACCCCCCCGCTGACGGCAGACCTGAAACCGCTCGACGGCCTGGTCATTGCCATCAGGAAGGAACTCGAAGCCATGCAGATGTACACCCAGTTTGCCAACGCAGCAGCGGACACCGAGACCCAGATGCTCTTCACCCAGCTTGCCAACATGGAGCGGGGACACAAGGCACGGCTCGAGGACATCTACACCAACATGGCCTTCCCCGAGGCCTGGTAACTAATAATCCTTTTTTCCGGCTGCACTTCAGATATATGGTGCAGGATCTGGATGTTCTTCGATACAGGGCATATAAAGAGAGAGTGCAGGTCGGGATAGAGAGAGTATCCGGCCACACTCCCGGCCAGGACATGGAGTCTCTTCAACCGGGGCAGCTTACAGGTTCGTGACTATCCAACGGTTATGGAGGAAAATTTAGAGAAGTACCATGATAGTAGGATCCATGAGGATGTGAAGAATGCATCCGCGTTCTTACAACGAGATGAGTCCGCCCTCCTGCATGGCACACCTGCGTGGCAAAACCCTATATAAGATTTTAAAAATATCGTAAAATACCAATGACCACTGACATACAATCTGAAACAATATACCCAACCCGGATATCAGCCGCAGCACAAAGCCATTACAAGGAGGCATCGGAACTCCTGCATCGGGGAAAAACTGAGGATGCGTTACACTGCCTGATTCAGGCCGTGGAAATTGCACCAAATTACGCTGAAGCCCTGCATGAGACCGGGAATTGCCTGCAGAATCTTGGCCGGTGCGAAGAAGCGAGTCTGTACTATTCCCGGGCACTGAAAGAGATCGGGGATCGCCTGTGTGAGATTGGCCGGTATGAAGAGTCGGTAGGACAGTACTGGGTTGCAATCAGGCGATATGAGGAGGCGGGGGAATTTTATGACCGTAAAGCCTCACCAGCCAGGCTTAGTACCAGCGTTCAATCAAAAGATAAACCTGCCTTGTGAAATCAGCAGGTCCTGATACCATCGTAAAGACCCAATGGAATAATGGTCCCGATCCAAACCCCGTTTTGCCAATGCCTCAGGCGCGGCCCGCTCATTTTTTAACTCCCTGATACCAGGTATCATCGTTCTGGCTGTATTTTGTCCGGTCATGCTGAAAAAAACTGAATTTCTTTTTATAAAAAAAGGATTCTTAATGCACGATGCCATCTCTTCCTATCTGTGATAAGATATTAACATACCTCAAAAATCAACGAAATGTGCCCGAATCATGCAAAATCGCATGGCATATATTTTTATAGCCACCTTCCGTTTTTTTTCTGTGAATGAACAGCTTGAGCCATTGAAGAAGATACAGATCCTTCTTCGATCTCATCACAAAGGGCTCACAATAACCGATATTTCCAAAAAACTTCGCCTCAACAGAAATTCTACTGCCAAGTATCTCGATATTCTCCTCATCTCCGGGGATGTTGCACTCAACTCCTACGGACCTGCAAAGGTGTACACCTTTTCCCATAAAATGCCCCTGTCAGCAATGCTGAAATTTTCCGCTGACATCATCCTCCTCATCAATAACAAGATGCAGGTTATCGATGCTAATGAAAACGCAATCACTCTTCTTGGCATCCCCCGCCAGAATCTTATTGGAAACCAAATTCAGGACATTTCCTCCCCACTCGTAGCCCGTCTCTCCATCCCCATGATATTTGATGAGATCCAGGAAAAGGGGGAGATCCAGCGGGAGTTCAGCATAACCCTGGAGAACGAAGAGCGGCATTACCGGATGCGCCTCATCCCAACGGTATTTGACAACATGGAAGAGGGTGTGACGATCATCGGAGAAAACATCACAAAACAGATCCAGTTCGCAGAGTCGCTGATGATCTCCGAGATGCGGTATCGGGCCGTTGTACAGGACCAGACAGATATCATCTGCCGCTGGCGGCCCACAGGGGAGATCACATTTATCAATGAGTCGCTGAGCCGGTTTATCGGCATTCCTGGAGATTCCCTTTCGGGGGAGAATATTTTGTCCTATACTCACCCTGAGGATATCATCCTGTCCCGGGAAAAGATCACCTGCCTTACCCCCAGCACGCCGACGATCTCTTCTGATATCCGGCTCCTCGGAAAAGACGGGACATACCACTGGTACCAATGGAATACACGGGGGATCTTTGACCATGCCGGTGTCTTGATCGAATGCCAGTCGGTAGGACGCGATATCAACACTGAACGGCAGCAGGCACAGCAAATCCGCGAGAGTGAAGAACGGTTCCGCATGATCACCGATTATTCCCCGTTCCCCATTTCTCTTGTCAATGATACAGGCACCATCCTGTACCTGAATAAAAAATTCTCTGAACTCTTCGGGTATTCCCTAAACGATATTCCTACGGAAAAGGACTGGTACAACCTTGCATTTCCCGAATCGGCTGAACACCCCGAGGTACTTCCACCACGAGAAGAGTATTCCGGATATCCGCTGGCCCGCGAGATGAGTCCGTGTGTGCGTCTGGTAACCTGCAAAGACGGGACCGTCCGCCAGATCAACTTTTTTGAGGCAACCCTGAACTCTGGTGAGAAGTTCGTGGTATACGAAGATCTCACCCAGAAACAGGAAGCAAAACGACTCCAGTCCGTGCTTGCTACCATTGTGAATTCTTCAAACAATCCCATCGACCTGTACCGGAAACTCACGAGCCACTCCCCCCAGACATAACTGCATAATACGAATGGTGCTATAATGACGACACAAAATCAAAACAGCGGAGTCCCCGTCCTTATTGTTGAAGACAGCCGGACCCAGGCAGAGTACCTCAAGCATATTCTTGAATGTGAAGAATACCCTGTTCAGATTGCAGCGGATGGGAAAGAAGCTCTGGAAAAGATCAAACTCACGCAGCCGAAGATTATCCTGACCGATATAATTATGCCGGAGATGGACGGTTATGACCTCTGCCGCGCCATCAAACGCAATAAGGATACATCCCACATCCCGGTCATCCTCGTTACGCAGCTCTTCGACCCGGCAGATCTGATCAAAGGCCTGGAAGCCGGAGCGGATAATATTATCATCAAACCGTTTGAACCCGAGCATGTACTATCAAGGATTGTCAGCACCCTACAGTCACCGGTACGTCCGGATTCTGATGGGACTCAGCCAACGCTCGAAGTTTCCCTTGAGGGGAAGACGCATCACATCCCGGCAAGCCACTTCCAGACTCCCGCAATCCTTCTCTCAACCTACGAGCATGCACTCAGGAAAAACACGGAATTGCAGGAAGCACATGACCGTCTTGCGGCCGAGAACGAGAACCTGCACCAGCGGATAGCGAACCTCGAGCAGGAGCGTGGAAAAAATGTGGCATCAGGTAATCTTTCCGGTTCTTTACATTTCCCTGCATCCGCTGGCACGGGTACGTCCGGGCAATCCCAAACCATCCACATGAGTGAAGAACGTTTCCGCCTGATAGCGGAACTCTCCCCCATTCCCCTGTCGGTTATTGATAGTTCACACAATTTCCGGTTCCTGAATAACCAATTCGAAAAACATTTTGGCTATACTCTTGAAGATATTCCTACCGAGAAAGACTGGCTCGCAACAGCATTCAGAACCAGTGCCCGATCAAAAAACTTAATCCAGATCTGGAAACAGACGCTCGAATGTGACGGGGATGAGCCTCATCACAAATTTCCCATTACCGGTAAAGACGGGAACGTCCACCAGGTTGAGATCTCTCCAATTCCCCTGCCCGACGGGGGGCTGTTTGTCGTTTACAAGGATCTCCTTGACAAGAGGGAATCCAACCGGCTCCGCTCCATCCTTGAATCGATTGTCAATTCTTCAAATGATGCCATTATCGGGAAATCGCTTGATGGCACAATCATGAGCTGGAATAAAGCCGCGGAACGGTATTACGGCTATCTTGCAGAAGAAATTACCGGAAAATCCATTGACGTCATTGTTCCGCCGGAACTGCGCGAACAACTCGCGCTCTTCTTGAAGAGGGTGAGTGGTGGAGAAACAATCGACCGGTTTGATACGATTCGGCTCAAAAAAGATGGATCGCGGATTGAAGTCTGTGTAACCCTCTCTCCTATACGGAACGATGATGGCCAGATAATTGGGATATCAACGATCGCACAGAATCTTGCGGAACGAAAAAAGTACGAAGTCAGCCGGATGTTCAACCAGCAGGTTCTTCATCGCAGATAGGTGGTATCCGCCAGACTTCATACCCTGTTCCAGTGCAATCAGCAGACAATAAGAACCGCCGGGCATGGTGCCGGACGGCACTATTGCCCCAGCGGGAGGTTGAGAAGCAAGCCTGCCTTTAACCTCGAAAAATAAGATTGCCAATCTGGTATTTTAGGTGTGATATGGAATTTTAGTGAGTGAGTCTTTACGTGCCTACCCCGAAGATATCAGGAGAGATCTTCACCAGTGCTTCTTCGGCTGCGATCTTGACGTACCCGTTGTCTGATTTGAGCACTTCCTGAAGACTCTTGATCGCTTTAGGATCGCCAAGTTTTCCAAGTGCCGATGCTGCTGCGAAGCGAACATCCTGTTCAGGATCTCTTAAGAGCGCTATGATGGAGTCTACAGAATTGGTGGCACCGATATTTGCCAGCGCATCTGTCGCAAGGTACCGGACCCAGCGGTCTTCATCAGCGAGTGCCTGTACGAGGAACTCAGCTGCCGGTTGTCCGAACTTTTCAAGATCCACAACGTTTTTCCACCGTTCAAGATTTTCCTTTTTTGCGAGGGCTGCAACGATATTCTGCATAGTTTTTCTCATCCTCCCCGTCTGGGGTTAACAGAGAGTCCATTAAGCTGAATAATGAATTTTTGCCAGTATCTATTGCATGGCGTATCTGAATGGCAGAGCCTGATATACGACGATAAACCGGCATGGTAAACCTCTGCGTGATGGCGCTGGTATCGGCAGTATACCGTGCCCACTACCGGTTCGCCCAGGGCGAATATTCCAATTCAGGTGATCTGCAGGGGTCTCGTACCGGAAAAGTCAATTCGAAAAACAGGGATCAGATTATCATTGCTGAAGGGTTCATGGTGAGATAGCAGCAAGGTTCTTTTTGGAATCTAACCACCGGATGGTGCCGGAGATCGAGGCATCATAGCCCCCGATGGTTTTCAAGAGTGTCGTATACGCGGGCGACCCGATGATGCTTTGTAGTGTCCGGATACGGGGATCGGAGAGCATCACCTTCCTGACAGCCAGTTCATAGTCCTGGTGCGCAAGGGATACAAACGAGAGACCGCTCGCACTGGCAATGCCCGACGTGCAGATCCCGGCGTCGGCAAATCCGTTCCGGATTGCGGCTGCCACGGCCGGGGGGCCGTGGACCTCCTGCCCGTACCCGTTCACTCTTGCGGGGTCTATGCCTTCAGCCGCAAGCAGCGTGTCCAGCACGCTCCGTGACGGGGTCCCTTTCCGGGTATTGATGAACCGGGCACGCACCAGATCTTCAAGGCCCAGCCCCTCCCGGGATGCGATGCCAAGCTCCACCCTCGCGATGTGGATGAACCCCAGGTCTTTGATCTCGGAGAACTCCATGAGCGGCTGGTATGCGCCAAGAAGATTCTGTGCAGGAAGGACGAGAGGGGCAGCATGGCAGGTGTTGTTTTTCAGTGCCAGGATCCCCGTGAAATTGCCCGGGTTCGTGGCGTGGATGAACAATCCCTTGTCATGGGCAAGGTTTGCCAGCTCCTCGAGCGCCGGGTCCAGCGTGCCGGTAAAGAAGAGGGTTCGCCCGATAGAACCGGGATCGGTCGTGAGGAAGACCTCATGGTCCGTGCCCGCCTCGTATCCCTCGACCGGTGCCGGGATGTGGGTGTACCCGTTCGCCTTGACCGTTGCCATCTGGACACCGGCTCCTTTCCCGTGCGGCATACCATAGAGGGTGTTTCCGATCCGGCCAACGAAGAGCGGCACGAACTCGTCGAACCCGGGGTCGGACGTGAGCGCCTGTGCCAGTTTCACCCTGACCGGGTACTTGGGGGCCGGGGCAAAACCCCATGACTCAAGCAGGGGTGCAGCAAACTCGCGGAGCACGGTCTGGGCAGCAAGAGGATACCCGGGGAGGCCGAGGACCGGTTTTCCCATGACCTTCCCGAGCATCACCGGCTTTCCGGGCTTGACGGAGACACCGTGAAAGATGAGTTCCCCGATGGAGCGGATCACGCTTTCCGTAAAATCACGGGTACCGGCCGACGACCCGGCCGAGATCAGGACGAGATCGTTCTCCAGAGCAGCTTTTTTGAGCGTTTCGCGGATGAGATCGGGGTCGTCCTGGACAATGGGATACCGGGTGCACCGGGCCCCGGTCTGCGAAAGGAAGACCTGCGCCATGACCGTGTTGCTCTCGACAACCTGCCCGGGGCCGGGCCGGACCCCGAGCGGCACGAGCTCGCTCCCCGTGGGGATGATCCCCACGTTCACGGCAAGGACCCTGATGGTGGAGAACCCGTACGTTGCGAGAGCCCCGATGTCGAACGGGCGGATCAGGTGACCCCGCGGGATGACGAGTTTCTTCTCCTTGATGTCCTCGCCGGCCGGCCGTACATGCTGCCAGGGGATTGCGGCCCGCCGGATCTGGTAGCGTTCTCCTGACTCCCAGACATCTTCTATCATCACAACGGCATCGAACTCCGGGGGGATGATGTTGCCGGTGTTCACCCGTGCGCAGTGGTCAAGGGTGACCGGGTTCCGGTCGCTTGCACCGATCGTGTCCCGGCTCCTGACTGCTATCCCGTCCATTGCGGAGATGTTCACTTCAGGCACGGAATACTTTGCAAAGATCGGTTCTGCTGCCACCCGCCCGGCTGCCTGCAGGAGCGGGACCTTCTCGGTTCTCCGGGGCGGGGGAAAGGAGGTGGTCAGAAGGTTCAGTGCTTCGGCAAGGGACCGGAGCTCAAGATAGCGTTTTACCATCGCAACCAACGACCTCTGTCCACCATGCGGCCTCGTCTCTCCATACTCAGTCTTCCATTAAAATGATTCCATTAACAATGTGCTTTCGGAAAGGTAAAAAGAATGTTGTAATGCCAGGTTGAAACCAGGTACCGGAGGGGCAGGCCGTGAATTATGCCGGCCCATCACAGCGATACATTCTGCTCGGTAGTTCCCACAGCAGCAAGGTACACCGGCCACTGGGTCTCCGGGTCGAGATTTGCCAGTTTCATGATGAGATCATCGTGGAACATGTCAATCGGTGCAACCTGAAGACCGAGTCCCGCTGCTGCAAGGATCAGGTTCTGGCAGGCATGCCCGGCCTCGATGAGTGCGCTCCGGTAACCCCGGTTCCCGATTGCCCAGACCGTGCGGTACGGAACTGCAACCCAGAGAAACGTTACAGCAGCCCGGGTCGTAAGCTTGAAGTTCATGCTTGCTGTGCTCATCTCCAGGGTCAGCCCGGAGTCGAGATGTTCGGCCACGATGCTGTGGGATTTCGGAAGGTACCGGTACAGCCCGGTCAGAAGCCCCTCCACTTCCCCTGCGACAAAGTAAGTCTCCAGCGGATTCCTTGAGCCGGTCGAAGGGATATTGCGGATCTCGATTGTCCCTGCCACGGTCTTCTTGTACCCCTGGGTACACCACAGGAGGTACGAGAGCTGCTTTAAGTCAATCATGGAACGGGGAAAGAACCCGACCGGCTCCCAGCTCTCAATCGCTTTCCGTACCGGCACGTCCGGAAGTTTGATCTGTTTGGGCCCGGGAAGTTTGATGACGGTCTGCCCTTGTTTAACCGGGAGCTCGTGGGGAGGTTCCGGAACACGGAGGACAAGGTCTACCGTGGAATAGTCCGGGCATTTGGTTCCGTTGATGAAGTCATTTCCTACTTTGTTCATGGGGGGTCACCCTTGTATGGAGGTTCTGGTGTTCGGGTTCGAAGAACGCTGATGCGTTCTTCTCGTCCTCCAGGTCTGATGACCTGTCGGATTTCGAAGTTTCGAGGGTTATCAAACCCGAGAAATGAGAAGAATCCGCGAGGATTCTTCGAGGAACGCTGATGCGTTCTTCTCGTCCTCCAGGTCTGACGACCTGTCGGATTTCGAAGTTTCGAGGGTTATCAAACCCGAGAAATGAGAAGAATCCGCGAGGATTCTTCGAAGAACGCTGATGCGTTCTTCTCGTCCTCCAGGTCTGACGACCTGTCGGAAAAAAAAGAGGATTATCCTCTGGGGGATTGTGTGATGTGATTTGATGAAATTGGGGGTTCATGCCGCTGCTTTCAGGTACAGGTTCGCGTACACGTACTGGCCTTTGCTCTTGCCGTGGCGCTCGCCGAGGTCGCCGATGTAGTGGTCGAAGGTGTACGTGGCGCCGTCGACTTCCTTCTCGACAGAGCCGATCTTCTGGTACCCGGGAAGCATGAACTTGATCTTCCCGAGCACGTACATGTCGCCCTTAACCATCTGGCCGCCGACACGGCCTTCGACATCGCCCTTGATGATGACGGTTCCGCCCTCTGCATGGGTGGAGACGTGGATGAACACATCCTTCTCGATGATGATGGTCCCGCCGAGCATGGCGGTGCCGATATCATTGCCGGCACTGCCCTTGATCCGGATGGTGCCGCCTTTCATCCCTCGCCAGTCGCCACGGTAGGCGCAGCCGACATGGTTCTTGGCATCGCCGTCAACGAGGAGTTCGCCGCCCTCCATCTGGATCCCGCAGAAGGAGTCCACATTCCCCGTGATGTGGATCTTTCCGCCTTTCATCCAGCCGCCGACGTACATGTCAGCGTTGCCGTTCACGGTGACCGAACCTGCGGTCATCTTGGAGCCGATATACTTGATTCGGCTGCAGTCCCCGTCAATCACGATGTTGGTGTCTGCGGCAGTCTCGCCACCGTTGCCGGAGACGGTAAAGAAGTCCCCGAGTCTCAGGACAAATTTGCCCTCGTGTCCCGGGAGGTTTGCGATCTGCGCTGCGGTCTTTCCTGCGAATGCGTCGGGGGTGATGCTGTAGCCCTCGAACATGAGCTCGGGGACCTTGGTGGGTTTTAACGTTACGGTCGCCATGATCTTGACCTCAGGCCTCCACATTCACATCAATGATCGACTGGTGCGGTGCAAGGTATTCGCGGACCGGGTAGTTGCTGATGTCGACCGTGTAGGTCCCCTGGTGGAATGCCTGGCTGACATCGCGGGTGACCTGCGGGTTCTCGGGCATCTTGACCTTGACCCAGACGGTCTTCTTGTGGCCGTGGCTGACGACTTCGCCATCCTTGACGACAATTTCGCCATCCTTGATGAAGCAGGCTGCACGCTGGAGGGCCGTCTCGATCTTCTCGGCATCCTTGGGCATATCCTTGTAGTTGAGATCGAAGACAGAGACGTCTCCGTTCATGCCGGGAGCGAGACCTCCGTAGGTCTTGGCAAGGCCAAGGCATTTTGCCGGGCCGGACCGGGTCATCTGGGCGATCTCGTAGAGGCTGAGTTCGCGGTCGATGCCGTGGAGGTAGGTTGCATTGATGACCTTGTCAGAATTCTTCATGGTGGCAAGGGTTGCCTCGCGGGCCTTCCTGCTCATGAGCCACTTGATGACGCGGGGGTACCGGGTGAACGGCCCTGCGTTCGGGTGGTCGGTGGTGATGAAGGCACGGTCCATGTCCTTTGCAAAGAGTGCAAGTTCAAGGCCGGTTGCCCACTGGATTGCATTGGGCAGAACATCCTTGTCGTAGATGTAGGGGACAACGCCGGCAGCGGTTTCCAGTTCGACATCCACATTGGTCCACTTCAGGTGGTTGAGGCCGTGGAGGTGGTGCTCGAACGGGCCATCAGCGGTCATCGTGGTGGTCTCGTCAAGCGTCACCGCGCCGAGATCGAAGGTGATGTTCTTCTGCTTGTTGACGTAGTCCATGACTTCCCTGGACTTGGAGCAGAAGTCCTTCCAGCCCTCCCCACCGTACGAGTGGAACTGGAGGTGGGTGGAGTGCATGACGGTTTCACGGCCGAACTTGTTCTTGGCCTTGACACCCTCCGCAAGTTTGAGGGCCGCAAGGGTCTCCGGATAGTTTCCGGGGTTGCCAAGATTATTCTGGTGGATGTGAATCGAGTGCGGGAGACCAAGATATTCGTTTGCCTGGATCAGGCCCTTGATGATCTCTGCCGGTGTGATCTCGAAGTACGGGACCGGGTCGTTGAGGCTTAAGCAGTTGAGACCCCAGGCCCATGCTGCCGTGCCGCCGGGATTGACGAGCTTGACACCATAGCCTTTTGTCACCTTGAGGAGCCAGGCAATGTAGGCTGCCGTGTTCTCGACCTCTCCCTGCCGGAGGTACTCCATGACAAACCAGTTGTTGGCAAAGACCGGCAGTGCGGCCTCGTCAATGATGGGGGTGTCGTGGATCTCCTCGTGCACGTGGGGAGCGAGGAGCGGGGGCATTGCCGCCTCCATGACGAACGAATATCCCATGCGGGCATATTCGTACCCTGTCCTGAAGACCGAGGGGATGGAGAAACCGGATTCCATGCGGAAGCCGTTCTTCTGTGCCATCCCGCTCCGGCAGACACCTGCGCGGAGCTTGTCCTCGGGACGCATCAGCCGGCCGGCATTGACCTTGGGACCTGCCACGTGAGAGTGAACATCGACACCGCCGGCCATGACGACCTTGCCCTTGGCATCGATTACCTTGGCTGAGGAGCTGACCTTCTCGACAATCCTGCCATCCTTGATGGCAATATCGCCGACATCACCGTTGATCTTCCGGGTCGGGTCGATGACAAAGCCGCCCTTGACAATAAGTTCTCCTGAAGACATCGTTAGCTCACCGCCTCTGATTCGGGGTATCTCCGGTCTTCCTTTGCAGCAAGCCAGATCGGCTTGGTGTTGGTCAGTTCGCACATGCGCTCATAGACACGATCGAAGAGTTCCTCATCGCTCGGAACGCCCGGCAGTCCCTTGAGCACTGCCTTGAACTGGATCGGCACATTGTCCATACGGTAGACAACCCCCGGCTCGTCAACGCCGGCAATACGGACCGGGATGTGGAGGTCCGAGATCTCGCTTGCCATGTTGAAGTTCGGGTCGATGGTGATGAAAGGGTGCTTCTTTAAGTGCTGGACCGGCTGGATCGGGAAGTGGGCACCGGCATCGGCACCGATGTTGACGAAGCAGTCCACTTCGTCGCGCATTGCGAGGTCCACGGAGCTGGTCTCGCCCGGGTTCATGTGGGCGTGGGTTCCCTTGGAGAGGTCGATACAGTACGGGAAGCCAAACTGCCAGGCCCAGACCTGGCCGGGGCCGGCGATGTTGTAATGGCCCCGCATGGCCATGATCGAGCACTTGGTGTGATCGTTGAGGTCGCGGGTCAGGCTGATGGCATGGTCGATGTTGTGGTTGCGGCCGTCCGTGTGCGTACAGCCCATGCCGAAGAAGATCATGCAGAATTTTGCGTTCTTCATGATCTCGACCGACTGCTTGATCTTCTCTTTGGGTATCCCTGCAACTACGTCAGGGATGTCGTGGCCCCGGAGAACGGTCCGGAATGCATTGAAGAGCTCGTAGTCATGCCCCTGGTCGAGCATGAGGTGGACATCAGCGAGCTTCGCGGTGTCGGTCTCACGCGGGTCGATGGAGAGGACGGTCCGCTGCATCTGGCCTTTCGAGGTGAAGTAGCCGCGGGGGAAGATCGAGTACCGGGAGGTGTGGCGGGGGTGGGCGTGCATCGGGTTGCAGCCCCAGAAGACCACGACATCGGCACGGTTCTTGGCCTCGCCGAGCGTGCAGCTCGGGTACCCGTTGTCGAAAATGGCCAGGAACGAGGGCCCGTGGCAGATGGTTGCACAGTTGTCGAGCACGGCACCGGACTTCTCTGCAATACGGGCGACTGCACTCATGCCTTCGCAATTGGTTGAGCCGAAGCCGTAGATGAGGGGCTTTTTTGCCGCGAGCATGGTCTTTGCCATCCAGTCGATCGCCTCATCGTAGGGGATCTCCTTCATGGAGCCGTCGGGCTGGCGCTGGCGCGGGAGCCGGGGCCGGGTCGGGTCGTTTGCATGGTGGAAGAGGTTGGTCCCGATGATGCATGCATTGTGGACTTCAAGAATCTTGGTCTCGTCGTCAGAAACAAGGACTTCGATATCGTCGCAGGATGAGCCGCAGTACGGGCATCCGACGCCTTTGATAAGCTTGGGCATTATATCTTCCCTCCCTGCCAGAGCCCGACAGCGCCCTGTACAAGCTCAAGGGCAGTTTTGATTCTCTCGTTTGGTGCCGGTTCGATGGTGACCGGGAATCCGCTGTACTGCGGGGTTCCGGTGGACTGGGTCCGGGGCGGGACTACCTGGTTTGCCCAGACACCCTGGCGGATGTGGGCAAGGCCGGGCGGGCAGTACTGGGTCGGCTCGATGGCCTTCACAATAACCGTCCCGCACTCGCTGGTGACCCTGACATTGGTGTTTTTCCAGATACCGGCTTTCTTCATATCTTCCGGGTTCATCTCGCAGACGGTGCAGGCAATGAAGTAGTTGGGGTTGGTCTTTCCCTGCTCCATTGCTGCGCCTTCCTCGATCGATCGCTGGGTGATCATGTTGAGTTCAATCTTTGGCATGCGATCTTCTCCTCCGTTCAGACAAAGACGCCTGCCTGGCCTTTACCGGCAAGGGTGATCACACCGTACGGGCAGGCGCCCACACAGACGCCACAGCCGGCACAGAGTTCCATCTTCACATCCATGCTGATGGACTTGCCGTCCTTCACATGGTAGATCTTTTCCTTTGTTACCGGGTCGAGCGTGTAGAGCTCGAGCGCGTTCACCGGGCACGAGACCACGCAGTTCCCGCAACCGGTACAGCGGTTCATGTTTACATGTACTGAAAACGCCATGCACATCACACAAAATTTGTTAACTTTGATCTGTTGATTACTTGTTTAATTAAACCTTGCGTATTGTATCAAAAGATTAAACATTTTTTATTACATGAGCATAACCGTGTAAGATTTCGTTTAACCTGCGGGCAGAGGAGAATTCATTTCAATCATGAATGTACTGAGATCATTGCTGCATCACGATGATTCCCTCCATTTTTTTACAAAGAGACGAGAGCGCTGATCCTCTCGAAAAGAACTCTAAGACACCCAAAGAGTCCGGGGTATGCCCCAACCCTTTTCGCGCTTCCGGTATCCTCAGCCGGATCAAGGAGGTTCCTGCGCCCAACCTGATGCCGTTATGGTAAAAAACGCAGCAACCAACAAGTATATAAATTATTTTTAATTTATATTAGAATAATACAAAACAATCCCACAACCCCAACGCGAACGAGACCAAAATATCCTGCGGGCGTGCCGTTTTGTATGTGCAACCCGCAGGGGTACCGATCACTGGACACCGGCCCGGGAGTCTCTCACACGACCAGACCGGCAATCACTGGGCCGGAGACCGACCGGCAACGGAGCCCAAAGTCCCGGTCGCACTCCGGAATATAGTATCCCGGGGCAGCGATCAGGAGAGGCGGGCGGCAAATCCAGAGAGCGAATGCTTTCGTTTTTGTCCTGCCGGATCCAGATGGCCCGGAATCCTCACAACCAGACATGACAGACAACGCAAATGACTCTCATAGAGAGACAGACGGGCGCAATCCCGCTCCCTTCACCAATGCACCAGATGAAAACCCACAAACCGGTACTGCCGGTAATGCGCCGGAGAACGAAGAACTCGCATGGGCGCGGCAGCATCTGCCGGATGATCCGGCAACCCTGATTGTCAAACGCAAGACAGAACTTATCGGATGGGGGGTGCCGGCCCGAAAACGGGAGCGCCAGCTCACGGCCGAAACAATGATCGACCGGGTCGTTATCCCGGTGATCGAGCGGATGCAAACGGACCTGATCCAAAGGATCGATGCCCTTGATGGACGGATCTCGGCACTCGAACGGATGAACCAGTCACGGAAGGGGAAAAAACAATCCGGTGCCGGTGAACATGGAGAACAACAATGACCCGCGGCCCCCCTCCCCTGAAGGCAATTGCCAAGGCAAAGGCGATTGCCATCCAGCAGGGCCCGATCATGAACAACCCGGCCCTTGCCCGGTCGCGGTACGGTTTCGTCATCTTCCGGAGGGACCGGATAACATTTGTCCGGATCAAGCGAATCCGGGCGCATGTGTGTGAACCCGATGAGATCCTCCTCCTCTTCAGGACAGACGTCATCCAGCTCCGCATGCTGCCAAAAACCCCGGTCATCTCCCGCGAGATCTGGACGCTCTCTCCCTGGAATGCGTGGCAGTTCTTTGTTATCGAAGATGACCAGATCACGGAAATCCGGTACGAAGTCCCGCCGGAACTTCTGCCCGCAGAGACCATAAGCACGGGGATCTCTGCGCAAAAACCGCTGCCCGCAACGCGTTGTGCCACCGAACCTTCCCCCACAGGACCGGAGCCAGGTGCTGAGGTTACGGTCGGGAGTATCCCGGGGCCGGTTGGAGGGGGTGCCGGGATCACCTCTTCTCCGATGGTGGGGGAGAGTCGCGATGAGGGGCAGGGGCCAAAACCGGCCTGATTCGCAGTTTTTGACCAATCGGAACCCCATGCGGCCCCGGATGCAAAAAAAACATTTCCTGCCGACCGGCCTGATTGGGGGGTGTTTCCAAAGAGTTATTCCAATATCCACAATATGCTTCCGGATAGGGAATCAAAGCAATTAAAAGGTGTTTTGACCGGCCTGAACAGAACTGTTTAGGAAGAGAAAGTCCCTGTGGGGCCTGGCTGAACTATGGGGCTCTGTCCATGGAAAACGCGATCCGGCCGTTCCGTGAGAGATCCCCTTACTGGTCCGGCGCAAGGTCCCCGGTGCCGGTGATCCTCCCACGGCTGACCGTGCAGATACGGTCACCGGTTGCCCTCGCATCACCAAGCCGGTGCGTCACCATAATGCACGGGATCTTCAGGTCGGCCACGCACTCCCGCACAACCTCCCGGACAGACCTTCGGCTCTCGTTGTCAAGACCGGAGAACGGTTCGTCCAGCATGAGGAGCAACGGCCCGGTGGCAAGCGCCCGGGCAAGGGCCACCCGCTGCTTCTGCCCGCCCGAGAGCCCCGCAGCCGGTACTCCGGCAAGCTCGCGGATGTTCATCCAGTCGAGCCAGTGGCCGACCCGTTCTTCAATGACCGCAGCATCGCAGTGCCGGGCACGCAGGCCGTACGCAATGTTCTCGGAAACACTCAGGTGCGGGAAGACTGCGGAGCGCTGGAGGACGTACCCGATCTTCCGCTGCTCGACCGGAACATCGATACCGGACCCTGAGTCGAAGATCGTGGACCCGTTGAACCGGATCATCCCTTCGTCCGGTGCAACAAGCCCGGCAATGATGTTGAGGGTCGTGGACTTTCCTGCGCCATTGTCTCCCATCAGCACAAGGATGCTGCTATCATCAACGGAGAAGGAGATGTCGAGCGGGAAATCGCGGAGTTTTTTTTGGATCGTCACCTCAAGCATGCGGGACCTCCGTCTTTGCATAGTACCGTACCGCTATCATAATCGCAAACGAGATGAGGACGAGCAGGATCGAGATGGTGAGCCCGGCATTGAAGTCCCCGGCCATGTTGACATAGACCGCAAGCGGCATGGTCTGGGTGACGCCCGGCAGGTTCCCGGCAAACATGATCGTTGCCCCGAACTCGCCCAGCGCCCGGCCAAAAGTCATCACGGCACCGGAGATCAGGCCGCCGGCCGTGAGCGGGACAACAACGGTTGCAAAGACCCGGGCTGGCGATGCCCCCAGTGTCCTGGCGGTCAGCTCGTACGCGGGGTCGAGCTGGTCGAAGAGCGACTTGGCCTGCCGGAGGTAGAAGGGCGAGGCAACGAAGATCTGCGCCATGATCACCGCAAGGGTGGTGAACGCGATGGAGATGCCAAAAATGTTCGCGTACTGCCCGATGAACCCTGCCCTGCCGTAGAGCACGAGAAGCGCCATTCCGGCAACGGCCGGAGGGAGGACAAGCGGAAGGTCGATGACCGTGTCAACGATGACCTTGCCGGGGTACGTGTTCCGGCAGTGGATATAGGCAAACGGCGTGCCGACAAGGATCACGATGATGAGCGAGATGACTGAGGTGGCGAGGCTCAGCAGGAGGGCACTTGTCACCTCGGGATTGGCAAGTGACGCTAAGAAGAGTTCGGGCGTTGTGCGGAAGAAGAGGGCAATGATGGGGAGAACGAGGTAAAGGGTGACCGCAAGGATGAGAAGCGAAGCTCCGGCAGTTGCGATGATCGAATGGAGCGGGCGGGCAGGTGCGGAAGACGGAGTCATGGCACGGTACGGGAGGGGATGAGGTACACCGTAAATGGTGTACTTGTTTGAAAAATAAATTATGCAGGCCTGAAGCCGTACGACAGGAGGACCTGCTGGCCGGCATCGGAGAGCATATAGTTTTCAAAGTCCTTTGCCGCAGACTTCTTGCCGGACCCGGACATTACCGCAATCGAGTAGGTCTGGAGATAGTTGTCACTCTTGGGGATAGTTACGGACTGGTACGTGCCTGTCTTCGCCGCGGTTGACGTTGACTCGTACACGAACCCTGCATCCACTTCACCGAGCGCGACCTTGGTTGCAACCGATGGTTCCGAGGTCTCGTAGGTGACAGTATTCCTGTTCACCGAGTCATTCCACGCCTGCCCGTAGGTCGAGGACGCAAGATTTCCGATGGCAGCATCCGTTGCGATCCCGACCGGCACGGTAGATGCAGCGCGGGCGATCTTCACACCCGGCTTGGCAAGGTCAGCAAGTGATGTGATCCCTGCGGGATTCTTTGCGGGGAGGATGACAATGACGTAGTTTGTTGTCAGGGTTTTGACCGTCCCGTCAACAAAGTACTTCCCGCTTGTCAGCTGCTTGGTATACTTCGGGCTTGCCGAGATGAAGACATCGGCATAGGCCCCGTTCTCGACCTGCGTAGTGAGCGCCTGCGTGCCGTCAAGGTTGAAGACAACGGAGCGGCCGGGGTACATTGCCGCATAGCCTTCGGCGAGTTTTCCCGATGCGCCCTTGAGGGATGCTGCAGTGTACGCGATGACCGTACCATCAGCAGGGGTGTATTCGGGTTTCGGCGTCGCGGTGGCGGGGGCAGTAACCGGTGCAGTGGTGACTTCAGCAACCCGGAGAGGCGTGGTTACGGCTTCATACATAACAACCGGGGTGCCGGTCGGTGCTCCCGTGACCTTCTGCTCTGAGGAAGTGCCGGTGCACCCGGCAAGAAGTGCAGTCATAATGAGGAATGCAGAGACGATGCAAATGATTGACAGGTGGTGTTTTCTTTCAGTCATGGCAATTCAATCCAGTAGACATCCGTAGTATTTTTCCGGTGTATTTAAAAATATTATTTAATTATTCTAAAATGTTAATTAACAGTTGTTAATTTTTTCAGGTATATACGGCCGTGCCCGCCAATCAAAACAATGTAAATTATTTGATAAATTCCAAATGTAAAACAAAAACGTTATATCTTGGAGTGACCAACATGGATATTGTCCCCAACAGCCCGCAGGAACGGGGGGCACATGCACACACCCACACAATTACCTGTCTCATCCCGGGAAATCCTCCTTTTTAACATAGGTTCCTTCAGGATATTTCCCGGCACCATATCTCCTGCCTGCCACAGGAGCAGTGATGACCAGACCGTTATCGGGGATTGTGCACAACGCTTCCCGTTCATGAAAACATGAGGACTGCCTTCCATGATCCCGTTTACTCCCATCGGAACCATCCACTCCCCCTTCACCGACCCGGTCGGCATGCCGATCCAGCCTGCCGGAGCAAAAGGCGTGCGGGGCACGATCCAGATCAAGGAGGAGTTCCGGGCCGGGCTTCGCGATATCGAAGGCTTCTCCCGGCTCATCCTCCTCTACGCGTTCCACCGGGTAGACGGGTACGCGCTTGAGGTTGTGCCCTACCTTGACACCATCCCGCATGGCATCTTTGCAACCCGGGCACCGAAGCGGCCAAATCCCATCGGCCTTTCGGCGGTCCGTCTCGTGGCGGTGAATGGCTGCGAGCTGGTCATCGACGGTGTGGATATTTTGGACGGGACTCCGCTCCTGGATATCAAGCCCTATGTGCCGGCGTTCGATTGTTTCCCGGACTCCAACGCGGGCTGGTTTGGCGATTGCGGGAGCCGGGTCTCTGACGCACGGTCCGATTGCCGGTTTCACTAAATGGAATCTGAAGGAACAGATCCCCTGGATCCCTCCCGGAGTATTGCTGCAACCATTATACCGGGTTCATCCATGATGGCCCTGAATGTGTTCCGGGGTTACGCAGGAACCGGGGAGACCGCCCGCTCCCACCGCCCGTCCGGGTAATAATTAACCCGCTCTCCATCGTCTGCATAGAACCTCCCGCCCGGGTGCCTGCTCCACCAGTCCATGTTCAGCCAGTACGTGGGACCATCGTCACTGGTAGTGATGTGACAGCCGACATCCGTAACATGGTAGCGCTGCCGGATATAGGCTGCCGCCTCTTCGAACTTCGCGCTGCTGTTCCCGATATAGAGTTCCGGGTAGGCATGGCCGGCGGTGCTGTTCTGTGCCGTGACCACGCGGGCGCTCCCGCCAACGGCTTCCATCATGGCGGCAAGGGTTATCGCAAAGTCATCGCAATCGCCTTTCAGCCCAAGCGCAATGGTCCGGCTCGCTGGCGAGAAGTACTCGTTGCCACGGGGGTCGTCCACGTACGTCCACTTGCCGTACACCTCTTCCCAGAGATCGCAGGCCTGCGCAAGGTTGAACGGGCCGCCATGGGAACGCGGGATCAGCGATACGGCAAAGTCGCGGGTGACGGGATTCCCCGGGTCGATCGCGTCGTGGATAGCAGCCGCCCGCGCCGCTTCCGTCCCGGTACCGGAATCCCCCGGGTCGGTTTGGAAAGATCCGGTTGTATTGACGACATTCTGGTACAGGAAAAACTCCGGGTTCTCTCCAGAAGAGGATGAGCGGATGCCGGACCCGGCAGTATCGGCCGGTGCAGGAGCAACGCACCCGGGGCAGAAGAGCAGAACGAGGAGGAAGAGGAACACAAGCCCCGGGTACCCTGCGGCTTTCGCGAAAGGAAATTTCCGGTGCGCGTGGGCCGGGGCGCTCCCGTCGCCGCGGTTCTGCTCGCGAGACATTCCGGAAGATTGTGGCGCCGGCCTGTATTACGGTTTGGTTTTTTTCCTGCGGTGCGGAAAGGTGCCTGTTCTTCACAGGACTGCGGAGATCAGGTTTTGCACAGCCTCCCGCTTCCCCGCAATCTCCCGGATATCTTTTACCGCATCCACGCTGTCGATGAGGATCTCGCCCGCCGGTCTGATACCGCAATTGCGGAAGAATGCATTGACCACCTTCGTGACGCAGGTGAAGTTGCCCCCACCCTTCCGGCCGGCAACGGAAAAGAGGATGCCATTCTGCCCTTCCTTTCCACCAAAAAGTGTCCGTTCCGCGTGATAGGCCTGCATCCGGTCGATGACCAGCTTCGTGCCCGCCGTGACGGTGTTGGTGTACACCGGCGAACAGACGATGATGAGCCGGGCGCCCCGCACCGCATCGATGATCCCGTTCATGTCGTCGTCGAAAACGCAGGTGCCGGTGTTGTAGCACTGGTAACAGCCGATGCAGCAGTGGATGTCGAGGTCATGGGGGTAGATGACCTCAACAGTACGGCCCCGTTCCTTGGCTGCATCCGTTGCCCATCCGGCAAGGATCGCGCAGTTGCCGTCCGGCCGCGGGCTGCCCTGGAGGAGGACGAGGTCGGCTGGTTGTCGTTTCACTGCGGGCGGTTGCCGGTCCTGGTAAGCAGCAATGACCAGCGCCGGATCGCGTCCCAGTGCTTCTTCCCACTCAGCAAATTTCTCCAGCGCAACGGTCTCTGCCGCAAGGCGGGAAAGGGGAGAGTACTCGAAGGTGTTGGTCCGGAATGAGGCCACCTGCTTTCCGCCTTTTGAGGCTGCAAGCACGAACCGGATCATTCCGGGATACAGGGCCGAATAGTCCTCGCGGTCGAGCGTGAGGGTGTAGACAGCGCCGCCATGGGCAATCTCCTTTGTTCGGAGCCGCTCGCGTACCGGGTCCATGAGTGATCGTGTTGCGGGCGGGATGATAGGATTAACGGAGCTTCTGCGTCCCGCTCTTCCGGAACCAGACCCAGAAACCCGAATCATCATCGATTATCTCATAGTCCCGTACTTCAGCGTGAGTAAGCGCCGGCCGAAACCGTACAGCACTATACTCACGGGATCGATTTTCCCACTTTGCTTCCCACGCAGGGTCGCGTTCCCGCATCGCAGAGAGGATCTCGTCATGGATCCGAAGACTCCCAAACCCGTTCCCGATACAGGCGGCTCCCCCGGGCCGGAGCACCCGCAGGCATTCCGATAGGCCACGGGAGAGGCTGTTCCAGAAGGGGACCGTCCCCCTGCTGACCACAAGATCCATGGATCCTGAGTTCAACGGGATCGCGTCTACGTTACCAAAAATGGCCCGCACGCGCCGCTCCAGGTGGTACTTCCGGATGTTCTCCTCAGCAATGCTGCACATCGGGCGGGAGTTATCCATGGCGCAGACCTTCAGGTTAGAAAGGGTGGCAAGAGCAAGGGCGAGATGTGCCGGGCCGCTCCCGATATCGAGGCAGAAGCCGTGATCAATGTCGGAGCGTTCAAGGATCTGGTTGGCGATGACCGGGTACGCAGGAAAGAAGACGGTCTGCGCCAGGGTATTGTAGTATTCCGCTTTTTTTCGGTCCTCAGGATCCTGTTTCGGATTACCGGCATTCATGTTGTAATGACCTCCTGGCTGTCAGCGATCCGGTTATCCAGAAGCTCAACCCTCACATCCGACTGCCAGATCATGGATCCAACGCAAAGGCAGATGGAGAAGATACCAAACGCGATCATCTCGTAGACCGAGACAAGGACCGCCGACTGGATGAGCAGGAAAAAGAAGAGGACCGTGGCATGGTACACGTAGAATCCGGTGATCCGCCTGTCGATGATATCGCAGGGCCGGATAGAGCCGTAAATCCTGGTATCATTGAAGGGATAGAAGAGTGCAATTCCCTTGCGGCAACAGCAGTCTTCTGCAAGGTGCAGGATCATCCCGAACAACAGCCCTGCGAGGAACCCCATGACAAAAAGAACGGGAATCTCATCCCCGAATACGAATACCGGGACAGACACGATTGCTGAAATAATCCCGAAGTTCAGAATTAACCCGGGAAGGGAATGGGTCAGCCATTTGTCGCCAGGAATGCACTCAATCCTGAAGATCCTGAGATAGAACATGCACATCACCGGCGTGCAGATCCGCCGGCCTACCTGCGCAATCACCCACGCGCTCGTCCGGAGGGGATTATTGGTCGGCCGTTTCATCTGGATATCCGGAATGATGGCACCGAGACACGCACTGATGGCAACAAGGAATGCCAGGGCCGGATCGTGATCCACGATGGCGCTGCCGAGGATAACGCTGCACAACAGTACGAGCAGGAGATGCTGACGCGTAATCATTGCCGGTTTCCGGGATTATGATGTCGGTGTCGCGGGAGTGGCGACCGGTTCAGGTGCCGGTGCTGCAGGGGCACAGGCATACAGCCGGGCATTCTTCTTCTTCGTGAGCCAGACCAGGTCACCATCGGCAAACGCGAACGCCTTCATCAGGAGGACCTGAACATGGGGTGGGACGAGCGAGATGTCGGTTGCCCGGGGCGTGAGAAGGAACTTTTTCACCCTTGACCCGCGGCTGGAGGGAACAGCATCGAGCGCGGTTATGCACTCATTTTCCGGGATCTGATCAAACGATACGGCAATGAAGGCCACTTCTTCATGGTACAGCCGGTTCCTGGACGCCCGGTACAGGTCAACCACGGAGTGCACTCCGTTGATCGGTGCAATATTCCATCCGTCGAATTCGGAAAAATACTGGCGGATGTCCCGCTCGACAAAGGTTGTCATGACATCTTTTAAGCCCATCCTGGTCACCATCCTGCAGTATCTAGTCGGTTCCCACCATTACTTCGGATGCCTTGACGATGGCATAGACACGGGATCCTTCATGGAGGTTCAGATTTTCTGCCGATTCGGTCGTGATGGACGAGACGATCTGGTGACCACCAGTAATTGCTATCACAACTTCAGTACTGACCGGGCCCTTCTTGATCTTCTTCACTACCCCGGGGATCTGGTTTCGTGCACTGATCTTCATGGAATTTGACTCCACAGCTTCACAGGATCCTCAACGCAGACCTGTTAAAGCGGTATCAGTGTATTGTGTCGCAATAATTATAATTATTTTCATTTAACAAATTTTAGAAGTAAATCAATACTTTTTTATCAATACCCAACCGAAACATTATCCTCGGAATGGTTCGCATGAAACAGAAACTGAACACAATCCTCATCATCAGTATTGCACTCGCCATCCTGTTCATCGCAGCGGCATGTGCTGGCTGCACCGCGCCATCGCAGGAGACAAAGAGCACCACAGCGGCAACAACCGCGGCTCCACAGGAAAGCATTCTTGTCTTCTCCGGCGCGGGCCTCAAGGCCCCGATGGAAGACGCTGGAACGGCATTCACGCAGAAGTACGGCATCGGCGTCCAGTACAGTTACGGCGGAAGCGGGGTCCTCATCACGCAGATGAACCTGACCCACAAGGGAGATGTCTTCATCCCAGGCTCGACGAACGAGTGGAAGACCGCAAAGGCCCAGGGACTTGTCGATTCCTACCAGCTCGTTGCCTACCATGTGCCGGTCATCGTTGTGCAGAAAGGCAATCCGAAGAACATCGCCACGCTGAAGGACTTCGCACAGCCCGGCCTGAAGATCGCACTCGGTGACGTCGATGCCACGGCCATCGGCAAGGCAGGGGCGAAGATGTTCAGGAAGCTGAACATTACCGCTGACGTTGAGAAGAATGTGGTGACCCGCACCCCGACCATCAACGAACTGGTCACGATCATGAGCGCCGGGCAGGCCGACGCCGCCATCCTCACGCTCGACAATGTCAAAGCCGACAAGATGGACATGATCGAGATCCCGCTTACGGTAAACGAAGTCCTGATCACCCCCATCGGCGTGACCACGTTCACCCAGAACCCGGATGCCGCAGCACAGTTCGTGGCGTTCGTTGCATCGGACGAGGGCAAGGCAATCTTTGCAAAGCATGGGTTCCCGATCTACCCGGACCAGGTCTATGCAAACGTCCAGCCATAAGGGAGACCGTGAAGGGACCATGATGGACTTCCGGCCGATCGGGATTGCACATTCAGGGCTCACGACACGGGGCGCACCCCCGCTCCAGAGCTCGTTCTCGCAGGCAACAGGGACAATCGAGGTCTTCCCCGAATACTGTGAGGGGCTCCGCGACATCGAAGGATTCTCGCACCTTATCGTCCTCTCCCATTTCAACCAGGCAGAGAAGCGGACGCTAGCGGAGAAGCCGCTCTTAGACGGGGAGGCAAACCACGGGATCTTCGCTACCCGCCACTTCAACCGGCCCAACCCGATCGGGATCTCGTACGTTGCCCTGACGGGGATCGCGGACGGGACGCTCTCGGTGAACGGCATCGACCTTCTTGACGGGACACCCGTCCTCGACATCAAGCCGTATATCCCGGCGTTTGATTCCATCCCTGATGCCGCCCCCGGGTGGGTCACCACGACACATGTCGGGAGGCTCAGGGACGCAGGAATAGGGATCCGGCAGCAGTAGCCGGGCAGGAGACGCGGATGCGGAAAGTATCGCTGGCCATAACCCTCATCCTTTTTCTCGTTATCAGCGGGATGCTCCTTGGCCTCCTCTTCTACTCTCCGCTCTCCACGCTTCTTTCGAGTCTTACAAGCCCCGAGATCCGTTTTGCGATCCTGCTCAGTCTTGTAACGAGCGTGGCATCGACCGTCCTCTGCATAGCCATCGCTGTTCCGGTTGCCTACGCGCTTGCCCGGTACCCGTTCCCGGGAAAGCGGATCGCAAGCCTTGTCCTGACACTTCCCCTGACGCTCCCCCCGCTGGTTGCCGGCATCGCGCTCCTCCTCTTCTTTGGCACAACCCCGTGGGGAAAGGCGCTCGACAACGTCGGCTTTGCTGTTATCTTCACCCCCCTGGGGATCATTGTTGCGGAAGTCTTCGTCAACCTCCCCTACATGGTCCGCATCATGCGCTCGACATTTGTATCCATCAACCCGCGGTTCGAGCACGTGGCAAAGACGCTCGGGTGCACTGAGACCGGTGCATTCTTCCGGGTCTCGCTTCCCATGGCACGGCACGGACTGATAGCCGGTACTGTGATCACGTGGTCCAAGGCTATGGGGGAGTTCGGCGCCGTGCTGATGCTTGCCGGCGCAACAACCATGCGGACCGAAACGCTGCCCATCGCCCTCTACCTCAATATCTCGACAGGTGACGTGGACCTTGCCATCGCGGCCGCGACCATCCTGATCCTGATCTCGCTTGTCGCGCTCTGCACGGTCGAATACCTTGACAAGAACGTGAACGTCTTTTAGGAGGGCCTATCCATGCTGCGCATCGAATCCCTGTCCATAACGCTGGGAGAATTTTCCGTTCATGACGTTTCGCTTGAGATCCATTCCGATGAGTACTTCATCATCCTCGGCCCGACCGGCGCAGGAAAGACCGTTCTCCTGGAAACCATTGCCGGGATCTACACTCCCCATACCGGAAGAATCTTCCTCGATACCAGGGAGATCACGAAATGCGAGCCCCGAGAACGGAACATCGGCATGGTATACCAGGATTACATGCTCTTCCCCCATCTCACGGTCGAAGAGAACATCGCGTTCGGGCTGCACCTGAAAAAAGTACCCGCAAACGAACAACGCGATCGCGTGCTGGAGATGTACGACCTGATGGAGATCGGGCATCTGAAAAAACGCTACCCGGGCACGCTCTCCGGGGGGGAACAGCAGAGAGTAGCTCTGGCCCGGGCCCTCGTCCTCCGTCCGGAGGTCCTGCTTCTTGATGAGCCGATGAGCGCACTCGACAGCCGGAGCCGGGAGCGGATGCGCCGGGAACTCTCCCGGATCCGGAGCGTTACCGGGACAACCATCGTCCAGATCACCCACCATTTCGACGACGTCTTTGCCCTTGCCGACCGGATCGCCATCATGCGGGAGGGGCGGATTGTGCAGGTGGGAGAGACGTCTGAAGTATTTCTCCACCCCGGGGACACCTTCGTTGCCGAGTTCCTGGGGATCAACAACATCATCCGCGGGAGGTCGGTACGTGAGGGGAATATCACCCGTATCACACCCACCCGCGGCCCGGCATTTACTGCGGCTTCATCGGTCACGGGAGACGTGGTCGCCACCCTGCATGCCGAGGACGTGATCCTCTCAAAAGCCCCGTTCGAGTCCAGCGCCCGCAACTGCCTGCGGGGGACCGTTACCGGGATCGTTTCTTCGGGAAGCACAGTACGGGTGAGCCTGGATGCGGGGTTCCCGCTCACGGCACTGCTCACCCGCGAGAGCTGCCACGAACTGGACCTAGAGTACGGAAGTGTCGTTTTTGCAACATTCAAGGCTACTGCGGTGCACGTGATCCCCATGAATGGGGATGGACGCCCGCAGTGAGAAAACGCGGAACAATACTTTCACCCTTCCCTGCCACGCTTTTATCGTGTTCCTGGGGAAACGATACCGACAACTATGATACCTGATTGCAGGCTTACGGCATTTGTTCTCTTTGTCAGCGACATTGAACAATCCAAACGGTTTTACCAGGATCTCCTTGGCCTTGAGATCGAGATGGACATCGGGGTGAATGTGGGATTTAAAAACGGCCTTGCACTCTGGCAGAAGGATTATGCCCTGAACGTGATCCACGGAAAGCCGACACCGCCGGTCAAGGGAAACGATATCGAGATCTATTTCGAGACCGGGTCCATTGAAGATGCCTGGGAAACCATTTGTTCGCAGGGAGTCGAAGTCGTCCACGAACCCCGCGAACAGCCATGGGGCCAGAGAGTGTTCCGGATCTATGATCCGGACAAGTTCATTGTCGAATTTGGGGAACCGATGCAGGCAGTCATCCTTCGGATGCATCGCGAGGGGATGACTGAAGTGGAGATCGCAAAGAAGACAACAATGCCGGCGGAGATCGTGCACCGGATAATGACAGGGTGAGGGCCACGGCCGTCCACGTGATCCCAGGCAGGGAAAAATAATGAGACGCCCTGTCCCGGTTCACGGTATAACCGGGGCCGGGACATGCCCTTTTATGAATTCATGTTATTCAGGATGTCCTGATACCCGGATACCTGGCTCTGCGTTGCCGTCATCACGCGGGCCGACACCACGACAGAGAGCTTGGGGTCGATCTGCATGGCCTTCTGGTAGCTGCTCATGGCCTCCTGGTAGGAGTTTGCGTTCTGCATCTGGACCACGGGCGCAGATCCTGCCTGGTCGGTCAGACCCTTGGCAGCTGCCGAGAGTTTCTGGGTCTCCGCCATGGACATCATCAGGTAGGCATCCCCTTTCTTGACGAGGGTGGATGCATCCTCCGGGTTTATCGCGAGTGCGGCATCGTAATAGCGGATCGCTTCGGTAAGGCTGCCCTTCGAGGCAAGGCTGTCACCGGTCTTTACCAGTGCCGTTACGTCATTGGGATCCCGGGAGAGGATCTGCTGGTATACCGTCTCCGCTTCCGAGGCTCGTCCGCACTTGAGCAGCATGGAGCCCTTCTTTTTCAGGATCACCGGATCGGTGGCATTCATGGTGAGCGCTCCTTCATACATGCTCAGGGCGAGCTCGGACTGGTTCGAGGCTGCACACGTATCACCAAGGAAAACCTGGGCGTCCCGCACAACGGTCTTCTCCGTCACACCCGGTGCCACCATGGGGACGACAACAAACCATCCGACAACAATAACCAGAACCAGTGCAATGATCGATATCAACTTCATTGTGAATTTCCATCCTGTTTCCTGATCTCAAATCAAATTATACCCCTCTGTCACTCAACGGAAATAAAACAGTGAGGTTTGTAGTTCACCGGTATCAGAACACCAGCACCCGCTGGTGCTCGGCATGCACGTTACCGGGAGGGTAAAAAAAAGGTTACCGGATCTTCACCTCGTTCAGCCGTTCGAGCGACTGTGTAAGATCGCTCATCACGATCTTCGAATCCGACATCGTGTACAGGGTATCCCCGATATAGAGTGAACGTCTCACCTGCACGTTGTCGCCGGAATATTCGTCGTAATGCATGACCTTGCCTTTCAGGATAAAACCAGTATTCGGCCGGATGCTGTACACGTACACCCCACCCCAGGCCGGGGTCCGGTAACACTCGTACCCGATGGAATTGCAACGGTTTTCGCCCTCAAGGTGGAGCGGGAGCACGAGGATATCCTTCTCCTTGTCAAACAGGAAGGCCTTCGGGTCGGAAAGGACCGGCGTATAACTGCCATCGCCACCAAGCGACTGGCTGCTGATGAGCTTTGGGGCCTTCACGTCAGACACATCGAACAGGGCGATCTTGACCGGACCGGACACCGAGTCCTTCCCGATGCCGATGATGTGGGACGCATCGTAGGGATGAAGGTAACTGGAGTATCCCGGGATCTTCAGCTCGCCAAGGATCTCCGGGCGGGCGGGGTCAGCAAGGCCGATCACAAAGAACGGATCGGTCTCGCGGAACGTCACCAGGTACAACCGGTCGCCCATGAACCGCGCCGCATAGATCCGTTCATTGGGGGCAATTCTTGAAAGCGTGCCGACAACCTGGAGATTCCGGTCGAGCACGGTGACCATGCTGGAACCTGATGCCTGCCACCGGTTCGAAACAGCATCGAGGGTTGTTGCCACCCTCAGGTTGCCTTCGTACTCGTCCAGCGAGTACTGGCTGAGGAGTGTTCCGTCCACCGTGCCCCGGGCAAGGTACGTGATCCTGCCATCATCGACAGAAAATGAGTAAAGAGTCGTGGACGCGCTCCCGCCAAAGATAGTATCCGGTACCGCGATATACAGCGTGGAGGGTGAGACGTATACCATGCCCGCATTCCCGATGATAAATGTCCGGGCAGTGACCGGGCCGGTTGCCGCAATGTCCACCGAACTTATGGTGGAGAAGGCACTGGCCTGGCCGGGAGTGTCGAATCCATAGACCGGGGGAGTCGTAGTGCCACCGTGATCGTCCCGGATTACCGGGAGCTGGAGGTCGTCGAGATCGGGAGGGATATCGGTACTCGTGACCAGGTAGAGCCGGCTCCCGATCATCCGCGATGTTGTGGAGTACCCGTCGACCTCCAGCTGCCGGACAAGGACCGGTGCTGACGGGTCCTTCACAGAGAAGATATACGCAAGGGTCTGTTGCCCGTAGCCGGAATACATTTCGCAGGATCCGGGCGTGCACTCGCTGTACGGTCGGACACCGTATTGCCGTGCAATCAGCACGACATTCCCATTGTTGATGTACAGGGCTTCAGGATTCCCGGAGAACTGGTACGAGGAAAGGATCTCCGCATCCTGTGCCGGGTAGGCCTTCAGGATATGCAGGCAGTTGCCTGATATCACGTAGATGTTCTCGCCGTCCGTTTTGATGATATCCGCCTCGTCAACCTGCCGAACCTGCACGTTGGTAGTGGAGAATTTGGGGGTGGCTGCCGCTGTCGGCACAGCGGTCTGGGGCACGGTCTGCCCCAGGGTCGGAGCGCTCGTGTGAACCGGGGCCATGGTCGGCGCAATGGTTGGCATGGGTATGGAGGAGGAGGTCGTGATCGTGCCACTTGCGCCGGAGAACTCCCCGGACTGGCTCTTCATGGTTGGTTTAAAGGAGGACGTATACACCTGCACGAGAAGTTCCTCGCCGGCCGGGAGGCTGGTTGTTCCGGTGATGGCGAACCGGTCCCCGATACGATGGGTGGAGACCGGGTCGATCCTGATATAATAGTCCCCGCTCCCGGAATATTCAGAAACGGGCGTCGGAATCGGCAAAGGGTTGACGGACGGAGTGCCTGTGGCCGCGGATGCTTCGAGCATATTGAAGAGTGCGGCCCCACTCACATCCTCGCGGATCGCCTGGACCGTCACAATATACTCGTCAGGTTTGAACGTGGACGTGTCAATATCGAACCGGAATGTCCTTACATTGCCCGTGACGAGCTGGGGGACAGACGACCCCTGGGACGGTGCGGGTGTGCTTTCCGCATGCGACCGGATGAACGCAATGACATCTTCTCGGGAGGTCATCTCTTCGATGCCGGATACCGTCCCTGAAAGAACAAGGGCTTTTTCGTCCGTGCGGGGCGTTGTTGTTGGGATAACGGGTGTTGTCTCAGCGGCAGGTGCCGTCAGCATGGGGATGATGACAAGGGTCGCAAGGATGCCCAGGACGCAGCCGAGGGCTATCAGGATACTGTCGTTTCTGGTTAGCAGAGGATCACCATCCTTCCGTGTTTTTTTATAAAATTATTTATTGCTTTCTATTTTATTTCATAAAACAAATAATGTTTTAAGATAATTATGCGACCATATCAGACAGATGGAACTGACAGAATGATTCCATTCGGGGACAAAATCCCGTGCCCGCAGGAGAAAAGGAGGAGCGATCTCTGCTGAAGCGGGACACGTGCCCCTGGCACAAAAACCTGATATCAGAACAGCAGCACCCGCTGGTGCTCAGCCTGCACGTTACCGGGAGGATAGAAGAGGATCTTCCCTAATCCCGGGTACCCGATATCGATGACGGCGTTTAAGTCCTTATTCTTTGCGAGCCCCCGCTTTTGCAGGGACTGCACGAGGACAAAGAAGTGGAGGTTCTCGCTTCCCGCCACCGCATTGATAACATCCTGGATCGTGAAGAGGGGGGACTCCGCGGGTGCCCGGTGCGTCCCGGAAACCGAATATACGCCGTCCTCAAGGAAGATGACGCGCGTCAGAACGCCCTGGTGGGCACAGGCAACCGCAAAGGAGACCGCCCCCAATGCCATCCCGGTGCTGTAGGGGGATGAGGTGATGAGGATTGTCACCGGGGGAGCAGTGCTGCTCTTCTCGGCACGGTCAAAGGAGACCGCCACCCCTTTCTTCGGGAAGTTAACCGAACCGGCATTGGGGGAGAGGATGATATGCGGGCGCTCGAACCGGTCAACAATCGCGTTGAGATCGCGGATATGGAACGGCTTGATGGCGCAGGTCGAGACAACCGATCCCTTCCCGTCGTCCCAGGTGCTGTACCCCCGGGCAGTTGCATACCGGTTGCAGGCGAGGACGAGACTCGTGAGATTCAGCTTTGCCGCACGGTCATGGATCTCCTCGAGGCCGCGCCCGATATTCTCGGACTCGGTCGGGTTCTGGGCGGTATGGCCCATATGGATGCCATCGAGAAACGCGTAGAGTTCCGGGGAGAGCCGGGCCTCGATCCCGGCATTCAGGCAGTGCAGGGCATACACGGCGGAGAGGTGCATGTAGGGCGACTCGCTCTGGAGCCAGCCGATGCCATCGGGAAGCGACGGACGATTCTGCCGCACGAGCCCAAGCACATCCTTCCAGAAGGAGGGGTGGTTGTCCGCGGCAAGGCTGTTGTTGTCGATCACCTGGTCAGGATATTTCATCTTCAGCCGGCCAACCGGGATCCCGCGGAGGTCCAGCTCCTGCCGGTCACAGATGATCCTTACCCCGGTCAGCGAGAGGATGACCGACCAGACCTGCACGGTTTCCGCGTCCTCGAGGCTGTACAGGGCGTCCCCGGTCAGGAGAAACGTGATGATAGGGCTCTCGGCCGGGGCCCGGTGCATCAGCGACTCCGGGAAGAGCTGGACAAAGAAGAACTTGAGACACTCCTCGATCCACGAGAGCCGTTCAACGGACAGGTTACCGGAAAGGAGGAAAAAATGCGTTGTCATGGTCGGGAACTCATTCGTTTGCAGCTCTCATTTTCTCGCCAGCCGGATCTCCCAGTGCCCGTCCGGCATTCTTGTGGTCTCCATCAGGAGGCCTTCCTCCCGTGCAATCCGCGGAATAAAGGTCGTAACAGCGGGGAAATTATCGCAGGTAATGAATAATTCCCCGCAGGGGGATAAAGCCTTTGCTTTCTTCTCTACGACAGACTGGCAATACTGGCTTGTTTTGCCGGAAATATCGAGGTTCTTCTGGTTTGTCAATGAATATCCCCAGGTTCAGGCAGAGTACGGTACCTCTCATTGTTTTGTCCCGCATTAAAATCCCTGCGCCGGCATGCATAATCACAAGAAGTAAACCCAATAAGCAAGTACACCAAACATGAGCAACCATGAGTGACGCTACGATCAAAAAGGCACTGGAAGAAGCCGGCATAACGGAGAAGATCACCTGCCCGCAGGCATTTGCGATCGCCGAGAAGGCAAAAGTCTCGCGGAAAGCCGTGGGCGAGTACTGCACAAAAAACCGGATCAAGATCCGGGAGTGCCAGCTGGGCTGCTTCAAATGAGCAGGTTCTTCTCGGTCATTTCCGTAGAGGACGCGGTCAGGACAGCTGAAAGGATCGCACCTCCGCCACAGCCGGAGAAGGTCCCGGTCGAAGCATCTGCCGGACGGGTGCTGGCAGCAGATATCCATGCGGACACGGATATTCCCGGGTTCGACCGGTCGGTTGTCGACGGGTACGCGGTCCGGTCCGCGGATACGACCGGCGCAGGAGACTCCGTCCCCGCGCTCCTCCGGTGCGTGGGGCGTGTTGCAATGGGAAAACACGACCCGACGCTCGTGATCGGGAGTGCAGAGTGCGCTTACATCCCCACAGGAGGCGTGCTTCCGGAGGGAGCCGACGCCGCGGTGATGGTGGAGTACTCTGAAGTTGCCGGCGACACAGTCCTCATAAAAAAGGCGGCATCCCACGGGGAGAACATCATCAGGAAGGACGAGGACTTCCGGTCCGGGGAGACGGTCTTTTCTGCCGGCCGCAGGCTCACGCCGCAGGATGCCGGGGTCCTCTCGGCCTGCGGTTGTGCGATAGTGACGGTTGCAAAAAAACCCGTTGTCGGGATCATCTCAACCGGGAACGAACTCGTGCCGGCCGACGTCGTGCCCGGGCCCGGGCAGGTACGGGACGCAAATGCCCCGATGCTTGCCGCATGGCTCCTTGAATACGGCTGTATCCCGCAGCGGTACGGGATTGTAAAGGACGAACGGGAAGCGTTCGAGGCCGTGATCGCAAGGGCAGTATTGGAATGCGATGTCGTCCTCCTCTCCGGGGGAAGCTCCAAGGATGACCGGGACATGACGGCAAGCGTCATTGCATCGAAAGGCGAGGTGCTGGTCCACGGGATCGCGCTCGCGCCGGGCAAGCCGACCATCATCGGGCAGATCCGGGAAAAACCGGTCTTCGGCCTGCCCGGCCACCCCGCCTCGGCGTTTGTGGTCCTGATCGCGGTCGTCCGCCCGCTGCTCGACCGGATGCTCGGGCAGAGTGAGCCCCTCATCAGGACCGTGCGGGCAACCCTGTCGGAGAACATCCCCTCGCAGCGCGGGAGGGAGGAGTACGTCCGCGTGAAGGTCCGGGACGGGATAGCAACCCCGCTCTTTGGCAAGTCCGGGTTGCTCAACACGCTTGTCCGAAGCCACGGGCTTATCCGGATCCCGGCCGGCTTCGAAGGGTTGGAGAAGGGCAGCACCGTTGATGTCATCTTATGGTGACCCGGACCTTCGATCCAGCCACCCTGCTCCAGATGGAGCCGTGTCTCTTTTTATAAGCCGCTTACGCTGGTTCCTTCTTCTGGACGGCAATACCGAACAGTGCCCGGACAACCGGGATTCTCCTGATGATCTCGTAGCAGGCAAACGTAGCAAAGAGACTGATGAGAACGATAAGCGTGTATTGCACGACCGGCGGGACCGGGACTGCGATAAGGTAGTACGCAACAGCTACCAGGACGGCATGATGGATGATGTATACCGGGTACGATGCCGCAGAAAGGTATGCCGTGACCGCGTTGGAGAAGTTCAGCAGGTGCCTCCCGGCACCCAGGAGGGCGAGGGCCCCGGTCCAGCCGGTCAGGACAAATAACGGGGAAGAGCCCCAGAAGAATTCCCCGTGACCGAGCACGATCCCGCCAATCCACATGACACCGACGGTGAGAGCAATCCACACCGTAACGAGAAGTGCCCAGTTCTCCTCCAGTGAGACCTGTACCTCATCCGACGCAACCAGGGCATACCCGATGAGGAAGAACAATAAGTACGACAGCAACGAATACCCGGCCACGTTCGGGCCCGCTGCGTTCAGGAGCCAGGCCGGGATAAAGAGGACGAGAAGAACCGGAAGGGGCATGACGATTGAGTTGCATCGGGACCCGATAAGCCGCCGCGAGAGTTGGATCAGGCAGAGTGCTGCAAGGGAAACGATAAAGAGGAACAGGAGGAACCAGAGGTGGTCCACACTGAATTCCCCGGTCATTCCGTTGGTATTCGGGAATGCTGAGACAGAACTGAAAAAGTGCACGACCGCACCAGCAAAACTCCCGTCATAGCCGGTGTGGAATTTCAGGGCGAAGTAGGCGATGACAGGGCAGACAAGAACTACCCCGGCAAGGAAGGGGACGAGGAGCCGCTCTGTACGTTCTTTCAGGTACGCGAGGGGCGTGCGTTTCTGTAACGCGAACATCGTGCTGATGCCGGCAATGCAGAAGAGGAGCGGCATGATCCAGGGCTCAATGGCAACCGTGAGACAATGCGCTGCCACGGAAGAGTACGGGGACATTACATAGTAGCTGTACCACCCGGCACAGAACACGAAAGCGGCGTGGGTTGGGAAGAGCAGGAGGATAGCTATCCACCGCAGGTTGTCAATGAAATGCAGCCGGACCATGAGATGATCTGATATTCGATACCGGGAAAGAAGACGGTTACGCTATGAACTGACCCCCCCAACCTTTTCAGTTCGCCGGTGCAGCCCTCTTCGCGTGCCATGCCAGCAGGTATGCGAGGATCATTCCCGCGATGAAGGCAAGTGTGATCGAGCTGACCAGCGCAAGGATCCCGATGACCACGGTCACTGCGAGCGAATCGGTCTTCAGGCTGTGGCGCCCCATCTCGATCCCGACAAAGACGAGTAAAGCGCCGAGCACGCCGACTGCAATGAGGGAGAGGACCTGCGGCGAAGTAAAGAAGAGGGCAAGCACGAGGAAGATGATGCCCGCGTAGATATTCGCCCCGCCCGTCCGGGCCCCGTACCGGTACTGCCCCGCAAGCCCGCCGGCACCATGGCACATCGGGAATCCGCCGAACGGGACCGAGGTCAGGTTCATCAGGCCGATGGTGGTGGAGAATTTTTTCGGCGGCACGTCCCTCCCGAACAGGTCCTTGGTCAGGAGGGAGGTGGCAAGGATGGCATTTGCGATGGTGAGGACGAGCTGAGGCAGAACAAGCTCCGAAACGGCAGGGATGATATCCGTAGTGAGGGGGATCACCAGCCGGGGTGCAGGGATCAGGCTGATCGGGGGCAGGCCAAAGAGCAGGATGCCCCCGACAAGGCCCACGATGATGACGCAGATGGAGGAGAGGTCAGGGATCCCCCGGAACCGGACCAGAAGAAGGAAGCCGACAATGACAACGATCCCGATCCCGAAGAAGAGAGGATCTTCGATGATAAAGCCGGCAGACGAGCGGAAAAGGAGAAGGGCAAGACCGAGCTGGATGCCCCGCACAACGCTCTGGGGCACGTAGCGCTCGATGATCTCAAAGAAACGGCCATAACCAAGGGCGAGGAAGATGGCGCCGAGGACCAGGCCGGCAACAGCGATCTCCCCGGCCGAGATCCCGCCGGTCGCACCCGCGGCAATGACCACGACCGCGATTGCCTTCATCGGTTCCAGCGGGATGGGCAGACGGTAATACAGGCCGGTCAGGATGAACCAGATCCCAAAAAAGAGGAGGATATAGCGGGGGTCCACATCCGAAACGAGCGCAACGGCAAGGATAAGCGGGATGATCGTCCCAAAGTCCCCAAGCGATCCGGCAAGCTCAGTGAGGGAGAACGAAAGAGGGAGCGGAGGGATTTTTTCTGTCACGTGGGTCACAGGAGGGGATCCTTTTACGTTTACTACAATAAAGGGGATGAACAGGATTAACCTTTCCAGCCGCCCTGTTACCCGCCGTCGGGCACGTATTCAATAAATTTATCTGTTTGTTCACTGTACCAGTCAGTAAGGTATGCTATGGCGGATATGTTCACGGACCTTTTGATCTATATCGGTATCGGGGTCATCACGTTTGCCATCGGGATGGTACTCGGGTACCAGCTGCTGGTTATGTACTACACGAAACGCTTCCTCGTTGTTGCAAAGGAGTGTTCGGATGCTGACTCGGTCGTCCCGCTCGTGGACGAGCTTGCGAGGGAGTCGTGAGGGGGGAACCATGGTAGATATTCTGAGTTATTCCCTGGTCATGGTCACCTGCTTCTGTTTCGGGCTGATCGTCAGTTTCCAGATCGCCCACATCCACTATGTGAAAAAGCTCACGACACTTGTGCGCCGCTCCGTATCCACAAAGACCATCGCGCCGGTGCTTGCCGAATACGAAACCCTCAAACCCCGGAAATAATCCTTTTTTCCCGCTTCTCCCGGCCTGCCGCAAATCAAATCTCTAATACGAAGAAGGCCAATACTAGGGTAATGCGTTGTACTGTGCTTGCCAGCGGGAGCAAGGGCAACTGTGCCATCATCGAAGGCTCATCCGCCACCCTTTTGATCGACGCGGGCCTGAGCGCGAAGGAACTCTTCCGTCGCATGGCCGTGGCCGGTCTCGACCCGGAAGCGATCAGCGCCATCCTCGTCACCCACGAGCACGGCGACCATATCCACGGGCTTGATGTGACCGCCCGGAAACTCGATGTTCCGGTCTATGCAACCGAAGGCACACTCCGGGATTTCCTGGGATTCCGCAAGGTGTCGAAAAAGCCACTCGTCCACCATACCTGCCGGTACCATGAGCGGTTCACGGTCGGGGACATCTCCGTCGAGCCGTTTGCCACCTCCCATGACGCGGCAGAGCCCTGCGGGTTCATCATGACCGAAGGGGACTGCCGGATCGGGTACTGCACCGACACCGGGGTCATGACCCCGCAGATGCACTCCCTCCTCCGGCCCTGCGACGGGATCGTGCTTGAAAGCAACCACTGCCCGGAGATGCTGGCAAACGGGCCTTATCCCGAATCGCTCAAGCGGCGGATCCGGTCAAAACACGGCCACCTCTCCAACCAGGCGGCAGCGGAATGCCTCCACGGTTTTGGAAAGGACGTACCCCATATCATCCTCGCGCACTTGAGCGAGATCAACAATACGCCGGAAAAGGCACGGGGCACGGCCCGCGACGGCCTCGGCCTCTTTTTCGAAGATGAGCATGTTGTCGTGGCAACGCAATGCGGCAGCTGCCCCGCATCGCCGCAGGAGATCCGACTCTGAACGGATCCTGCTATCCTCACCGGTAAGAAATGATTATGTTCATCCCCCAACCCATGTAAGATCAGCAGGGAACACCGCCATGCGCTTCCAGGATTTTGCACAGACCTGCGGGCAGCTGGAGAAAACCTCCGGCCGGCTCGACATGATCGCGATCATCAGCCAGGTGCTCCCCGGCCTGACCGAAGAGGAACTGCCGGTCTTTGTCCGGTTCGTGATGGGCCGTATTTTCCCTGACTGGAGCAGCAGGAAGCTTGGCATCGGGCCAAACCTCCTTTACGAGGCGGCGGGGTACGTTGCCGGGGTGAAAAAGGAGCAGGTGATCGACAAGATCAATGCAACCGGGGACGTCGGCACGGCAGTCGAGGAACTCCTCGGACTCAAGTCCCAGACCACCTTCTTCCACGAAGACCTCGAACTCGTGCAGGTGTATAACGAGCTGATAGCCATTGCCGACACGGAAGGAAAGAAATCACAGCGGGAGAAAGGTCTCGCTGTCCGCCGCCTGCTGGGTAATGCCCGTCCGATCGAGGGGAGGTACCTTGCCCGGATCATGCTCGAAGAGCTGCGGATCGGTGTCGGGGAAGGGAGCGTGCGGGAAGCCGTGGCAAAAGCCTTCGGGGTCGACTCCTCCCTTGTGGAGCATGCCCAGCAGGCCTTAAACGATATGGGTGAGGTTGCACGGCTTGCAAAGACCGGGCCCGCTGCGCTGGAGAACGTGAAGATCACACTCTTCCACCCCGTGCGGATGATGCTTGCCCAACAAGGGAGCATTGCCGGCATGATTGAAGAGCACGGCGAGATCGCGGCGGAGTTCAAGTACGATGGCTCCCGCTTCCAGTTCCATAAAAAAGGCAACTGGGCCCGGCTCTACTCGCGGAGGCTCGAAGACGTGACCGCGGCACTGCCGGATGTCATCGGACAGCTGATGGGCGCAACCGACCACGACGTGATCCTGGACGGCGAGGTGATCGCAATCAAAGACGGCAAGCCGATGCCGTTCCAGTCCGTGCTCCGCAGGTTCCGACGCCGGCACGATGTTGCAGAGGCACAGGAGAAGATCGAGATGGTGCCAAACGTCTTCGACATCCTGTACCTCGATGGGGAGACCCTCATCGATCTCCCATTCCTTGAGCGCCGGAAGAAGCTGGAGAGCGTTGTGAAGATGTACATCGCCCCGCAGACAATCAGCAGCGAGCAGGCAGTGATCGAGAAGACATACAACGATGCCCTTGCCGCAGGCCACGAGGGGATCATGATCAAGGTGCCGTCCTCGCCCTACACGCCCGGCCAGCGGGGGAAGAACTGGATCAAGATCAAGCCCGAAGTGGACACACTCGACCTCGCGGTGATCGGCGCCGAGTGGGGCGAGGGGAAGCGCGCCCACGTTTTCGGCTCGTTCCTTGTCGCCTGCCAGGACCAGGGAAAACTCCTCCCCTTGAGCAGGGTCGCAACCGGGCTCTCGGATGAGCAGCTTGCCGAGGTGTACGATCTCCTCAAGGACACTGTTGAGCGGAAGGCGGGAAAGGAGGTCACGTTCGAACCCACGCTTGTCTTCGAGGTCGGGTACGCGGAACTGCAGGCGAGTGTGAATTACGAGGCGGGCTTTGCCCTCCGCTTCCCCCGGTTCATCCGGATCCGGGACGACAAGGACATCGCCGATATCGAGACCATTGAGAGCATCCGGGCACGGTACCAGCGGCAGGCGAACACGGCGCAGGCTTACGAAAAGAATTGAAGAATTTCTTTTAATATCCTTACTCTTCTCGTGGTTCCTCGAATCGTTTGCAACTCGAAGAAACCTTTGGTTTCTTCTCGTGTCTCACCCCTGTCGGGGTTCGGCATTCAAAAAAACTGCCCCAGCGTCCGCTGCGTCCGCAATTCGGGGATCAGGGTGCTGTGGCGCACCCAGCTGTCTGAGCCGATCACGGAGACCGTGTGGGCTACCGCGGCATCGAGCGTCGGGAACGCCAGCGGCGGGGCAGCCATCGCCTTTCGGGTTGCCTCCCGGATCACCCACGTCCCCAGCGGCGCCCAGTACTCGTTCGAGACGCTCCGGACCACGATGACGCGGGCACACCGCCGGACGCGGGCCAGATACTCGCAGACCGCGAGCCGTGCGGAATAGTACGCGCCTGTGATGGGGGAATAGCCCTGCTTTTTCATTCCCTCCCGGTCCTGCACGATCATCTCCTCCTCCCCGCCCCAGAGGGTGTGCGCCCCCCAGACCTCGACCATCTCGTACCGCCAGTCGCCCGGCACGAGGATGCAGGCAATGCGGTTGCCAAAGACCTCTCCAGAGAAGACGAGGATCTCCTCGATCGGGGCGTTACGGGCGATCTCCTTTTTCAGATCGGTCGAGACTGTGTCGTCGACCGCAGTGATGGCCCAGCGCGTGGGAACGAACCGCCGCCGTTTGCCAAGGAGCCCCGCGGTCATCAGCTTCGAGACCTGGTACACGTCAACGGATTCGTGTACCAGCGCAACGCAGGCCTCGGTTGCGGGCAGATCGGTGTCGGAGGTGATCCGGTCCACCACCCGCTCCACCCGTGCGCTGCCGATAACGTCCAGGGTTTTCACGGATCCGGTCATCCCGACCGGCGCCATGGTCCCGTCAAAGGTGAGCGAGAACGAGACCGGGCGTTCAAAGGATACATCCACGTCCAGAGGAACGGACGAGAGCGCGATCTCCTGAAGATCCCCGGCAACAGAGGTGAGGGCCGAGCTGCCGCGAAGCGTGCGTGCCCGGATTCCCACAATCTCGTCCATGCCGAGGTTTCTCTTCAGCCAGTCGGGAGGGTTGTCCGAGTCATTGACCATCAGTGGCCCGCCCCGCACATCGGGATACCCGAAGCTCCCGATGAAGACCGAGGGGGAGCTGCCCTGGTAGCTCGCGGACGGCTTTGCCAGCGCAGCTGCCTGCGCGTGGAACCGGCTCACGATAGGGCAGCGGGGAAGCCCGCAGAGCCCCTTTCCCTTGCACTCGGCACACCGGATCATCGCAGTACTCACACCACCTGCTGAAGGGCAGGACCAGAAGGAGAATCAGTCCGGGTTTTTCGGGTCATGGGACGGGAGAGCGGGGGGACTTGTGATTATCGTGACCTGCGGGGAAGAGGCCGGTGCCTGCACGCCCCTGACCGGTGCTTTTACGAACGTGCTCTCCAGCTCCGAGAACGAGACACGCCAGCCGACATCGTAGCGGGCGCCGCACTCCGGGCAGATGAGGATGACGCGAAACACCTCGCGGGTGGACTTGACGGGGTTGTCCTTATCGGCATTCGTGCCAAGGAACGAGGTGTGGAACCCCAGCTCGTACCCGCAGGACGGGCAGACGCGGAACTCGCCTGCTACTTTGACCGAGGTGATAGGCCCGGGAGCTGTCATAGGACTAAAGAATGGATTAGGATCTTTTGCTGAATTAACATTGCCTGCGTCCGGCAACAGCAAGGATGATCTCCATGGCCTTCTCCCGGCCGTTCGCAGGGCCCTTGGTTGCCCGGAAGGGCTGCGGCGGAATCTTCATGGTCTCGGCAAGTTTTTCTTCCAGGGTTTCCGGCGTGAGGCTCCGGCCGTCGATGGAGACCCCCGCCCCCATCTCCACGATCTTCTGTGCATTGTTCTGCTGCTCGGGGTGCTTCGGGTCCAGGATGATCAGGACCGGTTTTCCAAAACTCAGGGTCTCGTGGAGCGTTGTCAGGCCGCCGTGGACGATCGCGACCTTTGCTTGTGCCATGTGCTCGTACAGGTTTTTGACATAGCCGTGGGTGAGGAAGTTGCCGGACGATTCGGGCAATCCCGGAGTGGTTGAGAAAACATCGAAGATCTCGTCCCGGTGCCGGCCGGCCACCTCGCGGAGCATCAGGTACATCGGGAGCTTGTAGGGTTCCCCGCCAAAACTGGCAAAGATGGTCTTCTGTTCGTGGACATACTGGTCAGGGTCCAGCATATAGAACGGGCCGGTGTACCGGTACCGCTTCTCTTCGGCGCGGGGGATCCGGATATTGTACTGGCTGACCGTACTCGGAGGGGCGAAATCGGGAATGATGACCTTCTTTGCAAGGCGGAGATACCCGCGAACGAGGCGGGAGAGGAGCCGCCAGAGCGGATTCTTCTTCCCGTTCGGCCCGCAGAACTGGTTCTGGTTGGTGATGAAGACGACCGGCACGCCCTGCAGCCGTGCCGCGAGCACGCCGCCGTACATCGTGTCGCAGACAACGCAGTCGTACCGGTGCTCGTGGATGAGGAGGGCGACCCGGCCTGCGGATCTGATAAGGTCGATGAGGAGGAACTTCGAGTGCCAGAGGGTCCGCTTCATACTGAAGAATCCTCCCTTGCCCTGGAGGCAGACTTCCCGCCGGACGCGGTGGAGTACCCGGCACCCATGCTGGCTCATGAAGTCATAGGACTTACCGTAGCCGGCGAAGTGGACGTTATGCCCCTGTTCTTCCATAAAATGCCCGAGGTGGAGGCACCGGGACGAATGTCCCAGCCCTTCGCCGCAGACCACAAAGAGGATCTTCATGCCTGTGCTTCCGGACAAATTTGTCCTGATGAATGATGAATTATGGGGTCTCGCCGCCGGGCTCTTCGGGAATAAGGATCCATGCCGCGAGATAAACGATGATACCGGTGCCAAGGGAGAGGAGCGTGAGCGCGGCCCAGATGAGGCGGATGACCGTGGGATCGGTGTCAAGATGGTTTCCGATCCCGGCGCAGACCCCGGCGATCATGCGGCCATTCTGCGGGCGGACAAGCTGTTTCATACCGGATGAATGGGGATCTTCGGGCATTAATCCTCGCTTCTGCATCCCGGGGGGTAACAACCGAGAGGTTTATCTCCCGGACGCCAAGAATGAGAATAGACCGGTATGGCTGGGACAGAAAGTACCCGCAAGCTTGCTACCTTTGGGGCCGGCTGTTTCTGGGGCGTAGAGGAGGCATTCCGCACAATCGACGGTGTGATCAGTACCGCTGTCGGGTACATGGGCGGATTTGTTGAAACTCCGACATACGAGCAGGTCTGCACCGGTGAGACCGGCCATGCCGAAGTCGTGCAGATCACGTACGACCCCGCCCGCGTCAGTTACGAGAAGCTGCTGGATGTTTTCTGGTCTGTCCACGACCCGACCCAGCTCAACCGGCAGGGACCGGACATCGGGCCGAACTACCGCTCGGTGATCTTCTTCCACGATGCGGATCAGGGGACCATTGCACGGCGGTCAAAACTCGACACCGAACTCTCCGGGAGGTATGGATCGCGCAGCATCATGACCGCCATCCAGCCGGCCGGCCCGTTCTACCGCGCCGAGGAATACCATCAGCAGTTCTTCAAAAAGAGGGGCGGCGGGCGCTGCCATCTCTGATCCTCCCCATTTTTCCGGTTTTTTCGCATTGTTTAAGAGCAGGGCCGAAAATACCATCATACCATGGACATCTCCGGAACCATCCAGCTTGTCGCAACGCTTGCAGAAGTGGCTGTTGCCCTGATTGCATTCCTGATCGCACTACAGAAGAAGGAACTCTACGGCTGGTTTATCGGCATCACGTTTGCCCTCTTCGTTGTCTTCGACCTTGCCCGTATCTTCTCGCTGGAGATGTCGGCCGAGCTGCACGCGCTGGTGCTCCTCATCGCCTGCATCTCGATGGTCGGCGCCGTGTGGCTCCTCTGGAAGTCGAAGTAGACGGGACGCCATTCACAGGATTTATCAGCGGTACCGCACCACCTCCTACCATGGACATCTCAGGGGTTATCCAGCTCATCGCATCCGCTGCCGAGGCATTCGTTGCACTGACAGCGGTCCGGATTGCCATACAAAAGAAGAAAGCGTACGGCTGGTTCATCGCCCTCACATTCACCCTGTTTGTCCTCTTCAACTGCACCCGTGTCTTCGGGCTCGCGATACCAGAAGAACTGGACGCGCTGGTATTCCTCGCTGCCGGCGCCTCGATGCTCTGGGCAATGGTCCTGATCCGGAAAGACCCCTGAACCACGTATTCCCTGCCGCCCGAACACGGAACGCAGGCTTATAAGCCAGAGCAAATACCATAAGCTGATCATATTCTCCGGCCCGGTCCGGGCAGGGGGTGCTGTTGCGATGATCCAGATCTACCGTTCCCGGAAAGATATCGAACCGGCCATTACCGATCTCATCGACGCTCCCTGCGAGGGCGTATGGGTCCGCATGACCACCCCCACGGATGCGGAACTGACAGAGATCGCGTCCTCCTGCAACCTCCCTCCGGAGTTCCTCCGCGCAGCGCTCGATGAGGAGGAGCGGCCGCGCATCGATTCTGAGGACGGCGTTGTCTTAATCGTCCTCGACATCCCGATGGTCACCCAGGTGGCGGGGATCCAGACACTTACGACCCTGCCGCTTGGCATTGTCATCTCAGAGAAACTGGTCGTCACGGTCTGCAGCCGCCAGACGCCGGTCCTCGATGACTTCATCGCAGGCAAGGTCCGCCACTTTCATACCGTCAAGAAGACCCGGTTCCTCTTCCAGATCTTCTACCGGAACGCCTCAGCTTACCTGCACCACCTGCGCCAGATCGAGCGGGCCATCTCCCGGATCGAAGCGGAGCTCCACCGCTCGCTGAAGAACGAGGAACTCTTCCAGATGATGGAACTGGAAAAGAGCCTCATCTACTTCTCGACCTCGCTCAAATCCAACGAGGCCGTTCTCGAACGGATCCTGCGCACCAAGCCCCTGAAGATGTACGAGGACGACGCCGAGTTCCTTGAAGACGTCATCATCGAGAACAAGCAGGCCATGGAGATGTCGCAGATCTACCTGCACATCTTAAACGGCATGACGCAGGCATTTGCCACCATCATCTCCAACAACCTCGGGATCGTGATGAAGTTCCTTGCCTCCATCACGATCATCATCGCCATCCCGACGATGATTGCCAGTTTCTATGGTATGAACGTGCTGGACCTTCCCCTCTCGGACACCCCGCTTGCGTTTGAGATCATCTTCATGTTCTCCGTCATGATCTCGGTGCTGCTCGGCCTCTTCATGTGGAGGAAGAGGTTCTTTTAAATTCGAGTGGTCATCAGACCACGAGAAGGAGAAGAATTGCGAAGCAATTCTTCGACCACTAAGAGGTCTTCAGACCTCGAGGACGAGAAGAACGCATCCGCGTTCTTCGAAGAATCCTGATGGATTCTTCTCATTGTCGAGGTTCTGATGAACCTCTCCAACTTCGAAATCCGACTGGTTCATCAGAACCAGGAGGACGAGAAGAACGCATCCGCGTTCTTCGAAGAGACTGTCACATTTTCCCGGACCGGCTGTTCTTTTACCGGCAGGTTCTTCAAAAGCGCTCACGCTCTCCCGCAAAAACCGTAAAAGGAAAGAAGATGGGCCCGCTGAGATTCGAACTCAGGACCTCCGCCATGTCAAGGCGACGTCATAGCCAACTAGACCACGAGCCCTCGTAAGTCTGATGCTCTATAACATCTGCTCTGGTATTATTAAAAATTAGTGTAACCGATCCCGGGCCCGAGGCCTTCTGATCGGGATCAGTTCCGCGTGCTTTATCTTCCGCACGCCCCCACAAAAAAATGGTCTGCCATGACTGGACAAACACAACTCTTTACCTTCGAGCACGACGCGGGCCGGCTCGAGCTCCTCATCCGTATCGCATATTGGATCCTGATAGCCATTGTCCTGTGGATCTACGGAATTATTACGGCCATCTGTCTCATCATCCAGTGGCTCCATATCCTGATCCTCGGGCAGAGGAACGAGAGCCTCTCGAACTTCGTGAAGGGGTACCTGGAATACTATGTGCACGTGATGGGCTACGTGTACTTCATGACCGACAAGCGGCCGGATATCCTGCCGGTGCCGGTGAAAATCTACGAGGAACTCTGAAGAGTTCCTCTCGCGGTTCGGGTCTGATAACTGGTCGGAACTCGAAGAGTGCTGACGCACTCTTCTCGTCCTCCCAGACTGATGACTGGTCGGATTTCGTAGAACCCTGATGATTATCACAGCCCCTTTTTTTAAGACCCCCAAAATTCATGGATCACGGAGGCTCCTCCGGCATCTTCTTTGTGATATACCATGCATGCACACCCAGGATAATGTAGAGCGGGAAGAGGATGCCGTAGGTATTCGCCTCGCCATAATACTTGAAGATCCAGACTGTGGCGGTGATGTCGATCTGGAAGATCATGATACCCCACCATTTGCCTAAGTACCCGTAGCCCAGCCCGGGTAACAGGAAATTGAGGACTCCGGCAATGTGGGGATTTTTCCGGAGGCGCGGGCGCCGGCAGAGTCCCCGCGGGAGGAGCATTGAGGGGACTCCACACTTCTGCGAGGCAAGCATGGCCTCCCATCTCACCTGCCGGTCCTCATCCCCCAGCGCGTGGAGAAGGGCGGGTCCCGCATCGCTGCTCCCGATTGCGCCCAGCGCCCGTGCTGCTTTGCGTCGCAGCTCTGCATCCGGATCGGAGAGGAGACTCGTGAGTACCGGGACCGCGGGGTCGCAGAGTGCGGTAAGCTGTTCCCAGTCCTGTATCCCGGCAAAGAACCACGCCCGGTCATCGTCCGTTTCCGGGACATACCCTGCCTTGTCCAGGGAGACAGCCGACGCGTACCGGACATACTTGTCCCGGTCGCGGAGCGAGGAGTGGAGGATCAGGATTGCCCCGCCACCCGCGATCTGCCCGAGCGCGATACAGGCCTGCCACCGGATCTCGCTGCTCAGGTCCTTCGTCAGCTCGGCCAGCGCGTCCAGTGCCTGCACATCCCCGATCTGCCCGAGTGCAGCAATGATCCCCAGGCGCCGGGCCCGGTTCCGGGTCGATAGGGCTGCGATGAGAGGGCCGGTTACAGGAGAGCCTATCCGTGCCAGTGCTTCCGCTGCCGCTGCCTGGACGTGCGGTTCGCGTGACGCAAGATGGCGGATGAGCGCGGGGATGTCGCGTTGCTCCTCCAGCGCTGCGATATCCGGCGCGGGTTTAGAAAACAGGTCCTGTGGCACCATCAGCATCACCCCTGATCAGAGATCCTCCGTGCAAGATAGTACGTGTGCAGGCCAAGGACCGCCGTGACGGGATAGGCAACGAGATAGGGCAGGAACGGGCCGGTTGCGAGCTGGGCAAGGACAATCACCGACATGTAGGCCATGAAGACCGGAAATCCCCACCACTTCCCGATGTAATTGTATCCCAGGCCAAGGAAGAGGAAGTTCAGGATGCCTGCGGCGACCGGATTGGGGCCGGTGCGTTCGCGGGATGCGAGAAAGAGGGGCATGCGGGCCGGGGTGATCCCGCAGTTCATCGCGGCAAGAACCGACGCCCAGCGGACATTTGGATCGCGATCACGGATGCCGGCCTCGCAGGCACGGCACCCATCTCCCGCACCGATCTCCCCGAGCAGTGAGACAACCCGTGACCGGATTGCAGGGTCAGGATCGTGCGAGATATCGCAGAGCAGCGGAACTGCAGCGGACCCGGCCTTCCTGACCGTTTCCCAGTCGCACCGGGCGATACGGTACCGGAGGCGATCGCGTTCATTCTCCGGTTCCCACCCGAACCGGTCAAGCGAGACCGCGGCTGCAAACCGGAGGTACTTTGCATTATCAGAGAGCAGGCGGACCAGGCAGGGTATGGCCTTAGGCGATCCGATCTCCCCGAGGGCGAAGACTACAGCGCAGAGAAGCTCGCTATGCTTCTCATTCTGGAGGCGGGCGATAAGGGGACGGGCCGATGCAGGGTCCCTGATGCCGGCGAATGCCTCGATGGCGCCAAGGCGCAGGAGGGCCCGGGGAGATTGCAGGGCAGAAAGGAGGTCCGGTACTGCCGGAGTGCCGATGGTAATAAGGGCATCAGCAGCACGCTTCCTCATCGCCGCATCCGGGTCTGCAAGGCAACGGACAAGCGCCGGAACATCCCGTACGGCAATCAGGTTCCCGATATCCGCAGGGGGCCGGAAGAGAAGGTCGGCAGGCGGCATATAACTGGTGCCTTGTTCTGGATGGGTGAGTATAATGCCGGCACGATAATCAAGGTTATGCCCGACAAGCGGGAGGAGATCCCGAGGTGCCCAGGCCCGAAAAGAAGTACACCGTCCGACCCCCCCACACCCACCAGCGGGATTCCTGTGCCTGCTTCGAGAGAGATCCGGCTTGTTTTGTTGAAGATTTGTGATCCCCTGTGGGGGGGTCGGGCGGTGTACTAAATGAAAATGGGTGCAGCGGGAGTCAGAAAAAATCACAATTCACGGCGAGAGCCATGCGATCCTGCACCGGGTACAGTAGCAGATGTACACCGCCCGACCCCCTCACTTGGGAAAACGAGCAAGGATTCTTGTAAGGGCTCCAGGCCTTCGTGAGCTTTCCCATGAACGGGACTGGCGCGTCGGGAACGAATCCGGACGGGGAGGAAAATTGCTTTGAAAAAAGAGTATCAGATCTTCTCGTCTGATATTTTGGCAAACGTCATGGAGGAGATGCCGGGAAGGCCGCGGAGCTCTTCCATCACGGGCTGCGGCACGGAGCTGTCCACGTTTAAGACCATCAGCGCCGGTTCCTTCGGGTTGAACCGGCCGACCTGCATGCCCGCGATATTGATATTGTTCTTCCCGAGCACGGTTGCTGCCCGCCCGATAACGCCTGGCTGATCCACATGCTTGGAGACGAGCAGGTGGCCCTCGGGGATCAGGTCCATTGTGTAGCTGCCGACTGCAACGATCCGGCTCCGGCCCTTCTGGAACACCGTGCCGCTGACCGACTCCTCGCCCTTGTCGGTCCGGATCTTTATGGTGATGAGGTTCTTGAATCCCCTGGCTTCTTCCGTCACGGTCTCGCTGACCTGGATGCCGCGCTCCTTTGCCACGAACTCCGCGTTGACGATATTGACCGGCTGCTGGAGGATCGGGTCGAGAAGCCCTTTGAGGGCAAGCCGGGTAACGAACTTCATGCTGCCGGCATAGGCCGAGAGCTCGCCGCCGTAGATGCACTCCACCGAGGAGAGCCTGCCGCCCGCGACCTGGACCGCGAACCGGCCCATCTTCTCGGCAAGCTGGGCAAAGGGCTGGAGGGCTTCCGTGTGCTCGGAGGGGATCATGGGGGCGTTCACCACGTACTTCGCGGAGCCGCCCTTTAAGACATCGATGCACTGCTTTGCCACCGAGACGGCCACGTTCAGCTGGGCCTCGACCGTACTTGCCCCAAGGTGCGGGGTGACGATGACCTGGTCAAGGGTGAGGAGCGGGGACTCGGTCGGGGGCTCCTGCTCGAAGACATCGAGGGCCGCCCCTGCAACCTTCCCGGCCTTGATTGCGTCGTAGAGCGCCTTCTCGTCGATGATGCCGCCACGGGCACAGTTGATGATCCGCACGCCGTCCTTCATCGTGGCAATGCTCTTCTCGTTGATGACATGCGTTGTCTCGGGGATGAGCGGGGTGTGGACCGTGATGACGTCAGCCACCTTGAAGAGGTCGGCCATGGTCATCATCTCCACGCCGAGCTGGGATGCCCGTTCCTGCGTGATGAACGGATCGTAGGCCACGCACTTCATGTCCATGGCCTTTGCCCGCTTTGCCACCTCGCGGCCAATCCGCCCGAAACCGACAATGCCGAGCGTCTTCTCGTTCAGTTCAACGCCCATGAACTTCGAGCGCTTCCATTCCTTCTTCTTTAAGCTCGCGTTCGCCTGGGGGATGTTCCGGGCAAGCGACTGCATCATCGCCATGGTGTGCTCGGTTGCAGCAAGGGTGTTTCCCTCGGGTGCGTTCGCAACAATGATCCCCATCCGGGTTGCCGCGTCCACGTCGATATTGTCGACACCCACGCCGGCACGCCCAATGAACTTCATCTTCTTTGCAGCCCCGATAACCTTTGCATTGACATCGGTACCGCTCCGCACCAGCAGGGCATCGTAATCCCCGATGATTTTGCAGAGCTCGTCCTCTTTCAGGTCCGTTTTGACGTCAACGTCAACGGCAGCCCGGAGGATGGCGAGCCCCTCTTCCGCCAGCGGATCGCTGACGAGCACTCTCGCGTTTGCCATAAAAACCCATACAATATCGGCACCGTACTTAAAGAGGATTATTCTTTCTTTCGCTGGAGCAAAAATGCGGACTGTGGGCCAAACCGACGAATTGCTGGGGATTGATGAAGGGAATAACCCGCTGCACCGGATGCTCCGGATATCATAACCCTTAAACAGGGCGCCGGCAAGATCATAAGTGGTGCGAGCAATGAAAGATGTGCCCAATATACTCTGGCTCGAGGAGATCCGGAAGGAGGATATTATATCCGTCGGGGGGAAAGGTGCCTCCCTGGGGGAGATGGCCTCTATCGGCCTTCCGGTCCCTAAAGCCTTCGTGGTCACTGCCCAGGCATTCCGCAGATTTTTAGTCGAGACCGGTCTTGAGAAGAAGATTTTTTCATCCTTCGAGAACCTCGACGTGGAAGACAATGTGGCGCTGGAGAAGGCTGCCGACAATGCAAAGACCCTGGTCATGAAAGCGAAGATGCCGGCTGCGATCCGCGACGATATCAAAAAGTCCTACAAGAAGATGGGCGACGAGCTGATCGTTGCGGTTCGTTCGAGCGCAACGGCCGAGGACCTGCCGGACGCAAGTTTCGCCGGCCAGCAGGAGACGTTCCTCAATATCAAAGGCGAGGCGGCACTCGTCTCGTCGGTCCAGAAGTGCTGGGCCTCGCTCTACGGCGCCCGGGCCATCTATTACCGGGCAAAGCAGGGATTCGATGACAATACCGTGAACATCGCGGTCGTTGTCCAGCAGCTGGTCCACTCGGAGAAGGCCGGTGTCATGTTCACGTCTCACCCTATCACGGGAGAACCCGAGACTATCATCGAAGGCTCATGGGGCCTGGGGGAGGCTGTTGTCTCGGGAACGGTCTCACCGGACAAGTATGTCTTTGACCAGCGGAAAGAGCTGGTCACGGATACTTATATCGCAAACAAGAAAGTGGAGATCATTGCCGACGGTGACCATGGCACGAAGATTGCCGAGGTCTCAAAGGACCGCCAGGACGCACAGGTCCTCTCCGTCGGAGAAGTTGCCAAGCTCGCCATGTACGGGAAGATCGCGGAGAACCACTACGGGATACCGCAGGATGTCGAATGGGGCGTTGTGGCAGGGACGATCTATATCCTCCAGTCACGGCCGATCACGACCATCGGGAAGAAGGAAGGAAAGGGCATGTCACAGAAATCAGATGCAAAGATCATCCTGAAAGGACAGGGTGCAGCCCCGGGGATCGCCTCTGGAAAGGTCATCATCATCAGGGACGTGAAGGACACCGGAGCGGTGAAAGAAGGCGACATCCTTGTCACCCGGATGACGAACCCGGACATGGTCCCGGCCATGCGCAAGGTAGCCGCCATCATCACGGACGAGGGCGGTATGACCTGCCACGCGGCTATCGTGAGCCGCGAGCTTGGCACCCCGGCCATTGTCGGGACACGGAACGCGACCAACCAGCTGAAGAACGGGCAGGTCATCACGGTCGACGGCGAGATGGGACTTGTGTATGAGGGAGAGATCGCTAAAAAGGCCCCTGCACAGGCACCCGCAGCAGGGCAGGTTGTGGCACTCAGTGCACCGATCATCACCGCAACGAGCGTGAAAGTCAATGTCTCCATCCCTGAAGCAGCGGCACGGGCCGCAGCAACGGGCGCAGACGGCGTGGGCCTGCTCCGGATCGAGCACCTGATCCTCGGCCTCAACAAGACCCCCGGCTGGTACATTGCCAACAACCGCGAGGAGGAGTTCGTAAAAGAGCTCCATGACGGCATCAAGATCGTACTCGACGCATTCCCAGGTAAACCGGTCTGGGTCCGGACCCTCGATGCCCCGACCGACGAGTTCCGGAACATGGCCGGTGGCGAGAACGAACCGCACGAGCACAACCCGATGCTTGGCTGGAGAGGCATCCGCCGCGACCTCCAGAGCCCCGACCAGTTCCGGCTCCAGATCGAGGCCTTCAAGCGCCTCTGGAAGGAGGGCTACGAGAACCTCGGCATCATGTTCCCGATGGTCTCCCACCCCGACCAGTTCATCGTGGGAAAAGAGATGATGCGGGCCTGTGGCGTTGACGTGGAGAATGTCACCCTCGGCATCATGATCGAGATCCCGGCAAGCGCTCTCATGATCGAGGACTTTATCCGGGCCGGGATACAATTCGCGTCGTTTGGGACCAACGACCTGATCCAGTACACGCTCGCCATTGACCGGAACAACGAGAACGTGGCTGACATGTACAACCCGAAGCACCCCGCAGTCCTCACCCTTATCCACAGCGCCATCCAGGTCTGCCGGGCCTACAATGTCGAATGTTCCATCTGCGGGCAGGCCGGTTCCGACCCGAAGATGGCTACCTGGCTCGTGGAGCACGGCATTACGAGCATCTCGGCAAACATCGACGCGGTCCCGAAGATCCGCGAAGCCGTGGCAAAGACGGAAAAGCGCATCATCCTTGAAGCCGCGAGAACCAAAGATGCTGAATAAGGGTCAGTCCGAAGAAGCGCTCTTCACCTTCCTTGCACAGAAGCGGCAGGAAGACCTTGACCATGATTTTATTTTAAGTTCCATGTGCACGATCCCGCACTCCGTCGCGGTGCGGGCACACTGCCTGTTCATGGAGACAAATCTCGGAGATCCCGGGCTCTTTCCCGGCACATTCTCCTTAGAAAAACTTCTCGTACAGCGGTTTGGCACGCTCTTCCACTGCGAGAACGCCGGGGGCTATGCAACGAGCGGGGGGACCGAGTCCAATATCCAGGCGCTCCGGCTGGCAAAGGCGCAGTGCAGCGATATCGTAGCACCCAACGTGGTTGTCCCGGAGTCCGCCCACTTCTCGTTCAAGAAAGCCTGCGACATGCTGGGCCTTGAAGCCCGGCCGGTGCCCATTGGAAAGGATTTCCGGATGGATGCTGACGCCGCCGCAGGGCTTATCGACAAAAACACCATCTGCCTTGTCGGGATTGCCGGGACCACGGAGTACGGGATGATCGATCCTATTGCCACACTCGGGAAGATCGCCGTGCAGCACGACCTCTTCTTCCACGTGGACGCTGCTTTCGGCGGCATGGTCATCCCGTTCCTGGACAGGCCCTCGCCGTTTGACTTCGCTGTCGGGGGGGTCACGACCATTGCGGTTGACCCGCACAAGATGGGCATGAGCACCATTCCCTGCGGCTGCATCCTGACGCGGGATCCCGACCTGCTGAACTCGCTGAACATCGATACGCCGTACCTCACCGTGAAGCAGGAATACACCCTTGCCGGCACACGGCCCGGGGCCCCGGTGGCCGGTGCACTCGCGGTCCTCGACTACCTCGGCGTGGAAGGGATGAAAGCGGTCGTTACCGGGTGCATGAAGAACACGGAGCGGCTGATCGCGGGTATGGAGACGCTCGGGTATCAGCGGGCAGCAACTCCGGACCTCAATGTCGCGACCTTTACCTGTGCAAAAGAGGCAATACCGGCCCCGTGGCGTGTCTCGTGGACCCGTAAAGGCCACCTCCGGACCGTCTGCATGCCGCACGTCCACGCTGACAGGGTCGAGGCGTTCCTCCGGGCCATGCAGGAACACAAAAAACGGTGAAGACTATGCTTGACAGACTCGTTGAATCGCTTGAAACCTGCCCGATGGTGAAACGCGGGGAATACAATTACTTCATCCACCCGATCACCGATGGCGTACCGATTGTCGACCCCGCCCTTCTCCGCGACGTGGCTGCTGCCATGATAAAGGTCATGGACTTAAACAACGTGGACAAGATCGTGGTTGTCGAGGCCATGGGCATCCACATCGGCTCTGTCCTCTCCACCATGACCGACATCCCGATGACAGTGATGCGGAAGCGGGTGTACAACCTCCCGCATGAAGTCCCGGTCCACCAGACCACCGGTTACTCGAAAGGCGAACTGTACTTAAACGGCGTGTACAAGGGCGACCGCGTGGTCATCATCGATGATGTCGTGAGCACGGGCGGCACCATGAAGGCGCTCTTAAAGGCGCTGGAGATTGCCGGTGCGGAAGTCGTGGATGTCTGCATTGCAATCCAGAGGGGCGACCCCGATATCGGCCGCTCCTACAAGTCCCTTGTCAAGATCGAGGTGGACGAGCGGGTCCATGTTGTCCGGCGATATATCTGAACTCATCCAAGAACTGAAGAAGAGGGAAACCCGCCGGGTCGCCCTCCAGTTCCCGGAAGGGCTGAAGCGGAAGGCTTTAGGGTACGCAGCAGCGCTCAGGGAGGCCGGGTTCGGGGTCATGGTCAGCGGCGACCCGTGTTACGGCGCCTGCGACCTTGCGCTCGATACCCTTGCGGATGCTGACGTGCTCGTCCATGTCGGGCACACCCCGGTTGACACCCAGGACCGGGTCATCTTCCTCCCGTATTCCGTGGACTTCGATGTCACAATCCTCCAAAAAGCCCTCCCGCTCCTGAAAGAGAAGACCGTCGGCCTTGTCACCACCGTCCAGCACGTCCACCTTGTCCCGGCCATGGAGGAGTTTCTCCGTTCGCAGGGCATCGATGTTCGGGTGGCTGAGGGCAGGGGCAGGACTCCCTGCCGGGGCCAGGTGCTCGGCTGCTCGTTCTCCGCCGCAAAAGACGCGGGGGCGGACGAGATCCTCTACGTGGGTACCGGGCTCTTCCACCCCATCGGGATCGCACTCTCGACAAAGAAACGGGTCGTAGCCCTCGACCCGCTCTCGGGGATCTGTTCGGAAGTGAGCGGTGAGACCCTGCTCCGCCGGCGGTTTGCCATCATCGAGAAGGCAAAGGCGGCAAAAAGCACCGCGATCATTCTCAGCACCAAGTCCGGGCAGGCAAGAAAGGAACTTGCAGAGAGACTTGCTGCCCTCTGTCCCGGTGCCGTCATTGTCACGATGAAGGAGGTCAGCCCGGACGAGCTCACGAACCTCGGCTTTGGCTGTTACGTGAATACGGCCTGCCCCCGGCTCGCGTACGATGACCAGGTACGGTTCCCGGTCCCCGTTCTCTCGCCGCAGGAGTTCGAGATTCTCTGCGGGATGCGGAGCTGGGACGACTACACCATCGACGAGATCCCATGAAGCTCAAACAGCTCGAAATGGCTCTCCAGCGTCTTTCTGGCTTCCCTCGCCCGAAGGCTGCTCTTGAGCAGTACCAGACGCCGGCACCCCTTGCAGCCCGGCTCCTCTACCACGCCCTGATGAAAGGGGATATCGAAGGGAAACGGGTCGTTGATCTCGGGTGCGGCACCGGGATGCTCGCCATCGGGGCCGTCCTGCTCGGGGCTGAATCGGTCACGGGGGTGGATATTGATGAGCGAGCCCTCATCGTTGCACAAGAGAACGCCAGGCTCCTCAACGCGGAAGTCACATTTCTCCCGGCTGACCTGCGGGAGGGGAACTGCGGGGAACGGATCGGCAGCTGCGATACGGTTGTCATGAACCCGCCGTTCGGTGCGCAGAAGGCGCATGCGGACCGGCCGTTCATCGACTGCGCCCTCTCGGTAGCGGGTGTCACCTACAGCATCTTTAATGCGGGGTCAATCCCATTTGTTGAAGCATACACTGCACAGAAGGCAGAGGTCACCGAGAAGATCGGCGGAGCGTTCCCGATAAAACGCACCTTTGCCTTCCACACAAAAGACGTGCAGGAGATCGAGGTCGAGATCCTACGGCTGAAACGGACTGTGTAACCCCACCCCGCAGCGTCAAGAATACCATCACGGGCCTTGCCGCTGCCCACATGATCACCGACATCTACATGCCGGTGCTACCGGCCATCCTGCCGCTCCTGATCGCCCAGAACGGCTACTCCTACCTCACTGCCGGGCTGCTCGTAACGGCCTACAACGTAACGTCCTCGTTTACCCAGCCGGTCGTTGGCTGGCTCTCCGATAAACGCGGCCTGACCATCAGCGTGAGCATCAGCCTCTTCATCAGCGCAGTCTTCGTTGCCCTCATGGGAGTGGTGCAGGACTATTACCTGGTGATGGCCTTTGCGGTTCTCGCGGCCCTTGGCCATGCCTGCTTCCACCCGACCGCATTAAGTCTCGTCAGCCGGCTCTGCTCCGCGGAGAACCGGGGCAGGATCACCTCGTACTTCGTGGTCGGGGGAAACCTCGGATACGCCATCGGCCCGGTCCTGGCCGGGGTCCTTGTCTGGTGGCTCGGGCTGCCCGGACTGGTGCTCATCATCATCCCCGCCCTTGTCATGGTCGTTATCCTCCGTCGCCTCCTGCCGGGGGGGATTGCCGCCGCACACGAAGCCCATGCCACCCCTCTTCACGAAGTTGCCGATGTACCGTCAAAATGGCCGTTTGTCATCCTGATGGCCGCTTCCATCCTCCGGGCATGGGCGGTCTTTGCGGTTATCACGTACCTTCCGATGTATCTCGTTTCGCAGGGATACAGCCTTGTTCTGGCAAGCACCGCCCTGACCCTGATGCTCCTGACCGGGGTTGCAGGACAGGTTGCCGGCGGGCACATCTCTGACCGGGTCGGGAGAAAGGAGTTCATGGTCTTTGCCCTTGCAGGAGCGGTGCCGCTCTTCTACCTCTTCTTTGCCACAACGGGCATCCTGCAGCTTGTCATCCTCATCTGCTTCGGGTTCTGCCTCTGGTCGACCTTTGCCGTGGCCGTGGCCATGTCCCATGAGCTTCTGCCGGGTAATGTCGGCCTTGCCTCCGGCGTGATGCTCGGGCTTGCCATCGGCTTTGGAGGACTTGGCGTTGCCGTCAATGGCATGATCGCCGACACGTACTCGCTTGCAGCGGCAATCGGGACAATCCCCCTGCCGATCATCGGGGCGGTGATCCTGATGGCGCTCCTGCCCTACCCGTGGAAGACGTTCCATTGCCGCAACCGCAAGAACGTTTAATAATTATACCGGAACATCTCAAACCGGGAAACAAAAAAGCAGGTCGCAGGGATACATGCATCCCGGATAGCTGTTCCCTCGCGACCCCCCGACAGGAAACAAGGACCTCAGGTAAGCACGCACCTGTGCCGGCTTGAGGGGACGAGTGTCATGCAGTTCATCTTCGATCCCATTACGGTTATCAATCTTCTTTTCTGTATTGGCATCGTCATTATCAGCGTCTGGTGGCAGAGGAGAGCAGGGAGCCTTACGCCAATGTATATCGGTCTTGCGTTTGGCCTGTTCGGGATATCCCACACGGCAGTCCTCCTCGACCTCAAAGCCCCGTTAGAGATCCCGCTCATCTTCGTCCGGGGTGCAGCATATGTCCTTGTCTTTGTCGGCCTGTTCTTTGTAGCCCGCGAAGTGCTCACGCGTCAGAAAGCTGAAGGCGAACTGCGCGAAAGCGAGAGAAAATACCGGGACATTCTCGATAATATCCAGGATGTTTTTTACAGGACCGACGGGGAGGGCAGGCTCGTCATGGCCAGCCCGAGCTGGGCGCGTCTCTTAGGCTACGCTTCCCTGGAGGAGTGTTATGGCCGGAACATAGCCACGGATTTTTACCAGTACCCGGAAGACCGGAAACGGTTTCGGGAGCGTGTCTACAAAACCGGATCCATCAGTGACTACGAAGTCGAATTAAAAAAGAAAGACGGGTCGTCTGTCTTCGTATCCACGAGCAGTCATCTCTATTATTCAGATGACGGGGCTGTTGCAGGTATCGAAGGGATCTTCCGCGATATCACCGATAAGAAACTGGCAGAACGGAACCTGATCCTGGCCAACGAGGACCTCCGTTTCGCAAACGAACAGCTCCGGACGGCGGAAGAGAGCCTCCGAAAGAACCTGCAGGATCTGGCCCGAAGCCAGGCTGCGCTTGAGCAGGCCAGAAAGAAACTGAATGTGCTCAATACCGTTGCGTTCCAGGACATCCGGAACGCAACGTTCACGCTTACGGGATATGGAGATCTGGAAAAAGAGAAAGCAACCGATAAACGGCTCATCAAGTTTTTCGAGAAACAGGAGGGCATTCTCCGGACCATCTCTGATTCGCTGAAATTTGCGGAGTACTTCCAGAGCCTGGGGCTAACTCCCCCGGTCTGGCAGGCTGTGCAGAATACATTCCTGATAGGGATCTCCCATCTCGACCTTTCACACTACTCCCGGAACCTGGATGTCAGGGGACTGGAAGTGTATGCCGATCCCCTCCTGGAAAATGTCTTTTTTACGCTGGCGGAAAACGTTGTCCTCCACGGCGAAAAGGCAACGGCCATCAGCCTCTCCTGCCGCTCGGTACAGGATGGAATCGTTATCATCTTCGAGGACAATGGCGTGGGCATTTCCTATCCTAAAAAGGAGAAGATCTTTGAACGGAGGTTTGAGAAGAAGAGGGGTATCGGCCTCTTTCTTGCGCGGGAGATCCTGGAGATCACCGGTATCACCATCCATGAGACAGGTGAGCCCGGCAAAGGAGCACGGTTCGAGATCTTTGTTCCCGAGGGTGTTTACCGGTTCACTGGCAACAGGACACCCTGACTACAGGGAGAGAGCGGAAAAAAAGAGACGTAACGGGCCGAAAATTCCGGATAACGGAAAAAGATGAGATACAACAGGCTTATATTATCATGGAAAAAACGTGATGTGAGGAACAATCATGGACAAAGTTGGAGTCATTGCACTGATCATCGGGATCATCCTGTGTGCTCTCGGCGTGTATGGGATCTGGGTATTCCTGCCTGAAGTCATCTACGTGATCAAGGGGTTGGCCGGCATCGTCGTGCTGCTCTTCGGCCTGATGCTTGCCATCTTCGGTATCCTGATCGTCAAAGACTGAGCACCGGATTAAAAACGTCTTTTTTTCAGACCTTTACCACAAGGCACTGCGATCCGGCGGTTTCCAGTACGGGTTCGGTTTTGCTTTCGAAGAAGTCATCGAACGCCTTCTTCACGCCAGGCGCCGTGATATAATCGTGGGAGATGATGATACCGCCCCGGCTCATGCGGGGATAGAAGAACTCAAGGCTCTGTTTTGTGCTCTCGTAGCAGTCCACGTCGAGGTTCACAAGCGAGAACGTCTTGTCTTTCACCGGCCCCGCGGTTTCGGGAAAGATCCCCTTGTAGAAGTGGACGTTCCTGCTTTCCTTGAGGTAGTCCCGGACACTCTCGAACGAGGCGGCAAACTTTCCCTCGTAGAACGGCCAGACCATGTCGATATCGTCTACCTGGGGCAGACCCTCGAAGGTGTCAAAGAGGTGGAGGGCCTTCTCCCCCTTGGCCGAGCAGATAATCTTGGCCGAACCCCCGCGATAGACCCCGACTTCAGCAATGTCGCCAGGGACCTTCTGGGTGGTCTTCACTGCCATGTAGATATGGTAGGCCTCGATGTCTTCGAGAAGGAGCTCGGTCTCCTTGCGTATTTTCCGGAGGTTTTTGGCAAACTCCTTTCTCCGGTCGCAGCCATAGTGGGAGAGCCGGCCTCGGTTAGCAATGTCGTTTCCCATGAAGGGTTCGAAAAAGACCGCTTTCCGGAACTTCAGGAGGTACCTGCTGGGGATGACAGAATCAACAACCGAATAGATCTGTTTCTTCTGGGGCAGGCGCATGTCTTATACCATTCGTCGTTCTGCAATTTATATATCTCTGGTGGAAAAAGAGAGGGAAGAGGGCGCTGTGGGGGAATCAGGACTTTTTTGGGATCTCAACAAGACCGGGTTCCGGGGTTTCGGCTTCCAGGTCCAGCTCATCTAAGAATGGCATCAGGCAGGTAACGTACGGTTCGGGACTGCTGCCGTCCCCACGCTGTTCTCCTGTCGCGATGATCTCGACCATGAGCGGGAACTCTTCGAGAGTCTGCTCGAATGAGGGATCGTTCTCGCGAGTGAACTCAAGGAAGCTGTCAACCAGAATTACCGGGCGCTCGTACTCGGGGACCCCTGCGTACTCGGCAAGGACGGATTCGAGCGGTTGTCCCCGGGCCAGGTCCTCCTCAAAGAAAAGCCAGATGGTGATCCCGTAATTCTCTGCGATGCTTGCGCACGTGCGTATGTCGGCCGTTGTTCCGGGGATGAGGCCGAGGCGCCCGAGTTTTTCTGTCGGTGTCGCTCCGGGTACCTTGGCCCATGCGGCGGGTTTCAGCATTGCAGTACATGGAGCGGCCGCAGGTGTAAAGATAACGATAGGAACATCGGGCACGGGGGATGCGTGGGTGAAGCACAGATCCGTGAAATGTTGTGGGACCAGAGAGGGGTATGCCTTCCCAATCTCCCCTCCGGCTTCACTACCGGTCTACCCTCTACTCCCTGCCGAATTTATTCAACAGGGTAAAACCAACGCCAAAGAACAGAATTGCCGCGACCGGCCAGATCGACCAGGTGATCCTGCCGTTCATCATGAAGTCCATACCGAGGAAAAAGACCGATATCAGCAACATTACGCCAATGCCGTACCACCACTTCTTCCGGCCGGTTCCACAACACCCGTTATCCATCATGCTCATACTATCATGAGATAATGGGGGCAGGTGAATAAAAAAAGGAGCGGAAAGGATTCTTCCACCCTGGTTCAGATCGTGCCAGGCCCGGCCTGCTTTGGCAGGAAGGCATTCTGGATTGTGTCCCGGTTGAACGCGGCAGGGACAGTGCCGGTCTTTGCATACGTGTAGAGCGCGGTCACGAAGATGCCCTGCATCGCATAGTAGACAATGGCAAGGACGACAATCATGAGGAGGAAGAGAGCAAGGGCTGCGTAAAAGAGGAGCTCGATGCCAAGGAAGAGCGTTCCAAGAACGCAGAGCCCCCCGAGTATACCAATCACGACAAACACAACCGCCATCCCGCCGGCGCCGATGATGCTCTCGCCCCAGGTTTTCCGGATCAGGGAAAAGGACTCTTTTATCGACTCAAACACGCCTTTGTCCTCGATGACAAGCACGGGAACCACAAAGAAGGTGACCAGCGCCCATGCGCCGCCGACAAGGGAGAGGACAATCTGGCCGATGAGACCGGAGCGCTCTTCCAGGAGGTGGAGGACAAGGCCGACCGTTGCGGAGATGACCGCCCAGCCAATGATTGCCGGAATGTGCTTTGCTGCGGCGGAGAGCCCCTCTCCCACCGTCAGGTCCCTGCCGTTCAGCTTCGCGTTCACGCACGTGATCAGGGCCGTATTGAAGAAGATGACGACAAAGTAACTCACCACGTAAAAGAGGAAGAGGAGCCCGTAGTACACGAGCGGGCCAGCGTCTGCCTTCCCCATGAGCGCCCCGGAGAAGAGGAGCGGGAGGATGAAGGTGAGCACGACAAGAATCGTAACGATTCCCGAGAGGATGGGGAATACGAGCAGTTTCTTGTCGTCCATCAGAATATTCCAGCTTGTCTTCACAAGCTCGATGCTTCTGCCGATGCTTTCAAACATAGGATCAGCGTGGTTGCGGCAACGAGATGAAGATTGCGAGGAGATCCTGTGAAAAAGAGGTTTTTTTAGGAGCCCGCAGGGTTAGGGCCGGCGGCGTATCCAGACGACACCGGCCAGGCCGGACGCGAGGATCCCGATCCCCGCGGAGAACGCCGGCGACCGGGTGACGGCAGGGGAGGTCGTGGTTAGTGGGGGAGTCAGGGTGGGGACCGTAGTGACGGCGGGTGCCGTGGATGACCCGGCAACCGTCTGGCTGACAAGGATCTCGCTCCCCGGAATGGTGTTCCCGGTGTTGTCGATCTCGATCAGATCAATGACGGTAACGGAACCGGTTGATGCCGACGGGACAGTACCGGTTACCGTGACGGTAAACCGGACATCGTGGTTCACTGAATAGGAGAGTATCATGCCGTTGATGAACGCAGCGGTACCCGATGCGGTCTGTTGCGCAGAATTGTGACCATCGACCACCACCTGGATGTTCCATTTCGCGTTCTCAAGCTGCGTTGTCATCTGGATCTCATGGTCACGGGGGAATGTCGTCCCACTCGGGATGGCAAATGTTGCGACAACTTCCTGCTGGCCCCCGGGAGAGAGCGGGGGATTGGGAGTGAATGATTCGCTCGCAAGCATGGGGCTTGCTGCAGCCGGGACAAAAACAATGAGAAGCAGCAGGCACCCGGACAGAAGAGGACGGAACAGGGAATTCATGGTATGCCGGAAACAGGGTATACCCGGCCCGTGATAGCCATGTCGGTTCGTTGCAGCGGTATTGACACCGGGTCAACGGCCCTGGATGCTGCAGATGAACGAACCGGCATGGTCGACAGCTTCCTGGCCCTCAGGAAGCTGGCCGGCAAATACCTGCCAGCAGTGGTACATGCCCTCCCAGATCTCCACCTGGACCGGTGCACCTGCCCACCGTGCTTTCTCAACAAATGTCCCGATGTCAGAGAGGAGGAGTTCATACGTGCCTACCTGGATATAGAGGCGGGGGAGGTGTTTGAGGGCGCCGCGTACAGGCGAGGCAAGGGCATCCGATGCATTGCGACCGGACAGATATGCGGTCCGGATCGCATGGAGGCGATCGGCAGTAATCGCGTCCCGCTGCCCGTTTTTCATCACCGACTCCCCGGCAAACTGCATATCGGTGATTGGCGACATGCAGACTGCGGCCGGGGGAAGGGTATACCCGCGCTCCTTCATCGAGAGGAGCGAGGCAAGGACAATATTTCCCCCGGAAGATATCCCCAGCGGGACGATGCGGTGGGGCGGGTAACCCTTTGCCTGAAGGAAGCGGTATGCGGCAATGGCATCCTCAACCGGTGCGGGGAAGGAGTGCTCGGGAGCGAGCCGGTAATCAACGGAGAAGACACGGGCCCGGGCGGCACGGGAGAGCCGGATGCAGAGACCCAGGTGGTCGGCCGTTGATCCCATCGTGAACATCCCGCCATGGAAGAAGAGGATTGTATAGTCCGGCTCGGCTTCGGGAACCGAGATCCAGTACCCGGAGAGGTTGTCGCGGATTGCCACCTGCTCGACAGTATGGGCCCCCTCGCTGACAATCTCGTCCTGCATCTCGCGGTAAAATTCAGAATATTCCTTCCGGGCGGCAACAAGGGGCTTGTCCGGGCCGGGGGCATGAGACCGGATGATCGTGAGAAGTTCTTCCGGGGACTCGCGAATCATTGTGTTCTGTGTTAGAGAGGCCGGGTAATAAAGGATGAGGGTACGACCGGCAGTTCCGGGCGCAGTACGGCGCGGGGACGCAAAACCGAACGCATATCAGGCACCGTGCAGACCGGTATCCATGCAGGATGAGAGGAGCCTTGAGGAGAAGACGGTCCGGAAGGTGACCCACCAGCTGCTCCCGTTCCTCTTCATCCTCTATGTCATCGCGTTCCTCGACCGGGTCAACGGATGCCGGCCTTCTCGCGATCGGCGCATGTCTCATCCTCTGCGGTCTGCTCACGCTTGCGGTTCGCAACACCCGCAGGATAGAATCATAGGAACGAAAATTTTTCATGAAAACATCATTCCGGGCTTTCATTCATTAGATTTAAAAAAGAGTAAGCTAATATACCGCAATAATCATTTCACGAACAATCCGGCAGCCCTTCTCCAGGGCGCCGACCGTGATCTGAGCAGTACGGAGGTATCATCATGACGTTTTCTAAAATCGGCATCATCGCCATTATCCTCGTTGTGATCGCAGTCGCCATTGCGGGGTGCAGCGGGAGCAGCCAGCCTGCACAGCCCGGCACCGGAGCTGCTCCGGCGGGCGGAAGTTCGCCTGCAACGGGAAGCAGTGGCGCAGCCACCGCAAGCGGAATGGATCTCCTTGGCGGGGTGAACTATGAATGGGCGGAATACAAGATCACCAGCAATGCCGGGGGAGAGAAAGTCTCCATGTTCTTCAAATACAATCAGAAGACCGGCAAATGCACCATGCGGATCGAGGGAATGGAGGACCAGACAGGCATGCTCACTAACCTGGACTGCAGCTCATCAGGCAGTACCGGTTCCGCATCCGATCCCAATGACATCGGCTCCGATGTCAAACTGGCGAAGGTTGCCACCGAAACGGTGACCGTTCCCGCAGGCACCTTCGTTGCCGACAAGTACATGACGAGTGCCAATGGCGTTACGGCGTACTACTGGATCGCATCCGGCAAACCTCTCGTAAAGATGGAGGGGGGCAGTGCTGAAGGGACCATGACAACCGAACTGGCCGGCTGGGGATAATCTCCCATCAGTCCTTTTTTCATTCTTTTTCATGGTAAACCTAAAACCGGTGGACATGGTGCATTCCTTGCTGCACAATGCGCTGCGTGCACGATATGGGCTGTCCGCGGGAGCGCGAGCGGCCTGGTCCCGGTTTACACCGGGGTAAAAAAAGAGATTGTTCCCTTCAGAAGTAATACATCAGGACGGTCTGCTGGTACCCGTTCTCCCAGGTCCCGATAATGTTGGCTGTTACCGGAGTAGCAAGCCCCTGGTAGGTAAACACGATTGATTCGCCGGGTGAGGGGGTCAGGACCGTGCGCTCGAAATCATCAAGGTCCTGGTTGTCGATCCGGACTTTCAGGGCAACAAGGCCCCCTGCATCGGGGCCCCCGGTATAGGTGATGTTCACGGCTTTTTGTGTCTTGGACACGTCAAACGTCAGGCTTTTTTCCGCTATGGTTGTCGTTGCGACCGGAAGAGGGGGGACCGGGGCCGGTAACGCAGTTGTTTCCGGAGATACCGGGGCCGCCGGCTGGGTGCAGCCGCATGCAAATACAAGGAGCAGGACGATGAGAAGACTGGTACAGAATGCACGTCTCATGAATGGATTGTGGGGTATGATGGGAAATAAAGGTTGGGAGGTGATTAATGGACCGGGACTGTTTCCGTGCCGCCCACAGCATACCGCGACCATACAATCCCATCCTTCAAAACTTCCGTGCTCTCATGGACAAGGGGTACCTGGAGCCCCGTGATGCCCGCCTGCTCCGGGTCGCAGAGGTTTGGGACAGCCTTTCCCCCGGCAATGACCGGGTGGATGAGGACACTCACCTCGTCCACGAGTCCGGCGTGAAGAAGGACGCTGTTGAGCGTGCCCCCGCTGTCCACCCGGACAACCTTTACCTGGTATTCACGGTTCAGTGCCTCCAGCGCTTCCCGCATGTCGATACGTTCGCTCCCGGCAATGATCGTCCCGATATGGCATTCTTTCAAATACGCCAGGTATTCCTTAGGCGTTGCGCGGGAACAGATCGCAAGTACGTCCCGCATGTAGGGCCATTTCCGGATCGCGTCCCAGCAGCGCACCTGCCCGCGGCTGTCGGCAATAACCAGCAGCGGGCGCGGATCCGGCTGCCCTGCCAGCGGTACAAACATCTCCTCGTGTTCCGGCGGGACCTCGAGCGCGGGATTGTCGCGGACTGCCGCAAGGACCGTCCCGCTGCCAAACAGGATTGCATCCGGGTTCCATTGCGCGGCAAGGGTGTAATACAGCTCAAGGTCGGCGGGGAAGTTCGTGATGCGGCCGTCAAGGCTCATCGCCGTATGAATAATGACTCGGGGTTTCATGGATGATTCCTGATTACGCGTTGGGCTGGCAGGAGATAAGGTGGTGCTGCGGGGAGTGAAACTAAAAATGCCTCTGCCCGTTCCATGGCCATCCCGCAACATATATAATGTCAACATTCTAATGTTGACGCATGTTCCTTGCAACGGACGACCGCCAGTTTGGGTTCTGGGCACTGCGCCGGAGCGGGGAGTCCAATATCGGGATTGCTCACCGGTTTGGCATCTCCCGCCAGGCTGTGTCACGGGCACTCCACCTCATGGACGAGAAGATCGAGAGCACCCTCCGCGCGATGGCAGAAGCAAACCAGATCTCGATTGAGAAGGTCAATGCCGGGCGGGGAATCCTCCTCGGGAAGTCGATTCCGTTCCAGACCTCAGCGATTATTTTTGTGTCGGAAAAACACGGGGTGCAGGTCTGGTACGAGCATGACGGGGACTGCGGGGCGTGCCAGCGGTATACCGAATGCATCGAGCTCCTCTGGGACTATGCCACCGAACTGGGCGTCCGGATCGAGAAGACTGCTGATCCAACGAAGATGGCTGAAGAACTTTTTACGAACGTGAAGGCGATGATGAAATGATGCGGGTTTCCGAAGGTATAAGGGAATGGCTGGGCTGGTGCCCGAACGGACATATGATGAATGTAAAAACACGGGATACCGGTTATGGTGTCTCTACCGGCAGCCCGGGGATGAAGAGCGCGGGTGCTTCCGGAAGCGAGGGGGCCGGTGCGCCGGACCGTGGGACTTACGAACACACCCAGCGCGGGATGCTCATCATCGGGGCAGTGTCCGCTGCAATTCTCCTGATCCTCACCATTTCCGTAGTTACCGGATTCGTCTGGATTGTGGGTATAGTGGTCGCAATCCTCGCCTTCGTTCTGGCGATCATGTCTACCCTGACCGTATCGGTTGGCAGCGACAGGCTCCAAATCCGGTTCGGCCCCGTCAGACTGATCCGTAAAGAATGGCTGTTGTCTGAGATTGTCTCAGCCAGCGTGGTGACCAATTCCTGGTACTATGGCTGGGGGATCCGCTGGACGCCCCATGGCCCGCTCTACAATGTCTCGGGATTCCAGGCCGTGGAGGTCCTCCTGTCGTCCGGAAAGACCTTCCGGATCGGTACGGATGAACCGGATGCGCTGAAGGCAGCCATCGAACGTGCAACGCCAACAACACACCAGTAACAATGATATTTATGATGCATACCGCTATCCAACAACTCCAGGTCTGGTTCGGGTGGTGCCCGAACCACCCTGGGATCCATGCACAGACCCATGACCAGATGACTCAGCGATTTGCCCCGGGACTGACCGATCCGGAATCCCCGCAACCCGACACTCCCGGAGCGACCATTACGGTCAACCACGGGATGACCGTAGGAGCGCTTGCGATCCTGGTCGCCACCTGCTTTGTCGGCGGGAACATATGGTGGCCGTTATTTGTCGGGGCCGTCCTGCTTGCCAGTCTCGTATACTGGTATTATCGTCATGGCCGGGAGGTCCGGTAATATGGCACAAATTGCCAGTATCATCTGGGACGCGATGGGGTGGTGCCCGATGCATACTGCGCCTCGGGAATTGCCGCCAGCGCCGGAGGGAAGCGGGCTGAAGACACGCATGGCCGGTGACAGCGGGCCGGTTGCCCGCAGGTCCGCCCGGTTCATGCGCCTTGCCTGGGGCGTAGTCATCCTCGCGTGGGTCCTTGCATTCCTTGCCCTGCCCCACCTGCCGGAAGTCATCCCGGTCCACTGGGGCCTGCACGGGGAGCCCGACGGGTTTGCCGGCCGGTTGCCCGGTGCACTGGGCCTGCCGGTCCTGACCACCTTCTTCATGGTCCTCCTTCTCGTCATCCCCCGGTACGACTCCGTCCAGGTCTCTCTCACCCCGTTCCGTGACAGTTATTCCCTTGTCATCCTTGCAACCGTCTCGATGCTGCTGTGTGTCGAAGTCATGGCGCTCCTTATCGGTCTCGGGGTCAATGTGCCGGTGGTCACGGTCGTCCCGGTGATGATCGGCCTGCTCTTCATCGTCATGGGAAGCCTGATGCCCCATATCGGGAGGAACACAACCATGGGCATCCGCCTGCCGTGGACGCTTGCGAGCGAAGAGGTCTGGAAGAAGACGCATGAGTATGGCGGAAGGCTCTTTGTGGCAGCGGGAGGGGTCGTTGTTATCGGCAGCCTCGTTACCGGCATCTGGGCAACCGCGCTCATGATCGTCGTCATCCTCGGGACAACGCTGTATGTATGCATCTGGTCGTACCGGCTGGCGAAGAGCATGCCGGCACGGGACTTATAGTGCAGGAGCCAAAAGGGAACCAACCGAAGGCGGTGGGGACAGCACCCGCCACAGAGTAATCCGGTTAATTGCGGGGCAAAATCCAAACAATAATTTTATATTGTAAATGTCAATACATTTACATATGTCAAAGCCAGCCAGCAACAACGCGCACGGGTTCTGGAAGCTGAGCCTGCTCCTCATCATAGCAGGTGCAGTTGTATTGTCCTTGTCCCCCGTGTCGGCAGAAAAGCCATTCGTGACTATCATTGCACAAGGCGATCAGTCCTATTATAATGGCGAAAAAGTGGTCTTTTCCGGCACGAATACCGTTTCTGATTCCACCTCTCTCTTCATAACCGGACCCAACCTTCCCAATAACGGGGGAAACCTTGCTTCACCGGATCAGGATACGGTCAGCGGGAATCCGGGTTCTTTCACCCAGGTAAAAACCAGACCGGATTCGACATGGGAATATACCTGGTTTACGTCTGGTCTTAAACTGGATGCCGGGTCGTATACGGTCTATGCGGTGACAAAGCCGGAAACTATTGATCAGTTCAATGATCTGACAACCTATGGTACGGTCAGTATCATACACAAAAAACCCTTCATCATGACCGCGATCTCCCCTAAGCCGGTCCTGAAAGGACAGCCGTTCACGGTATCCGGCTCTGCTGAAGGCGATCCGCCCGCAGTCCAGCTCTGGATACTCGGCAGCAACTTCTTCTCCCTTATAACCGTCCCGGTCGACAGTGAGGCGAACTATACGTTCACTGCGGATACACAGTACTCCGATAAGCTCGCCGCGGGTGACTATTACCTCATCGCGGAGCATTCGATGGCGGACAACCGGTTCGACTTCACCTTTGACGGGCAAGCTGTTGTCGCCACGCAGGACAACAAGAACACGGTCCTCTTCAAGGCCAGGGGCCCGGGCAGCCTGCAGGGCAGGGATGCAGCAGAGGCGCTCGTCTTCGCACTGAGTGAGAATGAACACGGGAATGAGACCTATGCACGGGACACCCATGCAATCGTAGCGTTCATGGTCGAAGACACGGGAAATCCCCCACAGGGGGTATAACAACAGGCTCACCAGCCATATCACTTTTCGCGGCGTCAGGCACTTCATTCCTTCCCTTTTTCGCCTGCCGGAAACCCCGTCCGATAATTCCCAATGTTTTTATATTGTAAATGTCAATACATTTACGTATGTTCCTGCCCACGAATGAGAAACAGTTCGGGTTCTGGAAGATGCGGCGTTCCGGGATGCAGAATATCTCCATTGCAAACGCACTCGGGATTACCCGGCAGGGCGTCTCCCAGGCGCTCCGCGCAATGGACGAGAAGATCGAGGCCTCGCTCCGGGAGATGGCAAAGGCAAACCGCATCCAGATCGAGGGGATCGATGTGGAGAAAGGGGTGCTTTTTGGCAAATCCATCCCGTTCCAGACCAATGCCTACATCTTCGTCTCGGAGAAGCATGGCATGCAGGTCTGGTACGAACATGACGGCGACTGCGGGTCTTGTGATGAGTACACCCAGTGCATCGAGTTCATCTGGGACTTTGCCTCCGAGCTCGGGATCAGGATCGAGAAGACTGCCGACCCGACGAAGATGGCCGAGGAGCTGCTGGCAAAGATACGAGGGAATTTGAAATGACAACCATAGCAGAAACCCTTGAACAGTGGTTCGGCCTCTGCCGGAAACCACCGGTGGTCCGGACATTGCAGGCAGATTTTGTTCACCTGCCCACAACCGCCCATGAGGGCCTCCCGGATGGCGGAAACGGAGGATCGGGCGCAATCCGCTGGGGGATCGGGGCAGCATTCTCCGGGATGAGAACGCTGAACCGGAACCGGCAGCTCCTCTGGTTTGGGCTCCTTACCGGGCTGGTGATGGCCGGAAATGCTGTTGCTGAGGGTGTGCTCTGGTATATCAACAGGACCCTGCAACCGGATATCATCGGATATTCTCTCCAGGACTTTTTCCTCAGCTTTGCAACACTGTTCTGCCTGTTGTTCCTGCTCGCGGGGCTAATCTTAAGCCTCTCTTCAAAGAATGATCATGCGTCGTTTTTTGAGGGGCTTGGACGAGTAAAAAAATACGGGAAACCCCTTCTCCTGTGGTCAATTGTTCTGGCACTCGCGAGTATGCTGTTCCTCCGTATCTGGGTGGATCTATTTACGTGGCTGCCTCTTGAGTTCCCGTTTCTCTCTATGTTCGGACCTTATCAGTTCGTCACCAGCACGATCACCCAGTTCCCCTTCAACTGGACACTCGACTGGAACCTGTTAACCGAGATCCCGGGCTATGGGGGACGATCGCTCTTGTTACTGATCTATCCTTTTGGGATCATGAGGACCGCAAACTTCATTGTTATCACCCTGCTCCTGTTCCTCCTCACCCCGTTTGTCGTGCCCCTCATCGTACTCGAACGGAAGACCCTTCAGGAGGCAGTCGCGGGATCGTTTGCCCTGATGAAAACGATCGGGGCGGAGGCCGTTACCTGTGCCGCATTCCTGGGGATTGTTGTCTTCGGTGTGTTCCTGACGCACCTGCTCGTCCAGGCTGCGTCCGGGATTGTAAATCCCTATGTGACAGTGATGTTCCATCCCACCGTTGGCTGGATCACGTTTGCCATACTCTATAATCTCGCACTCGTGGCGTTTGCCTTAGTCATAGCAACTGTCGGGGGGATCGCTGCGCTGGAGATCTATAGGGAAACGAAGGTGCGGGGGAGTGTGCAGTGACATTCCTTTCAACACTCGCTGACTGCTGGCTGGGCCTCTGCCGGAAAGCTCCTGTCCTGCATACTGCTTCAGCAGTGGTGCTGGGCGATCCGGGGGAGACCCGGTCCCTCCAGCCAGACGCCGGTGGCGCAGCCGGCGGACAGGGCCGGATCCGGAACGGGATCGGCATCGCAACGGGAAGCATCAGGGCCCTCTTCAGCGAAAAGCGGCTGCTCGCGTTCTCGTTCCTCTCCGGTCTCGTGATCCTCTTTCTGGTACTGGCAGAGCGTTGGAATCTTTCCCACCTCGATTCCTCCTATGCCATATCCAACCTCATCACGATTCCGGTCAGCGATTCCTACCTTATCGTCTTCGACCTGCGGCTTTTCCTGATCGAAGCGGTCTGCCTGTCGGGATTCACCCTCCTGCTGGCGGCCCTTGTCCGTTACCGGAATGCCCGGAATACAGCCATGCCAATTACCGTTCACCGCGCATTCAGTGAGGTCGGAAGGCATGCCGGTAGCCTTGCGGCTCTTTCGATCACGATGGCATTCGTGGCAACAGTCTTCCTTGAGATCGCGTCCCAGAACCAGTTCACCGGAACTATCGTATCTGCCCTATCGCACGCGATGTTCTGGCTGCCGTATGCCTATTACTTTGTCCCGAACGGGATCCTCACAACATTATTCTTCTCGTTCCAGGTTGTGGTCGCAAATGTCGTCCTGTTCCTGCTGGCCCTGTACGTTGTTCCGGTCATCGTGCTGGAGAACACGGGGCTTCTCCCGGCGATTGCGGGATCATTCCGGCTCATGAGACTGACGTGGCGCGAAATGCTGGGCTGTGCCCTTGTGTTCGGGGCGATCATCGTCGCGGTTGCACTCATCGGGCTTGTTATCGGCCAGTCGCCGGCCCTGCTCAATAACGACTACGACTTCTTCCTTCAGGAGTCCCGGGGGCAGGTGCTGATGATGGGAGCCTGCTATGGTTTCCTCCTTGCCTGCGGGGTGCTGATGGCCCTTGGCGCAACAGTACTGGGGGTAGCAGTAACAGACCTGTACACCTGCGGGAAGAAAGGGCGTGTTTCCCGGGCAATGGCGAATGCGGTCCCTCCGGTATCGGAACCACACCAATGACCCCGGAACCAATTGCGGTTTCCACGATTGAGGGGGTCCAGACAGCAAAACAACCCATCTACCAGGAGAACATCCTCCTTGTCATCGTGCTCCTGGCCGGCCTCTTCTCTCTTGTCGACCTGAAGATGCTCGCTGTTGCCGGAGTTTTTTCAGCCCTGCTCGTCTATTTCGATGCAGGGACGATCCATGCCGGGGAGAAATTTCCCGAAGAGTCGCTCCTCGGCGATGTTGTGGCGTGGCGGCCGTTGACATGGGCGATCTGCGTGCTTGTCATCCCGCTCATCTTCCTTGCCATCTACGTCTTCTCCAGAAAGGAGATTTTCGAAGCAAATGCCTGATACGGGACAGGGGGTTTAATAGAAGGGGTCTCCCATTTTTATCAAGAGAATGCACCCTGTCCGCACCACCATCGGCACGAAACTGCGTAAAACCGATGACGACAACAACGACTGCGACACCCGGTTCGAGGATCTTGCCGAACTCCTCCCGCAGATCGTCTTCGAGCTTGACGAGGATTTGCGGTTCACGTTCTTCAACTGGAGCGCTATCGATATCATCGGGTATGCCTACGATGAGCGGGCAGAGGCCCGGGCCGGCATCTTCGATATCGTCCGCGAGTCCGAGCGGGACACTATCCGGCAGTTCTTTACCCGCATCCAGGACGAGATCACAAGCGACCATATCGAGTGCAATATCATTGCCCACGACGGCAGGGTAATTCCCGCCATCATTTATGCCTCGCCGATCATTGGCGAGAAGCGGATCGCAGGTGTCCATGGGGTCATCGTCGATATCTCGGAGCAGGTCCGGCTCGAAAAGGCGCTCGAGCTGACGAACCAGAAACTCAACATGATGAACAGCGTGACCCGTCACGATGTATTGAACAGCATCACCGGGGTTCTCGGGCTCTGCGATATGCTGGCCGCGACGACATCGGACAGTAATGCAAAAGAACTCGTCTCCGGTATCCGCGGTCAGGTTGTCAGGATCAAGGAGCAGATCCTGTTTACCAGGGACTACCAGAGCGTTGGTGTGAAAGCCCCACAGTGGCAGGGGCTCTGCCGGAGCGTGAGTGAGGCAGGGGCTGCGATCGGGAATGAGACGATCCAGGTCCACCTCCCCGTAACGGATTGTGAGATTTACGCAGATCCCCTCTTTGGCCGGGCGTTCTACAACCTGATCGAGAACAGTATCCGACACGGGGGACCAGTCCGGAACATTGCGGTGGATACGGAGACCCTCACTGACGGAAGCCTCATGATCCGCTACCGGGATGACGGATGCGGCATTCCTTCAGGCGAGAAGCAGAAGATCTTCGAACAGGGATACGGGAAGAACACCGGCTTTGGCCTGTTCTTCATCAGGGAGGTGCTCGCTATCACCGGCCTGACCATACGGGAAACCGGAACACCGGGGAAGGGGGTAGTATTCAAGATCTCTGTACCGAAGGAAGCATGGAGAACAGGAACAGGCAGGTAGGCGTATGACGGGATTCCCGGCGTCCGATGTGAAAACCGCGGATCTGAACGGTGTCACACTGGCGTACCGGGAGATCGGCTTTGGGCATCCCCTGATCCTGATCAACGGGTTCGCCTCCCCCATGGACACGTGGAACCCCCCGGTACTGTCCCTGCTTGCGCAGACATTCCGGGTTATCGTATTCGATAACCGGGGCACCGGCTACTCTTCGGCATCCGAAGACCCATTCTCCATCCCGCTCTTTGCTTCGGACACGACAGCCCTGATGGACGCCCTCGGGATCAGCCATGCGCGTATTCTCGGGCTCTCGATGGGTGCTTCCATCGCGCAGGAACTGGTACTGGCACACCCGGAACGGGTGGAGAGGCTCGTGCTTGCTGCCGGAACCTGCGGGGGACCTGAAATGGTCCCGATGCAAAAGGAGACCTGGGACAGGCTTGCCGATAAAAGCGGGAGCCCGGCCGAAGTGGCGGACCGTATGTTTTCCGTCCTCTTCCCAAAGGAATGGCTTGCCACGCATGACCCGTGGCAGTATTGCCCTGAAGTGCACGAGACAACGAGCGAAGATAATGCAGAACGCCAGGCAGCGGCATTCTTCGGGTGGAAGGGATCATGGGAACGATTGCCGGAGATCCGGTGCCCTGCACTCGTGATAACCGGAACCGAGGATCGTGTTATCCCCCCGGAAAATTCCCGGATCCTTGCGAGCCGTATACCCGGGGCCCGGCGCGCGGAGATCCCGGGAGCCGGTCACGGGATGCAGTACCAGTGCCCACAGGAATTTACTGACAGGGTAATCAGGTTCCTGCAGGGCCGAGAAATTACCGTAACAGCTCAAGATGAACAGGAATCAGAGTGATGCGTTACGCAGGCCACGGACCTGCCGGTATCCGTGTAGACAATACAATACCATAACGAGAGCATTCGCTCTTTCGTGAAACGTTGTGAGAACAGTCGTGTAAGAAGGAAGGCGATAGCAGCTTGGTATGGTTCCCGGGGACTCGCGTACCTCAGTACAGCATACTACGTGTGTCAGCTTAACTGCTGGGTTCGGAATGAGACCAGGTGTTTCCCGACAGCTATGGCCGCAATCACCACATGT
>Ga0302253_1000129_pt1 | contig 81352 bp, 37 predicted proteins | sample AAG_RA_Trp_MG_FD_193537 | JGI IMG/M metagenome (GOLD analysis project Ga0302253, IMG submission 193537) | Enriched activated sludge microbial communities from anaerobic digester in WTTP, New Holstein, Wisconsin, United States - AAG_RA_Trp | ecosystem: Engineered > Bioreactor > Anaerobic >... | reverse complement strand
TCGGCCTTATTCGGCCGACCAGCGGCTTTGTTCTCGACACCAAAAGTTTAGCTGCGGCGCTTCTGCGCCACCGGCCCGGCTCACATCTCGCCGGGCGCGCTAAACGGTCGGCCTTATTCGGCCGACCAGCGGCTTTGTTCTCGACACCAAAAGTTTAGCTGCGGCGCTTCTGCGCCACCGGCCCGGCTCACATCTCGCCGGGCGCGCTAAACGGTCGGCCTTATTCGGCCGACCAGCGCCCTCGCATGATTTTGCCGCTAAGATGGCCTTCAGCTGATTAAGCGCCTCGTCGAAGACGTCGTTAACGACAACGTAGTCGTATTGCCCCATATGAGAAAGCTCTATTTTAACACGCTTGAGCCGTTTTTCTATGTCTTTTTTACCCTCTGTGGATCGTCGGCAGAGGCGCCGTTTGAGCGCCTGGATGTCCGGCGGCACGACGAAGATCGACGTCACGCGCGCGCACCCCAGATTGCGGCGCACGGTCTGGGCGCCCTTGACATCGATACAGAGCAAAACGTCCTTATGCTGGCGTCCGGCTTTAGACAAAACCGCCCGCGGTGTGCCGTAATAAGCGCCGAATATCGTCTCGTGTTCCAAAAGGGCCTTTTTCTTCAACAGTCCCAGAAAAGCCGCTTCGGAAATCCTGGTATAATCCTTCCCCTGCCTCTCTTGCGGCCGCAAAGGCCGCGTCGTCACGGAAACGGAGCGCAGCAGCCGTCTTTTCCAGAAAGGATCCCGCAGCAACGCCGCACACAGCGTCGTCTTGCCGGACCCTGACGGACCAGAAACGATCCAGACCCTCGGCCCCCGCAGGGCTTTACTCGACATTCTGCACCTGCTCGCGGATCTTTTCGATCTGGTCCTTGATCATGACCACCTGGTAAGCCACATGCTTTTCCTGCACCTTGGCGCCCAGCGTATTGATCTCGCGCTGGAGTTCTTGCGCGATAAAATCCAGGATCTTGCCCTTAGGGCCGCTCATCCGGATATGCTTCTGGAAACTGCTGAGATGAAAATCGATGCGCGTCATCTCCTCGCCGACGTCCGTCCCTCTCAAAAAACTCTCCAGCTCGTCGGGACTCATCACTTTGCGGTTGGCTTCAATGACGTCGTGCACCTGTTTTCTGATCATCGCCATTTTTGCGCCGATCGCTTTGATGCACCGCTCAAGGTCTTTGCGCAGCGCCGCGCCTTCGCGCCGCTTCATTTCGACGAGACAACCCAGGGCCTCGTTGAGGGCTCCTGTCAAAAGCGCCTCCTTCTCCCGGAAACGCAGATCTTCCTTGCGGTAGCTCAAGACCCCCGGCAGGGCGACGAGCGACGAGACGCTGATATGGTCGCCAAGCTTGAGCCTGCGCCCCAGGCCCTCCAGGACCTTGTAGTACTTATCGACGAGCTTCTCATTCAAGACGATGTCTTCAACCGCCTCGTTGATGTGTGTCACCGACACCGTCAGCCGCCCGCGTTTGATCTTTTTCAAAATGCGCGTGCGGAAATCCCCTTCCAGGTGCTCGAAGGCCGGAGGCAGATGGAACTGCGTCTCGCAGTAACGATGGTTCAGCGATTTGATCGTGACGATAAAACGCTCCCCCTTCTTTTCGGCCTGGGCCTGCCCGAATCCTGTCATGCTGACAATCATAGCCACGCCCTTTTCTCTTTTGTCTCGACGATCGTTCTCGTCGGATAAAGATCGACGATGATCTCGTCGGGTTCGAACCACAGCTTGATCTCTCGCTCCGCGTCTTCCGGGATCGCCGATACATGGACGACGTTCTCATAGACGCCGCGCGTCGTGATGCGGCCAAAAGACCCCCTGATGGAGACGGAATCGGCCTCTTCCGGATTGGTCGCCCCGGCAAGGGAGCGGCATTTTGTGATAGCCCCTTCCCCCCAGTAGATCAGCGCCATGACCTTGCGGCGGTCGTGGTACTCGCCCATCAGATAGCGCAGGACGTCCTCGAAGAAAGGTTTGTCCTTCAGGTGCCGGTAATGTTCCGCGGCCAGTTCGCGCGAGACCCGCACCATCTTGGCCGCGACGATCTCAAGTTTTGTCTCCGACAGACGCGTCAGGATGTTACCCGTCAGCGACCGTTTCAAACCATCAGGCTTGATCAAGATCAGTGTTGCTTGCGTCTCCATTCGATCCTCGCTTTCATCCCGCCTCCGGCGGGATGACTCTGAATACTTGACCTAATCGGATAGGCCAGTATGCCGCTTTCTGCGGCAGCCTACGCCGTCAATTCTGTGAGCGCCCTGGCCCGCCTCCGGCGAGGCCGAGATGCTTGCAAACAGAATTGACAAGTGTTTTGGCAAAGAGTCATTTCTTTTAACCCTGCTTCTTCAAAATCTTCAGGATCCTCTCCCGGTCCTCGTCGGAGTAATATTCAATCTGGATCCGCCCCCTCTTCTTCGACGCGACAATCCGCACCTTCGTTCCCAGGATGCGCTGCAACTGATTTTCCATATCGGCGATATAGGGGTCCTCGTCTTTGGCCGCGCGTTTTTTCTTGAAAGATACAGGCTTGATCGAAGCCACATGATTTTCTAACTCTCTAACAGACAGCGAGTTAGATAAAACAAGCTGCGTGAGCTTGATCTGCTGGGCAACGCTATCGAGCCCAAGCAGAACCTTTCCATGACCAAAGGAAAGTTTTCCGGACGAGATGGCTTTTTGGACCTCCGCCGGCAACGTCAGGAGCCGCAGGACATTGGCGACGGTGGAACGGTCTTTGCTGACGGCGCGCGCGACCTCTTCCTGTGTCAGAGAGAAATCCTTGGTGAGCCTGTGGAATGCGTGCGCCTCTTCCATGGGATTGAGTTCCTGGCGCTGGATGTTCTCGACGATGGAAAGGACAAGCGCCTCCTGGTCTGTCGTGTCGCGGATGACGACGGGGACACGAGGCAGTTTCAACTCGACGGCCGCGCGGAAACGCCGCTCTCCGGCGATGATCTCAAAAGAATCCCCCTGCCGGCGCACAAGGATCGGCGCCAAGACCCCCTTCTCCTTGATTGAAGCGGCAAGCTCCCCGAGCTGTTCGACGTCGAAGTTCGTCCTCGGCTGATACTTGTTGGGGACCAGCCTTGCCGTCTCGACGAAAGTCACGCCCTTGTCTTCGTGGCCGGCCGCCGCCTTGACCTCAAGCGGGATCTCTTTTTTCAAGACGTCTTCCACCGAGCGTCCGCCGGAGATCAGCGCCGATAATCCTTTTCCCAAAGCCTTCTTTTCCATTAGCTATTCTCCGTCTCTGGCCGATTTGATTCCGCCGCTAAAGGGATCTCGCCAGGAGTCTGGCCCCCCGTTCCCATACCCAGAACTTCTTTCGCCAGTGCGCCGTACTTTTGGGCGCCGATAGAGCTTTTGTCGTATTCATAAATCGACTTGCCGAATCCCGGCGCTTCGGACAACCGGATGCTGCGCGGGATGATCGTTTCGAAAACGCGATCGCGGAAAAAATTCCTCGTCTCGTTGATCACCTCTGAAGTCAGGTTCGTCCTGAAATCAGCCATCGTCAAAAGGACGCCCTCGATTTCAAGAATGGGATTAAGATTCTCCTTGATGAGATTAATGGTCTTAGTCAATTGGCCCAATCCCTCAAGTGCATAATACTCGCATTGAACAGGAATAATGACGGAAGTTGCTGCAACTAAAGAGTTTAGGGTAAGTAAACCGAGGGATGGCGGACAATCTATGACTACATAATCGAAAGTGTCTTTAATTGCATCCAGGCTGCGCTTGAGCCTGATCTCTCTTTGCGCCTCCTCGACCAACTCAACTTCTGCGCCGATAAGATCTATATTCGAGGGAATGAGAAAAAGGTTCTCGACCTTTGTCTTGAGGACAACATCCTTTGCCTCGACATGGTTGATCAGGATGTGATAGAGAGATTTCTCTATGGAGTTCTTGTCGATTCCCAGGCCGCTGGTCGAATTCCCCTGCGGATCTGAATCGATCAAAAGGACACGGTGGCCTTCTAGGGCGAGATAGACGGACAGGTTGATAGACGTTGTGGTCTTGCCTGTCCCCCCTTTTTGATTGCAAACAGCGATGATTTTTGACATTACGTTGAGCGCTTCTTGAAAGCCCTGCTTTTTTGGTTCATGGTGGCCAGTTGTGCAGAGAACGTTTTGAATTCCTCGCTTTTACAATTCAGAAATCTTTTTGTCTTTTCGATAGCCATATCCCGCCAAATAGTATAAACCTCTTGTTTTTTGCTTTGCAAGGGAAATTTGTCAAAGTGCTCGACGATACGCATCAGCTCTTTTTGCTTGCAAACTCTGAAATAAGCATTTGGTCTAGAATGACCGCTGTTTTTCGTCGGAAATTGCTCTTTTCTGAGATAAATTTTCCCAATGCCTCCAAAAAACGACTTCACTTTCTCAATAATATCCCTGTTATCTTCTCTTTGGCAAACAGAAAAGTATAGGGCGAAGACATTGTTGCCAGAACGGCTAAACGTAAAAGCAGCTTCCCCGTCGCAGAAACCAGTTACGAACCAAGGGTCAAGCGTTTTTGGATCCATCATAGATAGAGAACAGCTACCGTCCGCATCCGTGTTTCCACGGGGAACATTGTTATATTTTCAACAATGTTTCCACGGGGAACACATTAACACAAACCACCTAAGACATCAAGCTTTTTTCTTAGAGTTTTTTGCGGCTACCCAGGCAAGAATCTTTGCAGGTTTGGCTCCACTCATGCCGAAAAGCCCTCTCTGTTCTTCAGCAACAACCTTGATATGAAGCTGTCTTCGAGAAACCTTTAAGATGCTCGATGCCTTCTTAACGGCTTCTTCAACTGTCCTTCCCTCAACCTCTATCTCGTTGCTGATATTTTCCATTGGAATATAAGCATGAGCAGGCTGTTGACAAGCCAGTACAGGACGAGCCCGGAAGGCATCTTGTAGAACAGAAAGCCGAAAATAACCGGCATCAGGATAGCCATCATTTTCTGCTGTTCTGCCGTCGGTCCAGTAGCATTGCTCGACCCCATAGAAACCTTTTGTTGCAGAAACATGACTCCAGCCATTAAAAGCGGCAACAAATTGATTTCGTTACCTATCACAGGCAAGGCATTTGGTAAAGCAATAAGCCTGTCTGGAGAAGAAAGGTCTTTGATCCAGAGAAATCCCGCCCCCCTCAGCTCCGGCAGCCTCAATAGGAGCTGGTAGAGAGAAAAGAAAACCGGTATCTGCAGGAGCATCGGAAAACACCCGCCCAGCGGATTGATCTTCTCCGTCTTATAAAGCTCCATTGTCGCCATCTGCAGCTTTTGCGCATTATCTTTAAATTTAATCTTGAGCTCTTCGATTTTTGGCTGCAAGGCCTGCATCTTCTTCATCGAAGCCATGCTCTTATAGGACAACGGAAACAAAATGAAATATATGATCGTGGTCACCAGGATAATGGCAGATCCCCAGTTGTGGACAACCTTGTGGATGACTGTGAGTAAAAAGAAGATTGCCTTAGCGATCAGATCAAAAAATCCGAAATTTACCACACGTTCCGCATTCAAACCAATAGCGCTTAACTTTTTCTCATCCTGAAGTCCTACATAGACTTTGAACACATTTTCTATTGAATTTTCAGGTGCTTTTTCATCATTTTTAATATGAAGGGACAGATACGGAACCTTGTCTTGAGATTGTATAACTCCTTGCTCAACAACAAGTTGAGGAGAAAATACGGCACAGAAATATCTGTCTCTTAGGCCGGCCCAGTCAATCTTTCCGTTAATTTCCACAGGGGCCTTCAGGCCAAACACAGATTTTCTGGATACAACATTACGCACCTGATAAGAGCCTTCAAAATAGCGCTGACCAATGGGATCCGGCTTACCCGATTCAGCTAAAGCGCCAACCAAAATATCATAACTTGTTGATTTCAAATAGTTTATATTATTTATACTGATTGCAAGCTCAATGGTACCGTCATCCTTGAGCCGGTACATTTTTTTGATCTCTGCGCCTTCGGCGGTCTGGAATGAAAATCCTATCCCTTTTGGTAACAATATTTTAGAAAAATAAAATTCTGCCCACTGAGGCACCAGCCCGATATTCTTAAGATCCAATTCTACATTTAACTTCTTGTCATATATAGATTTAATGAAACCGCCCTTCAACGAAAACTCAAAAACAAGATCTCCGTCTTCAAATTTGTATAACTCGCTCTTGTTAAAAGATTTATCCAATATGGTTACTTGCGATGGCTTTGGTTCTTCTGTGAGGGCTTTGGTTTGAACTGTTTCGCGGGTCGCTGGAGAAGAAAATTCTATATCCTCTTTATTCGCAATTGGTTTTGTCTTTGGAACAATTGCAGAATAAGCCACAAGGACAAGAAAAGATAAAAGAAGAGCTATAAAAAATCGCTTTTCCATATTTTTATTCGATGGGGTCGTGGCCGCCGGGAGAAAAAGGGTGACACCGCAACAGTCTCCGGATTCCCAGCAGGCTCCCGCGCAGGCAACCGTATTTCTCTACAGCCTGAAGAAAATACTGAGAACAGGAGGGCACAAAGCGGCAACAATGCGGGATCAGGGGAGAACACACGCGTTGATACCCTTTAATGAGCGCCGCGAGAATATTTCTCATGGCGCTAAACGGTCAACTTGTGTCTGCCCTTTTGCCGTCTGGCTTTCAAGACCAGCCTGCCTTTTTTGGTCTTCATCCGACGACGGAATCCATGCTTGCGTTTTCCGACGATCTTGGTTGGTGTCTTCAAATGATATTTCATAGTCCGGAAATTATAACACACGCCGTGGTGAAGTCAAGATTTTTGTATTCGCCGCCGAGGCTGGCCGGGATTTTTTCTGGGCCGTAACCTTAATGCCGCGAGCCTGTTTTTTCCTTCTCCGTTTTCCGCCGCGTTAAAATTTTCTTGCATTGTCCTTCGGCCGCGATTATAATGAAAACCCTTGGCGGCATGGTCGGCGGAAATTCCGGGCCGGCCAATAAAAACAGCGTCCGTCCGCCGGGAGGATGGAATTTCCTGTCTCCCGCCGGGACAAGAAGGGGAGATCGTGCTCCCTGTGGATAACCCTGTGGACGCTGTGAATAACTCGACGAGCCCCCGACAAACACCCCGGCAATCCAAGGCCGCATAAAGCCTATGACTGAAAGCAACCTGTGGTTTCAGGCCGCTCAGGCCGTCCGATCCAAAGTAGGGGAGAATGCCTATGAGGCCTGGATCAAGCCGATCCGGCCGAAATCGGATTCGGGCAAACAAACCATCAGCCTCGAAGTCCCCAATGAATTTTTCAGGGAGTGGCTCATCCAGCATTACGATCTGGTGATCCGCGACGCCTTGAAAAGCGCAGGATGCGCTTTCGACGTGTGCTACCAGATCAACCCTGCGCTGGCGGCAGAGGAGAAGCCGGCATTCAAAGCCGCGGCGCCCATGCGGGAACCCGCTGCGCCTTTCGTCTTGAATCCTAAGTATACTTTCGACAACTTCATCGTCGGGCCATCCAACCGCTTTGCGCACGCTGCCTGCCTTTCCATCGCAGACTCTCCGGCCAAGGCGTACAACCCCCTGTTCATCTACAGCAGGGTGGGGTTGGGCAAAACTCACCTCATGCAGGCCATCTGCCACCGGATCCGCCACAACAATCCATCGACGCGGTTTTACTACACCACGTCGGAAAAATTCACGACGGAGCTGATCGGCGCCATCCAGCACCGTTCCACAGCCACATTCCGGGAGAAATTCAGGAATGTCGACGTGCTTTTAATCGACGACATCCATTTCATTGCCAATAAGGAAGCCACCCAGGAAGAATTCTTCCACACCTTTAACGCCCTTTACGACAGCCACAAACAGATCATCATCTCGTCCGACAGGCCTCCCAAGGAAATCCAGAAACTCGAGGAGCGTCTCGTCTCGCGGTTCAGCTGGGGCCTGGTCACCGACATCCAGCCGCCGGACCTGGAGACCCGCATCGCGATCCTCAAGAAAAAAATCGAGAACGAGAGCGTCGACATCCCCGACGACGTCATCCATCTGATCGCCGAAATCATCAAGAGCAACATCCGGGAACTGGAAGGGGCCCTGGTCAAGGTGATCGCCTATTCGCTTCTGGAAGAAAAACATATCACCCTGGATATGGCCAAGAGCGTCCTTAAAGACCTGCTGAAAGAGGCGTCCAAACAGATCACAGTAGAAGACATTCAGAAGGCCGTGGCTGATTATTTCAAAATCAACCCGGATGAGTTAAAAACCAAAAAGCGGGTCAAAAATGTCGTGGTGCCGCGCCAGGTCGCGATGTATCTGTCGCGGGAACTCACAAGCATGTCTTTGCCGGAGATCGGGAGTGCTTTCGGCGGCAAAGACCATACGACCGTGTTGCACGCATTCAAGAAAATCCAGGCCGAGATCCCAAAAAACCACGACATCAAGAACGCGGTGGAGCAAATCAAAAACGATTTTCAGAGATAATCCTTTTCTATCCACGGGTTATCCAAAATATTTTTTGTCTTTAGTTGTTTGTTTTTCTGGGGTTCTGTGGTTTTCAACAGAATCAAAAGTGCTTACTACGACTACTTTTATATTAAATTATTTAGTGTTAGGAGGTAGGGATGAAAATCCGTGTGGATAAAACAGAATTACAAAAAGGTATTCAAGCTGTCGGTAATGTCATCACACCCAAGAATGTTTTACCCATCCTGTCCAATATTCTTTTTGAGACACAAAAAAACAAAGTCAAGCTAACCACCACTGATTTAGATATGGGGGTTTCCATTATTCTTGATGCAGAGATCCTTGAGCCCGGAGCCATCACTATACCCACGAAACGCTTGAGCGATATCATTAAGGAGCTGCCTTCAGGCGCCGTCGTCATCAATACGCGGAAAAACAACGTTGTGGATATCCAGTTGGAAAACTGTGAATTTAAGTTGATGGGGCTGCCCAAAGAGGAGTTCCCGAAACTTCCCGAGATCAAAGAAAAAGAGAGCCTTGTGTTGACGCAAGACACCCTGAAGAACATGCTTCAGTTGACAATCTTTGCCGTTTCGCACGAGGAAACACGCTATGTCCTCAACGGTCTACTTTTTGAGGTCAAAAAGAGCGGGGAGGGGGAATCTCTTGTCCGTTTTGTCGGGACCGACGGGCGACGGCTGGCCGTCGTCGAGAAAAAATTGCCCCTCAAGGCGCATAAGGAGACCAAGGTCATCATCCCTTACAAGACCGTCCAGGAGCTTTTGAGAAACTTGAAGGATGAGGGGGATATCTCATTGGTCATTTCCCAGAACCAGGTCTTTTTTGAAATGGACGGGGCGGTGATCATTTCGAGATTGATCGAGGGGGACTTCCCCGATTATCAGCGCGTGATCCCGCAACCCTCCGCCTTGAAGATCAGGCTTAATAAGGATGATTTCGTCCTGGTGTTGCGGCGGGCCAACCTTTTGACGACGCCGGATTTCCAGGCGGTCAGATTCGAACTGTTCAAGAACAAGCTGGTGGTGTCCAAGTCCACCCCGGACGTCGGGGAGTTCAAGGAAGAGATCTCCCTGGAGTATGCCGGCAAGGAGTTTGTCATCGGGTTCAACCCGAACTATTTCCTGGATGTCCTGCGGTATTGGCGCGATCCGGAATTTTCCCTGGAGTTTTACGACGGCGAGAAGCCCGGCGTGGTCCGGTCGGCGGAATACGTGTACATCGTGCAACCCATGAGGCTGAGCTAACAAGGGTCAGTAAATGCAGGAGATCAAATCCGTCCTCAAGACAGTCCTCAAAGACCTGATGAGGCAGCAGAAGGGGCGCGATCTCGACGGAGCGAGGGCCCTCTGGCGGCGCCTGGTGGGAGAGCGCGCGGCGGCACACAGTCAAATCGTTTATTTGACAAAGGATAAAATCCGGGTTAATGTAAATAGCTCAGCGTGGCTGTACCAGCTGAACCTTAAAAAAAATACGATTCAGAAGGAATTTTACAAGGCCTTCAAGATCAAAGACATTAAACTGCAACTGGGAGACGTCAAGGAGAGGTATGGCAGAAGCGAACAGGAAGTATGATGCGACAGCGATACAGGTTTTGGAAGGCATGGAGGCCGTCCGCATGCGGCCCGCGATGTATATCGGCGATACGACGAACCGCGGCCTGCATCATCTGGTCTTTGAGGTCGTCGACAACTCCGTCGACGAGGCGTTGGCGGGATATTGCAAACACATCAGCGTCGTTGTTCACGAAAACCAGAGCGTCAGCGTTATCGACGACGGCCGCGGCATCCCTGTCGACATCCATGCCAAAGAGAAAAAACCCGCCGTCGAGGTCGCCCTGACGACGCTCCATGCCGGCGGCAAGTTCGATCACCGGGCGTACAAGGTGTCCGGCGGCTTGCACGGTGTCGGCGTCAGCGTCGTCAATGCGCTCTCGGAATGGCTCGAGGTTGAGATCCGGCGCGACGAGAAGGTTTACCACCAGCGTTACGAGCGCGGCAAGACCGTTTCCAAGCTGACGATCATCGGGAAGGCCAAGGCCACCGGTACCAAGGTGACTTTCAAGCCGGACAAGCAGATCTTCAAAACCATCGACATGTCTTACGACGTCCTGGCCAACCGCCTGCGCGAGTTGGCCTTTTTGAACAAGGGTCTGGCCATCAAGCTTGTCGATGAACGGGCAGAGAAGGAGGCGGAGTTCTGTTTCAACGGCGGCATCATTTCCTTTGTCGAGCACTTGAACAAAAACAAAAACCCGCTCCACAACAAAGTTCTTTATGTCGAGAAGTCCGGCGAGGACATGGTTTTGGAGATGGGCATGCAGTATAACGATAGCTACGCGGAAAACATTTTTACCTACGCCAACAATATCAATACCGTCGAAGGAGGCACGCACCTGAGCGGTTTTAAATCCGCCCTTACGCGCGCCATCAATCAGTACGTCAAGAGCAAGAACCTTCTGAAGGACTCCAGTGCCACGATTTCCGGCGACGACGTCCGCGAAGGCCTTACGGCGGTTGTCAGCCTTAAGGTCCCCAATCCCCAGTTCGAGGGGCAGACCAAGACCAAGCTGGGCAATTCCGAGGCCGAAGGGTTTGTCGCCTCCCAGGTGTTTGAATTCCTGACGACCATTTTCGAAGAACACCCCCCCGTCGCCAATAAGATCGTCGAAAAAGCAGTCCTGGCGGCGCGCGCCAGAGAGGCGGCCAGGAAGGCGCGCGAACTGACCCGTCGCAAGGGCGCCCTGGAAGGGCTTTCCCTGCCCGGCAAGCTCGCCGACTGTTCGGAAACGGACGCCTCCATGTCCGAGCTTTTTATTGTTGAAGGCGATTCTGCCGGCGGCTCGGCCAAACAGGGTCGGGACCGGCGTTTCCAGGCGATCCTGCCCATCAAGGGAAAAATCCTGAACGTCGAGAAGTCCAGGCTTGACAAGATCCTGAGCAACGAAGAGATCCGGACGATCCTGACGGCCCTCGGCACGGGCGTGGGGGATGAATTCAATCTTGAAAAACTGCGCTATCACAAGATCGTTATCATGTGCGATGCGGATGTTGACGGCTCTCATATCCGCACGCTCCTGTTGACGCTTTTTTTAAGGCAGCTGCCCAAGCTGATCGAAGGCGGACACATCTATATCGCCCAGCCGCCTTTGTATAAGATCAAGAGGGGTAACAGGGAAGAATATATTCAGACAGAAGAGCAGATGAACCAATTGATGTTAGATATTGGAAGAGAAGGACTTAAGTTCACTGTTCTGGCGGACAAGAAGACATTGAACGATCCTCAGTTCAAAGAATTACTCGAATCTCTTGTCCAACTGGATAGATTCAGCATTCATTTAGAGAAAAATGGAGTTGATTTAGAAAAATTGGTTGTAAATAGACACAAGGGTTCCAAAAAATTGCCTATTTATGTGGCAAAAGTGGAGCAAAATGCCCATTATTTGTTCTCTGATGCAGAGCTCGCCAAGCTTTCGGAGTCTGCCAAAGGCGAAAAGGAAGAGTTCAATTATGTTGAGATTTACGATGCAGAGGATATAGAGAAGGTGATCACGAAGATTGAGAAGATGGGGATCCCCATAGAAACATATTTCGGTCCCTCCAAGCGTAAGGAGGATGCTTCTGTCCGGAGCGCCAAACAGACGGAAGGCGGCAAGAAAGCCAAGCCGGCCTTCAGGATTACGAATGAGGTGGACGTGGAATTTTTTGCGCTCAAGGACGTTCTGGAGCATGTTAAGGAATTGGCCAAAAAAGGGATGACCTTCCAGCGCTATAAAGGTCTGGGCGAGATGAACCCGCAACAGCTTTGGGATACCACGATGGATCCCGAGCGGCGGACAATCCTCAAGGTGCTTTTGGAAGATGCGATTGAGGCCGACGAGATCTTCACAATCCTGATGGGAGACCAGGTGGATCCCCGGCGGGAATTCATCGAGAAAAACGCGCACCTGGTGAGGAATTTGGATATTTAAAAACGACTCCTCGCTTAAACATCCGCCACCAATGCTTTGGCGGACGTCCTTGCCTTCGGCCAAGGCAGGCAGGCGCCGAAGTTGGGGTGGCGGGCGCTTGGAATTTTCGCCAGGGCAGGCCGGCAGAGAAATTAATGTTACTCCCCGTGTAAGCATCTTGACAATTTATGCCTCGGCCTGCCAGGGCAGGCCAGCCCAGCCTTCACAGAGCTCGGACGGGCAGCCATAAATTCTCAAGATACGCTCGGAGTTAACCCCACAAGGGGGTAGACCTTCGCCATACCAAATAAGCGAAGGGTCTAATTCCGCCAGAGGCGGAATTAAGGAGGATGTTATGATGGACGGGACCTCCGTTGTCTTTCGCCCTATGGGCGCGTTTGGCGCATCGCTCAGGCTTTGGGCGAGCAACTTTATCCCCATCGTCGCCATTCATGGCGTGAATGTGTTCGCCGCGCGCGTTCTGAAGTTGTCCGTACGTTGTGTCACTCCCTTGCCGCCGGGTCGGCCGGGGATGCTGTTGACCGTTCTTTTGGGCATTGAGGCTGTAGCCGTTATCGTCCTGAGCGCCTTTGTTTCGCTTTTCATCCTCGGTTATCTCAGGGATGCACAGGGCCGCCGGCCCCTGTTTGCCGATATTTTCCGTCAGACATGCGTCAGGTTCCCGGGGTATATCTCCAGCGTTTTTATGCTCTTTGTGTTTTTTGTCGTCGGGATATCGCTTGCCGGCGCCTTTCTGGTCGGAGGGCACGTTTTGTATGCGCAACACCCCGCAACGTCCCTGGCACTGGGCATGCTTTTAGCCACAAGCACGGTTGCTGTGGCCCTTGCTATCGCCGTGGTCTGGTACGGATTTTATTTTACGCTGGCCCCGCTCATCGCCGGGTTTGAAAACAAGCCTGTGATCCAGGCGTTCAGGGAGAGCCGCTCGCGGATCCGGGGGCAGGCCTTGCGGTACGCAAGCGTTTTTCTTATTTTCGTCGCGCTCTATCTGGCGCTTGGGCTGACAGCCTATTTTGTCCTGCGCATGGCGGCTGTGGCGCCCCGCGTTCTTTATACGATCGACCCGGCCATGGGGGCGCTTTTCGGGCCGCTGTGGCTGGCTTTGTGGCTGGTGTGTTACGCGCGCGTCGGAGAAGCGAAAAAGCACAAAATATGATGCGCCGGCGGCCGCAGAAAGAGGCCGGGCGCCTGGGATAATTTGCTTAGAAAAAGATTCAGGGGATACACCTTACTCCTTGCTTAAGCATCCGCCACTAATGCATTGGTGGATGTCCGCCGACGCAGTGGTGGCGGGCACTTGAAAGTTTAAGCAAGGAAACCAGGGTTTTATCCCTCGCCTATGCGCTTGTAAATTTTCCCACGGCTCGTCCGGGCGGAGCCCGGCCAGCCGGAAAATTTCCTGCGCAGGCTACCGCAGGAAGCGGTACACCGGCCAGGCCAATGAGGCCGGGTGTTCGGGGTAATTCACGGCCAAAACAATTCCGAGGATGAATTAATGTACGCACAAAACGAAAAAGTTGTTCCGATCTATATCGAAGAGGAGATGAAGGGGTCGTATTTGTCTTACGCCATGAGCGTTATCGTCGGCCGCGCTCTGCCCGACGTCAAGGACGGGCTCAAGCCCGTGCACCGCCGCATCCTTTATGCGATGCACGAACTTAACCTTGACCACTCCAAGCCTTATAAAAAGAGCGCGCGTATCGTCGGTGAAGTGTTGGGTAAGTATCACCCTCACGGCGACGCGGCGGTTTATGATACGCTCGTACGCATGGTCCAGGATTTTTCGCTGCGTTATCCCTTGGTGGACGGACAGGGGAATTTCGGCTCCGTCGACGGCGATGCGCCGGCGGCCATGCGCTACACCGAGGCGCGGCTGGCGTCTATCGCCGACGAGATGCTCGCGGATATCGACAAAGAGACCGTGGATTATATCCCGAACTTTGATGCGTCCCTCCAGGAACCGCTTTTGTTGCCGTCGGCCCTGCCGAACCTGCTCGTGAACGGCTCCAGCGGTATCGCCGTCGGCATGGCGACGAACATCCCGCCGCACAACCTGACAGAGGTCGTCGACGGCATCACCTATTTGATCGACCATCCGGAGGCGGAGGTCAAGGAGCTGATGAAGTACGTCAAGGGGCCGGATTTCCCGACGGGAGGGATCATCTGCGGCCGCGACGGCATCAAGGACGCTTTTTCGACGGGCCGCGGCAAGATCACAATCCGGGCGCGCGTCTCCATCGAGCGCCAGAAGAACGGCAAAGACAACATCCTGATCACGGAGATCCCCTACCAGGTCAACAAGACGTCTTTGATCGAGACGATCGCGGCCTTGGTCCAGGACAAAAAGATCGAGGGGATCAGCGATATCCGCGATGAATCCGACAAGGACGGCATGCGCGTGGTGATCGAACTCAAGAGAGACACCGAGCCGCAGATCGTCTTGAACCATCTTTATAAGCATACGCAGCTGGAGACGACCTTCGGCATCATCGCGTTGGCGCTTGTCGACGGAAGGCCGCGGATCCTGAATCTGAAACAGATCATGCGCTGTTACATCGACCACCGCAAGATGATCATCCGGCGGCGGACGCAGTTTGAACTGGACAGGGCATTGCGCCGGGCGCACATCCTGGAAGGGCTGAAGATAGCCCTCAAATTCCTGGATCGCATCATCAAGACGATCCGCGAGTCCAAGAGCACCCCCGAGGCCAAAAGGGCCTTGATGAAGAATTTCGACCTTTCCGACGTCCAGGCCCAGGCGATCCTGGAGATGCAGCTCCAGCGGTTGACGCAGCTGGAACGGGAAAAGATCGAAAAGGAGTATCTGGAGCTCTTAAAGCAGATCGAGCATTACCGGGCGATCCTTGCCTCCGAGAAGCTCGTTGAAGAAATCATCAAAGAGGAGCTGTCCGCCCTGAAGAAAAAGTTCGGCGATGAACGCCGCACGGAGATCACGGGCGATGCCGAAGACATTGAGCTGGAGGACCTCATTGCCGAAGAGGACATGGTCATCACGATCTCGCACGCCGGCTATATCAAGAGGCTTGCCATCAGCGCCTACCGCAAGCAGAAGCGCGGCGGCAAAGGTGTGACGGCGATGGAGACGCGCGACGAGGATTTTGTGGAGCGTCTTTTCATCGCCTCGACGAAGGACTATCTTTTGGTGTTTACGGACCAGGGCCGGCTTTACTGGATCAAGGTTTACGAGATCCCGCAGGCCTCGCGGCAGTCCAAGGGCAAGGCGATCATCAACCTTTTGCAGCTGTCCATCAAGGAGAAGGTGGCGGCGGTGCTTCCCGTCAAGGAATTTTCCGACGACAAATTTATCGTCCTTTGCACCAAGGGTGGGGTGATCAAAAAGACCGCGCTGTCCGCCTTTGCCAATCCGCGCAAGGGCGGGATCCTTGCCATGGGCCTGGACAAGGACGACAGCGTCATGGACGCCAAGATGACGGACAGCAATCTTGATGTCTTGCTGGCGACGCGCCAGGGCAAGGCGGTCCGTTTCAAGGAAAAACAATTACGCGAAATGGGCCGGCAGGCCAAGGGCGTGCGCGGGATCAAGCTCGACAAGAAGGATGTGGTCGTCGGGATGGAGATCATCTCCGCCGACCTGGCCAAGACGGGCGCCACGATCTTGACGGTCACCTCCGGCGGTTTTGCCAAGAGGACGTCCATCGACGAATACAGGGTTCAATCGCGCGGCGGCAAAGGGATCATCAACGTGAAGGTGACCGACAAGAACGGCGATGCCATCGGCCTCAACTGTGTCCTGCCCGATGACGAGCTGATGACGATCACCCAAAAAGGGATGATGGTGCGGTGTCCTGTCAAGGATATCCGCGAGACCGGCCGCAATGCGCAGGGCGTTCGTCTTATGTCGCTGGAAAAAGGGGATGCCGTCACCTCCGTCGCAAAGATCGCCGCCAAGGACGAAGAATAAAATCAGTATCAACGCGTCAGAGTATCAGAGTAAAACAAAAAAGTTTGGCCACAAAACTCAGAAAGAACAGCTAAGAAAAAGACCCAAAGAAGGCCGTCCATGCTAAAATGTTTTCACGGCAAAATTATGACGCGGCCTTTTGCTTCGATACCGCCATACTCTAACGCTGTATTTGCGGCCCCCTCCTGTAAAGCGTCTTCGACGCCACGGGATTAGGGGCGTGATGAACAAAGTGAATTTTACGGCCCCATCGTCTAGCCTGGTCCAGGACGTGTGGTTCTCAGCCATAAGACACCGGTTCAAATCCGGTTGGGGCTACCAGATTTAGCACCGGTTTCCCCGAACCAGACCAAGCGCTTCACAAAAAGCGTTTCGCGCTCGGTTCGGGGCCCATTCGGCCAGACGATTTGCGTCGCCCGCGGCCCCATAAGTTGTGGCCTTATGGGAATCCGGTTGGGGTTGCCAGTTTTCATCTGGTAACCATTTCTCCTCACAGTGCCTAGCCTATCCGCAGCTATTTTTTACTTGTTTCCCAAGATGAGGCGTGTTAGACTAATATAGTTTACATACGTTAACAACGGAACATTAGTTAACTTTTGTTAACCAAGGTTAATTTAGTTAACATGTGTTAATGTTGTCTTCATAACTTATTTAAGGGGTGAAAGATGGAGGAGAAAGAATACTTTAGCATAGCTCAGGCGGCAAAGATATTAAAAATAAGCAGGATAGCTGTTTACAAAAAAGTAAAAAAGGGACAACTGCCAGCCATAAGAATCGGTAAGATTTATGCGGTTCCGAAAGAGGACATTATACGGAAGGTAAGAGGAATTAAGGGGCGTTCTTTGAAACCAGAAGAAAAAGCCAAAATAAAAATGGCCGTAAATAAAACGTTAAGAGAATATGGGGATGTGTTAAAGAGGCTGGGAGAAGAGTAGTGCATAGAATTACAATCAAAGAAGTTGAGGAGATAGCATTTCTTATCGCTCAAGAGAAGTTTTCTTTTAATGAGTCAATACCTGCTTTTACGACGAGGTTCCCTAGCGTTTTGGAAAGTTGCCTCGAAACCCCTTTTCAGACCTTCGACGGAAAGGAGCTTTATCCTACCTTTGCTGCAAAACTTAGTATGCTGTTTTATTTAATGAACAAAAATCATCCCTTTCAAAATGGCAATAAAAGAATAGCTATGACGACGCTGTTTTTTGCTTTGTATGAAGCGAAAAAATGGATAAAGGTGGATACGCAAACCCTCTATAATTTTGCAGTATGGGTAGCTGAAAGTCCGCCAAACGCAAAAGAGGAAGTGACGGAGTACATAGAGAAATTTATAAAAACTCACATGGCTCCTCTTCAAGAGTAAATTGGGGTATTATATAGAAACGCTGATGATTTTGGCTGGGGTTGGATTTTTATTGATTTGCGCAGAGACTTGTGTTATAAAATATCTAAATAACATCAGGTATTTTATAACTTCTTATTCATGAAGGTGTTTTAAAAACCATGTGGCGTCTGTCTTGGCCTGCCCCGCCTTCGGCAGGGCAAGGCCGGACAGGCAGGTCCGACTGTTTGGCCCGTCGCCAGAGGCGACGAGGTCTCACTTTCAGCGGACGCGGCCGCGAGGTCGCCGTTGCGGCGAATAAGCCGCAACACGTTTAGCGACGCCCGCCGAGAGGGTGAGGCGGGCCGAGGTCGAAGCGTTTCCTTGCTTTTTTATTGAGGTTAAGCGAGACGGAACGTGTCGGCCCGGTGGCACGGAAGTGCCGAAGACAAAGTTTAGGTGTCGAGAAAAAAGGGCGCCGGTCGGACGAATAAGTCCGACTGTTTGGCGCGGCCGCGAGAAGGTGAGCGGCCCGGTGGCACGGAAGTGCCGAAGACAAAGTTTAGGTGTCGAGAAAAAAGGAGAAAGCTATGCTGAGAAAACCGGGGGTTCTTCTGCTGGTTTTGGCAACGGCGTTTATGTTCGCCGGTTGCGACCAGTTGAAGGGAATGTTCCAGACTTCGCTTGGATCAACAGGATCAACAAAAACGGCCGCGCCCGCGGAGACCGGCCAGCATGCGGCCCAGCCCGTTTATGGAACGGTTCTTGCCAAAGTGAACGGCGATACCATCACCCTGGAGAGCTTTGACGAAAAGGTCAAAAATCTTCAGGCGCTTTCTCCTGAAATCAAGATCAATACGCCCGAGGCGAAGAAGAGCTATCTTAACGACCTCATCACCCAGGAATTGATTTATCAAGAGGCCAAAGCGAGGGGCATCGAAAAACAAAAGGACGTTAAGGACGCCGTCGAGGAATTCAAGAAGGGGGTTATGGCCCGGCAGCTGATCATGGATGAGACGAAGGGCATTACCGTCGAGCCATCCGAGATCGAGGCGTTCTACAACCAGTACAAGCAGGCGTTTGCTTCAGCCAGGCAGGTTCGCGCCAGGGAGATTGTCGTGCCGACGGAGCAGGCGGCCAAGGATATCCTGATTCAGCTTTTGCAGGGCGGCGATTTTGCAGCGCTCGCCAAGGAACGCTCGATCGATGCGTCCGCATCGAAGGGCGGAGACATGGGGATCATCAATCCCGCCGAGCAGTTCGATAAGTTTAATGAGGTGATCGCTACGCTTGATGCCGGCGCGGTGAGCCCGATCTTCAAGGGGCCGAAAGGGTATTATATCGTCAAGGTGGAAGAAGTCAAAGGCGGTCAGATCCCGCAATTGACGGATACGCTTCCCGACACAAACATGACGGTCTATGATCAGATCAAGAACGGCCTCTTGCAGCAGAAGCAGGCTCAACGCATCCAGGATCTGACGGACAGGTTGAGGCGCGAAGGCAAGATAGAGATCAAGGAAGAGCTCCTGCGTTAATCGAGACGCAGAAATCCCCGGGACCGGAAATGCGGGCGGAGGGCTTGCTCGTGTTGACGGCCGCAGGGTTTCATGAGGAGATATTCCGCGTGGACAAAAGAAAACTGAGCATTATTCTTGCGGTCGTTCTGGCGCTTGTGGCCGTGGTGATGGTGAGGAACTATATCTCCCAGACCGAAAAGAAATACATTAAAGAGGAAAAGAAGGCGTATGTGCTGGTCGCCACCCAACCCATCGCCGCGGGCGCCACGATCGACGAATCCATGATGAAGATGGAGGCGATCCCCGAAAAGTACGTCCAGCCCAATGCGGTCAATTCGCCCAGCCTTGCCGCCGGGCGGCGCGCAGCCGCAGCCATCGCTCCCGGCGAGCAGATCATGACGACAAAATTGACCTTGGCCGTCAAAGACACGAGCCTGGCCATGCGCACGCCGCAGGGCAAGCGCGCCATCACGATTACGGTGCCGTTTTTGTCGGCCGTCGGCGGCAAGATCCGCCCCGGCGATTACGTGGACGTGATCGGCACGTTCCCGTATAACGCGCAGGTCGACGGACGCACAGTCACCGAGATGGTGAGCGTCACTTTGTTTCAGAACGTGCTTGTGTTGGGCGTAGAGGGTGGTATGGGCATCCCGGCACAGAGAGGACAGGCCGCCACCGCTCCCACAGACTTGATCATTATGCTGGCATTGTCGCCGCGGGAAGCGGCGCTCTTATCGTTTGCGCTCGAACAAAAGGCTTCTCTGAGGATGGTTTTGAGGCCGCCTTTGGAGACGGCGATCGAACCTGTGCCGCCCGTTGAGGTCAACGCGCTGTGGCAATATGTTTTCAGTAATCTCGGCCAGGAGTTCATGGCGACCAAAGAAGAGTCGTCGTCCATGAAGCCCCAAGAGAAGAAGCAGGAACCGCCGGCGCCCCCGACCGTCGAGATCTACCGGGGGACTGAAAAATCGAACATGATCATGAACAAGTAGCCTTTGATGAAAAGAGCCAAAAGCGTCGCACTTCTTTTATCGGCGGCTGTTGCGTTTCTGGCAGGGATGCTGTGCGTTCCTCGCCAAGTGCGCAGTGAATTTTTGTTCAACGATTACGATATGGCCAGACAGCTGGATATCGTGATCGGGGAATCCAAGGTCGTGGAAGTCGCCAACCCCAAGAGGATCGCGATCGGTGATCCGAAGATCGCCGATGTCGTCGGCGCCAGCCGGACGGAAATCCTCGTCTCCGCCAAGGCGGCAGGAGAAACGAACCTCCAGATATGGGACGATTACGGCCAGCGTGAAGTGCTCGTGCGGGTTTTTGAGGAAGACCTTGGCAGGCTCAAGAAGCGGCTGGAAGACCTCTTCGCGACGGCAGGGCTGCGCAGCGTCTATTTCCAGGTGGGAGAGCAGGAGAGGAAGGTTTTTGTGCTGGGAGAAGTCCCCTTGCGGAAAAAAGATGTCGTGACCCAGCTCCTTGAGAGTTTCCGCAACCGGATCATCGACCTCGTGACATTCAAAGAGGACAATCCTTTGGTTGAGATCGATGTTCAGGTTATGGAGATCGCCAAGACCGCCATTGATAAGCTCGGCATCAACTGGTCGCAGTCCCTGGTGTTCAATGAGCAACCGACGCCGGCGCCACACACGCTGATCCGTCAAGCAGCAGACCTCATTAAGGCGGTTGGTCAGTCGCAGTTCGACCGCACGGCCCTCACCGCGACCCTCAATATTCTTGAACAGGACAATCTGGCGCGGACCCTGGCGCGGCCCAAGCTTGTGGCCCTGAGCGGCAAGGAGGCCAAAATCCTCGTCGGAGGTTCTGTCCCGATCTTGTCGAGCGTCAGCGTCTCCAGCGGTACGACAACGACGGCCGTGGACTATGTCGAGTACGGCATCAAGCTCAATATCAAACCCGAAGTGAAGGAGACCGGCGACATCCAGTGCAGCCTGGAGGTCGAGATCAAGACGATCGACTCATCCACTCAGCTGACGGTCCAGACAGGGCAGTCCATTTCGACGACGACGCCGGGATTCAAGACGCGCAATGTCACCTCCGAATTGTATCTGAAGAACAACGAGACGATCTTTTTGGCCGGCCTCATCGACAATGAGCAGACGAACAATCTCCAGCAGGTCCCCGGCTTGGGGAACCTGCCGATCTTCGGGGCGCTCTTCCGCTCCAAAAACTTCCAGGTGGGCGATACGGAACTCGTGGTTTCCCTGACACCCAAGGTTGTCCGTTACGGTGACATGCTGCAGGATGTCGAGTCGGCCAGCAAGGGAAAGGCGGCTCCGGAAGAAGAGCCCGCCGATGCCTACGTGCGCACCATCCAGGAGACGATCCTTAAAAATGTTTCTTATCCTGTCGAGGCGCAGCGTGCGAACCTTTCGGGCGAGGTGGTGTTGAGCCTTCACTTGCTTTCCAGCGGCCAGCTCGTTGGCGTCATGGTGAGCCAGTCGTCGGGCCACAAGCTTCTGGATAAGGCCGCTGTTTATACGGTCAAGAGGCTGGCGCCCTATCCGGCGTTTCCCAAAGGGCTTCTTCTCAAGGAGATATGGGTTGAAGTGCCTATCGCCTATCAAATGAATTAGGGAATATATCCGAACCAAGCCATGGCAGACAATACTCCTACTCCTGCTCCCGCTGCTCCTGCGCCCAACCTGGGCAACATCATCACCATCTTCAGCACCAAGGGGGGTGTCGGCAAGACGCTTTTGGCGGTCAACCTCGCGATCGCCCTCGCCCAGGAAGGCAAGCGCGTGGCCCTGTTGGATATGGACCTCCAGGCGGTCCAGGACATGGCGCGCATGATCGACGCCACCCCCCAGTATTCCATATTCGACATTGTCTCCATCCTTGAGAAGATCGAGCAGGCGGGCAACATCAAGAATTATATGACCCTCGTCAGCTCCGCCGGCATTGATTTTCTTCCGGCCATCACCCGGCCCAAACAGTCGCCGCACATCACCGGCGAGCGCATCGGCAAGATTGTTTCGATGCTGACGCCGTTCTATGATTTTATCATCGTGGACGGCGGCCGCGCCTTTACGGACAGCCTCATCCATATCTTCAACCGTTCGAACCTGATCCTTTTTATCGTGACGCCGGACATCCTCTCGGTGTACGAGACGCGCTGGGGGCTGGATGTGTTGCAGTCCCTGCACTTCCCGCTCAAGATGATCAAGCTCCTTTTGAATCGTGCGGAGAGCAAGTCCGGTCTCTCATGGCAGGAAGTCAAGCTTGCGCTCCCCTGCGAGATCATCGCCAGCGTTCCGTCGGACGGACGCGTCGTCGGCCTGGCCTTGAACCGCGGCGTCCCGGTCGTCATTGACAGTCCCGCCAGCCGCGTCAGCGTCGGAATCAAAAAATTCGCCCAGGAGCTGATCGCCAACCAGTCCCTTTATATTGCTCACAAGGAGGTCCAGGACCTGCGTTCCATCAAAAAAGAAGAGGTGCCCGTCGCCGGCACCTTCTGGGATATGATGGGGCTTTCGGACAAGGTCAAGTGGGTCAAGCCCATCGAACAGGAAGACGAGATCCTCCGTCTCAAAAGACGCATCCATGCGCGCCTGATCGAAGAACTTGACTTGAAGCGCCTGGACATGGAATTGATCAATAATCCTAAGAAGGCCAAGGAGCTGAGGGAAAAAGCGGAAAAGATCATCACCAATCTTCTGGCGGACGAGACAGGCGCTTTTCTTTCGAGCCTCGAGGTCAGGGAAAAGCTGGTCAAAGAGCTCGCCGATGAAGCCCTCGGCTTGGGGCCTCTGGAGGAACTTCTGCGGGACGGGGATATTTCCGACATCATGGTGAACAACAAGGACCAGGTGTATATCGAAAAACACGGGCGTGTCGAGTTGACGAGCAAGAAGTTTATTTCCGACGACCAGGTGAAGGTCGTCATCGAGCGCATCATCGCGCCCCTGGGCCGGCGCATCGACGAATCCGTGCCTATGGTGGATGCGCGTCTTCCCGACGGCTCGCGTGTCAACGCGATCATCCCGCCGTTGTCTTTGACGGGTCCGACCCTGACGATCAGAAAGTTCGCGCGCGAACATTTCACGATCGAAGATCTCATCGCGCGTTTCGGGAGCCTGGACCGCGACATCGCGGATTTCCTGGCTGCCTGTGTTCTTTCCAGAAAGAACATCATCGTTTCGGGCGGAACAGGTTCCGGGAAAACGACATTTCTCAACATCCTCTCCGATTTTATTCCCTCGAACGAGCGCATCGTCACTATCGAAGACGCAGCGGAATTGAAGCTGAACCAGGAGCATTGGGTGCGCCTGGAATCCAGGCCTCCCAACATCGAAGGCAAGGGCGCTATCTCGATCCGCGACCTTTTCCGTAACTGCCTGCGTATGCGGCCCGACCGGATCGTCATCGGCGAGTGCCGCGGCGGCGAGGCGCTAGACATGCTCCAGGCCATGAATACGGGCCATGACGGTTCCTTGACGACCATCCACGCCAATTCCACCCGCGATGTGCTGACCCGTCTGGATTCCATGATCCTGATGAGCGGCGTGGAGCTTCCCATCCGCGCCATCCGCGAGATGACGGCCTCCGCCATCGATATCGTCATCCAGACAGCCAGGTTGTCCGACGGGACCAGAAAGATCACGCAGGTGACGGAGGTTGCCGGCATGGACGATGAGCTCCATATCAGGTTTGCCGACATTTTCCAGTTCAAACAGTTGTCGATCGACCGGGACACGGGAAAGGTCATCGGCGAATTCACGGCCACGGGGAACCTCCCCAGTTTTTACGAAGAGCTCATCACCCGCGGCATCCATCTCTCCTCAGATATCTTCCAGGTGAAGAATATTCAGAAATGAAGCTTGGGAGATCCGCCGTCAAACCTTGCGCGTCGCGGTCTCTTGAAGCGCCCCCAGAATCCGTTGTTTATCCCGGCTCGTTCCTGCCTTCCGAGCGAGAAAACTCCCCCTCTCGCGTCTTTCCATGCAGCCCCTGTCTTTCTATTTGTTGCGCCTCCGTGTCCGGGGTATCTTTCCGGACATAGCCGCCCCGTGGCGACCAATCCGCAGAGAAGGGTTGACGGGGATGGCAAAAGATCTCTGTCTGCGCAACATTTTCTTACCTCCTTTTGTTTGAACAAGTCCTCGCGCCAGCCGCTTGTTTTCCAGTAGATACCAATAACGGCTTGCCTGACCAAGTCGTCATTTGATATAATGCTGCGAGCTTCTGTCCGGATGAGGCCAGGATTTTTCTTGGTCGGTTTGGATATCAAAAAGACCAAAAACTCTCAGGTTCTGCTGGAATGAGCGCCGGGTTTGGCAGATGGTCGCCACAACCCGGCCAAGCCAGGTTTTCAAGGAGGCAGGGCCGGTTGTACCAAAAATGGGCCTGGTGTTAAGGAGTCACCCCGCCAGAGGCACTCGTGGAGCCCCACGGCTTTACAGCCGTGGCCCCTTTTCCTGCCGGGCTTCCGCCGTGGGGCGGAATCCCGCCCGAATGCCATTCATCCTCACCTTGACAGGTGGGGCATTCTGGGTGCGGGGTAAAATTAACCTGGCCTGCCCAAGGCAGGCCGAGCAAGCTGCCGCAGAAAGCGGCACACCGCCACAGAAGGTGGCGCACTTGCCGTCCGAATGAGGCAAGGTGCGGCCCATCTGCCTCAGAAAGGTGGCATACCCGCCATTCCGGTTTGGCGGGGTGCGATGAGGCCGGGTGATCGGAGCCATCCCGCCAGAGGCGGAAAGCCACTAAAAACAGACTCCTTGCTTAAACGCTTGTTAATTTTACTCGTATACGCCAGAGGCACTCGTAAAATTAATGTCGCAAGCTTCGGAGTCATCCCGCCAGAGGCGGGATGAGGAGGGACAAATGGCCGCAGAGGCCTTGTACAAGGCAATCGTTCAAGAATCCGGGAAGATGCTGGCAGACAAGATTACTATCGCCGATTCATTTGGCGCCAGGGCCAAAGGGCTTCTTGGAAAAATTGGGCTGGAGGATGGTCGGGGCCTTCTGATCAGGCCGTGTAGCTCTATACACATGTTTTTCATGAAATTCCCAATAGATGTCCTATTTCTGGCAAAAGATGGTAGAATTATCAAGATAGTTAAAGGATTGAAGCCGTGGAGACTAAGCGGATGTTGGTTTGGGTGTCATATGGTTTTAGAGCTTAAAGAAGGAGTTTTAGATATTAACGAAGATTTTGATAAAAAACACATAAAATTCGTCAAAATATAATGTCCAATATATAAAATCATTTTCTATAACACAATGCAAAACATTAAATAACAGAAAATAAATGTCCAAATTAGCTAAATTCAACCAAAATATCAAACGATTTATATTGGAGACTCGAAAGAGAAACTCTGATTATGGAGTTCGAAAGCTCGCTGATCTTGCTTTTGGAAAGTTTGGAGTGAAAATCAGCAAATCAACTGTTAATAATATTGTCAAAAATGCCAAATTGAGCAAGCCGGTCGGCCGCAGTATATTGAAAACTTATAGATACTCCGGGGATTTGTACGGCGCAGGGTATGTTTTTTTTGTAGGCGCCATGCGTCTTTTGGGCATAGGGGACAAAGTTGCGGCCATTACGTCGGAAATGGGGCTCTGTAAAGAGATCAGGCCGGAAACAATCCCGTCTCTTGTCGAAGGCTGGCTTCTGTCCAAGGCGGTTTATAATGTGCCTCTTGAAAAAATTGCAGGGTATTCAAAAAAAGAGCTATGGGATATCATAGGCTACAAAATTTCAAAGGCAAATTTTGAGACTTTTCTTGCCCATTTTGAATTCTCGCAAGATATTGGAAATAAATTAGTTATGTATTTTTTAAATTCCATAAAGGACGTCAGTTTTATTAAATTTACCCTTTCGGATGGAGGCGTTTTTCATGTTGACGCAAAAGGTTGCTATGTCTGGACCGCCAAAAAGACCCCAGTTAATTTTTCTTCAAATCTTTTATTTTTAGATAGTTATATAAATTCTTTCGTGGAAGGAAATGAACCCTTCTTTGTCCTAAACGCTAATCCGGAGGGTAGTACTCAAGCTAAAGAGCTCCAGGATTTTATTCTGGCCATGGAAGGTTCTGTTGCTGAAAAGAGGATCCGCAGAATTGATCTTTTTGGTCCCGATGGACGGCCTTGCCGTGAAATTTCGTTCGTCCTGCCCCTCCGCAGAAGGTTTGTGATTGGTGCTTCTCCGGCTTCAGATACGGAGAAAATAACGGCCCCCGCCCCTAAAAGTTTCGAGTCCAATTTTATCTGTGAGCCTTTGGGCAAGCTGTTTTTTGTCTCAGAGGAAAGTCATAAAGTATCACAACATATTGGAAATAAAGATGTTATGATAAGAAAAATCCATCTTAAATCGTCAGATCCTTCTTTGAGGATTTCGCTTTTGACGAATCTTGATCCCAAGGATTGGACCGCGGTTGAAATAGCCGAGGGTTATCTGCGGAGATTCGGAAATTTCCAAGAATACTTATTGCGGGCTTCTGAGTGGGCAAAAAATCCTGGGTATGCAGATGAATTTGTGTCTGCCGATCGCTTTTTGGCGCATTCTTTGAGGCTGAAAGAGTCGAAAGATGCCGAGCATTTATTCGCCTGTCTCGTCGAGGTTTGCGATCTTTTCGCTAAAATGAGCTTCCTGCCCCCTTTGTGCAGACAGTGGAGTTTGTTGAAAACCAGGGAGTTGATTTATAAGCAACCCGGTGCTGTGCAGAGGGACACGGCCTGCGATGTTTTATTTAACATATTGAAAACAAAAGAGTTAGAGAAAATACGTGTTTTAGAGCACGCTTCGCTCATATTTAACAGCCTCCCTGTGAATGAACGATCCGGCCGCAAGTTGTGGATTTTTCTGACAGCCGCAGTTTGAATCCCCTGGAAGTCCCCAGAAATTCTCACAGAACTTTTTATGTTACCCCATGTAAAAAACCCAGTTACGTAAGAAAACGCTTTCTTTTTTGGGGTAAAAATTTGTTGACATCATTATAATATATATGATATAGTTTTGGTGCAAGATCGGTATCGAATCGACCACGGAAAAAAGATGAAAAACGCCACGGAAACAAAAAACATTTTTGGGATTTTTTGTCCCTATTGGGTCGTTCGGCAGATTTTTCCGGCAGCCGAATCGTTCAATGCTGATTTTTTGAAAGAAAAGCATGAGCGATTCGGCAATTTTTTTCTAGGGTTCGTAATGAGTTTAAAAAAGTTCTTAAAAAGATCCGTTTGGACAATAAGCGGCCAGTCGATCATTGAATATTTCGTCCTGCTGGTTGCGATAGCCGCGTTGACGATTGTGGGGAGCTCGGCTTTTTATGCCAAGATGCAGCGCTCATCGGGGTACGTGTTGAATTATTCCGTAGGCCAGATGAAGCAGAGCAATCTCAACACCTTTTCACTGGGGGGAGTGACTCCCGGCGGATGGACAAACACAACGATTTGAGGGGCGGGACATGCGTAAACATTGCGGACAATCTGTTCTGGAATATGCCATCCTCATCTCGGTGATCTGTGCCGTTTTTGCGACGATGTTTGTTTATACCAAAAATGCGGTCCGCGCCAGATTGTTGATCACCCAGGACCGCCTGAACGAGGCGGATAAATAGCCTGCCGCCTGCGGCGGCAAGGGGTTTCCAATGGCCCGTTTATTGAGAGAAGTTTGGAGAGGGAACAAGGCGCAAAGCCTCCTGGAGTATTCTATCCTGATCGCCGTTGTCGCTGCGGCCTTTGTGACCATGGCCATGTATGTCCGTCAGGCGGTGCAGGGCAAGATCTATCGCATGGAGGACTCTGTGACGGCAAAATCGAATAAGGGGGCCACGACCTGGAGCGTCCCCGTGTAAGGATGATGAGGAGAGGATGATCATGGAGACACGCAGTTGCAAACGACAGAAAGAACAGGGGCAGATGACCATCGAATACGCCGTGATGTTCGTGGCCATCGTCGCGGTCATCATTTATGCAGCGACGAATTTTATCCAGCCGTCGATGAACAGGTTTTTTAACAGCACGTCGCTCATCATCAATAAATCGGTCGAGGAGATCGAGAATAGATTCAGTTGATCCCCGTGTCAACAGGGGGTCTCGCCCCGCAGGGTGGACCAGAGAGGGCCCGCGGGGATCGAAATCCGAAGGAAGGAAGGGGGTGAAAGAGACATGAGGAAGGTGTTGAGCAAAGTAGGCCAGAGCACGTTGGAATATGTTATCGTCTTGACAGCGATCGTGGCAGCGATTCTTTTTGCGGCGACACAGTTCATCAAGCCGGGCGTCAACCGTATCTATGACGAGACGGGCACGAAGTTGAACGATACAGCCAGTGTCTTCGCCAATAAGATCGGGATCAGCCTGAACGCCGTGGGCGGAACGACGGGCGGCACGACGGGCGGCACGACAGGGGTCGGCGTATAATCGCGGTCCAACAGATCGCCGCGTTGAAGGAGGTGAAAAAGGATGTTCAGATGGTTGAATTCGAAGAGGGGTCAGAATACGGCTGAGTACGCGATCCTCATCGGCGTTATCGTGGCGGCTGCTATCGCGATGCAGATCTATATCCGCCGCGGGATGCAGGCCAGGATCAAGGACGCTGTTGATTTCACGCAAACAGCGGACGACGATGCCGGCAACGGGTTCTTCAGCAACATGACGCAGTACGAACCGTATTATTATCAGACGAACTTTGAGACGAGCCAGAGCGGAACGCAGTCAGAAGAGCTGCAGTCCGGCGGCGGCGTCATCAGGACGTCTATCACGGACACAACGCAAAGAACCGGGAACCAGACCTATGGCAACTACATGGAAGCCAATTAGGGGTTTCATGTTTTGCGCGCGAAAAGGAGGTGACGTTACATGCGCAGGTGGTTGAAAGAAAATGGTCAAAGCACCCTCGAGTACGCGGTTTTAATAGTGGTCATAATTGCCGCCCTTATCGCGATGCAGGTGTACCTGAAGCGCGGTATCCAGGGCAGGATGAGAGAGTCAACTGACCAGATCGGCGAGCAGTTTTCGCCGGGTTACACCGTTTCAAACAGAACCACCCAGACATACTCCAACAGCCGAGAAGAGAACACCGGTTGGTCGACATCGACGGAAATCTACAACCAGTGGCAGAACAGAGCGGGCTGGGAGAATGTGATGAACGCCGAACAGGAATACTGGGGCGTGTAGAGAGGATCGGCGGGCATGGCCCGTTAGAGAGATCATTCTCTAACGGGCTTTGCCCCGCGAAAGGCAGGATGCGATGGGCGCGAAAAGATCGAACACAACAGCGGGTTTGACGGGCGGGCAAAGGTCTTGCGCTTTTCCGGCGCTGTCGCGCAGGGGCCAGCAGATTGCAGAGTATGCCCTGGTCATGGCGGCGCTCGCCTCGGCGCTGTTGATGATGTATGTCTATACCAAGCGTGGGATCCAGTCGACCATCAAGGACCTGACGGACCATGAGATCGGCTGGCAGAACGACAGCGTGCCGATCCTGGCCGCCGGCGTTCATCAGAATACGACAGCGGCGATGACGACGAAGGCGCAGGATGCGGTGCGCGTCAGGAAAGACTCCGGGCTCGGGGCCCAGTATGATTTTGCGAGCGCTTCGAGATCGACCGGGGAAAGCAACGTGACGTTCAACGAGCTTTAGGGATGGCTGCGATGAGAGACAGACGGCATTTTATTTTATGTTTTTCCGGAGATCCGCTGGGCGCCCGGCGCGGCCAGACCGTTATCGAGACGGCTGTTTTGGTGACCATCATCATTTTTGCTTTTATCGCGATGCAGGTGTACCTGAAGCGCGGGATCCAGGGCCGCCTGAGAGGGACGATTGACGGCATCGGCGAACAATATGATCCCGACCAGACGACGTCGGATTACAACCTGGTCCACGAGAGCGACGTGACGACGACCAGCGAGTCCAGCGAAGAGATGTATGTCGATCCGATGTCGTATTCGGGCCAGTACCAGAACAGGCTCATCACGATGGTGCACGTCGAGACGCACTACGATAATTCGTTCAAGAACGGCTTTGAATATGTGGGGGCGCCGTAATAAAGATAGCGTCGAAGAGTCAAAGTATCAGAGTGTCAAAGATGAGATGGCAGAGGGCAGAAAACTGAAGGCAGCCATGAAGAGCATGCGGGCATCGGAAAATCGGGGGATCGGGATTTGGGGATCGGGGAACCGGGAATCCGGGCGAAGATCTTGCCGGACCCCTCATGCTTTCAAGAAGGGGCAGGCCCTTCTGGAACTCGCGGTCTTCAGCACGATCTTTTTGACGATCCTGACGGCGATCGTGGCCTATGGCCTGCGTTACAGCTATAACCAGAGGGCGCAGATGCTGGCGTTCCGCCGTGCCATGAAGATCGCCTCGGACAGGAATTACGGCTCAGGCAGTTATATGCTGATCCAGGACCGTCATATCCCGGATCCGGCGGAGACCTTTGGCATCGGTTCGACTGCGCCGTTCGTCGGCGTCGCGTCCGTGACCAGGGATCCTGAGATGGATGCACAGGCTGCGGATGCCTCGTCTTTGCCGGCGACGGTGATCGACATGGAGACGACGGGCGTGGACGGCGCCATGGAGCCTTTGGCCCGCATCGTCGCCAAAAATGCCGGCTTCAGGCGCGAGACAGGCGTTTCCGAGGAGATGCTGAAAAAATACGAGCTGATATACAGCGATGTCGTGGATGAAGAGGGCGGCAACGTCCGCATCATCGATTCGTGCGTCGGCGAAATGATCAATTTCGATTCCTGTTATTCGCAGGCCGTCAAGATCGTGGACGTGGACACCTGTTACAACTATTGCCTGATCACCGTGACACAGGATGAAGACACGAATTGCTCGACGATTTGCAATCAGGCCATGAATCCGCCCAATCAGAACAATACGAGCTATAACTCTGCGGTGGGCGGGGCGTGGTATGCGGCGAACTGGCGCGTTGAGGACGGCAAGTATGTCTTCCCCGTCTTGAATGAGATCAGTTCGCGCGTCAGCGAACATGCCAAATCTATGGGCATACAGCAGGATACCGTGACGCACAGCAAGCGTTCCACGAAGATCCGTAAGATCGAGACGACGTCGAACCTTGTGACCGATGAAAACGCGACGTGGGAGGATAACAACGTCAGGCAGTTTGTAACGATGAATGCGTTGCAGCCGAACGGCTACCAGGTGACGCATGACAATCCGATGGATTACGCGGACGACGTCGATAGCCAGGAGATCAACAGCCGCTCCACGGGTACGATCCGCCAGACGATGACGACGCCGAAATGAGCGCAGATGACGCAGATAACAGAGAACACAGAAGAGAAAACAGTCATGAGGAAAATGTGGAGATCAGGGGGCTGGAGGATGAGCGAAGCAGGGCAGTCGACGCTGGAGATGACGGCGGCGCTGGTCGTTCTGATGATCCTGCTTGTGGGCGCCGCGAGGATATTTGTGTGGCTCAACGAACGCATGGCCTGGAGGCAAACGGAATACGAAAATACACGCGTGACTGCTGGGAGCACCGCGTTTACCAGTTATGTGGATCTAAACAATGCGGAACACACAAGGGGGGTTGAGATCAATGAGTCGTCTAATCCGCCGCTTAACATCTTTAAATAACCTGGCGCCTCTGGGGAACAAACGGGGGCAGATCGCCACCTTGTTGATCCTGGCGACTGTGGTTCTGCTCATGTTTGCCATGGTGACGCTGAATCTCGGGAACGTGGCCATTAATTCCACGGGCGTCTCAAACGCCGCTGATTCGGGCGGCCTCTATCTGGCGTCCCAGCTGGCCACGAAGTCGCGTCAGCTTTATGAATCTCTCGGAAATACGACGGAAAAATGCCAGAAGACCGGCTGGGCGAGTTTCGTTCTGGCGATCGTTATCGCCATTATCGCCATCGTCGCGGTTGTGATCACGTGCGGCGCGGCTGCCCCGGGTCTTACCGGCCTTGCAGCGGTTGCCTCGCAGGTGGCAAGTGTCGGCACGACGACGTTGGTGGCCGCAGGAGCCATCGGCGGCGCTGTCGGGGGCGCCATTGGAGGCGCCATTGCCGGAACAGGAGTTTTGCAGGGGGCGTTGACAGGCGCGGCTGTGGGCGCGGCCCTCGGGTTTGCCGCGGCCGGCGCCGCAGGGGCTTTAGGCGGGGCAACATCGAGTTCGGGCCTTGGCGCGACGGCTACTAGCGGAAGCGTTGCAGGAGAGGGCGGTGCTGTGATGACAGGCCAGGGTATTGCGACAGCGTCCGGGACCATGGCTTTTGAAGCAGGGGCGGCCCTGCCGGCAGGTTCTCAGCTTTTGGCCGGCTCCATTCTTATTCCTTCTACCGCCGGCCTGGGCACTTTGGCCTTGGGCGCGCTTTCCCTTGCCGCAGCCGGATATAACCAATCGGTACAACAGAGCATGCCGGGGGCCGTGGCTGAACAATTCACGAAAATGCTCAACAAGATGTCCGAGCCGAACAGGATCCGCGAGTCTGTCTTTATGCAGGCCCTCGAGCTGGTTGTGGACGACCCGACCAAGTCTTATGATTCGCCGGATTCCAACCTGAACGGCGACACGCTGGAATACGTGCCTGATTTCCAGATATGGCTTTTCAACAGATTCAGGATCATCAACAGCGTGACCGATTTGATCGATCCGGAACCCGTTGTTTACGATTTCCTTAATAACTATGCCTGGCAGTTCGAAAATGTCTGCAAGCTGGCCAACGAAGGCGGAATTTATTGGCAGTATGTGACGGGCACGGTCTACGCCGAGGATGTGCCGGGTCCCCTGGAACGCGCGGATTACAAATGGGTCTTGACCCCAGATCCGACGCCGGAAGACCCGGGCAACATGAAATATGTCGCCGCGGCGGGCCGCGACGGGCATGTGGTCGAGCTCTTGCGCGCCTTGCGCAATGCCGGCTACAGCGTACCCTTCTGGAATCCGGGTCCCGACCCCGCGGCCATGAATGAATGGGGCAATCAGTGCAACGGCGACGTCTGCATCGACCCGCCGATCTCCCTGGGATATGACGAACTCGACGACATGGCCGATAACCTGATGGAGATGGGCGATTTCATCGGGGCCCTGAGGTCGATGCCGCAGAACGATACGATCGAAGCCTGGAGGGGATGGGCCTTTTTCTTCTATGACGAATATGATACCACTAATCCGGCGACATATCTGATGAGAAGTGCGAAATATGAAGAGGAATTGGGGCAATGGATCACGGCGATCGAGAGCATCAGGACGACCCTGCCGGCCTGCCTTTTCGGAGGTCCGTCGGGAGATACGGTCCTGAATCCTCCCTGTCAGTTCGGCGCCGGCGGCAGCGTCGATAGCGACATCGATGACGAATTCTATAATGCTTTTTATGACCTGGGCGGCATGCAGTATGAGATGAACTCGTTCCACGGCGCCATCCAGGGATTTTTCAGCGCCCTCTTCCCTGATGTCGAAGAGGAAGCGTATGACCAGACCTGTGTTCCTCCGGACGAGCTGAATCCCGCGGGAAAACCCTGCGGCGGCAAAAATCCGGTGCGGTATGAATGGAAGGATTCGCGCGGCGACCACGAGGTAACGGTCAAGGCGGTGTTCAATGTGCCGCGACTCAGGACTTACAAGACAGGCAACTGGTTCAGCGGCAAGGTCTGCGTGCAGCTGCTTTACGGCGCCGAGAATACGCAGGTGATCGTATCGCGCTGGGACAGCTCGAAAGGCATGGGGGCGCTCGGGACATGGAACCCGTTCGGCGGCCGCGTGACAAAGGCCGCGCGCGCTTATTATAGCTACAACAAAGAAGTGAGATTGGTGAATTAATCCAACACGAGGTGCTGTTTATGATAAGGACTGCGGCGAAGCTAATGATAATGGGGGTGGCGGCCATCCTGGTGCTGACCGGATGCGCCAGGCAGGATGATGTGACTTTTGCGCGCCAGGTCGTCACGGACATGACGAGAGGGCGTTATGCCGTGCGCAAGCTGATCGATTGGCCGAACTTTGTGGCTTTTGAAAAAAGCGTCGGCAGTGAATACAATGCGCTGCCGAATGCCGAAGAGAAACAGAACTATGAACGGTCGTTCATCGACAGCTTCAAAAAGGGGTTCCGGGAGCAGAAGGGGAGCATGAAGGCGTTCACCGGCTGGAGGCTGTTCAGCCGCAAAGACCCGGACCTCAGGATCGTGGCTGCAGACCTGGCCGGCGGCAAAATCATCTTTTTTGTTGCCGTCAAGTCCGAACGGGGCAAGCGCAAGATCGTAGAATTGAAACTGATGCAAGTGCTGGATGCGGAGAAGTTCAAGGCCTATGAAGAGGAGATGAAGAAATGAGCGGGGTCTTCGCGATTTTTAACGACAGAAGGAACAGGGCCGGGATGGGGACTTTGGAGTATGTCCTGTTGATTTCGGCCCTGCTGGCCGCCCTTTTGTCGATGCAGGTGTATCTGAGGCGGGCGATCTCGTATAAATGGCGCGATGCGGCGGATTCTTTGGGGTTGGGCCGTCAGTATGAAACGGACGGCAGCAAGGCCACAACCGTTGTGAGGTATTGATATGATCATGAAAGGGTTGATCTTCATAGCGCTGTTTGCGTCGGTGACGCTCCTGGGATACCAGCTCGTCCCCGTGGCCTGGGACAAGTTTTATACCTGGCGCGTTCACGGTGTCGAGGTGCAGAGGGTGCGTCTCAAAGAGATGTTCCTGGACATGGACCCGCAGAAGCTCTTTTTGCTCAACGTGATTTCGCCGACGATCTTCTGCGTCGTCGGCCTGGCGGTTCTTAAGAGTCTCATGGGCGCCCTCGTCGGCCTGGCGGTCGGCTTTGCGATACCGGCGTTGATCGTCAAGAACCTGATCTTTGCCAGGAAGACCAGGTTTGCCGTCCAGATCACCGACGGCTTGATGATCCTCTCGAGCTGCTTGAAGGGCGGCTTGAGCCTGTTGCAGTCCATCGAAGCGCTCGTAGAGGAACTTCCGGCCCCCATCAGCCAGGAATTCGGGCTGATCTTGAGAGAGAACAAGATGGGTATTCCGCTGGAAGAGTCTTTTGAAAATTTAAATAAGAGGATGCCGTCCGAAGAGCTGAACCTGTTGACGACGGCGATCCTGGTCGCGCGCGAGACCGGCGGCGACATCACGCTCCTGTTCGGCCGCCTGATCGATACGATCCGCGCGAAGTCCAAGTTGAGCGAGAACATCAGGACCTTGAGCATGCAGGGAAAGATCCAGGGTATCGTCATGTCGATGCTGCCGATCGCCTTTGCGATCCTGGTTGTCTCGTTCAACCCGAATTATTTCGACATCATGCTGTCGAGCCCCGTGGGCCGGGGCCTGATGGTGTATGCGGTGATTTCCGAATGTGTCGGGATGTACATGATCCGGATGTTCTCCCGGATCAACTTTTAGAGGTCGCCATGGTTGTTTATTTATCACAAATATTCTTGTTCGCGGGGATCTTCCTGATCTTCATGAATTTCTTTTTGTGGTTCTTTGCGGCCCATGAACTCAGGAAAGTCATCAAGAGACGTTTGCGTTACGAGGTCAACCCGACCGACAGGAAATCCATTTTTGTGCGGGTCTTTGACTTGTTTGCGCCGTTGAATTATTTCATCGTGCGCCGGCTGGTCAAGCGCGAGAACCTGGAGAACAAGCTCTTCGGCGCACGCGTGGGCATGACGCCGGAACAGTTTTTTGGAGCCAAGGAATTCATGGCGATCTTCGCGTTATTGTTGGCGATCGGGTTTTTGCCGGCCGAAGACGTCGTTAAGGTCGTGGTCGCCGGTATCGCCGGCTTCTTTTTGCCGGACCTGTGGCTGGACATGAAGCTCAAACAGCGCCGCGCCGCCGTCGTGCGCACGCTGCCGGATACGGTGGACCTCTTGAGTTTGTGCGTGGACGCCGGACTCGATTTTATCGCGGCCTCGCGCTGGATCGTTGAAAAGTCAAGGTCGACCGCGTTCATCGAAGAATTGTCGCTCATGCTCCACGAGATCAAGGTCGGCAAGCCGCGCCGCGAAGCGCTCAAAGACCTGTCGCGCCGGATCAATGCGCCGGATGTCACGGCGTTCGCACGCACGCTGATCCAGGCCGACAGGATGGGGACGCCGATTGCCGAAGCCTTGGCGATCCTCTCCGAGGACGTGCGCGAGAGATTTTTCAGGCGCGCCGAACGCACGGCCCTGCAGGCGCCGATGAAGATGCTGATCCCGCTGATCTTTTTCATCCTGCCTGTGGTCGGCGTGATCGTGGGCGGGCCTATTGCGATTCAGTTCATGAACGGAAGCCTCCTGGGAGGCATGGGTGCGGGGGTCAAATAATGTTTAAACACAATGAAAAATTCACAATGAAGAATGAACAGTTCAAAGACAAGATTGCGACGATCTTTGAAAAGGCCTTCTTCTTTGTGGTTTTTCGTTGCGGTTTCTTGAAGTTTCAATTGATTGAACCGTGTTCTGTGGCGGGACACGATTCGATACCGAACGCATCCGCTCGTACTAGCGGAAATCTTCGAGGAAAGGAGGACGTAGGTTTAGGCGACCTAAAAACCGAACGTAATATGTGCTGAACGTACGCAATAAGCTTTGGGTGAAGGCCATTGCGTGGTTGATAGTCCTCACCTTCCTGCCTGAGCAGGTGGCGTGGGCTGTCGACTATAATCTGCGCGGCGCGCTGAATGGAGCGTTAGCTTCTGTTTCGAGCGCGGCAACCGTTGCAACGGACGCCTCTGTCCTCCAGAAGACCCAGAAGGATGAAGCCTTTGACCGGGCAATAGCGGATGCCATCGCTTCTTCGTTGCAGCCGTTGATCGGCAAGCCCGCCACGGATATCCGGCTCTCCCGTCAGGTCTCTGTTCACAGGAATTATCCTCTTAATCTTACGCAGAATAAGATTGATGAATTACGTGCCTGGATGATGGATTCAGGCCGGAATCTCGTGACCTGCGGCGCCTACGCCCTCTCGGGCCTCTTTGAAGCCATGGGGCAGAAAATATCGCCTTACCAGATGGCCCAGAGCGCCCTCCTTATAGATATTCTTTCTGATTCTTTAGATATCTATACCTATAACCAGGCCAAGAAGCTTGAGAATTCCCTGTATGCCCTTTCCCAGACGGCCCTGCTTTATGGGTATGAACTTAAACCCTTCTACTGGAAAGACTTTTACTCCAATACTAAAAATATTGCAAAAGCCTTAAATAAGTTAATACCCTATATTGCGTTCGTGGATGACGACCACATGGTCCTTGTTAAAGGACTTTCTAAAGGTTCTGTGATAATCGAAGATAACGGCAAGAAAAATATTTGGACCCTCGCTGAATTTGAGCGCCGTTTCTCCAAATACGGCCTGGCGCTCTCCAACCGCATCCCGCAGGGTTATGATATCGAGATCCTTGAAGAGACTGTGGCCAAGGCGGTCCAGGGCGCGGCAAGAAAGCACTATGACGAGATCACGACCATTGACGATCTTTGGAAGACGAGCGAAAGCGATGTGTGGCTGAGCGCCTTGACGTTGGCTGGGACGTTTGTTCTTGGAGGTTTGGGCGGATTCTCCGGCTTGGGCCAGGCGGCACAGACAGGCCAGGTGGCATGGAGTACGAGCGCGGCGACCCAGGCCATGTTGACAGGCCTTGCGGCTTCCCAGATCAGCAGCGCGGCGACCAACATCGCGGCAACACAGTGGGGTCTTAGCCCTGCCGCAGCGCAGATTTTCGGCGCCATGGCCGGCGGCGCGGCCGGCGCAGGTTTTTCGCAGTCCTTCGGCGGGGCCGCGGGCGGCTATTGGAAACCGTCAAGCATGGGCGGCAACGCCTTCAGCAATTACCTGAGCCAGCACGCGACCCTCGGCGCCATGACGACAGGCGCGATCCAGGGCGCATTCACAGGAACGGCCCAGGTGTTTGCCGAAAAATCCATCGGGAGCGACAGCATTACGGCAAAACTCCTCTACGGCCTCGGTTCATCGGTCGTCGGGTATGTGGGCGCCGAATATACGTTGAACCAGTTGGGATACAATTCCGTTTATCAGTTGAGCGAGGAAGATTTTAAGGCGCACACCAACGGCAACGGGACCTTTGACCAGAAGACGGGGAGCTATCGCGTGTATGCCAGCGATTACAAAGAAGGTTCCAGCAAATGGTGGAATTTCCTGGGCAACACGGCCCTGGCTGTCAAAGACATCGGGTTCCAGCGCTACACGCTTTCCAATCTTATAGGGACCGCCTTAGAGCAGGTCATCGGCGAAGACGATTTCGGCTATTCCAGGATCCTCGGCCAGACCGCAGGTTCCCTCGTCGCGGGCAAGATATACGGCGGATCGCAGTCGTATGTGCTGGATGCCATTTTGAGCGGCGCTTCTTCCGCCCTTTTGGCGACGATGGGCGGCAAGTTCGACAAGGAGACAGGGAAGAATTCCTGGGGGTTGACGGCGACGCAGATGGCCCTTTTGAATTTCGGAATGACGTCCATGATCAAGGCGGGCTACGACGCTTTTAGCGCCAAAGGCGAAGGCCAGAGCTTCAGTAACGTGTTTACGCAGAGCCTGCTCGGGAGCACCAAGGACCTTGCCGACAACCTCTTCTTCTTCGGCAAGACCTCGCCATTCTACAGCCCCGAAACCATGAGCTCTTTCCGGAGCTGGCAGTACACGGAGAAGCTCCTCGATTTCGCGGGCGTCTCTAAATTCTATGCCAATGCCAACCAGATCATGAAAGACAACGATATGTCGTGGGAGGAAGTCGTTGACAATGGGTATGTCGATAAGATCACGCGTCCGTTCGGCAATGCGTTTGTCGGCTACGTGAGTTCCACCCTCCACTATACGGCCGCGGACAACCTGGCCTACGTCATGAACAGGGGCATCAATGCGATTTACGACAAGCTGACGGAGGTCAAGATCAAGACGCTGCCGGCGGGTAAGGATCCCGTGCAGGTCATCTTGAAGCTGCAGACGGACACGGCGGCCCTGGATGCGGCCTTGCAGGCGGCCCGTGACGGAGAATCAACGTCTATGGAAAACCTCCTCAGTCTGACGGCGGGCCAGACAGCCGTCATGGAGATCACCCGGGGCGGCAAGACGCAGGTCCTGCAATACGATCCCGCCAACCCGCTCGCCGCGATCGACGCGTCTCTAATCATCGGGGCCGACAGGGCGGACATCAAGATCGTATTGCCCGGCATGAGCGTGGACCAGCAGGCCGTGATCGACAACAGGGCTGTCTTTGATCAAGAAAAACTGGCCAGTGGCATTACGGATCCTGGCATGAAGGCCTTGTATCAGTCATTCATCGGTTCCTGGAGAACAGGCGAAGGCAATACCCAGATAGAGATGACATCCGCCGATAAACAAGGAGTTTTTGCCAAATTTCTCGGATTGGGGACATCTAAGGGCATTGGATATGTGTCGCCTCAGAACGGCGCAAATTCGCTTGTTGGGTTCGATGCATCGGGCGACGTGACGGCTGCGCGCTCTTGGAGCTATAGGGAAGGGAAGGGATTCTTTGCTTGGCTCCTCGGGCGCACAGGCTCAAGCGGCTATCAGACCACGCAGAACTACGGCGGGGTCAATGGTGTCGTCACCCCCGACAGATATTACGATGTCCGCGAGTTCAACGTTGTCAACGGCAACCGCCGCAACGAAGTCATCTATAAAGGATTTACAGGGACATATACGAGCACCGTCAACGTCGGTGCCAAGCCGGAAGCGATCACGCGCTCCGCATACATCATGGGCGCGTTCGTTCCCAATCGCCTTCTGACAGGCAACAAGGAGGACATAGGATACAGCGTTACCGGCCTGGTTACAGGTGCTTCGCGTTACGCCGACCCCAAGAATGTGATCCAGAATCCGGCGGTCCTTATGCCGACGCTCGGTTCGGCGGCGTCAACGACAGAACCCGGCGAAACCAAGGGTTTTGAAAAAGCCACGTTCGGCTCGACCTACGCCGAGATCAAAAACATTACGGAGGCAGGGACTTCTTACAGTGTCCTGCAGGGTAATGATAAGGCCAAGGCGGAGACGATCACCATTAATCCTGACCTCATGCAATTGCAACTCAACCGGGCAAGCGACCAGGTGGTGATTGCGCAAGGCACGCCTCGCCTGCCTTATGGATCGGTATTGAGGATCTCCGCGTGGACAGACCCGGGTGTCATCAACGGCGAGAAAGAAAAGATGTACAAGAACGTCTCGCTTGTCTTCGGCAATCCGTTTAAGCAGCAGGTGAACGGCAAGGCCCTTTTGGATAACGTTATTAATTTCTACAGCCTGCCCGGAGCCGGCAACGGCTGGAGATGGGACCGTACGTTCAAGCATATCCTCGAGAAGGCCGGCGTGGATCAGCCTGTTGCGCCGAAACCTGTTGAGACCATTGAAAAGAAATTGGAAACACTGCGCATTGAATCGCCGGCCGTTGCCGAAACAAAGATCAAGGAAGTCTTCGGCGCCGACGCCAAGGTTGTCTTGATCACGCCGCAGGACAGCGGGATCGATCCGGACCTCGCCAAAGGGCACTTAGCCTACAACATCAACGGGGAAATATATAATCTTATCGATAATCAGTTGGTTCCTGTTACCAAATCTCCGTCGGATACGACGGCAAATATGCCTGTCAAGCCTGAGCTGGTGACATTGCCGAGCGGCGAACCGCTCCCCGTATCCCAGACCCCGGAGACTGTGACGGCGGGCACCGACGTTGCGAAGACCGCAGAAAATCCGGGCCGCGTCGCCGGCGGGCAGGCCACCGTGTGGGCGAAGCTGAGCGAAGAATTGACCGGTATCAACAGCTGGGTCGTGCGCGGCGGCGAAGCGGATGCGACGCGCAGCTTCCTGGCGAGCAGCGCGGCAGGCCAGGTTTACACGGCGCCTGTCGACAAAATATGGGCCGACGATAAAGGGCGCTGGGGCGTTGTGGCGCACGTCATGGACAGGAAACAGGGCATCATCCATGGCGCCGAACTGTTGGATAAGACATACCTGCCTCAAAGCTTCCCGTCGGGCCAGGGGAAGAGCGAGCCGCAAAAGGACGCCATCAGGTTTGCGGACGATGCCTACAAATTGATGGTGGCCTCGAACAGCGAATTCCGGCAGGAAGGCCTGGTTAAGTTCACAACGGGAACAGAGCTGCCGTTGTTCATCGGCCGCGATAACGAAGGCAAGCTCATTGTCAATTCCCTGGCGGGGGTGTCGGGCACGACGCTGATAGCAGGGCCTGATACGACCATCGGAACAGCGTTGATCAGGAGCGGCAATGCGGATGCGAGATTTGTTTCAAGGATCGTCACGGACCGCGCCACCGGCGAGACATCGCAGAATTTCAACGGCACCACCAACGGCCTGGAGGTCGTGCGCAGTCTCATCGGCAAGGGGTCGAGGGTGACGCAGCCGGATGTCGTGCGCGGGATCAATGGCGATACCGTGACGCGGGTGATGAGCATTTCGAAGTTGGACAGCGTGTTGACGGCGCAGGCCCAGGGTGACGCCTTCAAGTCTTGGGCCAGCCATTTCGATATCGCCGCGATCCAGAAATTGACAGCGACCCACAAGGCCGGCGGGACGGAGCTCACAGAGACGAAGTCCGTGCCTATGGCAGGCCGCCTGGCGGTCATGAATGTGACGGTCAACGGCAAGTCGTCCCAGCAGCTGGTCGTGCCGTTCTCCGAGACGTGGTGGATCCATCCGTCCAATGTCGCCGGAGACGGCTCAAAGAGCAGCACAACCCTTGCCGTGGAAAAGGGTGCCGTCGATCTTATTTCTTCCGTCTTGTTCGACGGAGGGCTTGTCATCAAATCGACGCAGGGAAAGACGCCTGTTCCGCTGACGATCAACATCGCGCAGCAAGGATACGGCCAGTATGCCATCGGCGGTTTCGACACCTCCTTGTTGAGCGCCGAGAACGCGACGCACACGATCGGCGCGACGTTTACGTACGGCAAGAACGCAGAGAATGAGAAGGTCCTCGATGATTCGCAGATGGTGCCTTTCGGCAGAGGGTTCAGGGTCGGCTCTGCCTCCGCCGGCCAGTCCGTCACGGTGACATTCAAGAACAATATGCCGTGGGGTATGGACGTCAACGGGCCGGGAGCCGTTGTCCGTGATATGGGCCGGCTGAATATTTCTTTGGGTACGCTTTATAATGCCAAGGCCGGTGAAGTGGAGACGGCCAAGACGATAGAAAGGGCCCAGGCCCACCTGACCGACGTTAAGGTCTTGTATCTATTGAAGGAAGCAGGGGCGCAGACGGCCGGCCAGGGGTGGCTGCCTGATTATACAAGGAGCCAGGCCAGAGGCACCATTGAGTCATGGTACGGGACAGAAAAACGGGAGGATGCCACGAACGTTCTTACGTCCCGCGTCCTGGGATTGGACGGCATCGTTCAGGTCAATAAATATGCGAACAACAAGAATGAGAGGAATGTGATACCTGCCTTGATCGCCGAAGGGCAGGGCGATAAAGGCGGCATCTATTGGAGCCGCAGCGGGGGCGCTCCGTCGGAACCGACCGCCGCGATCAAAGCCGGCAAACAACCTTACAACTCGTTCCTCGTTCTCGACCCCGGCGATACGAAAGTTGTCACTTCGATGGCCGATCCCTCAAAAGGCATCATCGTCTCCCGCGGGCTCTTCCGTCTCGAACTGAACCAGAACGAACAAGGTGATTTTATAGGATTTGGCCACCAGGCGCTGACAGCGGATAATGCGCAGCACACTTTGAAGCTGAGCAACGGCACGACATATACCTATGTTCCAGGGGTCCGCAACGAAGAGAACCCTGAGGCGTCAAAGCCGGCGCAGCTGCTCACCAGCGGCATGATCCCCTTGTCCGATAAGATAAAAGTCGGCGCCAGGGCGGATCAGGAAGACGCCGTTATTATTTTTGATCATAATGAGTCGCAATATGGTTTCAGGGCCAAAACGCCGGCAGCCATTGTTTATGACATGGGCGAGTCCATGCGTCTTTATATGACGCCCTTGTGGAACGAGAAAACCAAGACTTACGGTCCCGGCAAAGGGCCTGTCTATGGCGTGATGGACTTGAAGGATGTCGCCTTGTTGATCAAGACGGACGGCCTTAATAAAGAGGGGCATAATGATTGGCTGGTGGATTATAAGCACAGCCAGGCGAGCGGAACCGTCAAGACGTGGGTGCACCAGATGAGCGAGCCCTCTGATCCGGGGAAGATCGCGCATGCGACCGTGTTAGGGTTCGGCGAAATGACACAGGTCCAAGGCAAAGAGTCCGTGAATATTCCGGCCATCAGCGCTGTGGGCGCGACATTTGCTTTAAGGAATTTCGGGGATGGTTCCGGCGACGCCGGTTCATACAGCCGGGTTGCCAAGGGTGCTGTTGATGTGGAAACGAGGGTTATCCAGGCCGGCAGTATGGGCATGATTTCCGAGGGAAAACTTCTGTTTGAGCTCCAGATGGACAAGCAAGGGGCCATTATCGGCTTCAACAACCAGGCCCTTTTTGCCGACAATGCTCGCCACACGATTGGAGGGGGCTACAAGTTCACGGCGGGCAACGGCGTCGATGTGCCGGATACCCTGGATGACAGCAACATGGTTGCGTTCGGAAAAGATTTCAGGGTCGGGGCCAAGTCGGACAAGACTCCGGCTGTGGTCGTTTTTGATCACGCCGCAATGTGGGGAGTGAAGACGGAAACGCCGGCGGCTGTCTCCTATCATATGAATAATACGACCATTTCTCTGGATCCTTCTTCGAGCATCGCAGGCGTCCGCGGCACCGCCCATCTGCGCGACATCAAGGTTTTGTATACTTCCAACGGCCCAGGCGCAAAAGATACCTTTGCCCAGATCCGCACCCCTGATTTCAGCAGCAGCCAGGTGAGGGGTGAAGTCGTCACATCTACCAACGGAAAGAAAGCCCAATTCAATATCATGGGGTTCGGCGAGTTGACCTCAGGGAACGGCGGCGAGGTCCCCGCCCTGAAAGGTTACGGCGACATCATCTGGGCAAGGAATTTCTCGGGCGGCGGCAAGGGCGGCAATAATTATCTGAGCATCACGCGTGGCACCGTCGACGTCTCAAGCGAGAGCCTTTCTGCCGGCAGTCGCGTCATTAAATCGCATGGGCACATCCTCACGGAACTTCAGACCAACGACAAGGGCATCTTTTCCTCTTTCGGCACGCAGGCCATGACAGCCGACGGCGCCATTCATCGGACCCCGACCGATACAAGGCGCGCGCCCATGCTCTTGAAGGATATGTTTGTTTACGGCACAGACTTAAAATTCGACCACACTAAACCGCTTGGGGTTTCGGCACTGCAAGGGCACAATATTCGCGCCGTCACAAGCGCGTCTACAAGCCTGGGGGATGGAAGGAAGCTCACTCCCTTGACCGCTTATCAGGTGACGTTCAACGACGAAAGCGGCCAGATGTCCATTGCTGCCGGAGCGAGATTCAAGGATCAGAGCGGCAATGTTTTTAAAACCACAGAGCAGGGCGTTGAGCTCGTCTCCGGTCCAATGAAAGATGCTAATGATGCCCTGAGAGAACGTAATCGTCAGCAGGCGGCGGCACAGACTGCGGCGGTGAGCCAGAAAAGAGAAGGCCTGGAAAGAAAACTCAAGGAAGCAGGGGATGATCTGCGGCGAGCCAATGACCGGTATAAGAGGGAAATGGGCAAGACCGACTGGTTCTGGCTCCGTGTGAACAATTCCAAGGAAGAGGGCCTGCTGAAATCCGCACAAGACAGATATAAGTCCGCGATGCGGGAATATGCCACATTCTTGAGGGATAATGACTGGAACGCCTTGGATCGTCTTGCCAATCCCGGGCCTTCCTACGACGAACGCTATGATGGCAAAGGCGCAGATCATTACAGGACGCGTTTCGGCCTGGAGACTGAAGTCGCCAACGATGTGATCAAAACCACGAAGGGCCGGCTTGGGGTTATGGAAGCCGTGCGCCGCGTGCAGGAGGAATACAATAGGGCCGTCGCAGACTTGAATTATTTCGCCGAATCGAAAAACAAACTGACGGCTTCCGGAGGGACGCGGCTTATTAATACTACCGGTCAGCTCTGGGATACGCCTTTGCATTTTAAGGAAGAAATGGACGAAGGTATTTCCATGTGGAGGGATGCTTTTGAGTCAAACGCGAAGGGCCGCATGCAGAATATTGCTCATCTGGAGGCCTTGTTGAAGCAGGAAGGCAAGACTCTTTCTCAGACGCAAGTGCAGCAGATACAGACATTAATAGGTGAAGCCAAGGGGCTCTATGACAGGGTCGGTTCCGGCAACGACAAACAGGTGGAGGCGATCCTTGAGACCAACGGCGTCAGGGTCTGGCTGAACAAGCACACGAAGTTCGGCTATGACTATAATCCTGATTGGGGCCCTCAAGGGATCGTCAAGGGCGCAGGCGCTGTGGTGGGATATGCCTTTAATGATGTCGTTTGGCCGGTGATCTTCGGAACGTATTCGGCGGCCAAGGGCGGTGTCATCGATCTGGCTGGGACGGTTGCGGGCAATAAGGGCTGGAAACAGGCTGCCGATGATAGCTATGCCGGTTCCATCATGATCTGGGCCAATAGCTTTGTTGGAGACTCGATGCAACTTGTTTCAGGCGATCAAGCCGCGGTCACGTGGGTCGAGAAAGCCATAGAGTTGAGCAAGCCGGGAACGCTGAGGGTCAACAAGACGGGCGCGGACTGGAGAGATTGGGAATTTGTCGGGATCCAAGACGGTGTCGAAGTTTCCTTCAGGGGGAGCGAGGTTACTGCGTTTGCCGGGATAAAGATGGCCAAGGAAGTGGGCAAGGCGCAATGGGAAAGAGGCGACAAGCTCAGCGGCGGTTTTAATGTCGCCGGCGCATATGCGGCTCAGACGTTAAAAGCCATTGATGAGTTGTTGATGTCGGGCAAGGTTGCCGGCGTGAATGTCGGCCGTACGGCGGTTGTAGGCGTCAGCTTGACCGTTCCTACCGTCGATGTTATCAAATATAAATTGACGGGTGAATATCTTTCCGATAGTGAGGGGACAACCCTTGCTATTTCGTTCCTCTTGCCGGCTGCCGGCGCCAAACTGGCTGCTAGCGGACAAGCGGCCCTGTCGACCGTCACTGCTGTTGAGGGTAGTGTTTGGACAGCGCGAGCACTGACCGTGGCCAATGCGGCCCTCAAGATTCCCCAGGCCGCGAATGTCGTCAATCTGGCCAATTTCGGCCTGGCGAGCGGTCACTTGACGACGACGATGACGACAGGCAGTCCTATGGACTTGACCCAGAGCATGGGGAATGTCTTGACGACCTACGGCCTTGTCGGAGCTTTCCAGACCATCGGAACCGCCGTCAGAGGCACTTACGCCGTTCAGAATGCCTCCCGCGCCACGACATATCTTATTGCAGGCGCGGCCGGGGCAGGATTGAGCGTCGGCACAGGGATCTATCGCAGCGAGATCAGCTCTATTCCGCAGGCCGGCTGGTATGCATTTACAGGAGCCGTGGGCGGCGCAGCCAGCTACCGCGTTAACAATCCTATCGCTTTTGCCGCGACCTCGGGCCTCATTGCCAGCGCGATCCGCCAGCCTTTCAAATCAAATGTCGATTCCGTGGGCAGCGCTTTGTTGAACATCGGCAAAGACACCTTTGTGAGCGCGGGCATAGGGTTGTTGGCCAACAAGGCGCCTCAAATAGGTTCGTGGCTTAATGAGCAGTCGTTTGTGACAAGGCACGCTGTCATCCTTGGCAGCGGCGCGCTTTCCTTCGGTATCGCCAGAGATTACATCAATAGCCCGTCTTTGAATCCTCTGACTACTTTCAATACGCCCGGCCAGCTTCTTGTCAGCGGCGTCAAGGGCGCTTTCATAGGAGAATTGGTGGCTTATGGTGCCAAGCAATATACGTTAGGCGCGACAGGGCAGGTGGCATCCATACAAGCCAATACGGCTAAGTTTGCAGATCTGAATGCCTTGACGACAGAGATGTATAGCAGCGCGAAATCGTGGTGGCTCGTCAGCGGCGTCATGTCCGGGACCAAGCCTTTTGTGGACACCGCCCTGGCTACCGTCGAGCATGGCACCGATTGGGCGGTAGATAAGGTGTTGGGCAGTAATTTCAGCCAGGGTCAGGCTGTGTTCGGTTTCTATACGCCTGTCAGAAACGATAAGGGAGAGGTGACCGGCATCCAGCGTTCATGGCTGCGCGATATGGGCCAGGCGCCGCAAAGGATCGCTGATCCGTTGACAGGCGAAACCAAGACCGTCTATGAATCTTTCAGCTTCGGGAAATATTATGGAAGTCTTGATAACGGCGGGTTCTTGTATAGCCTGGCCAACTCTCCTCGTGAAGGTATGATGATCGGGCCCATTGTCAAGATCATGAGCAGGACGCCTGTGACGCCTGAAGAGACGTTGCTGGGCCGCGCCCCTGTGATCGGTTCTTCAGTCGCCAAGCTGGAAACAGGCTTTTTGAGAATGCAGGAAGGCTGGGCCAAAGAACTCGCCGGGACTTCTCTGAAAGATTTGATTGCCGCGGGAGATCTCTCCGGCGCCTTCACTGTTGCCAAGGCAGGGGCTTTGAGCTTTGGCGCCAAGGCTGTTTCCTTGGGCAAGGTCGGTTTCACCGTCGAGACGATCAACAGGACGATGCAGGGCGTCAATAGGCTCGGCGCCTACGTCGATGCGATGACGGGCGATCTGGATGCGACAACGCTCGCGCAGGTCGGCACGGATTCCTACGCCACAAGTCACTATCAAGGTTTCTCTGCCGCTGATATGCAGATCCTGCCATGGGCGGCTCTCTTTACGATGAGAAGCGCGGCCCTTCCGGAGCATATCGCCAAGATGTATTACGATCAGGGTCAATTCGGCCTTGCGACGCAAAAATTTGCAGAATTGGCCGGGCGCAACCCGGCGGATGCCGAAGCGCAGTATAACCTCGGTTTGTCTCAACGCGCCGCAGGCCAAAAAGATCTTGCCAGGGCATCATTTGAAAAGGCAGAGTCTTTGGCCAGGGAAACGGGCAATATGGAGCTTGGCCGCCTGGCCTTCTCGCAGCGCCTGGTGGGGATGGACCATGCCCAGGCAGAGATGCTTTTAGGCGATACCATCAGACAGACGAGCACCGCAAGGAAAGAAGCGCTTGCCTCCGGAGACCTGCAGACCGCCAACTCCCTGAAAGCCGAACTGTCCTTCCTGGGCGAGACGAGGCTTGTTGTGCGCGGCCAGATGGAAGCAGCCAGGAACAATACGGAGCGCGCGGCGATCTTGTTCACAGCAGCCTTGCGCTTGAATCCGGCCAATGTTGATGCGCAGCTCGGTTTGCGCAGCGTCGATCCGATCCAGCTTCTTGGTTTGCCTGATTCTGCTGATGCCGCCCAGGTCCAGACGGCTGTATCCCTGCGTCGCGACGGCCTGGAGAGGCAGATTGCCAACAGAATGACAGAAATCGAGAGATTAAGGAACAGGGTTGAAGAATTAAAGGCCCAGGGGAATACGACGGGCGCAGCGCAGTGGGAAGCCCAGATCAAGAGGCTCGAGGCAAGAAATGAATCCGCGCAGAGACATCTTTCGACATTGCCGCAGTTGGAACGCAGGGCCATGGAGCAGGTTACCCAGATCGCCAAGGGCGAATCCTCGACGACAAGCCCAACATCGGTTTCTGTGCCGATGCCAAAAGAAAGAACCAGGATTGAACGCGCCGTGGCCGAACAAAAGGACAGGGGTGTTGCCGCCGGCAAGCTTTCCGGTTTGGACGTTGTCCTTTTGGAAGGCACAAGAGAGGGCTACATCGTCGGCAAGCACAGGGCGTATGTGGACGTCGATTCCTCGACGATTTATGTGGCGAGCGAGTTCTGGAACCAGGCGCAGGGCGCTGCCAGGACCAGTGAGTTAGGCAGGGAATTAACGACGTTGAGGGTCGCCGCGCGTGACTATAGCCGCTTGATCCTGTCCGCCCAGGAAACCTCGGCAGTTCTCGAAGGTCGCCAGAGCGTGCGCCAGGCCGTTGAGGACCGTCTCTTGGACGCAGTTTCAACCCAGGGTAAGATCAAGGGTTTGTCTCCTATCCAAGTTTCTTTAAGGCTCAATGAAATGAGGCAGGGGGTCATGGCGTCTTACAGGCAGGCTGAGATCGTTTACAAGTTCGATAAAGCTTTAAGAAACGCCAAGACGCCTGCCGATCTGAGGGTCGCTATCCAGGAAGCTGGCGGCGGCGGAAAGACATTTGTCGACGTGACGCTCCTGCCTTCGCTGGTGGCCAAGAACAAGGCGTTCGGCGGCGTCACAGCCATGACGACATACGGCGATTCCCTTTCTCTGGAGTTGGCCAATCTGGCAAAAGCGGTTTATGGGGACCGCCTGGGTGAGATCCGCTATACCAACCGTTCTACGTCTCATTCCTTGAATGATTTTGGAAGCAAGATCGAAGTGCTTTCATTCGAATCGTTCACGAACCTCGTTCATGCCCAGAAGTACGCAGACAAGACGGGCGATGCCGCTGCTCCGCGGTTGGATATGCCGAGGATCAAGAATTCCATCTTCCTGATCGATGAAGCGCACACCATCGGCATGCTGCCCGGCATCAGGGAGGGCCAGGGTACAGAGGCCATCATTACGGGCAAGGCGCAGTATGAAAAGATGCGTAAAGAGATGACGAACTTGGAGCGCCAGACGAACATAAAGGGCCGTCAGGCGTGGCAAGAAGTCCAGAATTCCTCTGTTAATATCACGCCGGGCAACTATTATGAGACTCTCCGTTCGAGCTTCGGAGATGCGCCTTTAACCGGCGAGCAGACCCAGGCGCTAGACAAAGCAAAGCTCGCGGATGCTTATTTCCGCGTCAGGGAATATGAGATGTATCAGAAGGCGCAGCAGCGCGGAGAGATGTTGCAGACGAGCTTGTCGTCCAGAGGGGCCTTGAGTCAGATGACTCCGAAGATCGCAGAGGCGGTCAGCCAGGCCAAGCAAAGCGAGCCGTTGAGATATCAAAGCGCCAGCGATGCAGCGATCGCTCGCAGCATTCTTTTGGAGCGGCAGGGCGCGGCCCTGGGCAGGGAATTTGCCGATATCCTCGGCTCTAGCTTCTATCGGCAGAAATATGCGGATATGCTGACGGCGCGTGATGCAAAGAGTGCGGATATGGCGGCATCGGAACTCGGAAAAGTGGTCCTGGAAGGTGCGACCAGGGCCGCGCAATATTCCGGCAACGAATATTCCGTCACCAAATACAACATCGAGGTCTTGGCCGGCAGCGGCAAGGCAGATGGCAGGTTGCATTTGCCGATGGGCGAGATGCAGGCCTTGCAGATCAAATGGGACAAGCCGTTGACAAGGCCGCTGGGCGACACCATGGATGTGACGCAGTCCTTTGAGGCGTTAAAGGAGATCGGCGGCGGCCTGATGTTGTCTGCCACGTTGGCCAGCGGAACGATCGCCGAGAGGAAGCTTTCCGAGATCGGATACAAGACCCTTGAAAAAGGCGTCAAGCCCGTCTTGTCCGCGAATAAGCAGGAAGAGTTGGCCAAGAATGCGCCGGCGATGTATCGTCAGATGTATGATGAGATGCAGGGCGTCGGGTTTGACAAGGCCGGCCAGTTTGCGTTGTTCAGCGGGCATCGCCAGGTCAAGGAATTCAATCAATACCTGGAGAATGTTCATGGGGTGCAGAGAGTGCGCGGCCTGGCCGGCGAGGGACGCACCGTGACCGGACAGAACCTTGTGTTCGGCCCGACCATGCCGGATGCCGTGGAGGCCGCGCAGATCAGAGGTGTTGCTGACGTCAGCAGTCCCGTGCGCGTGATCACCGGTACGGTTGCCCAGGTCGGTACAGGCATAGATGTGGCGTGGGCCAACGGCGCTATCAATAAGAAGGCCCTCCACTTGGCTTATCCGGAAGACATTACGGAATCCGAAATGATCCAGGCCTTTAACCGCATCATGGGTAATAGAGGCATCGGCATGAATCCCGAAGTGTGGATCTATACCAATACCGAGAAACTGGATGCGACGCCCGGCTTCTCCGCCTATAAACCTAAAGAAGGATGGTCTGTCGACGCTTGGGATTCTCATCTGAATACCGTCCAGGCGACGAATGAGTTCTATAAGACACAGCTTTCCACAGTTTCTTATGAAAGACAGGCGCCTGCCTCCGAATATAAAGGCGAGGCCAATATCACACGCGGTTCTCCGAAGACGGTTGAGGAATTTGCAACACGGTTGGTTGATCGCGGCGTCATCAGCGCCGAACAAAAGACAGATTTCACGACATCGTTTACGACGCAAAACTCCTGCCTTGTCGGCCAGAATGGCACGCTTAGCGACGCAGGAAGAAGCATCGCCGGCCTTTCGCTCGTCGTTCTGGAAGGCACGCCTGTTCAGCAGCAGAGTTTCAATGTCGCCGTCAGCACCCTGAATCCTTCCAGCGGCATCAATGTGAATGTCTCGGCCGCTCCCGCTTCGCAGGCGCCGGTCCTGACGCCTATCCAGACGATTTCCGCTATCCAGCAGTTGTCTTCACAGGGTATCATCCGCCTGAATGACAACGGCTCGACCCTTAGCAGCTTTATCCAATACGGCTCCCTGGCCGGCATCGCTCCTGAAAAGTTCGCCGGCAAGGTGGGCACTGCAGACCTGACCAGGGCCATCGGCTATGCCCAAATCGACAGCGTCCCGTATTATTTCACGCAAGTCCTGGTCAATGCCCTCCCGGCGGATGATGCGTTCCGCAGCGCTGTTGCGCCGATGGTCGCAAGCCAGAGAGAGGCGTATGAAGGCCTTAATACAGCGACGAACGATTTCCTCCGTTCCATGCAGAAGGGCGCATCGGCCGCAGAACAGAAACTGCTGGGTGTTAAAGCACAGGAGGCGGGCCGGACGTTTGAACAGGCTCAGCCGACCATGGCGAGCCTCGGTTCTGCCGCCCAGGCCATCCCCGGCGCGAGCGCCGAAAGCCTGATCCCCTGGTTTACGCCTCATCTCCAGAATACGACGACGATGGCCAACGTTATCGGCGGCGGTGTGTATAACCTCAAGAGATTTAATGTTCCGATGGACAAGATGACGCCGCAGCAGATCGTCGGTATCTCTACGTCCTATGCGGCATCCGATATCCTCAGGGCCCTGCCTAAGAAAGCCGCATCGGATACAGCGAAGCTCGCGCAAGCCGTCTCCAGGCTTGTCCGCGTCCAGCAGTCATTGCAGTTGTTGAACCAGAGGGGCATCTCTCAAGTCGGCAACATCAGCCAGGAAACGATCAAGGCCCTTGCCAATGATGACCGCGCCTTCAGCCAGTTGATGGAAATTGCCGGCAGGAAGATGACTTTGACCATGTCCATGCCTTCCAGAAGGGAAAAGCTCGTCGGCAGCATCCTTAAAGATATTAGCAGGGACGTGGCGCAGTTGAGGCTGCAGGGCATCGAGATGGATGGGACGAAAAATATCACACCGGCGATGATCTTGTTGACCGCCAGGTCCGTCGTCAAAGAAAAGAGTATTTCGGATGTCCAAGAGGCCAATGAGTTGACGAGGAACCTCGCCAATGATGCAGCCTTGATGGTGACCGGCCTTGGCAGCGCCCAGCCTGTCGCGCAGGAGTTTGAGGCGTTCAAAACATCGGCAGACGAGGCGATAGCCAAGGTGCAGACGCAGGCAACGGAACTGAACCAGACCTTGGAGCTCCTGTCTCAGAAACAGGCGGCGATCCAGCGGACGCCTGAAGTTTTGGCAGGATTGTCCAGCCAGGACAGGGACTGGAACTTGGCGGAGATGCTCCTTGTTTCCAACCTGCGTTCCCGCGTTTTGGCCGGCGAGATCGATCTTGCGGCGGTCAGCCAGAAACTTGCCGATTGGCAGAGAGAAGTTTCTCTGATCGCGCAAAAAGGATTTGAACAGAGGACGCGGCTGACCGCTGCCGGGCTTGATGAGACTGCATACTTCCAGACACAGGAATCGGTGTTGGCCGGCGAATTGGCGATCCAGGGTCAGATCCAAACAGGCATTGACCGGGCATTGAGGGGCGCTATCGCCTCGGCTCAGCGCAAACAGGGACTCAGCCAGCTTTATCAACAGATTGGTTTTGCCACAAGACGTTATGTTCCAGACGGTTTCGTCTCTAAGTTCAGACAGAGCTATTATGCCCCCATCAGGCAGTACGCGACCGAGAGACAAACAGCCACGCATCAATTTGAAACAGCTTTCTCGCAGGCCCCGGCCAATCAGGCATTGCCCGGCCTGGGATCTCTTGTCATCGGCACGGCCTATGATTTCTCCGGCGTGGCTTTGCCGCAGGTCGATATGTCCGCCTTGAAGAGCCCGCTGTGGCAGGAAGCGCCTATTCATGCGGCGTTTAATTCCAGCCTTAATATGATGGTCTATGAGCTTGTTGGCGGCGTCCAACAGATGATCAATAGCGTCAGAGACAGGATCGTGCCCGCCGGCGTCTCAGTGCCGCAGGAACGCCAGTGGCTGAGCGCCAGGTCTCAGACAGCCCTGGGCACGATGGCGACGATCCTGAATGGCGAGCCTTACTGGACGGTCTCCGATAAATTGCAGAGATTACAGGCGCTTTCCAGTGTACCGCAGGTCCTGCCGCAGGCGTTGTTTGACAGGCGCGCACAAGCTGTCAGCGAGATTAATGTCATGTTGCAGCAGGCGAGTCAGACCTTGCCGGCCGTCATCCTTGCCGGCGTCAATAGCGAGCTGGGCGGCAATATTGTTACGCAAGACCAGGTTGCGGCCGCAGCGCAACAGGCCCTTGGCTCTCTCCAGGTTTCCGTCAGAGTCGCCGAGGGATTGCGCAGTGTCGGCATGGCCGAATCCCTCAGGACGAACGGCGGATATTCCCTGGCGATCAACCTGGCCATGGTCCAGCCGTCGGCAGCGACATTCAGGCCTTACATGCAGGGCGTCATTATCCCGCACGAGTTCACGCATATGATCAAGGATATCCTGGCGCGCAACATTCTTTCGCAGGCGGATCAGCTGGGCTTGACAGAGGCCCAGAGAGAGACGGTGAGCAACTGGCAGATCGGCCGCCTCGCCAATGAAAGAGGCGTGGATACGGATGTCATGCAGAACTTGGCGCAGATGGTTTCCACGGGCGACACGACGGCGCAGGCCCTGTCGGCCGATCAGGACATCCAGAAGACAGTGGCCAATATCCCCGGTTTGAAATCCACAAACGACCTGGCGTCCTACGCAACACCGGAGCAGCGTTCAGCCCTCTTCTCCAAGATTTCTGCGACGCAGGGTATCATGACCTATCAGGAGCCGCAGTATCCGCAATTCACGCTGCCTGTTGTCGGCGGAGATGGCGCCACAGGCGATGTGGCCGGCCAGACTTTGACGGAACAGCCTATGGAAGGGCCGATCGGCAGCAATCCTGCCGTGGCGGTCACAGCGTATAGTTCGCCTGTCGTGACCTTGAGACAGGGCGTTGAGGAGATGGCGCAGTTGAGAGGATTGCTCGCAGGGCTCGACGCCGGACTCATGGAAAGCCGCATCAGGGAATCCGAGCTTTTGATCGCTTCCAGCATGCCGCATGCTCTCGCAGGCGGCGGATGGGGTGGTCCCAAGGTTTTGGAAGGCGGCAATCCGCCTAAGATCGCCATGGTTGGCGGCGGCCCGAAGGATTTGACTGATGCCGGCAATCCGCCGAAGATGGATGAAGCGACTTCACCCGATGGTTCTCCGAAGCCTGCGCCTGCGCGACAATTCGCTGACTTTGGTGAAATGCCCATTGCTAGGAGTAATGGATTTGGTTTAGAAAGAGAACGGACCGGCGCACCAGAGAATGATAGTACTAGTAGCAGGTTTGCTGATTTTAATAGACCCTCGACTCCTAAGGGCGAAAGAGAAGGAGGGGTGGGGAGAGAGGGTTATCCTCAAGAGACAGGAGATATTTCAAAAGGAAGACCTGTTTTTGGCAACAGGGGTAGCTTCGTTGGGACGGGCGTTTCTCTTGCTTTAGAGCCGATGAGGCCTTCGGGGGTGACGTCATCCATTTCCTCTCTTATTTCACGCTCTGTGTTTACGAACGAAATAGATGTGACTTCTTCTTATAATCCGACTACCATTGCCTCTTCTTTAGTCTTACAGCCTGTTTCTTTAAATGCACTTTCTCAGCAGATTACTTTGCCTACATTGCAAAGCCCATCGTCTATCAGCGATGAGGACGAGAGAGGATATGCTATTGATTCTTTGAGTTCTCCTGCGAGGTTTGCTGATCTTGGTTCTTCTGGCATTTCGCCGCAGATATTTTTTGTGGAAACAGGCTGGTGGTCTGGGAGGGAAAAGAGAACAGGAGAAGTCAAACTTAACGGGCCTGATTATCCTATTTCGCAGACTATTCCGACATTGCGAAGTTTTGTTTCTCGTTTCGGTCGACCTGTCGAAGTGGGAGGCTATTTTATTGGTTTGAATAATTCACAGAAATTGACACATCTTGTGACGCCGTCGCTTGTCATAGGCGTTGATGCTAAGCCGTCTGATTTTGACAAAATCGGAGTCAATTGGATGAGAGTCATGCCCGCTGTTGAGCTTGGCTCTAATCAGTTGGGTCTCAAGTTGATCGCCTCCACTCTCGGGACGCAGCCAGGCCAGTTCCAGGAAGTAACCATGTTCTTCCCGCAGTCACGATTGGTCTTGGATAGACCCATGCATAGATTGCTGACCGAAGAAGCAAGAGCGAAGATATTCAACGGCGGAGACGTATCTCAGCTTTCTGATGAAGAGATCAATGGCCGCATTAGAGAATTTATTGTTAATAGGGGATATGATACTTTATCGCCGGATGTGTTCTTTGAGGCACCCTATTTTGATAAGAACGGTCAGCGCGCAGGAAATGTCAGGGTTTTGGATGCTCCAATTCCTGTTGAAACCTTAAGCTCGGAGCGCTTCTTCTTGCCAACCGCAGAGTTTGACCTTAAGACTCTTTTCAGGAATTCGTTTGAAGATGGAAGATTCTACGGCCGTGTCCATACGCACTATACTTTTACAGATTTGGATGTGGCGAGTAGTGCTCATCTCCAAGAGATGCGTAGACTTGATGCAAGATTTGAGGAGTTGTTAACGCCATTTGACATGATGGCACTCATGGGCAGTGGCAACATGAATAGCTTGCTCGGTGAGTTTTATAATGGTGCGCCGCTTAAGAGCCGCGAAGTTCTTAGTGGAGTTGTTCTATTCGATGCTATTACCAAGAAGCCAGTTGGTTCTTCTTTCTTGGATTTAGGGCGTATTCCTCAGGATCAGAAGTCACTGAATCACATTACGATAACGACCGTAGCTGCGCACGCCGCATTGGAGAGTACAAATATTAACTATGGTGTAGTTAAAGAATTCTTCGGCTTGATGCGGCAGTATTCTGCGCCTGACTTGAGCCAGATTGATTACATCGCCAGCTCGCCTGCGACATCAGTGACGTCGCTCCAGCAGACACAGCAGGAACAGGTTAGGCTCAGAGAATTAACGGGTTCGCTTGATGCGAAGTTGATGGAAGCGCGCGCGGCCGAATCCGCTACGCTCGCTACCTTTAATATTAATGAAGCGCCGGTGGATGTGCTGGTCAATGCGCTTAGGAACAAAGGATTCGCCAGCGAGCTGCCTGCTGCAGAGCGGCCCGCTGCTTTGGTCAATGTTGCCCAGAACATCAGGGTCCAGGCCCAGGCAACACCGTTCACGTCGCTTGAAGACCTGCAGAGGCGCATGCCCGAAGTTGCCGGTTATCTCGGCCCGCAGGTCAACTACATGAAGATTCCGTCCCTCTCCGCCTCCTCTAATGAGACTTTAAGGTCTGGCCTCAAAGTCTCATTAGCCGGCTTGAGTTCGCCTGCCGAAAAGAAGATCAATGAGATGGCGCAGGAAGAGCTTGATAAGCTTCTCAGGGAGTCTGGTGTGTCTGCCGATGAATTGGAGGCGATCGAGCTGGTTGATTTGGCCAGGACGACCACACTGAGCGGCCATCAGGCAGACGATGTCTCGTTGGAAGAGATGAGCCGCCAGAGGACATATATCAAATGGCGGCCGGGCAGCGGCGTCATCAGCACCATGCAGGCGCCCGATCTTGTCGTGAACCATAAGAAGGACATTATTTTCGAGATCGTCAACAGGACAGGCGAGATCAGATGGCTGGATAAGGGCGCCCTTGTCTCCGACAGGGAGATGGCGGCGGGCCGCCAGGCTGCGACGAATCTCTGGAAGCAGCGTTATGAGAACAAGCCCGGATTGCCTGATTCCTCGAAGTCGTCGCCGGCGTCCATCTTCAATGTCGAAATACCGGCGATCCCGTTGGGTCGTTCCGCCGAGGCGCTCCGCAACCGTCTTGACGCTGCCATGCCGTCGGCGGCGGCCTACAGCAGGGCGTTCTATGTTGACGAAGCCGGCCCGGTCCAGGGGGTTGACGTCAACCCGGCCGAGATCAAGGCGCGCAATGTGGACATGGAAGAGCTCCTGATCACCAACGACATGGCCCATGCCGAGTTCATGTCGACAGGCTTTGCGGGATGCAAGGTCTTTGCTTTTGAGGGCACGAAAGACAACAGGCCTGTCCTCGGGTTCGCGCACCTCGGCAGCGATCATTTCATGGAATCCGCCGCGCGCATCAAGGAGATCTTTGAAGCTGAGGGCATTAAGCCGCAGACCATCATCCTTGTGCACTCCATGGTGTCGCCGGAAAGCTCCTATCTGCAGCAGAGAAACAGGCGCGATGAATCCTACATGAAGGCGATCTTCGAAGGCGCCGAGATCAAGATCCAGAGCAGGCCTGAGCTTATCAAGGAGGCCAGGTTCACCGCAGAAGGTCTCCAGTTCCCGCGGGCGGTGTTGCCGACATTGATCGCGCCCACGACCATTTCTTCGCCGGCGCAATATTATCGCGCCGCCAGGCCGGTTTACGTCGTCAGGAGCGCCAACGTCAGCAATGCCGACAGCAAGACGATGAGCCGCAGGAAATTCCTGAAGATCGGCTTGGGCGCTGCGGCTGTCGCTGCGGCGGTGGGAACAGGCGTTGTCAATTACGACGTCTTCTATGCGCCATACACAGATATGGTCCTTGAGTTGAAAGACGGGACCATGGTTCATATCCCAGAGCTGGGCGATATGGATCTTGTCAACCTTTTGAAGGGCCGCACGCCTCAAGAGAAACATTCGCCGCTCTATCAATACCTGGCTGATATCGATACCGGCGTCTTCGGCATGAATATCCTGAGCGTCAACAGGCTCGAAAAGCTTGTCCAGCAGAAGCAGGCAGATGATCTGCTTTACCGGCTTGATCCCAACAGCGGCTTGGCCGAGATGATGCTCTACCAGACGAGAAAGGCAGCTACGGCCCTGGCGCGCATGAGGATGAACGGCAATGTCCGGGTCATGGCAGATGCGGCGCACAAGCTGCAACTGGATCCTGCTCTCGTGGCCGCGATCGCCCTGACGGAACAGATCGATAATTCAGGCAGCGCCCAGACGGAAGATCTCCTTAGCTTCTATGCCAATGTGATCCCGCAGGACGGCTCTGTGGGGTTGATGCAGATCAGGCCGTCGACGGCCCTGAAGATGCAGGGCGAAGAAGGCGGTTATTTCGCGCGTCTCAGCGCGGCCTGGAAGCTTTTGAGGAACGACAGGTTCAATATCCAGACAGGTTCCATGTATCTGCGCGCCCTGGCCAACGAGGGCGCTTCCAAGCACGGGCTCACAGATTTGGCATTGCCTTCCAGCAGGTGGAGCGAGGAGAGCAAGCTTAAGGTCATGGCCAGCTATACGGCCAATCCGTTCACCGACAGGATCATGAATCTGGCCACGCCTCCGTTCACGGCATATGCCGCCAAGAGCAGAGAAGAGGCGGGTAAGCGCGACGTCCAGGAGGCCGCGGTCTATGCGCATACGGCGTTGGCCGGAGAAAAGCTGATACGCAGCATAGAGTTCTTCCCCAGCTCGCCCGCTGTTAATGAGACTTTAAGGTCTGGCCTGAAAGTCTCATTACCGGCGGCTGTTTCTTCGCCGGCAGGGATTCAGCAGGTTATGGAGCAGTTTGGCCGGAGGGACATCTCCCTTAGTCAGCATAGAGGCCTGATCGATGAAGCCAACGCCCTCTTGGCGAACCCGGTCACTATTAAGATATTTATGGATTGGATGAAGGAGAATGCGCAGGGGTCTTGGACTGAAGTCCTGCCAGCGATGAAGGTCGGCCAGGTCGTCCCTGTCTTGCCGGCCAGCCGTATCGAGACACAGAGTTTGATAGGGGCGTTAAAAGCAACGCGCAGTTCAGAGATCGCCCTGTCCTTGTATAGGCCCGAGGGGACGACCTTCGGCGCCAGCGATTATATCCTGACCCGCGGGGCAGGCAATAACAACGTCCATCTGGTCAGCTATAGCGCCCAAGGTCTCCAGCAGATATTGACGGATGCTTCTGCGTTTGGCCGGTTCCAGGAACTCGGTTTTGCCGGTGATTCACAGGCTGTCCTGTTGGCGCAGGCTTCTGTGGGGACGCTCGGGTTCGGCAATCTTATTTACCAGGGCGCCAGCGAATTCGTCCACACTCATCCTTTTGAAAATGCGGTGACGCCTTCGCCTGCCGATAAGAACTTCTATGATATGCGCAGGACTCTTTCTTCGCCTGCGAAGATCCAGCCGATCGCGCCTATCGCGCAGACGGCGCTTGACCTGAGGAACCGCGGGCAGCAGCCGCAGCAGGAAAACAAACAGATCGCCCGGGAAGAAACCAAGCCTGTCGACTTCGGGCCTGCGGCGATCGTCACGATTTCCGACGAGGCGCGCCGCCTGATGGAGCAGGAGTCGAAGAAGGACGGATCCGCCGAAGATATGTCTGGTTCGACAGGCTCACCATTCACCCTGAGCAAGCAACTTGTGGTGAGCGAAGTCGAACCAAGCGCGTCGAAGGGTTCTTCGCCCGCGTCTCTTGAGGGGCCGAAGACCGCAGTCATGCAGAACGATGCAACCCTGTCCTTGCCGGCCACGGATACAACGATCGCGTATACGCCGCTCAATAGCTGCCTGGCTGTTATGGCCCAGAATATCAGGACAGGAGAGCGTCGGGTGGCCCATCTGCTTGCAAGCGGGCACCGCGACGAAGACTATTTCGTTGCCGGCGGCACAGGCAACCTGTTGAACGACAGGGTCCTTTCCGAGGTTGAGTATTTGTCGGAGAAGCTGGCCGGTATCAAAGGCCCTGATTGGCGCGTCGCCATTATATCTTCTGATCCACAGACAAACATCCACGACGTTGATTTGAATATCATCAGCGTTGAGGATATCAAGGGTTTCCTGGAATACCGCAACGGCGTTGCCGGAAATCATATCGTTTCCGACTTGGCGGCGAATACAGAGGACATCAACAGGACGGCTTATCTTGACGCCGAAGGCAACGTCTCCGTCGTTGAGGCTGACGGGACGGTGAAGGATGTGGCCGGGCTGGCGCACATCGACCCAGTGTCTTCGGCCGCGCAGCCGGTCATTCCTTCGCTGGTGCGCACCTCCGCCGATATGACAGACCCGCAGATCGCGGCTGTGATGGCAGGCATACGCGCGAAGGTCGCCGGACTCCAGGACACGGCCGAAAAGATGGTCAAGGGCGAGCCATTGACAAAGGCGCAGATCGCGGCGTTCAAGGAGACGGCTGATGCCATCGATCTCGTCGGCGACACCCTTGTCCGCGACGAGCTGCGTGTCATGGTTGCCGAAAGCCTTGTGCCGGTGTGGACTGCCGCCATGCTGTACGGCACGTCCCGTTTCACGCCGGACCTGGTGGACCTCGGGTTGTTCCGTAACGCCATGGCGCGGATCGAGACAGCGCAGGCGCGCGCGAACTTAAGGAATGCCGCCGCAAGCAAGACAGCCGCGTCTTCCGGAACTCAGGCGCCGGGCGTTTCTTCCGCCGCCCTTTCTTACGTTTATAAAGGCCCGGTTGAGTTCGACGGGGCCAAGCTCCAGCAGGACCTCTATCGCCGCATGACCTTAAAGAAAGTCCTCGGGCACGACGCGTTTGTTTCCCAGAGCCTCTTTAATATTCACGGCGTGTTGGTTTCACCGCAGGATATCGCGCAGATCCGCATCAAAGAGGACGGCCGGGGCAGCCAGAAACATGTTTACCTGGCGGCCATCGAGCTTAAGGACGGGCGCAGCTTTGATTTTGCGCTCAAGCTCGCCATCAACAGCGCGGCCAATTTCGACTTCCAGCCGCAGGAGACGTCCAACCTCGGCAAGCTCAGCGGCAGGGGGAATGTCCCATTGCCCAAGTTCGGTATGGCGATAGAGACCGACGAATTCAAGGCATATAGCGAAGAATTCATCAACGGCTATACCATCGCCAACAAGAAAGTCCCCAAGACCCCGGAGGTGATCCGTTCCGTCACGGCTTCCTGGATGAGGGTGAATCTCTTTATCAGCCATTTTGTGAACAAGATTCCTTTGACGGACATCAGGCTTTACACCGTCAAAGATATGGCGTGGCACAACATCATGATCCCGGCTGATGCCGTGGGCCGGCCGGATCTGACAAGGGCGCCTGTCGTCGTCGATGTGGGCGCCACCGTCAGGCGCCAGCCCAGCGCTGCGCTCGTCGAGATGTACCGCCATTACCAGGCTTATGACGGAGCGGCCCAGGGCGTCTTTTTGGGCGTTATGGATGTGTTGGGCCAGAGCCAGGGCATGATCTATCTGCAGGAGGCCCAGAGAGAGCTTCATAGAAAGTATTCAAAGGATGCGGTCGAGACTAAGCTGCAGGCGTCCCTCGAGTCCTTCCTCAGTGAGCGCGGCATTTCTGGTTCGACAAGCTCGCCGTCTGTAGCGGACATTAGTGAGGCATTGAGAAGCTCCGGTTACAGCGTGCGCGTGGAAGACAGAGTGCGCGCCGCACAGGCGATCTCACAGCTTGCCGTGATGAGCTCCACTGAACCCCTGCCGGCGCTGTCTGTGGCGACGGTCAATGCGGAACTTTCTTCTCTTGACCTGCCGCAGTTGACGGCCCTTCAGGCGGATGCGCTTGAGACGATCAATGCCCTGAGTGTTCCAATCGCAGAGCTTCAGCCGTTGAACCAGCCGCTTGTCGTTGACTTGGCACCGTTGCCGGTGCTCCAGCCGCTGGCCCTGTCCATGACTGCCGGCACAGGTATAAGCGCCTTTGCCTCAGGCACGAGCTTTGGTGTCATGTCCGGCATGTCAGGCTTTGGTCCGGGATTCGGCGGATTTGGCGGCACCCTGAGTTCTCCTTCAGAGCTGCCTAAACTGCCTGACCTTGGCCGTTCCAGAGAAGCCTTACCTCATAATGTTCTTCCATCTCTCCAGGAGCCTGCTCGGTTCGACAGGTCTGATAGACAGGCGCTGCATCCGATCGCCGTTCCTTCAGTGCTGCTTAATGCGGTCAACGTGCCCCTTGTTTCTACGCAGAGCCTGACACCTGTTGAGGCCCAAAAGAAGCAGGAAGAGGCGTCTCCGGCTTCAACCCAGGAAGTTCCCATGACGCCTCCTGCGCCGGTCTCGACAGGTGCAGCTGCCCAGGCCAATGCCCAGGCAACCAATACAGCTTCGGGTGCAATACCTCAATATGGCAATCACGCATCAGTCTTCCTGCTGAGCAATCCCGCTACTTCAAGGCTGATGTTTGATGTTCTTACCTATGGTCCGTCGGCCCAGGAGATCGCTGGTCTTGTCTCCATGGTCAACGGAGTCTCTTCTCCTGCCAGATCCCCAGGTGTTTGGGCGCCGGCTGGAAGTATCCCTGCTTCCAGTTCGGTGTATCACCCATGGGAATCCACTGCAACTGGTTACGGCAAAATATTGGTTGTTTCTTCTAACTCTTTAGAAGTTAAAGAGTTAGGCAGTGTCACCGGAAATATTGAGATTTCTGGTGAGGCAGGTGCCCAGAGTGTAATTTGTCCTGATCGAACGATCTCTGGAGACCTGGTAAGCGCGAGAAGCACAGTAGTTGAGCGGGCAATCTTAGGTGTGGCGCCCAAGGCAGAAGGCCTGGCCACCGTGAAACTCACGCCGCCTAACGTGAGCACGCTGTATGGCGCAACTGGGCTGGAAGCCAGGATCGATGGGAGTACGCCAACTTCCATCGCGGGCATGCCTCAATTAAGGTATGCTGCGGTCAGCGAAACGCTCGCAAGCGCATCTCACGAGGATCTTGATAGAGTAGGTGAGACAGGTGCCCGGGGTGTATCATGTCCTGCGGTTGGTCAGAGGACTTCCCTCGTCACCCATGACAGCGCGAAATACGATAGAAACACAATAGAAACGACCGGTCTTGAGACCGGCAGGCTCATTTATGCGGCAGAAGCACAGATCCAGGCCGAAAGGAGCTTAAGCGATCTCAAGAATACATATACCCTCAGCGAAGAAATACCCTTCTCGCGGACAGAGGGACTTTTTGTACCTGGTCTCCTTGAAAATTCTCCGAATTCCACTGAAATCGTAACACTTTCTTCGCCGGCCCTGCCGGCCCTCCAGACAACAACGTCGTTCTTGAAGAATGCTGTCGTTCAGAGCCGCCAGCGGTTGAGCCACTTTGTCCAGAAAGAGCTCCTCTATACCGTGATCCTGGCAGCCACAGCCTTCTCCGGCTATGAAGTCGTTAATCACCATCCTTATCTTGCAGCTATTGCTCCGATGTCGGCATGGTTTGTGCTTTCTATCCTGCGCAGCTATTCTATGCTGGGCTTCGGCATTGCCAGCGTCTTTGTCAAGAAGCACCAGCCATTGGCTCCTGTGGCCGACCAGGGGCTGCCTAAGGTTACAGTCCAGATCCCGTGTCGTAATGAGCCGTTTGATGTGGCCAGGATGACCTTGGATTCAGCGATGGCCTTGGATTATCCGAAACACCTCCTTGAGATCCAGGTAATCGATAATTCCGACATAAGGACAAAGGACGGCTTACCTAACAGGAATTACGAGCTGCTGAAAGCTTATGCCGAAGAGCATGCAGGCCAGAACGTTGTCTTTATCCACAGGGATGGCACAGAAGGATATAAGGCGGGGAATCTGAATCTCGGCATGCAGACGGCCCGTGGCGAATTCATTCTCGTCCTTGATGTGGATTCCACCATTCCGCCGTTTATGCTGCGTCAGGCCCTGCCGGAATTCTATGCGGAGAGCAAGCTCGGCTTTGTCCAGCTTGAAATGGTCGTGACCAACAAGAATGAGAACAGGCTTGTTAAGACATTGGCTGTCGGCACTGAAATCGGCAGGTCGCTCGGGACCGTCCGCACGAAGTACGGCTTCACCACATTCGGCGGCCACAACGGCATCTGGCGTTCCAGTGTCCTTGAGGAGATCGGGGGATGGCGTACCACTGTTTCCGAAGATCTGGATACGGCTATTGAAGCCAGACTCGCGGGATATCACGGTAAGTATATTCCGTATGTCGTGACGGGCGAGTGGGCCCCAGAGACCCTCGTTGAGTTCCAGAAGCAGGTCAGAAAGTGGTCTTTCGGCACGACGCAGCTCTTCCTCGGCAGGACCGGCAAGATCCTTAAGTCGAAAGAATTCAAGTGGCAGGAGAAGATCGATCTCTTCCTCCATCTTTCGACATATATTACTGCCGGCTTCATTATTCCATTCGCCTTCGGTTATGAATTCTTGCCGCATACGCCGTCTGTGACGGCCAGCCTCTTGTTGATCTACGGCAGCCCCATGATTCCTATTCTTGCCAAGAGCATCAGCGAGTTGAGGGCCGGCAATACGGCGAAGGCTATTAAGATCGTCGGCCGCATCCCGTCGCTGACAGGTATTTTCAATACGGTTGTTCCGACGATCGCCGTGGGGACGCTCGCGGCCGTCGCGGGCAAGAAAGAAGGATTCAGGATCACCTTCAAAGGCAAGGCTGCTCAGCCGACATTATATGAAGTCATCAAGAGCAATGCGTTCGGTCTCTCTGTCGCGGCGCTCTATTTTGCCTTCAAAGGTTTGTATGCGCAGAATCTGAGCGACGTTTCTATCGTGCCGGCTCTGGCCATGGCGAGCATGTTGCTTGGGCCGTTCCTCTATAGCGATTTCACTTGGAGAAAGAAGACAGAAGCAGCGCCGGCCATGGAAGCCTCGGTTTCAATAGATGAAATGCAGGAAAGCATTTTTGCCGATTTGGCACAAGGCGTATCTTTCAGAGGGTTGGCGGGATCCTTGGCGAGTGGATATGCTTCTTTTGAACCGCGCTCTGTCACAACGGCTCCGGTAAATGATGATACTTCTTCGTCAGCGATCAGCTCGCCGATGACAAAAGTCGCCGGAGCTTCGCTCAGGAGCGTCCTTGAAGAACGGTTCAACGGCCTGCAGCACACGGTCGGGCCGACGAAGATCGCGTTCTCCGCTGATGTCTTTGAACAGGAAGGTTTGGAGAACGTCGTCACAGCGGACATCAGCGGCTTCTGGAATCCAAGGGCCTCCGAGTGTCCGGCCCTGGAATATCATCCGGCGGCCAGAAGGGGCAATAAGATCCTTATCGTTTCCATGTCTGTCGAGTTCACCCCTGCGGGCATGGACGTTAAAGAAACCAACGTCAACTACCTCAAGGCCAACGGGATCGGGACCTTTACGATGGCCGCCCTCAAGGATATCGTGGCCGCCTATACGCAAGGGCGCGCCAGAAGGACCCATGTCGTCAACCAACCGACCATTGCCGTCTTGCATCAGGCCGCTTTCGATTATGGCCGCAGCTTGAGCGATGCAAGGGTTTCCGCCCTCTTGACGCAGTATCCGCAACTCATTGGCATGAACGCAACAGTATTGCCGGAAGTCCTGGCGGCGATTATGGGCCTGACTACTTCTCCTGGCATCGAGATCGCAAGGATGAGAGACAGCTATGTGACTGTTCTTGTGCCGGCCCTCGAAGCCCTGCAGGAGAACGGTGTTGTTCTTGAGACGATCCCGGCAGTCCGCCAGACGCCTCTCGTCCGCGTGATGGAGAAGACCGGTTATGCCGACAGCCGGTTTGAGTTCACGCCTTTGGCTTGGGATGAGGACCTCCAGATCCATACGAGGAAGATCAATGTCACGAGCGAGACGGTTTCTCTCTCCAGCCCTTCGCTCCACTCAGGACGTCCTCTTTCGAGGAGGCTCCGCACTCAGAATCGGAATGAAATAAACCTTAATGTCTTAGCCGATTCCTCCAGCCCGGCCAGCATCAGCCGCAGGGACTTCTTGAAGTTCACCGGGTTGACGGCGGCGCTGGCGGCTGTTGATTCCCTGCCTTTTGCTTCGCCTGTGTTCGCTGCCGCCAGAAAAGCTGCAACAGTTAAGCTGGACTTCGAGAAGGTCGAGCAGGCCGCAGAGAAGATCGGGTTCATGACGAACGGCGAAATCAGCGCCAATCTTATCTTCGCGGTCATGAGGGCTGAATCGAATCTGGATATCCATGTCGGTGCGGCCGCAGGCGCCCGCAGCGTCGTCCAGATCCAAAAGAATGCAATCGGTGCGGTCCTGGAGTATGTCAGAGATCTCGTGAACGCATATGCCGCCAGCAATCACCTGCCGGCCTACGAACATGCCGCCCTGATGACCCTGCAGGGTCTCTTGACCTGGAATGGCATGGCGCGCCTGGATGTAGCGGATGCCGCGACACGCAAGCTCCTGAATAGCGACAGGAAGAGAACTGTATTGGCCGGGGAGATTTACAACAAGATGGTTCGGCCGCAGCATTATACCTATGCGATGGCGGGCGCCTCTGCGTATCTGGTGGTCCTGATGGCGCCGTATGCTTCCTTTGCCAGCCGTCAGGTGATGGGGATCGCGGCTTACGCGTGGGGACCGGGGAATTTGAGGGGCTTTGTTGAAAAATATCAGATCGCCTCCGACAAGCAGTGGCAGGAAAACTTCGGTAAGCTGCCGTTTGATGTCAGGAACCATATCCAGAAGATCGAGAACAACGGCGGGTTCGTCAAGCCTGCGGCCGTCAGCTCGCCTGCGGCGAAGTCTCGCCTGCTGGCGGACTCGCCGGCCGTTAATGAGACTTTCAGGTCTGGCCTTAAAGTCTCATTAACTTCTTCATTGATGGCCGGACAGAAGACGGTATCGTCGCCTGTCAGCCGCAGCAAGGCGCCTTCAGCGGATACGGCGGGGATCGAGCGCGTTGTTGATCAGGTGTTCGGCAGGATCGCCGCGGAATTCGAAAAAGAAAGAGGATTGGCCGAGGGTCAGAGGGTCCTGAATTCCAGGGCAGATGCCTGGAGGGAAGACAAGGCCGCCGCCCAGAAAGAAGTCAGCCGCAGAATGGCCGCCGGCGGGAAGGTCGAGGCCTCCACGAACTCCGGAAAGTCCTTCTCCATCATCGCGTCGCTCGAAGCCGTGCTTGGAACGATGCGCAAGGCCCATCCTCGTTTGGCCGCCCGCGTCTTTGATAAGTCGCCGGAACTCGCCGCAAGGAACGCCCGCATGGCCGGAAAGATCCTGCCTCACAGGAAGATATATTATTTCGCCACCGAAAGGGCGATCAGCGGCCAGGAGGAGGCGGTGAAGGCTACTTATGTTTATGATCCGGCGGCAGGAGATTTGAAGAGGGTCGCTGGGACCGATCCGCAGCAGATACGCACGGCCGCCTACAGAGACGGCGACATATTCTACGGCATCTCCAGCGAATTCGCCTTCGATCAGCGCTATGAAGCGGATATCGCTTCTTCCACGCAAGAGCAGGGACAGGCGTCAAGGGAATGGGCGACCATCAAGGATGAGATCCACAGCGAATCTTCAGATCACATCATTTCAGGCCAACAGGTCGAGGGTTGGGAAGACATCAAACAGATGATCGCCGCCGCCAAGGACATCGTCGGATCCTTGGTCCTGGACCGCCACTACACGAAGGACGACAGCCAGGAACTTATCACCTTCACCAAGAAGGGCGACGAATTCTTAAAGACGCATATGCCTCAAGAGGCCAAGGGCGACTTCGACGAATGGCAGCACCGCGTCAAGCAGGCGCTGACCGCTTATTATTATCACCGTGTCGGATTCAGGCATTTTGTGCACGACGGCCGCACCGAGATCGTCGACGAAAAGAGCGGGCAGCACATGGTCGGCCGCCGCTACAGCGACGGATTGGGCCAGGCCATCGCGGCGCTCGAGGGCCGCGAGATCGAACCCGAGACAGAGACGCTCTCGCGGATTTCCGAAGCCGGCCTCCTGCGCCTGGAGAACAATATCCTGTTCGCCGGTTGCTCGGGGAGTATCAGCGAGGCCGCCGAGGCGGAGATCCGGGAAGTGGATCCGCAGGCGTCGGTCCACCGGATGCCCGCATCGGCCAATACTGAATTGGACGTCGAAGCCCCTGTTCTCTTCGCTGGGCCGCGGGATGGCGCGGATGATCCGAAGACGGCGGCGCTGGTCCGGGATGTCGTCGAGACCTATGGACGCGACAAGGACAGCTGGTCCTTCTTTATCAAGGCGCATGCCTACGCGTCCGCCGTCGCCGAGGCGTTAAGGGAGAAATTGATTGCAGCGGGCATTCCGGCGGAAGCGATCATCCTGTTGACCGCCGCCAACCAGGACCAGACAGAAGAACTGGTGAGGCGGTTGACTGCGGAAAAAGGCTTGATCGCCATCGTCACCAATGTTGCCGGCACGGGGATCGATATTCAGGCGGAGCAGATCCATGGCTATTCCGGCTATTGCGATGTCTCCGAAGAAGAGGACATCCAGGCCCGCGGCAGGATCCGCAGAAAAGGGACCTGGCAGAGATATTGGTCTTTAGGGGACGACATTTTTGTGCGGCAGCATCCCGATGTCGTGGCCGAAGCGGAGAGGATCTTGGGCGGCCAGATCGGCCGCGGTTCGCAAGAACCCCTCGAGGGACAGGTGGTCGAGGCGATCGTCGGCGCCTTGAGGCGGATCATCAACGAGCAGCGCATCGCCGCCAACCGCGTCAGACAGCAGGCCGAAAAATCCTACGAAGCCATTGAAAAGGAACATCAGCAGCGGCGCAGCCAGTTCTTGACGGTGGAGAGGACGAGACAGTGGCTGAGGGACCGGCTGGGGGCCAAGGCGGCCGACGCGTTAACCGACGAGGAGGTCAGGCAATACGGCATCATCGCGCTCAGGATCCTGGGGCTTAGCTGGCAAGAGTTCAACGCCGCGACAGCCAAGGCCAGGAGAAGGATCAATGATTTGGCCCGCGAGTTCAACGCCGGATGGAGAGGAAGGACCGGAGTGAAATTCAGCGCGGCCGTGGAATATGAAAAAGCCCTGAGCCTGGCAGCCAAGACCACCATCAGGAATGAAGAGATCCTCCTTTATGAACACATTATTAAGAAGATCAGAAGGAACCAGCCTCTGTCCGCGCGGGCCCCGAATTCGTTCTTCAGCAGGATGCGGGTGCGCTCGGCGGCCTTCTTTGCAGTAGGGACAGCGGCGGCCGTGGCCGGAGGATATTATTTCCTGAAGGCCGGCATCGCGGCCAAGATCGCCTCATTCTTCGGTTTCGGCGGATGGGTTGCGGGGCTCAAGGCGGCGCTTTTAGCGCATCCGATACTCCTGGCCGCAGCCATCGTATTGGTCGTATCCGGCGTCGGGCTTCTGTGGATGGTGCAGAAGATGGTCATCCAGCCGATGCAGATGAAAGACAGGACCGACGCCGATTTCTGGCGCATTGTCAAAGGCGTATCAAGGCAGGACAACGCCGCCATCTCCGGCAATGTGGGCCTGGCCGTGGTCAAGTGGCTCTCAGGGCTTTATGTTTATTGCGCGCCGTACCTGGCCAGCGGCGCCCTCGTCTTCTTGCTGGCCAACGTCATTTTGGGCCTCCCGGCCGCCGGCGGGGTTCTTGCTGCCGGATTGATTGTGATCCTTGGTTTCGCGGCGGCAGCCGTAAGGATGGTCGCCGGCTATAAGGATTTGAGTTTCAGCGCGACAGTCCCCTACAAGCATTCGATGAGGATAGTGGAGGCGACAATCTTTGCCATCGTCGGCCTCTCAGGCATCGGCTTATTGACCATTTTAGGCTTGCCTATGTTTGTCACCGTCGCCGGCACAGCCGTGATGCTCGCCTCCCTGATTGGTTTCTTCTACATGATCCCTTATCGGGCCGGCGACAAGATCATCGGCATCAACGCCGTGATCAAAGGGATCGCGGCCGCCCTGGCGATCTTTGGAGGTGTCACGGCTCTGGCTTCCTTTGCTCCTGCGATGTTCACTTCGGCATTGGCCATAGGAGGTATTGCCAGCCTGTTTGCCTCATCGGCCATCGTCGTTTTCAGCATTGCCGCAGCCTTCTATCTGGTGCCTCGCCTGGCCCGGATCCACAGCAGAGTGGATAAGCAGAGATCCTCCCAGGATGGGCTCAGGCAGGCGCATTACCGCAGCAATCTCTGGCAGGTGGCCCTGGAGACGGCCGGCGGCAACATATTCATGGCCGTCTTCACGCTGGCCATCGCCGTTGGCGTGGTCCATATCTTAGGTCTGTGGAGCATCGCCGCGCTTGGGACATGGGGGTTGGCGGGCGGCATTGCGGGCCTGGCGGCCTTTATCGTATTCTCCGTTGTGAAGCCGAAATGGGCGCTGTCTTTGGTCAACGTCGTCTTTGTGACGGGTATTGCCACGGGCGGTTGGGCGGCCCAGGCGCAGACAGAATACGTCCAGACGTACAAAATGGACGCCCAGACACAGCAGCTTCATTCGGAGTTGAAGCAGTCGCTGGCCAACATATCCAATCCGGATGAGCATTATCGCCAGATCCGGCAAAGCTACGAGCATCCTCGGACCGACGAGGGTGCCTCTTTGGCTGTGGGCGCCCTTGGTTTACTCGCCCTTCCTTTATTGTTCTTGGCCAAGGGTTGGAAGAGGAGAGGCATTTTGTTAGGATTGGCCATCGTTCTTTTGTCCAGCATGTCGGTCGGGTGTGCAGCGTTGGCCCAGGGTGTCCATCAATCAGATTACGGCCTGGCCAAAGGCCAGCCGTACTGGGAAAACAACGCCATGACGCGCACTCAGCCGACGCTCCAGCAGCCGGCCACAGATAAAGATAAGACCCCGAACCTCTATCCGCTGGCCCCGAAAGCCTTGCCTGAGGTCAAAACCCCTGTGGTCCAGGGCGGCGTTGATTTTGAGGCGATGTGGAGATGGATCAGGAAGGTCGAAGCCGACGGCGATCCTTCCGCTGTGAGCTCGGCCGGCGCCAGGGGCGTTGCCCAGATCATGCCTGATGCCCTGCAGGATTACAACGACAATCATCCAGGGCACACGTATTCCTGGGATGAGATGTTCGATGCAGCCAAGAACCTGGAAGTGGGCAAGTGGTACCTGACCAAACAGATCCCCGCGATGCTCAGGAATAAAGGTTTGGCCGTGACGGTTGAAAACGTCCTGTGGGCATACAATGCCGGCATCAATAGGGTCGCCAATGGCGTGATGCCCAATGAAACGAAGAACTACATCGCCGCCTACCAGAACGGCAGGGTCCTTGACGGCACAGCTTATGTGGATTCCGGCGCAACAGGCCGGGATCGGGCTGTCAGGTCTGCAGAATTGCAGGTGCCGCCTGTGATCATCGACGGCCGCACGATCAAGATCGGCAATGAGGTCTTCCAGATCCGCGGCGTGACCGCCGGAACGGGCTTCCGCGCGCCGGACCTCAACATGCTGGTCCAGCTCAACGCCAATACCGTCAGGACATACAGGCCTGTCAGCGAACAGGTCCTCAATGCCCTGCAGCAGCACCATATCAAGGTCATCGTGGGCTTCAGCCTGGAAGATATTGTCGGCGCCAGCCCCGAGACAGCGGGTTATTACCTTGCTTACATCCACAAATTTGCCAATCATCCGGCGGTGCTCGCCTGGTCGCTGGGCAATGAATATAACTTGCATCCCGAATACTTCGTCACCATTCCGAAAGATATTTCTCCTGAGACCAAGGCCGAGCTGGTCCAGCAGGCTCAGATGAAGTGGGCCCAGACGCTTGAAAAAGCGGCCAAGTCCATCCACGGCCTCTATGGCCAGCATCCCGGCCTGCGCAAGCTGCCTGTGACGACGGCGCACGGAGAATTGCCGACGCCGGAATTCCTGGCCGCGACGCCTTCCGTTGATTTCTGGGGCATCAATACCTATAGATGGAACGATCCGGCGGCCTTCACCGGCGACGAGCAGGCCAACAACATTTTCGAACAATGGGAGGCGTTGTCCACGAAGCCGATGTACCTCTCCGAGGCCGGCGCCGATTCTTTCAGGACGACCGAAGTCAAGACCGATGCCACCGGTGCCCAGGTTGTGACCGGCCAGGTGGATGAACAGATGCAGGCAGATGCCAACGCGAGGATCTGGAGGCAGGCGGATGCCTATCGCAACATTTGCAGCGGCGTCACGTTCATGTCTCTTACCGATGAGTGGCACAAAGCGGGCAATCCGCAGGCGCATGATGCGGGCGGCTTTGCGCATGGCGGCGTGCCGGCCGATAACTTTGCCAATGAAGAATATTGGGGCCTCTTTAATGCGGACCGTACGCCGAAACTCGTTGTGGCCGCCCTGGCCAAGACGTGGAGCGTGCCGACGACAGAGGAGGACCGCGCCCAGGTCATCAAGACGGGGACGGAATTCAAGGCCGCAAAACGTGCGGTGCAGGATGCGCAGGCAAAGGTGGATGCCCTGGAGAAAGAGAAGGCTGGCCTTGAGGCGGAGCTGCGGGATATCGACGCCAAGATATCCAACACGACGCTTACCATCACGGAGACCCAGACGAACCTGACGACCCTCAAACCCGTCGTGACGCAGGCGCAGGCAGACAATGACGCGGCGCTGGCGGCGGTCCAGGATTGGAAGAACAAGAACAAGACAGCCCTTGAGAATGCCTACAAGCGCAACAACCAGGGTATTTTGGACGGGACGAAATACTATGAGTCACAGGTTGGCAGGAAGATAGGGTGGAAGGAAGCGGTCGGCTTCAGTCTCTTTGCCCTGGTTTCTTCTTTGACGATTTGGTTTGGAGCTAGGAGACATAATCGTTCCATCAAATATGCCGGCTGGCTCGGCTTGCTTCTGGTAGGCGGCGGAATTCTTTCGTTGGGCACAGGATATGGCTTGACCGATGTTCATCACGATACAACGGTGTTTGTTTCCAAACATCTTGGCATTGGTGATTATCGGGCCATGTCGCTTGGGCAATATCAGATTGATAAGTCCACTATTGAGGCTTATCAGACGCAGGTGCCGGCAGCCAGGAACATGGCGTGGGACGATGTCGCCTTTGATGCGAATCATGCCCGCTCAGCCAGCGACCTGCACTTCCTGGCCGCCGCACGTTATTGGCAGGATATCAACAATACGTTAGGCATTACCGCAGACCACATGTCCGAAGAGCAGGTTGTGGTCTTGGTTGCTTCTCTCCATCACCTGGCTCCGCAGGTTCCGGAATCCTCGCTCATCAAATGGCATCTGGATAATCTCGGCCGCGCCAAAGGGTTGAACCCGCAATTACAGACGCCGTCGCAGCTGGAGCAGGCGCTCTTTGCCATCGGCCGCGCTTACGGCATGGATGAGGCGAAGGCCAGGGAAGAGGCCAAGACAGTGGCCGGCGCCGGCGACCTGAAGATGACCGGCTTCTTTGCTTCCGACATCGGAAAATTGATCTTCGCTCAGGTCGGCCCCTCTCATATCTATCCGACCATCAATGACGTCGTCAAGAATGATCCTCACAAATACTTGAGCGTCTTCAACAGGGGCGCGGCCGTGGCCGTGCGCATGCAGACGCGGGGCGCTAAATTCAACAGTTATCTCTTGCCTGTGAGGCTGCCGGAACTCGAGACCGCGGCCGCAGAAAAGAAGGTCCGTTTCGAGACCGTCACAAAACAGATGACGGACGTCACGACGCAGCTCTCCAGGGGCCGCGACGAGTTGGCAGCGTTGCAGGCCAGAAAAGCCCAGCTCATCCAGGCCTTGGAAGATAAGACAAAGGCCATTGCCGCGGCCAACCAGCAGTTGACCAACGCGCGCCTGCAGTTGAGGTTCTGGCAGCAGGAAATGGGGCTGACGGACGCGATGGAAGGCGCGGGCGTCCCGGACAGAAAGGACTGGGCCGCAGACAAGCAGGCCCTTGAGAGCCTGAGGGCCAAGATCGAAGCGCTCAAGGTCCAGGCCGCCGCCTTGAATCAACAGGTCGAGACCAACCCCGGCGTTGCAGAGCAGCTTGAAGATATCAGGACGCAGATCAGCCAGCTCGAGCTTAAGGCCCAGGGCATGCAGGAAGCTTATGACGCATATCAGGCCAGGCTTGAGGTTGAACGGGCCAGAGAAGAGCTGAGAGTTTCCAGAGATAAATTGAAAGCGACCATCGACCGGCTGGCGCAGATGGAAAATCTCCCGCCGCAGGCTGTTGATCCGGCCAAGACCCTTGCGGCAATGGCCCAGATGCAGCAGGATATTGCCAAGGTCCTCGAAGACATGGCCAAGCTGAACGCAAGCATCCAGAAGGTCTTGAAAGACCCGAAGGTCATGCAGAAAGACCAGTTGTTGAGCGTGTACCTGAGCCTTGAGACGCAGGCGAACAACGCCCTGGCAAACCTCGCCCAGATCGGTCCCATGAACTTCGGCGTCAAGCTTGACGGCAAGGCCTCTTCTTTCGTCACCCTCGCCAATATCGCTTACGGCGCGGTCAATGGGACCATCCAGGGCGCGGGCGGCTACACGCTCGCCGGTATCGCGGCTGTCGACGCCCTGTCCGACATTATCCAGCAGCCGAACACGGAAAAACTCTTTAACGGCGACGGCGGCGTCATTGTTCCGGATTGGACGGACCAGGACTTCACGGGCCTGCATCTTTTGTTCTTCAAGCTCGGCTTCAATCACGGCAAATTCACGATCGCCACGGAAGCGCCGCGCGTGGGCGTGGACTTAAAGATCGTGCGCGCCAACATCGGCCTGAACTCCAAGCATAGCTTCCTGCCGGATCCGAAATTTGAGGCCCTGGGGATGCGCGTCCTGCATACCGAGTTCGGCGAGTTCCGTTACTTCCCGAGGATCAACCTGCAGACGAATACCGTGGACCCGCAAGGGTCCAAGGGGTACATGAACCTCACCAACCCCGGCGAAGGCTTGAACGAGGTCATCAGTTACGCGCTGAAAGCCATCTTTAAAGGAGAAAAGCCGGAGAGATATTCCGCAGTTGTCATTTATAGCCTGCGCCAGAAGCAGGCCATGGTCGAGGCCCTGACCAATACCGACCCGAATTTTGAATACTGGATTGAGCGTAAAGGTGCGACCCAGAAGATTTTCCGTCGCAACCTGATGACTGGTCAGACGGCATTGCTGTCAGAGGCCGATATGTATTATCCAAAGGCCGATAGGGAAAAGAACGGCGGCATGGAAACAGAGACATTCTTAAGAAAGAGCAATGCCTGGATGGAGACCGACGGCTTACAGAGGATCTCCGGTATGCTGGACCTGCAGAGGAGCGTCAATTACCTGCAGGCCCTGAACAACTTCGGATGCGAGATCGATCTGCGCACGCGCCAGATATATCCTTATTCAAGCATCCAGGAAATACCCGCCGGCGTCCAGATTTCCCATCTGCCTCAGGTCACGAAAGATAGCTACACGTTCAATAACGGGGCGCTGGCTGAACTTCCGGCGGACAAGCTCAAGCTCGTGCGCTTCAATCCTGCCAACGGCCGCATGATCGTGCCCGGCCTCAAGGTCGCTTATTTCGACCATCTCTTCAACACCACGACTGTGGGAGAGCATCATACATTCATGATCAATAACGGCACCCAGTCGCCGATTGTCTTAGATGCCGACCATGCGCCGAAAGTCGTTACCCTGCCCAAGGGTACGGAGATCAAGATCGGCAAAGACAAGGTCACGCTGGAACGCGACACACGTGTTGCCTTTGAAGGCATCGAGCAGAAATATCTTGAACAGAGCATTTACGCCCAGATCAAGAGCGCCGTGGGGAGCAACAGGCCATTTGTCCTTGTGGAAGAGAACAGCGTCCCCGTGCCGGCCATGCTGATCCGCACATTCAGAGATCAGGCGCCGCGCACGATCCTTTTGACCCAGGAAGAGGCCCGACTGGTCCCGACGCAGACCCTTGGCGAAGGCGAGACGATCAAGATAGACTTCGGCGCGGGCTATCAACCGATCTATATCATGGGCGCCAATACGCCGCATCCTGTGACAGGCGAAAAGGCGTCTGTGGGCGCGACCGTGACCTTTGCCAAGCCGTTTGCCGTTGAGAGGATGATCGACGGCAAGCCCGTGCTTATCCCGGCGATCGTTGAGTATCCGAGAATGACAGCTCCCGAGTCGCCGGACACCTACGGCACACTGATCGATCCGAAGACAGGGAAGGCCACGACGCTGCAGGCGCCTCCGGCCGGCGGCCTGACACAGATGAGATTTAACGATCTTCTGACGCAGGTGAACTTGCCTGTGGCGACGGTTGATCGACGTCAGCACGACCCGGCTTTTGTGTTGAGCAGGGATTACATCGATTATCTCGACAGCGTCAAGGGCCTGGCCAAGAATGCCCAGACGCGCAGGGATTCGGAAGTCCTGCAGCAGTGGAAACAGAACGCTTACCAGAACATCCAGCGCGCGGCCGAGGCCGTCCTCGCCGATATCGACGCCAAGAAAGGCATGCAGTATTGGGTGGCCCAGTACGGCGTGTGGCGCGCGGAGTCGCTGGCCTGGATCCAGAAGAATATCTTGACCCAGCAGCAGCTGCTGGAGGCCGCGTTGAAGGCCCATGCCGAGGCCTTGGCAAAGGCGCAGGAAGGCCTGACGCAATTGCAGGCCCAGATCCAGACCATCGAGACACAGATCCAGCAGTATGCCGCCTTGAGGGACCAGGCGCGCGCCAACGAGAACTTCGGCCTGGCGGATTACTATAACAACCTTATGGCCCAGGCCGTGACCCAGAGGGCCCAGGTCAACAGCCAGATCACGCAGGCCAACAGCTATATCGCCAGGCTTAACCAGAAGACGGACCTTACCATTGACGAGAACCTCGACCTTGTCAACGCCCAGAACGGCCTGGCGGAGTGGCAGGCCAGGCAGCGCGATATCCCGACGGTCGAGGACTGGAAGCGGGATCCGCGGGCGACATCCCAGAAGTGGGCGAGCACGCAGCTTGAGATGGCGCAGCAGGAACTCGTCGACGCCTATCGCGGTGTCGACTATGTCCTGGCCAAGATCAATAATGCCCAGGGCGGCTTGGGGCAGACAGAGGCGGCGTACCAGCAGGCGATCACAGGGTATCAGGCATTGAACGACGAACAGCAGACCTTGGAGTCCGCCAACAACTTCAAGCCGGGGGCGGATGAAGGCTCGTGGGGCATCGCCTGGATCGATTGGCAGGTGTCCGAGGCCCAGACAAAACTGAACAATCTGCCTCCGGATGCAGACCCCAGAGAGAGGAAGATCCTTCAGAATGCCGTGGATTACTGGACGGCGCGCGCCGGCGACGCCAGGACCCGTTACCAGGAACTGACGGGTTCCGCCTGGGACGGCCAGCATCATGACCCGTCTGACGGCTCCAAGATCAAGGATGCCTATAATTATATGGGCACGGCCCTGGATACGCACAATAAGGCGGTCGCCTATCTCAATGATTTGAAGACGAAGATCGACAAGAACGACGGCATCGTGTCCCTCCCCGAAGCCCAGGCCTATCTGCAGCAGGTCTTGAAGAAATACGACAACGGCGCCTTCACCGACGTGCGCGATTACCTGAGCCGGCGCACAGCCAGCGTCGATGCGAACGTGACCCAGCTCTACAAATACCTGTCCGCCCGCGACAATATGCTGGATGTCGTCAACGAGATCTCCGAGCAGGGCATGCAGGTCCAGAAAGACCGCCGCAAGCTCTATGAGGAAGCCAAGCGCATCGAGGCGCAGGAACAGAAACTCAGGGCGGCGCATCCGGAATTGCCGGCCTCCGCGTTCTTCGGCAAGACCAAGCTTGAGACCATCATCGAATCCGAAAATCCACAAGGGTATCTGAACATGGCGGTGTCCGACGGGTTGTTGGGCAACGGCGGCTTCGTGAACAGCCAGTTCGAGACCGCCGACGCCAAGCACAAAGTGGATGTTTACTCTGTCGGCTTCCAGCTTGAGAAAGGCACTCCGACAGTCCAGCAGGCCGGCGTGGGCATCCGCAGCGCCCTCGGCGAAAACGCCAACAACTTCTTGGCCATCGGTTATAAGACGAGAGATTCCTACCATCAGACCAATGAACAGACCGAGCACGTCCAGGATCAGCGTCTCGTCCTCTTTGAGAACTTCAATTATTCCAACGGCCGCACGAGCGCCGCCTATGTCGGCTACCTCGATGTTTCCATGACGCAGAATTCCCTGGTCCAGGTGCACAACATCCATGTGCGCGACGATTTCGCGAAGAACTTCTTCTGGGAACTGAAGGCCGGCGCTATCTTCACCGATGCCAGCGAGACCGCCAGCCTCATCGCCCATGACGCCGAGGGCAATGAGGTCAAGATGCCCTTTGACCTGGCGGTCCGCGAGAAGTTGATGTATGCCTCGGCCGGCATCGGCTGGCACAATGACAACGACACCAGCATGATCAAGGTCTTCATCAGGCCGGAGTCCGACACGAGCGAGTGGAGCGAAGGGAACTTCGTCTATTTCGGCGTGGCCGGCAAACAGACGATTTACAAAGGCAAGAACCTGGAAGTCAATGCGGCCGCTGAAGCGGCGTATGCCGGCGCCCACACGACCAAGGCCAGGGGGATGGTCGAGTTTGTCCTGCCGGAACAGAAAATGAAGATACGCATCGGCGGCAGCATCAAGGACAGGTTCGATACGCGCGCCGGCGTCATCAGCCTGCAGATGCCGACCCCGATCTTTAAGGATTCCTCTATGGAAATCAAATATGAGCCGACGTGGTACAAGGACGGCGGCCGCATGGACAATTGGGGCGTGACCTTCGGGCCGGTCTTGAACATCGGCAGAGATAAGGTCCCCGGCTTCGTTGCCACGGAAGGCCCGATGAAAGGCCGCGTGATGGGCATCCCTGTGGACGATCCTCTTGCCGGGATCGTTACGACGTATCCGCAGTCTTCGCAGGGTGTGCGCGTGGGTCTCACCGGCGTTACGCCTGAGACCAATCCTTTGGTCACGGCGACGGTTGACGGAAAACTCTTTGTCTACGGCCCGAAAGCCGACGCCATGAGGCGCGACTTCTTCCTCGGGCCCAACGCGCCGAACACCCTCGGCATCCTGCACTTCTTTGCCGACAGAAAACTGCCGGTGGCCTTGAGCCGGACGATGTATCAAAGCGGCGTTTTGACGTCCCTCGTTTCTATGAGCCAGAAAGAGCTCGATGAGGCGGGCATCAAGCAGGACATGGCCGAGGGTCCGCACAAAGGCTGGTATTATTTCGAAATGCCCCTCAACGGAAATACCTATCGCGTCTATCTGGGCGACAAAAAGACGCTCGTCGTCCTGCCCGGCGCAGTCCTTAATCCGACGCCCTACCCGGCGGTCGTGGAATTCACCCTTGAGGGGTATGCCATGGCGGAAGCCGACCTTAACGCCGATGCGATCGTTTATGTTGCGAACGGCCCGTCAGTGCGGCTGACGGCCCAAGATGTCGTCAACGCCGCCCTCGGCGGACATATCTATTCCTTCCAGACGGGCAAGAAGAACGAGATCGGCGAAGATCAGTACCACTTCGAGATCAGGAATTTCAAGGGCATCACCCAGGGCGAGCTCGTCCTGCACCCTGCGGCGATGAAGGCCGTCAAGGATCTTCAGAATGTCAACGGTTACTTCGTTGTGCCTGGCTTTTCCGCAAAAGACAGGAGAGGACAGGCCGGCTTCCAGGCGACTTATCTGACAGAGGCCCAGGTCGCCGCCATGATCCGGACGCCCAATAATCCGAACGGCGCCCTGGAATACGTCAGGGATGAGCCGGTCAAGGGCTATGAGCAATTCAAGCTGGTCGTCAGGGCCACAGGCGCAGGCGTTGCGGTTCCGCGTTACATGGCGGAACGCGACCTGGCCTACAGGCAGGGCCGTCTCTATCTGGATGACACCGGCCGTGTCAAGATTGCCGCAACGCCGAACGACGTGCCTGCGGGGGCCAGGGTGATCATGCTGGGCAATGCGCCTGACCTGGACCATGGGTATCTGAGGATGTATATGACGGAAAACATCCTGCGTCAGCTTGTTACAAAAGACGGCTGGAACGGCCACCACCTGGCTTCGGTCCAGGTCAGGCGCACGACAGACAATCTCTATATGTGGTATAAGGACAGGGGCGAAATCAACGGCCGGTTCGACAGGGGCACGGATGAGGTCGCTTGGAAGCCGTATCCGGCAGACAGGCATTTGACGAAAGACAAGGCGACGCTCCAGAAGGTTGAGAACGACCTCCTGGACGGCTGGCAGCCTGTGTATAAGGTCGGCCTGCAGAGCGAGCTCACAACCATTGAGTTCCATGCCGCCGCCAGGCCCGTCCTCGAGGATATTTACGCCAATCACCTGATCGCCGTCAGCAGCACCGGCGAAGTCAGGTATATCCCGCTTGACAAGATGGTCGAGAATTTCGAGTACCTCGCCGAAGTTTACAGGACCCATGGCAATATCATGAAACTCACGGCAGACGGCCAGACGAGCGCCAGGTATTACTTCGGCGAGACACTCGAAGGGTCCCATGCGGTCCTGTTGCTCTACAATGCCGAGACCAAGAAGTGCGAGTCCCATGTCTATACATTGGACGCCCAGGGCAGGCCGTCGCAGGACCTCGGCCTCTCCGTTGATAAGGGCGTCATCAAGATCACCGATCCGCAAGGCCTCCCCATCAAGGTCAAGAGGGTCCGCGTCTACAACAATCCGCCGCCCATCGGTCTCATCGGCGTGGACGGCTGGGGCAAGACCGTCGTGACGGCGTATAAGGACAAGGTCGTTGTGGACGCAGAGGAGACGTTTGCCGAGGCCAGGGCGGTTGACAGCGGCCTGGCCTCTTTGAAAGGCGTCGCCGACAACAGGCCTGTTTCCAGGATCTACGAAGGCAAGGTGTGGGGTGTCAAAGATGACAAGGTCAGCGATATCAACGTTTCGCATATCGGCTGGGCCGTGAATGTGGGTGAGAGGACATTCAAGACGCGCGAAGGCGCCACATACACCTTTGGCCTGATCGCGCAGGTTGACAGGGCCGGTAAACCCATGGCGACAACCGCTGTCGAGAGCGGCTTTATCGGCACCGGCCGCAGAGGCCAGTTCATCACTTTCTATGCCAATGAAGCCGTCGTCAACCTCGGCGAAAAGACAGAGGACGGCAAGCCCTTTGTCAGGATTTTTGCGATTGACGCCGATCACAACCTGACGCAGGAAACAGACCGCGCGGTTGAAG
>Ga0302253_1000128_pt1 | contig 81361 bp, 72 predicted proteins | sample AAG_RA_Trp_MG_FD_193537 | JGI IMG/M metagenome (GOLD analysis project Ga0302253, IMG submission 193537) | Enriched activated sludge microbial communities from anaerobic digester in WTTP, New Holstein, Wisconsin, United States - AAG_RA_Trp | ecosystem: Engineered > Bioreactor > Anaerobic >... | reverse complement strand
TCTATCATGCAAATAACCTCGTTGGTTTGGTTTTGATATGTGCCTTGACAATACATATCTATCTGAATCAACGAGGTTTCTCAACTGTTTTTGCCGAATATAACCTTGCCCGTCGCGGAGCTTGGGTATCTGCTGTTCGTGGACGAGCCGCAACGGATTGTGATAACCTAATAGGCTTTGGATAGGAAAAGCCGATCGCTTTCGAAAACGAGACTGACCATCAGGCTACCTTAGAAGGTCGTTTACTCCAATAAAAAACATCGCCATGCTTACTTGTGGCAGCTTCGTCAAATTTTTGGACGTTCATTGAACCGGTCTTTCTGCTCGGGACCATCTAATAGGGTCACACGAAGAAACCTAAGATAACGCCTCTCCAGATTTTCTTCTGCGATATTTTCGTATTCCCCGCGGAATGAATCCCAGATTCCGGAGAGGGCTTCACGAAGGGCTTGTTGGGCTGGCTGTTCAAAATCCGTGGCCCCCTTCATGAAATCAGAGATAAAAATCTCGGCGAAGTCCTGCATTCGATAGGGTGGCCCGGCGTCATTCCGGCGAACGGTGTGGAAGAAGCGCTTCACATCCGCAAGCGTAAGCGGTGCGGGAGATGACTCTTTATTTAGAATCCGTCGAATCCATCGATTGAACAGCAGGAAATGGAACGTCATGCCAGGTGCATGTAAATGACATCTCCCGGATCGGTTCCGGGAAAGGCGTGCTAAGATGCGGTCGAGGGTCTGAACTTGACCGAGGATCTTTCTGGCATCGTCAATATCCCGGACACTCCCGAAATCTCTGAATAAATCAGGCGCATTCTTTCCAGCATAGAACTGCGGGGGAGTGGCCAGAAGGCCGTCCAGCATTTCACCCCATGGCGTTCCCCAGAAGTCGTTTCCTTTTCCCTGTTGAACAAACCAGCTTTCCTTTCGCCAGCGGTTTGCCTCCCATTGCAGCTTCATCGCAAAGCCGTATCCCACGCGGAACATCGTCAGCAGGGGATGACTTTGGAGCAGTACGGCTGCGGCTTCTCCGTCACTGCCGCAGAGGCGCTCCAGGGCGACGTTCAGATAGGACGCCACCCGGCGGTAGGAGGCTGCCAGATAGTCAACATTGGCAGCCTCGGCAAAAGCGCCTGTAGCGATGACCCGGTTGCACAGGCCGGCGAATTCCAGGCGGATGCGGTCCTGGAGAAGGGGATCGCCGACATGCGAAAGCGCGTCGGCAAACAGGAGGTCCTCTCCGACATGAATGAGCGGAGAGACAGGGATAAGCGCGCCTTCCTCGGTGGAGCAGAGCCGTCCAGGAAGAAAGAACGGCGGCTTCTCGGCGCGAAGTACCGCCGGGTCAAGGGGAGCGTATACGGCAACTGCCTCCTCGTAGGGAAGAAATCCGTGTTCGGCGAGACGGCCGTTCCTAAAGCGGTAGAGTTCCTCCTCGACCTCGGCGGGAATGAGGGCGGCCAGGCCGTAAAGAAGAGCCTGGTAGGCATGATAATCCTTACTGGCCAGGGTCCGCAGAAGCCCTTCGACTGCCTCGCGATCCTCTTCCCTGATTGGCCGGATATAGAACCGACCATCCAGCGTGAAATATCCCCCTGAAAGATCGGCTTCCTCTTCGCCGTCCCTGATGACGACTTCCGTTTTCCGGTTGATGAGCAAGGAAAACAGGGCATCACCTTGGCTGAATAGCCAAGCGGCGAATCGTGCCGGATCGGCGTCGCTCAGCTGCGAGAGCCACGACAGCACCCTGTCCGCATTAAGCCGGTCCTTTTCCCAGGTCTCCAGATCAAGAAGGTATTCCCACTGATCCTTCGAGGCGAGCCTCAGGAGGGGAAGGCAGTCCGCCTCGCCGATTCTCTTGACGATCCAGAAGAAGTCCTCTTCCGAAAGGCGGCGGAAAAAGACCTCTGGACTCTCCTCATCCAGGATGCGGTTGAGCAAGGCACTGCCGGAGAGCTTCAGGAGTTCCTTAGCTGCCAGTGCAGATAGAACAGCCGTGGATTTCGGTATGGTTTGATTTGAACTTCTCATTGCTCGAACAAAGGGGGGACCGCCCCTCGCCCCGGTTTCCCGGAAGCGGGAGGGTGGCTTCAGGAGGGGCTAGTCATAATCCCCCATGTCCGACGGCATGGCAGGCATGGGCGGTTCTTTCTTCTTCGGCTTTTCCGCGATCATCGCCTCGGTAGTCAAGAGGAGTGAAGCAACCGACGCGGCGTTCTGGAGGGCAAAGCGGGCGACCTTCGTGGGATCGATGATCCCGGCCTTAAGCATGTCGACGTACTGCTCAGTTTCGGCGTCGAAACCATGCGTTCCGTTCGACTCCTTCACCTTTTCCACTACAATGGAGCCTTCGCAGCCTGCGTTGGCGGCGATCTGACGTAACGGCTCTTCCAAGGCACGCCGGACGATGTTCAATCCCTGTTGCTCCTCATCGGGCAATTTCGCATCCGCCAATGCACCGATGGAGCGGATGAATGCCACGCCGCCGCCCGGAACAATGCCCTCTTCAACAGCAGCTCGCGTGGCATGCAGGGCATCCTCGACCCGCGCTTTCTTCTCTTTCATCTCGATCTCCGTAGCGGCGCCAACTCTGATGACCGCCACGCCCCCGACGATCTTGGCCAGCCGCTCCTGGAGCTTCTCCCGGTCATAGTCCGATTTTGTCTCCTCGATCTCCGCCCGGATCTGCTTCACGCGCCCTTCGATGTCAGCGCGGTTGCCGGCGCCGTCCACGATGGTGGTATTGTCCTTGTCAACAGTGACCTTCTTGCAAGTGCCCAGATCCTGAAGCGTGACGTTCTCTAACTTTATCCCCACGTCCTCGGAAATAAGATTTCCTCCCGTCAGAACGGCGATATCCTGGAGCATGGCCTTGCGGCGGTCTCCGAAGCCAGGTGCCTTGACTGCCACGCATTTGAGGGTCCCGCGCATCTTGTTGACGACCAGGGTGGCCAAAGCCTCTCCCTCAATATCTTCCGCGACGAGCAGGAGCGGCTTGCCCGTCTTGGCGATCTGCTCCAGAAGAGGAACCATGTCTTTCATGGCGCTGATCTTCTTTTCATGGAGCAGGATATAGGGATCATCCAGGCGGACCTCCATTTTCTCCGCATCGGTGACAAAGTAGGGCGAGACATAGCCCCGATCGAACTGCATCCCTTCAACGATCTCCAGTTCGGTTTCCATTCCTTTGGCTTCTTCAACGGTGATCACCCCATCCTTGCCGACTTTCTCCATTGCTTCAGAGATGATGTCTCCAATAGTCGCATCGTTGTTTGCAGAAATGGTGCCGATCTGGGCAATCTCCTTCTTGTCGCTGATGGTCTTACTGCGCTTCTTCAGTTCATCCACAACGAGAGCCACTCCCTTGTCGATTCCTCGCTTCAGCGACATGGGGTTCATACCGGAGACGACAAGCTTGGATCCTTCGCGATATATCGCCTGGGCGAGCACGGTAGCCGTCGTGGTTCCGTCCCCTGCCTTGTCCGAAGTCTTGGAGGCAACTTCCTTGACCATCTGCGCCCCCATGTTTTCGAATTTGTCTTCCAACTCAATCTCTTTGGCCACGGTAACGCCGTCCTTGGTGACCTGAGGGGCGCCCCAGGATTTGGCGATAGCCACATTCCTCCCTTTGGGTCCCAGGGTGACTTTTACCGCATTGGCCAATGTATCAACGCCCTTCATTATTTTTTCGCGGGCTTGCATGTCATATCTGATTTCCTTTGCAGGCATAGTTCCTACCTCCTTGTATTACGATTCAATAATGCCGAGGATATCGTCCTCTTTCATGATCATATGCTCCTGACCGTCAAGCTTGAACTCCGTGCCGGCCCATTTGGAAAACAAAACCCGGTCGCCTGCTTTCACGTCCAAGGGGATGAGATTCCCATCCTTGTCCCGTCCGCCAGGACCGACGGCGATAATTTTCCCCTCCTGTGGTTTCTCCTTGGCCGTATCCGGGATGATGATCCCGCCGGCAGTCTTCTCTTCCGCGTCGACGCGCGACACCACGATCCGATCATGTAATGGTTTAAATTTCATTTCCAAAACCTCCTGTTAATAAAAATAGATAAGCGGGCAGGGATTCCACTGCAACCGCGATTTGAATGATTCGGTGGATTCCGGACCGGAGGGGACCGGGACCGGCCAAAAGGAGTCCCCCCCCGCCCGATGGCCGGGGGGGACTCACTAATTCGAATGACGCCGTTAGCACGGCTATTCCGCTTTGATAGCGATCTTCTTTCCCTTGGCCTCTTCCAACCGGCGAAGGGTAACGGTCAAGACGCCGTTCTTGAAGTGAGCATCAACTTTCTCCTTGTCGAGGCCTTCGGGAAGCGGGATGAACCTATGGAAGGCACCGTAGCTCGTCTCCCGATACCAGTTGTCCTTTCCCTGCTCTTCCTTCTCGGCCTTCTTCTCCCCCTTGATCGTGAGGCCATTGTCGGCAAGATTCACCTCGATGTCCTTCTCCTCCATGCCCGGCAGCTCGGCCTTCACGGTAACCTCTTTTTCGTCCTCCCGGACGTCGACCGAGGGGGTAAAGACCCCCCAGCTCCGTCCGCCGTCGAAGGGCGACAGGTTAAAGCCCCGGAAAAAGTCGTCGAAGATCCGATCCATCTCCCGATGCAGGGCGAGGAAGGGGTGTTCCTCTGCGCGTCGCAGGGGCGTTTCGCTTCTCCGCCATACGGTGGGCAACAGGTTTTTAATCATATGCTTTTCCTCCTTTCCCTTTCGGAATATTTGTTTGCAACACTATGATAGTGTTACGTTTATTGACTTTTTGGGCATAAAATAATCACAGATTCAGCTTTGTCAAGGCCGCCTTTTTTCGTTTTCCAATCTCTCAAATTCCTTAAGCAGTTCCTCCTGTCGCCTCGTCAGGTTCGTCGGCACGGTCACCACGGTTTCGATCACCTGATCGCCGTAACCGTCTCCATGCAGGCTCGCAATTCCCTTGCCTCGGAGGCGAAAGCGGCTTCCCGACTGCGTTCCCGGAGGGATCTTCAAAGACTCCCTGCCGCGCAGGGTCGGCACCTCCACGACGCCTCCCAGGGCTGCCTGGACGAAGGTGATGGGAACGCGGCAGTGGATGTCGTTCCCGTTTCTTTCAAACAGATTGTGCGGCTCCACGGTGATGAAGACGTAGAGATCGCCGCTGGGGCCGCCGGACGATCCTTCTTCGCCTTCCTCCCGCACCCTGAGCCTGGACCCCGTTTCCACGCCCGCGGGTATCTTGAGCTGGACGGTCTTGCTCGATTGGACCTTTCCCAGGCCGGAACAGCGGCGGCAGGGACTGGTGATCATGCTGCCTCGCCCCCGGCAATGGGGACAGGTGGTGCGGATGCTGAAGAAGCCGCTGGTCTGAGTCACCTGACCGCGGCCCCCGCAAAGATCGCAGGTCTGCGGCGACGTACCCGGCGCGCAACGGGATCCGCCACAGTCAGGACAGACGACCGACCTTTCCACCTCGATCTCGACCCTGGTCCCAAGCGCGGCGTCCAGGAAGGACACCCGTAAATCATACCGCAGGTCCGCGCCCGCCCTGACGCTTGATCGGGCGCGGGTTCGCCCCACACGGCCGCCGAAGAAGTCCCCGAAGATGTCTCCGAAACTGGCAAAGATGTCTTCGAAATCCGTGAACCCCCGGTAGCCGGCCCCGTTTAACCCCGAATGGCCGTACCGGTCGTAGATGTCCCTTTTCTCGGGATCGCTCAGTACCTCGTAGGCCTCGGCTGCCTCCTTGAATCGCTCCTCAGCCTCCTTGTCGCCCGGATTCCGGTCAGGGTGGTGCTGCATGGCGAGCCGTCGATAGCTCTTTTTTATTTCCTCAATCGAGGCGTTTTTCTCTACGCCCAGGATCTCATAATAGTCACGCCTTGTGATCATCAGACTTTTGAACGTTTCCTCCCGCGACGATTTTATTGATCTTATCCATCATGTTTCCATCCCCGCCCTTTTCGAAGGCATACCGGGCAAAAAGGTATTTTTTCAAGGCAAAGGCCCGTCTGCCGATCCGATTCCACTCCTCTGTGGAGGGCGCAGCCCCAAGCGCTTTGGCGGCCTGCTCGTAAAGCATCGCGTCTCCTAAGGAAATTGATTCTGCCATGATCTCCCTTAACCCTGGGCCATGTTTCGCCTTCTGGTAGAATTCAAGGGCGTCGAAAAAACGACTTGCCTTTCTGTATCTGTCACCATAAGAGATAAGGACGTCATGCGAAATGTTTCCCTTATAAAGGAGCTTTTGTTTTTCCTGGTAATCGGGTAATATGTTTTTCGTTGAGCCTTTTACAACGCGATCTAAAAAATTTTTCCACCACACTTTTTTGCTCCGAAGATTAAATATAAAGATCGCTTAAAACCTCGAATAAGCAACAATGTCCTTTTCAAATTCTTCCCTCGCCTTATCAGTCAGGGATGGACGGATCGTGGGTATTATTTGGAGCAAGGTTTCCGTTGTGACTCGGTAATCCTGCTTGGTAGCCAGTTCTTGTTCGAAGGCAAACTGTGCGATCTTCTGAAAAAGATATTCGATATCCGCCGGGGTAAGTCCGGTCGTCATTTCCGCTACTTGATTGAGGTCTATTTCGCCGACGTTCAGCTTGGAAAGATAGTTTTGCAGGATGGTCTTGGATCCTTCCCTGTCCAATCCGCCGACTGGAATAATGCAGTCGAACCTGCCCGGACGAAGCATCGCCTCATCCAGTTACTGGATGTAGTTAGTGGCGCACACGAGAAGAATCTTGTTCCCCTGGTTTTTAAGCAAGGGCAACTGCTTAAGAAACTCGTTGGTAATGGACTTGTCAATCCGGTCCCCATTGTCGCGACTGGCGGCGATTTCCTCAAACTCATCAATGAAGAGAACCACTTCATCCAGTATCCTTACTTTCTCCATTATCGACCTCAGATTAGCGCCGATCTTTTCCATTCCATCCACCATCAACATGCTGGGTGCAATCTCTATGTACCACCAGGAAAGGACGCCGGCGATCGCCCTTGCAAAGTGAGTTTTCCCGGTACCGGGAGGGCCGAAGAAGAGGATGGTTTTAGGGGGAACGACTCCATGCTTCCTGGAAAGGCCCTCCCGGGTTAATGGCAGAATGATCCTGCGCTTGACCAGTTGTTTCGGGGGTTGAGTATCGGCTATGGTATTCCATATGCTTCTTCCGATCACCTGAGCCCCCATCTCGTTTAATACGTTCCTGTTCTTATAAGCCTTGTATTCGCCGGTCGCCTGCTGGATATTTTCCAGGAAATCAATGCAGGCGGCGCGCATACCGATATCCCGCCCCACTTTTTCCGATAAGAACCACTTGTGGTTTAGTATTTGTTGCCAAAGTCCGGACGCGACATCCGGTTCAAGTTTGGTACCGCTCAATTCGAAGATCCGAGCTACGCACTCTTCCGGCGAAGGGGTGTCATGCAAGTTTTCATTCATCACGCCAACCTCTATATAATAAGAAGGCACATCCACCATAGGATCTCCAGGAGAGTTACAAGATCGAAGTTACTTGGAGTCCTTCCTCCTGTATCTTTCCAGCCAATCCAGCAATTCAGAGAGGCGCGCCGTAGCCAGGGCGATGCATTTGTCTGCCCCGCCGTAGTACAACCGAATGACTTCATTCTCGACTATCCAGCCGCAGGGGAAAACCACCTTGTCCACGTCGCCCTCCAATTCATAATTCTTTTCCGGTGCAAATACCCATTCATCCGATCGCGCCAATACTCGAAGAGGATTTTCCAAATCGAGAAGCGCCAATCCCAGCCGGTAAATGCATCCACTGGGCGTCATGCGGACACCATGATAAAGGATCAACCAGCCTTCCTCAGTCTGCAAGGGTGGCGGGGACAGTCCGATCTTGTTCGCATCCCACCATCCGCCCCTGCGAGCCGGGATGAGAATTTGATGATCCCCCCAGTGCTTCATGTCGGGGCTGAATGAAATCCAGATGTGCGCACCGATTCCCGCAAATGCCGACACGGGCCTGTGCAGCATCGCCCAACGGCCGCCAAACCGGATGGGAAACAGGGCTGCATCCTTGTCTTCCGGCGGCATGACGACTCCTTTTCGCGTGAAGGACACGAAGTCCTTCGTAGTGGCCAGCGATACCAGCGGACCGCCTTCCGAGTAGGAGGTATAAACGACCGCCCAGAGATCAAGTTCTTCAATACGGGTGATCCTGGGATCCTCGATCCCCCATACCTCTTCAGGGTGGCCATCGGGATCAGGTGACAGGGTCGGCTCGGATTCAACCCTCCAATCCGTTACGCCGTTGCGGCTGCGTGCGGCTGTCAGATGCGATATGCCCCGGCGATCCTCCACGCGCATCAAAAGCAGGGTGTCCTCCCCGATCCGGGTCGCGGCGGCATTAAAAACCGAATTCGCCTGGTAAGGGATATCTCTTGACTGGATGATTGGGTTTTTCTCAAACCGGGTGAACAATTCCCTGGATCGCTCGAACTTCATGTGCCTGCGGTGATCCTCCCTGAAGAAATGTCGGTGCCTTCGTCTATCACGGTCCGGTTTTTGATCTCTCTGGAAAGAGCCAGCGGGGAGGGGGCTACAGGCTCTTGATGGATATCCTTCCTGCCTTCACTTGATCCCTCCAGGGAGACTTGGGCATTGATTTGGTGCAGATTGATCAGAGACAGAAAACAGGATAGGGTCGATTCCGCGCCCTGGTTCAGGTTCGGACCGTTGGCCTGCAGGCCGTCGCAGCAGCCACCCGTCACTTGGTCGTATAGATGAACGCCAAGATCGTTTCGCCCGAGGAACCACTCCAGGCAACGCCGGGCATGCATGAGCCATTTCGCGTCGCGGGTCTGGTCATAAGCGGCACGGCACGCTTTTATCATGCTTAATGCTTCGATCGGCTGCTGGTCGAAACGAGCCATCACTCCTCCGCGCGGAAACCAGCCCTTGTTCCCTACGGGCGCGAAATGTCCGCCGGAGCCGGTTTGAATTCTCATCAGCCACGCGAGTGAAATCAGGCCGGCTTCCAAAATATCCTCCCTCTGCATCCAGTTTCCTGACGTGATCAACGCCCGGCATATGCTGCCGTTGTCATAAGTAAGGTTCTCCTCGATCCATGGCCAGTCATCCGAGGCGCATTTCCGCCAGCACTCGTAGAGTTGAGCTGCCAGCTTCTCCTGCATGCGCCTCGCCTCGCTGTCACCGCTGAATTTCTGCAAATAGGCGTGTATTCCCCCAAGCGCGAATGCCCATGAACGGGGCGCATCGAATTCCAGTACCGCCGGCAGGGCTTTCTCGAACAGTTCCAGGGCCGCTCCGCGGATATCATTTGACTCGACCAGCTCTATGACCTCTCCTAAACTCCAGAGCGCCCGGCCGTGACTGTCCTGGGAGCCGGTTTCATCCTTCCACCTGCGTTCGTAGTCCATGAAGTTTCGGAAGCGGCTCGTGTGCTCGTCAAACGCATGATGCAAAAAGCTCAGGTAAGTGCAGGCCAGCTCCATCACGCGTGCGCTGTCGGGAACCATTTCCCGGGCCATGAGAACCGCCATCAGCGCCCTCGCGTTATCATCGGTGCAATAGCCGTGGCGGCGATCGGGAATGATGAACTTGGCATGCTGCATGATCCCGACGTCATCGGTCAGCCGGGCGATGTGGTCCAATTTGGGCTGGGGCACATCCCGGGGGGAGGAATTCAACGTCCTGGTCCGGAATATTGTTTTGGGCTTCTTTTCTCTTTCTTCCTTCACCTCCTTGAAAACTTCCAGGTACCTCCGCGCCACCTCTTTCCAGGTCATATCCCGGCAGAAAGTGTAAGCGCGCTTGCGCATGGTATGCCGTTCCACCTCCCTAGCGAGAAGACTGTTGATCTCCCTGGCCATGGCCTCAGTGTCGCGAAAAGGAACGATCCGGCCGCGCCCGTCGGCCAGCATTTCCTCGGCGTACCAGTAAGGGGTGGAGATCGTCGCCTTCCCGCTTCCCAGGGCATAGGCGAGCGTGCCCGAGACGATCTGTTCCCGGTTGAGGTAGGGTGTGACATAAATATCCGCCGCTCCGATGAATTCACATAGCTCTTCCAGATCAACAAACCGGTTGTGAAAAATGATATGCCCGCCGACCCCCAGTTCCCTGGCGCGGCTCTGCAAAGAAAGGCGGTAAGACTCACCCTGATCCTTCCTGATATGCGGGTGCGTGGCTCCGAGGACAATGTAGACCGCTTCCGGATTTTCTCTGACCACTTGTGGTAGGGCTTCTATGACAGTCTCAATACCTTTGCCGGGGGAAAGCAGCCCGAAGGTCAGGATCACTTTGCGGCCCTCGACCCCGAACTGATCCTTATAGAAGTTGGGGTCCACAAAGGGTACATCGGGAATGCCGTGGGGGATTACGACGATTTTTTCCGAAGGAACGCCGTACACTTCATGCAGGATTGCGACGGCCTTCCGGCTCATTACGACCAGCCGGTCAGATAATTGGGCGATGCGTCTGGTGACGACCATCTGCCCGGCAGACGGGCTCTGGATGACCGTGTGCAGGGTGGTCACCAGGGGCATCCGCAGACCGCTTAGCAACGCCAAAATGTGCGCACCGTTATCTCCGCCGAAAATCCCGAATTCGTGCTGAAGGCAGGCTGTCTCCACCCGGTTCATGTTCATGAAGTCCGCCGCGAGCCGGTAATCCGCCGACAGGTGCTGATTGACTTCGAAACGAACCTGAGCCGGATAGGGGTAACCCTCGGGAACGTCGTTCATCGCGACCGCCCAGTATCCCGCCGTCGAATCTTCCGTGGCCAATGCCGTAAGAAGATCGGACGTGAAAGTGGCTATACCGCATTGGCGCGGAATATAGTTACCAACCAGGGCGATTTTCTTCATTCTTGAATCATGGACCTTCTGTTGAGGCATGGCTGTTCTCCTCTTTATGTCTCAAAATAGATCCTTGCGCTGTGGCCCAGACCTTGCAACCTTCCGTGTTCATGGGTGACGCTTTATGCTGTCCGATTATGTCCCCCATGTCATCAGCAACTGTACCTGGACTGGCAGAATCTTCGCAGTCAACGATCTCAATGGAATCTCCATCCCGGAGGGTTTGATCTAAGCTGGCTAATTTTCCATTCACCTTTACGACACTGCTCCGTGAAGCAAAGAAATTGGCGGCATCCAGATATTCGAGAACGGTGGCTTTGTCGGGCAAGCGGGTGATTCTGCCGCCCTTGCCGAAAACCACCATGTGATCCTCGCAAACCTGACGGCGTAAAAGTTCAATAAACGCATCGGTGCTCTTTGCCTGGTCATGCCGGCGCACGAGCCCCTTCAACCATTGGTTTTTGAGGGAGTCTTTTCCCATAGCGACAGCACTTTTATAGAGCCAATGCGCAGCCGAGCCGTGCTCAGCTTCCATGTGCATAAGTTCGGTCCGCACCTGGAACTCAATCGGTTTATGGGTGACCTCCCGCATTGGGTAGACACAGGTGTGCAGAGACTGGTAGCCATTATCCTTGGGAAGTCCGATGTAATCGTCAAAGGTTCCGGGAATCGGTTTGAAATGGGTATGCAGCAGTCCGAGTACAGCATAGCATTCGGGCACGGACGAGACGATGATTCGCAGTCCGATGCGATCCATGATGTCCTCCAGCGCCGTTCCCTTTAGGGTCATCTTCAGGTGGATGCTATAAAGGCTCTTTGCGCGACCGTGAACTTCCGCATGAATGCGGTTCTTGTCCAACAGACGTTTGACGCCTTCAATCAGTATCTCCAGACACTTCTCATCTTCGGACTGAATCGGAGTCACGTCCTGCTTCAGTTTTTCATACTGAAAGGGATGCAAAATGCGAAAGCAAACATCTTCAAGACGGCGGCGCATCTCGCCAAGGCTTAACCGATCCGCGATTGGCACATAGAAATGAAGCGTTTCCTGCGCCATATGGCATGGATTCTTTCCTTGGGATTCAAGCGTTGTTTCCAATTCTATTAGACGGAAAACGATAAGAAGAATGGCCGCGCGGGTCGTCTCGGACATGGACACTAGGAGAGCATTAATATCCTTGCGCCGATGGATTTCGGTATCGATACGGAGGCTGAAGGGTTGTTTGAGATATGCGAGTGTATCGGCTACATCTTGACTGACGTGTTCCCGAATTTCCTCTGGTTTAACGCGGCCTTGCCAAAAATGAGGGGCTACCAAGGCACAGGCGACGGTTTCAGCATCCGCACCCTGATCAATGAGCATTTCAGCGGCCTTGAAAGGCGATGAATCACGGTCGGATTCCCTCTGCCTTGAAAAGCCGTATGCCTTTTTTAAGAGGGTTGCATCTTTCGCCGTGTAGATATTTTCGATTTTTTCAATAAATAGGCTGCCACAAGCCAATACCGGAGTATTTCGTCCCATTGCCCGAAATTCTAAGGATCAACAATATGTCAACTTTTTTATTGGATTTTTCTTATTTTTTATATCCGGGTAGAACCAGTCTCTCCAGTCCAATCATCCTGTCGCAATAAGTCTCAAGTTGCATTACGGCTAATCTGGAAGGCGAGAACCGCCCATTTTCCCACCTATTGATGGTGGCGTAACTGACCCCTAACTCCCGAGCCAGATCCTCTTGGCTCAGGCCTAGTTGAACGCGGACTTCTTTTACAAGAACCACGTAATTATAATTATTAACCCACAAGCGAGTTTCCTCTCACAAATGTGGTTCGTCTCTTAGCTAAGTGGTCTTATATAGCATATGATATAACATATGCAAGAAAAAAGTTAAAAGGAACCCCAATTTTTTTGTCGCTAAGACGAAGGCGATTTTTCTGACAGAGATCAGCATTCCCCGGCTATATTTTTTTGGGGGCAATGCAAAAAGGGGCGGCATGGCCGCCCCTCGTTTGATACCGACTCACTCCTTTTGCTGCAAGTTCCTCACCATGAGAAAAATCTCCCGGTCCGTCATGGAATTCCGGAAGGTGCCCATGATGTCGAAGGAGTTCTTCAGAAAAAGGTCAGCGCTTCTCTTGTTGTCCGATCGAACGGTGCAACAGACCAGGGGAGTGAAGACCTTTTTCAGGGCTTCCTCCAGAAGGAACCTGCCAACCCCGCTTGCCCTGTATTCCTCCTTGACGAACAGGTGCTTTATTTCCGTCATGTACCATCCTCGCTCCACCAGGGAGACGCAGCCCGCTATCCTGCCATCCCTAAGCGCGACGTAATAGCGGCCCTCGAATACGGCGAGGGAGTGATATCCCTCGATGATCTCCCTGATCCGGAAGATGGTCGCCCTCTTGATCACTTTCTTGAATAGAAGCTTCATGATTCAATCTCTCCTTTCGGCCGGCAATTGATCCGGCCCTGGAAAACGTCGGAATCCCCATCTCCGAAAAGACCCCGCTGATTACTGCTTGAATGCCGACTCCCGCGATGCCGGCGTGTTCCGCCCGAGATCTCCGGGTCAAAAATGCTTTCGACGCCTTCGCCCCAGGCGAGCCTGCTCGCGTGCTTGAGCTCGCGGACCGGCTCAACTTCGAACTCCCCGTCATCGGCGACCCGGTACAACCGGTAGGGGACCGCCTCGAACTTGGAGACCTTTCTGAGATCACCCAGGGCGCCCCGGAGGATGCTCCAGGCGTCCTTGAATATCTCCGGCGTTGAGCAGAACCAGCGACCCAGATTAAGCCGCCTTGCGTCGATGACCGTGAGCGGCCTGTCCGGGGACCTCCAGAGGTAGACCGCCTTCTCGAAGCCGTTCAGGTACGCGAAGGCGAAGTCCGCCCTCGGGGAGATGAAATTCGTGACCTCCTCGATGGCGTCGATAACTTCATATCCCTGGAGCTGAAGTTTCCCGATCGCCCCGAGAGCGACGGCCGAATCCACGTCGTGGTTCCGGACGCCGTAATCCCTGGCGATCACTTCCTTGTCGCCGACGATGCCGTTGTGAACGCCGAAATTCCACTTCCCGGCGCCGACCTTGACGGCGAAGGGATGGGCGTTGCGATCGTTCACGGCCCCGGCTGTCGCGAAGCGGTTGTGCCCGAGGGCGTTGCCGTACTTCCTGTTGAAGAGGAAGGCGCAATGCCCCCTGGCGACGAAAGACTTGCCCCGCAGGGCCTTCTTGGACATGAAAAAATCACTGGTCGACGTCTGGACGACGAGCCCCGTGGAATGTTGCCCTCTCACCTCGTCGGCGATGCAGAGCGCCTGCAGGAGGACGGAGGTCTTCCACGACGAATGTCCCGTGAACCCGAATATTCCGCACATAGCCTACCTCCCTGCCGCGCCGGTTTCCCGCCTGAGTGCGGTCAGGAACCTGGCGATGTTGACGGTATGGAGGCAGTACTTGTTCGATCGGAACGTCCGGCAGGTGCAGGTAAGCGTGTCGTCGGGGTTGAGAATGACGACGTGGATCAATTCGCTTCTCCGGCTCCGCACCTCCCAGGAGCTGCTCACCAACCCGTGGATGAGCTCGCTGTCAGAGAGAGAGGCCGACGGGATGCGGCCCGCGAGATTCAAGACGGAGTTTGCCGGCAGCGCCGGGTCTTCCGATGCCGCGGGCGTTCTTCTTTCCTGGTGATAGCGCCTTAGGGCGCCGTCATACCTGACTTCCTCCTCGATGCCGTCCAGGTCGATCTCCTGGTTCGTCCAGGCGTGCGACGGGTTGGTCTCGGCGTCCCTTGTCCAGTATCGAAACCTGGATACCAGGTATTCCCGGGCCTCCCTGAGGAGGGAAGTCGCCGAACGGTTGAGCCCGATCGCGTCCAGGACGCCCTCGATCGACAGGTCGGTCATCGCCCCGTGCGTGAGCCCCCTCTTGACGGAATCCGTCAGCTTGAGGAGGAAAACGATCCAGGGGATGATCTTCTTCGCTTCGTAGGTGCCGTTATGGAGCCTGAACTCGACGGTGTGGTAGAGACCGTAGGACGAGAGATTCAGGCTGTGGTAACGGTCAAGGTGGGTCGCCCCGTAGGAAGCGAGCTGTTTCAAGTACTCACGGTCCACGGGACGGCAATAGGAGTTGTTTCTCCTGGAGGGGGAAACGAGGCCCCAGACCACCTTGCGCTCGATCTTGGCCCAGATTTTGGCCAGTTCCAGCATGTCCCGCCGGTCCCAGTTGTAGGCATCGATGTGGACGTGGGTCCCGCAGGACGCGTTCACGCCGGCCCCCGCCTCCTTCCAGGCGTCGAGGGCTTTCCTGAGCAGCTGGAACCCGTAGGCGCCGAAGAGCTTCGGCGTGACGAGCTCAAGCGGGGAGTACCCGGCGAGCCCGTTGACCGAGCTGTCGGGAACGATCTTCCACTCGTTCATGAGCGCGTGAGTATAGCCGAGGCTCACGGTCGAGATCCCCGCATCCGTGAGGCTACGACCGAGCCCCTCGATTCCGTGGGAGCTCCGGACAAAGCCCTCGAACTCCACTCCGAAGGAATAGATAGGAAGGAGACTCACGGTGCCGTGCTCCTTCAGGAGTTCTTCGTATTCCCGGTATTCCACGCCCTGCTTGTTGAGCATGTCGCGGAAGATGAAGTACGCCTGGGCGTCCGTGAGGTGCTCGGAGCACTCGACCCCGAGCCGCTTCATGGCGATTAGCTGCCAGTCGGTCGGCTTGGGGGGATCTTTTAAAACTTCCATGGGATTTTGATCCAGGTATTCCTGGATATGCTTGCAGGCCGCGAATCCGTGCCCGTTCCGGACCTCCTTCTGGCGAAGGAAGGAAAGGCAGTTGCATGAATAGCTGCCGTCGGAGTTGCGGTAGATGTTGTACTTGCCGTTGTAATTGGCGGACGTGACGCTCTGGGCGATCTCCCGGCCAGGCCGGTTGTCTTGATGCCGCAGGCGCTTCCGGTCCAGGTTGATGGCCCCGCAGGAGGGGCACTCGATCGTCTCCCTTCCGAGGATCAGTCCACATCCGTGGCAGGACCTCTCCGGGAGACATTGACTTGACGTTTCATCCCCGGCGGGAAGTCCCGCCCGGGAGTTATATTCCGCTGCTTCCGCGCTTCTTGAGTCTGGCATATTTTCCTCCTTCGGGCATGCAGCCGTCCGGAGGAAGAAGGGGTTCCCTCGACCGCTGGAGACTGCATGCCCTGATTGTTTCGTCAGGGTTCATCCCAGCGATGCCGGGGGACTTGCTTTCGATTTCTTCTTACATGACGGGGACCATGTCTCCGGCGGGAGCGAGCGCCTCCGCGACCGGGTAAATCGCGTTGGCGAAGTTCTTCTTCTCGCCCATGGCATAGTAGAGGTTGATCTTCATGCCCTTCACCAGTTCGCCGGCCTCGTTCTTGGTCCTGTCGGTGATCTCGTACCACCGATCCTTGACCCGGATTGCCGTGCCGTCCTTTTTGACGGCGCTGATGAAAACCTTGCGGAACTTCCCCCTGGTGAAACCACCGGGAGAAAATTCTCCTGTGGTGTCTTCCTCTCGGCCGAACATGTCCTCGGCGTCGAAACCCAGTCCCTTTTCCCTCTCGTCCGTGTTTTTTTCGTCTTTCATCGTTCTTCTCCTTTCATGATTTTTGTTGGTTGATCGACTTACTTTTTGTAGCAGTTGACGCCGACGTAGATTCCCGGTTTCCCCTCCACGGGCTTGTTCCCCTCGGTGGAGGCGATGATCCGTGTCTTGCCGGTCCTGCTCGCCCCGAAATCCTCCGCCAGGTTGATCCTGATCGTCAGAATTTCACCTTCCACTTTCGTCTCGATGTTCTTCATTGCCGTTCTCCTTTCTTAAATTTTTTGCTGTTCCTTGATGTTTCTCATCCACCGATCGGCGAACGCCGCCAAGTCGGCCTGCAGTTTCGGGTAATACCGCTCGATCTTCCCGCCGGGTCCATAGACGACAGCCTCCTGTTCGAGGGCGCCGCCGCCGTCCTGGCGGAAGTAGACAGGGTAGTAGTCATCCCCGATCTTCATGAACTCCATGTCCGGATCCCGCATGAGATCGCCGTTCTGTTCGAAGTAGTGGGCAACGCTGTAAAGCGCTCCCTGCTCCGTAAGCCGGAGATTCTCAACGTGGACCGCCATGTAGGCGCCTTTCGCGTTATCGAAAACGCGATGTCCTTCGACGTGGAGTCCTTTTGTCAGGAGGTCCATGACCTCCCGCGCCTTTCCGCTCAACGCTTTCATCTCCTGTCCTCCTTTCCTTTTTACGTTCAGGTCTTTGAAAACAAAAAAGGCCCGGCGTTTTCCCAACGACAGACCTTCTAGCTTCTTGATGCATTCAGTTTTCGTTAAAGTCGAAGATTCCGGGAAACTTTCCCGTTACTCCACACGAGGTTTCACAAAAAGGATCGGCTCCTGAAACCAGGCAGACCACCCCCTGTGACAATTATCATTTGATCGCTTACTCGACTCCCTGCCGTGCCCGGCAGTTTGAAACATCCGGCTGGTTACGGATGAGTTCGGCCCCGGAAGGGGGTTCTCCTTTAGGGAGATTAATAAAAATATTTCGTATCCCGGAACGACCGGGAAATTTACTTCTTTTTGCCCTTCTCCTCGGCGTCGGCGCCGTCCTCCCGATTCTCCATTCCCTTGGGAGGGCGGTAGGGCACCCCGGCCTTCTCGCAAATCCGGGCGGCGATCCGGTTCAACCCCTCGACCGCTTTCTGGTAGTCTTCCAAGAGGGGAAGTACCTCCGGGGTCGTGAAGCGGATCAGGAGTCCGTTTCTCAGGATGCGGATAGCCTTGTCGGCGCTCCTCACGATGTCGAGGACCCGGTGGGTATCGGAAGTCCTGGTGATGATGACCCTTGTATCCCGCTCCCTGGCCAGGGAGACTTTCCTTTCGATTCGGTCGGTCAACCGGTTTTGCTCTTCCATGCGTCATTCCTCCTTGAGAGATGTTTTTCGTTCCCTGTATAAAGCGATCCCGATGCTGATCACCGGGACCATGATGAAGATCACGGTCGTGAGCACGATGAACCAGGCCGATATGAGGAGAACCGGCTTGAACTCGACGATCCAGCCGTAAACATTCTCCAGCGTCCCCGGCGCGACCCAGGAGCGGAATATCGAGAGAAACGCCGCGATCCTCCCATCAGTCAGGACGACCAGGTACAGGAAGTGGAACAGGATGAAAGCCAGGACCATCTTCAGGATCGCCCCGACGATCGTCCCGCTCACGAAGCTCCGGATCATGACCCGGGTGAATCTCCCGGCGTAGTATCTTCCCATGCCCCCGATGAAAACGGCGTAGCCGATGCTGAAGCTGAGCGCGATCAGGAAGACGAAACCTTTGTCGAATGTCGTCGGCTCCGCCTCCCCGAATACCGGGATCAGTTTTTCCAGGACCCCGATCGCCAAGGGGGCGAGGAGGGCGCTTACGAGCCCGCTCACCAGCGAACCCTTGAAACCCGCCTCGAAATACTCGATCCGGTTCTTGGTCGTGAAGAACCGCTCCGGGATCTCGCTTCCCTTCCTGTCCATGGCGGAGAATTTTTCGATTTCCGACAGGGCGTCGATGATTCCCTTGGGCTTCGACTCTCCGCCGCCGCTAGTGATGACGACCGTTCCGCTTCCGCCCGGCATGGATGTCTCCTTTCTACCTGAACCCCAGGAATCTCAGGACCGTGGCCCCGTAGGTCATTGCGACCGATATTACAAAGTATGCAAAGCCGATTTGGAACCTCTGCCTGCGCACGCCAAACCAGAAGGCGAGGAAGAGGAAAGAGGCCGCAAAAAGTCTCGCCCAGAATCCCTGAAGGACGGTGGCAAAGAGCGTCCGCCAGAAGGACTGGTATCCCTCGTGAGAAAAATATTTGAGCGGGTTCAGAAATTCCAGGAAGTCCATGACAGGCATCCCCTTTCACATAGTTCTCCTGATATATAATGTTTTCGATGCAGGGATTTTGGGATGGAATTATCGGGAAAGAGGGGGATTGACGCAGTAACACGATGTGATCCCGGCTACTTGCATAGCTTTCGATTTTCGAAATAAATTGCGGTCTCAAACTCAGATCGGATGGATCGGCCTTAGTGATTACTGTTCTCTTCAGTTTCTGATCTTGCTGGCAGCGAGAGTAAGAACAGATTTCACATGCAAAATTTGCCATAAAATACATAATATGTTTTTCCCTGCTAATAAGCAGTAATTACCGACGTCACCAGCAAAAAGTTTGACAAATACGTGAAATTTACATACAAAATTTTCAAAACTATTCGCAGTGAAACCGGATCCATAGGGAAAATAGATTATTCATATCAGTTGTTGGGCAGTGCAAATTGTATGGAACGATTAAATGTTAGAGGTTGAATAACATGGATGTCTACGAACAACGAATAATTGTCTATGCCGATATACTCGGCTGGAGCAATGCCTGTAACGACATGGCACGGTTTCCATCTCTCCAAAAAGCAGCGGATAAAATTGCAGACTATGCACGGAAATTTTCTTTACCCGTTAAAGAATCGCTCAAGAATGCGCAAGGGGTATCCCCAGAAAGTATTGAACAACACGCTGTAATCCAGTTTTCTTTTTTCTCTGACAACTTTGCGATTTCTGCACCGGTTAATCTCGTCGAGATGATTTTTAAGATCATCTCCTTCGCAACGCACGAGTTACTCAGGGTCGGGTTCTTGATCCGGGGTGGGGTTACTGTGGGAGGCCTTTACCATAATGACGCTGGCGTAATTTTCGGCCCAGCACTCATCGAAGCCGTTGCTATAGAAAAGAAAGCTTGCTACCCTCGTATAATATGTGGCGATAGCCTGATCGACTTCCTAGATCAGACTGATTACAAAAATAATGTAATAATCCGGGACCTCAATAAAAAATGGGTCGCAAATATAGCTTGTGGAAGTTTCTGCGCGATGACTGACCTCAACAAGATAATAGAGGAAAAACTCATAACGCAAACCAAGTTCAAGGACAAGTGGCAGTACATGCAAGATATGCTTCCACTCATGTATAATGAATATAACTCAGTGAGAGGGATATGAAGAGGATAATTTTATTAATAGTGATCTTGGTGATCGTCCCTTGCCAATCATGGAGTGCATGTAATTTCGACGATCAACGATGCTATGTCATGACCAATGATTATGATGGTACGATCTACATGGCAAGAGCCATGATGGGAGAATGGTCGCCCCCAATTAAGATATTTGAGAATAAAGAAAGAGTGAATTTTGTACTAAGACCCGATCTTTTAACAAACATATTTTATACAACTTATCTACAGGATGGCAGATATGGGATATATATGTATTCCATGTTAAAAAATGGGAAATCATTAAACAAACTATCAAAGCTTGTACGTGATTTCCTTACAAAGAATCCCGATTATTATATGGGTGGCAATTTAGAAAAAATTCGTTTTGTGATGTCAACAGTCAGGTATGATATGGACGAAAAGATCTCGTTTACTCTGGTGGCAGATGGGGTGAAATAATTTTAGATAGCTATGGGAAGCTGATTGTAATGATTCCCATACCTCACGATCAAGAAGGACAGCCATTTTCCGAAAATTCTGAAAGGATAGGAAAAGGAATTATCGCGGCATTTGATAGAGAAGTCAGAATAGCTGAAGAAAAAGGACAGATTCCAAAATCTCTTGATAGAAAGCACGACATTGTTAAAAGTTCCTCCAAGCGAGGATACACTACATATCGCAATGGCGAATTTGGTTATCAAATTGATTATCCGAAGGAATTTGTGAGGTTGCAATCACGCAAAGCTAATAAAGAAGTTACATTTCATTCTCCCGATAACAAAGCATTGTTGTCACTTATTGGTGGAGAGAACAGAGGTACTACGATAAATGAATGTTATAATGATAATTTAGAAGGAACCGTTGGGGATAAGGAGAAGATAATATCACAGGCTATAAAAGATAATTGGTTTTCCATAAAATGGAGATGGAAGTTCGATGACAATAATACTGATTATATAAGCCATCTGAAAATGTTTGTAGGAAATCCAAAAGGGGCTTCAAATGGTTTTATGTTTAGTTATCCAGAACAAGAAAAAGATAAATATGAAAAAATGGTTATGGATATAGAGAAGTCTTTTATTCCAGGTGACATTGATCGTGCCCGGTAGTAAATAAAAACGGCGGTAGACCGACGAGACATTGAGGAAGTTCTGGGGACATCGTACCGGTTTTTTGAATAGGTAAATAGTGATAGCGCCAATTAAAGCAAAGATAAAAACGCCCAACAAGGCGCTGAAGAGGGACGCGGCAAAAAGCCGCCGCGCAAATATTTCACCACTTCGGCGTGACATCGACGATTTCCCTCACCTTGCCGTATTTCTGCGATTCCAGCTCCGAGGGGAGCATCCCGAAAGCCTCCAGGTTGAACGGCACGTATGACGCCTTGGAATGGACCGTGCCGTCCCGCATGGTAACCACGAAGGGCGCGCTGAAGTATCCGTCACGGATGAGTCCCCGCGCGATCGCGTTCGCCTCCGTCTTGAGGCGCTCGACGATGGAATAAAGGATATTCGTTCTCAATTCCTCGTCGGAGTCGGCGATCAATACGGATGGATCGCCGTTTATCCTTGCGACCTTCTTAGTGACCGACCACAGGAGGCCGACCTGAACGTAGACGTACCCGTTCGCCATGGAAAATGCCTCCCATCGGCCCTCGTCGACCTTGTTAACACGACCGGCAATTTCCTGCAGGATCGCTTTCCCGTCGTACCAGGGAAGCTCGACCTCCCTGGGTTTTCTTCTTCTCTTCCTGTCTTCGGTCTTGTTCTCGTCATCCCGCACAATCGTCTCCTTGGCAGAAGCAACCCGCCTTGGTTCCACTTCTTCCCGGGGGAGTGACTCCCGGCCGGTTCCGGGATCTCCGAGGGAGAAGTTTCGCGCGAGTTCCTTTTTCCTCGCCTCCTGGTCGGCCTCCTTGAGCTTGATCGAGAAGAAATCGATCGGCTTGCGGTGATGGTCCCGGATGGCCGTGATGATATCCCCCTTGTTGGGCATTTCGGAGAATCCCGGGATCTTGTCCAGGATGGTGATGCTGATGACCGGATGGTCGCCCAGAGAGTAGAGCTGCTTCCGGTAAGCTGGGATTTTCCCGAGATCGTGGCCAAGCGCGGCGATGATCGCCATGGGCGTCATCGGACCGGGATCGACCAGGCGGAGCATCTCCCCGGCCGTGTCCAGGGCATGCTCGCGCAGGGTGACCCGAGCCAGGCGGTTGTAAACTCCCGTCTCCAGGTTCGCCTCGATCTCGCCATGGGAGTTGACCACGGAGGGGCAATCTCCTTCTTGGTCCAGAATCTTCAGGATACCCTCGACAGCCTGTCTCGCCTGGGGAGGGAAGCCTGCCTTGTCGCGGATGTTCTCGGTGTAGAATGCCTTCAAATCGGGATCGCGGAAAGAGACGCTGGGTTCATGAGTTCCATCCTGACTCTTTTCCGTTTCCTTTCTTGTTTCTCCCTCATCTTTTTCGAGAGATGATTCCGCCGTTCTCTTTTGTGTCCATATCCCCGCCAGGCGCTCCAAGGCAACCTCCCGTTTTTCATTTAATGAAGATATTCCGGGATTCCGTGATCTACGCATGGCGGAGATGTAGATGCAGACAACGTAAAAAGCGAGGCAGCCGGCCGCGAGGATGAAAAGGATCGTCATGATTGTTTTCATGACTCGGCCGCAAGGTCCGGGAACCTGATTTCCAGGTAAAGTGGTGAGACATCGAGACTCCGTCCGCGGAACAGGCCGGAATAAGTCATGAGGTAGAATTCTCTCTCCGCAAGTTCGAGGATATCGGAGGGCTTCAGGATCGTGTCCTCTTCTTCCCGAACCGACACTCCGCCGTCCACGTTGAGAATCGGGGAATAACGCCGGAACTCTCCGAAGTGCTTGGCCACGTAAGAGGCCGTGTCCGTGTCGGGGACCCGCATGAAGAGCTTGGTATTGGTGTTGTCGAGGATGGCGTTCCCGTAATCCTTCCCGATCATGGCATAGAGCTGAGAAACGGACTGGGCGAAGCCGTGGACCCACACGTCGGCCCCGCCGGCCTTGGCGAAGAGATCCTCGATTCCGTAGTAGAGGACGTTCTGGCACTCGTCGATGTAAAGGCAGAGGGGAGGGGTCACCCGCCTTCCCGACGAGAAGACCCGCCCAACGAAGCTCTGGACCATGGAGATGACCACCTTTCCCAGGGTAAACGCGGCCTTGCGAGTGATCAGAGACCCGAGGTGGACCACCATGATTACCGGCTTCCCCTTTTCCAGGCGGTCGATGAACCGGTTCTCGTCGGCCTTTCCCACGACCTTCCCGATGTTCCCGCTCGTGAGCTCCATCAGGGCGACCCGGAGAGATGAGGAAACCTTCCCGTAATAGTCCTGGGGCGAGTTCAGGATCTTCTGGATGTCCGAGGAAAGCTGCTTTGCCTCCTCGGTGTCGATGCAGTCGATCTGCCCTTTGAGCTTTTCGAGCTCCTCCCGCGACATCTTGTTCTTGACGTCGTTTAGGTTGAAGCTCTTGGCCTTTCCCTCCCAGGCGGCAAGCATGATGAGCGCCTGGACGATCACGAGACTGATTTCATAGGCGACGTTGAAGAAGAACCGCTCCTTCCCCACCTCCACCCCGGAGACGATGTGTCCCACCAGTTCCTCCGGCATGTAATAATAGGCCAGGGGATCAATCACGGCGCTCAGGTGCGGGTAGATGGGCGTGACGAGGATGAGTTCGCGGTCCCGGCCTTCCTCGAAGGCGACCTGCACGATCTTGGAGAAAAGATCGATGTCCCCTTTCGGATCGATGACGACGACGCTGTTGCCTTTGCGGATATCCTGCTCAACCATGTTCTCCATGATCCGGGTCTTTCCCACCCTGGTCGTCCCGAAGCACCAGAAATGGCCCTTTCTGGAGACATCGGGGACGGTGATTTTCATGGACGCGCCGGGGTCAGACATCCCATGTCCCACGCCGAGGATCGTCCGGGACGTTTTTCGGTCGCTCTTCCCGGCAGAACTTTTGAGGAATGGAGCAATCATGATTTCCTCACCACCCGGATGTACTCTTTCAATTCGTCAGAAACGCTCTTTATGGCATCACGAGGAATCGGCGCGGTGGAGACGACTTCCGAGTAAGCCCCGGCGATCCTCTTCACGCACCTGGCTTTCACGTCTCTGCATGATGGGTTTTTCCAAACTCGCTTCATGATGAGGCCTTCGACCAACCCCCTGCCGTTCCTGCCCAGTGTGATTTCGAGCCGGGGCATGCCGTTCTCCATTACGGGGGACACCTTCAGGACCTGAAACGACAGGACATCTCCGGGACGATATGTCCCCCGTTCCTTCGGCGTCTGGAACCGGTAAGGGCATGAGCCGACCAGACTCCCGGGATTGCAGGAGCCGTTCGCCTGCAGCCGTATGGACAATGACCCGTGATTCACCGCCTTCATAATTATGCCCTCGACAACACGGCAGACGAGGTCCCGGCTGAGATCGTAATCGCGAAGGACCCGCTCCTTGGCCAGTGACAGGGAGAGGTCTCGCCGGATCCTTTTTATCGCGTGCCTGCCGATGCTGGAAAGAGGAATGCCCCTGACCTGGAGGTCGCCGGACGAATCCCGGTACGAGTAAATTTCCAGGATACCTGCTTCGCTCGACAGAACTTCTATTTCGGCGCCGAAAACGGCGGAAAGCGAGTTGGAGATCGATTTCAGGAGTTCCGCTTTCACGGTTTCTTCGGGTAGGCCGTAAATATCCACGAGTTCACGAACGTCGAACATGGGTTTATTTCCGCAGGGCCGTGTATACCTTCCTGGCGTACCTGGCGCGTTTGTGTTTCTGGGAGGCGTTATAGGCTCCGACAGCTTCCCATGTGTAGCCGTGCTTCCGGATGCAATCGGAGAGGATCCAGGCGCCGACCTTCACGTTCGTGCACGGATCGCCCAGGGAGGACCAAAGCTCCTTTCCCAGGACCCGCGCCCATGAGGAATTGATCTGCATGAGTCCGTAGTCATACGAGCCGTCGGCGTTGCGGTTGAGAGCGCCGGGCCGAAAGCCGCTCTCCACCCTGGCGATGGCCCAGAGAAGCCGGGGGGAGACGTTATAGATGGAGCCTGCCTCCTCGAAGCAGAAGGCATGGAGTTGCCCCACGGGAAAGAGGAAAAGTAATGAAAAGAGGACGACGACTTTTTTCACAGTGACCTTTCCTCCCTTCCCGAGGCACTATGATTGGAATTCCCAGGGGCGGGCTCGCGGTTACCGTTTTTTTGTTTATTGGTTTGTTGAAAATGCCGTTTATTGATTTTTTTGTTTATTCGTTTTCTTCCCGGCCGGAGGGCTGTTGTTTTTCTTTGCCGGCGTCGCCGAAGATGAGGCCGATCTGCCATCCGTAGGTCTCGTTTTTGGCGAGTTTCCCCTCGGCGTCGAATTCGTTGCCGGCCCTGGACTTGAGACCGGTGAAGGCGACTGTCTCGTTGTTCAGCAACATCCTGGCCTGGGCGGGGGTGATGTCGGCGTGCCCGAGCCGGTCGAGGCTGTTCTTCCACAGCACGAACTTGCATCCCTCCCTGTAACCCGAGCAATAGTAAGACTTTTTCCCCTCGTAGACCGGTTTCCCGCATTCCGGGCACTTGCCCAGCTCTTCGCGCTTGTTTTCCATGACTGCCTCCTGATTTACTTGTGTTTTGACGAGTCGATGCGCGGCTTCGCCGCGATCGCTCCTTAAATATATAATGTTTTCGATGCAGGGATTTTTGGTTGGAAATCAGTAAAAATCGAGATTATGCCTCGTTGAAATTCAACATTGACATGTAATCATTATTAGGTTACAAATAGCCATGTACGAAGTTCTGGTGAAAAAGAAGGTTCTTAAGGATATCGGGAAATTACCGGAGGCGATTCAAAAGGCACTCGTGAACCTGATCGATGACTTGCGGGAAAAAGGTCCCATCAGGAATGAATGGCCGAATTTTGGGAAAATAGGAACATTCGATTATCATTGCCATCTGTCAAGAAAATGGGTGGCCTGTTGGCATTGCGAAAAGAAATCTATAATTCGAGGTGTATTATGCAGGCAGTCGTGAAAACGCGCCATATTGATATTAAAATCCGGGGGAAGAATATCCCGACTAAGTTGATCTATGCCTTGAAAGACGAATATGGGGACAAGGTCAAGATCACCGACGATGATGATGCTCTGGTGAACATCCTGGAAACGCCGTGGTACAAGGATCTCAAGGAGAAAACGACTCCAGGAGACACCATGCGCATTTACAGGGAGGCGAAGGGGTGGACCCAGGAAAAGTTGGGCGAGTTGTTAGGCGACATTCCCCGGCAGCATGTTTCCAACATGGAGCACGGGAAAAGGCCGATCAGCAGCAATACCGCGCGCAAGTTGGCAAAATTGTTCAACGTGCCGATGGATCGCTTCATTTCGGATAGGTTATTGAATTGAAGATTCAATCATCTTTATCGGAAGGATAGTTGACAAGATCCCAATCGATCAAATCCTCTTCATCATACGCCTTCACGTTGGACCACGGAAGCAGAACAAGACCGGCTATCACGGCGGTGGCGACCACGATGAGAATTGTGGTGAACCCGGCATCTTTCAAGAAAAACACCAGGAGCCCCAAAAGGAACACCAGAACCATTATCTGGCCGGGGGTTGCTCGTTTAAAAATCTTTTTGGGCATAGAGTATCCTTTTGCTACGCTTGACCTGAGATCATGCGAGCCAGATCGGCAATCATTCTGAAGGCCCTTTCAAAGTCGAACATATCATAATCCGAAGATCTCAAAACCGGCTTTAGCTGCGTTTCCAACTGAGACAGCAATTCCTTTTTCCGAGCATTGGAAATATCGATTTCGTCGTTATCCGGAACCTGGAGCTTCCTCTTCAGCAGACCGACAAGATGAGCGTCTTCAAGATTGACGCCGAGCCTGGAAACAGCATAGTCGATGTCGTAAAAATCACGGATTGCCGGTTCTCTTCGCGTCAATGCCGCCCTCAGCTTCTCCGCGTAGGTCTCTTCACGCGTAAGGACCACGATCTCGAATTCTTCGACCCCCGGCATGCTCGTAAAGGGATTTTCCAGGAGTGTCCTGACGCTTCCCTTGACGGGCGGAACCAGGATCTCTTCGCGTAGCCCGACCTCAATCTTGATCCGGCCGAACCCGGAACCGACCAGCGTCTGATAGGCGACCTGCGCCACGTATTGCTTCGAATTGTTGAACCCGGTCAGTTTCTGCTCCATCTTGAAGACAGAGGACTCTTTTCCAAGGGCGGAAATCCACTCCTTGACGGGGGTGATCATCCGGCTCCGATCCGATCTGCTTGCGGCGGCCGACAACGAAATAGTAAAGTCAAGGTCCTCGCTCAACCTGTAGAAGTCCGCGTGAATCTTGCTCAAGCACGTGCCGCCCCTGAATACGGGGGGCAGTTTGCAGCCGCTACAGAGGTCCGCGAGCAGCACCGAGCAGAAATAATCCTTCTCCACGAGAGCCGCGTTCAAGCCGGTTTTTCGCGCGGTATAAAGGACTGCTTCGCGGAAAAGCGGCTCGTCCTCATGAAGAGTAATTTCAATCGGTTTCGACAGCGCCATTTACGATTAACCCCCATTCCCTGTTCACGGATCCTTTTGCCGGCTTTCCAGGGATCCACTTGATCAGGGACTTCATGGAACCGGCCTTCTTTTTGAATCCCCTGAGCATGTTTTCGGATACGCCTGAGACGGCGAGAAGATATCCTATCCGGCGCATGGTAGCCTTATTCCCGTATTTCAGGGAAGTTCTTGTAAACTCATCCAAAAAAACGGTATCCTTCTTTATTGTTGCCGTAATCCATTGATAAGCACGTGGGATTGTATTGTATCTCGACCAGTCGTAGACGGCGTCCAGCAGGGCACGGGCTTTTGTTGCAATTAAGATCTTCTCCCCATCAGGCGCCGCGAATTCAGTGAAAGCCCCAAGCCGGTTATCCGAGATTTCCATGAAAACGTAATCGAAACCGCCTATGTTCTTCTCTCCGCTGATCCGGTTATTGTAAACATATACCCGATTCGGCACCTGGTCATCGAATCCGTAAAGGTAAAACGCGTTGGGACCGCTGACCTGATATTTGCCTCCGATTTCCCTCATCAACCTTGAGAGGATGTAATATTCACTGACGGCCAATCGCCCGCCGGCTGGAAACCGGGGAGGAACCAGGTAGACTCCACGCGTCAGACGTATGAACACGCCGGACCGGCTCATTCTGCTGAATAGTTCCCGCTCCTGCTTGGGGGTGATCTTGAGAGCCGCGGCGATTTCCTTCGTGCGCACGACATCCATCTTCCGCATCTGGACGTATGCGAGGAGTCTCATTTCGAGAGAACCGAGTTCGGTTTTTGGTTGTTTTATTCCATTTCCCATAAATTGTCCGCCACGCAATTTATGAGAAATATAATAAAACATGGTTCGAAGGTCAACTGAATTCTTCTGATAGAGTTTGCTTTGAGTAGAGCTATCTGTTCATCTCGACGTAGGCCAGGAGTTTTCCTTTCGTGACATCGTCTATTTCGATTGTTCCCTGAAGGGCGATCCTGCTTTCGAAAAGATCGCTCACGGCGATATGTATACGATTGCAGCTTTCCAGGCATTCTATTGTTTCCTTATCGAGGCGGATGTAGTGGTCCCGCCCGATCTTCAGGTACGGGTCGTTCTCTATCATGACGATATTGAGAGACAATCCTTGGCCGAAGGAGATCCCTTTTTCGAAGACCGCCAGCAGTCCCCCGTTCATTTTTAGGTATTTGTAGGCTGTGAGCATTATGTTTTCTGTTCCTCAACAATTTAAATCTTATTGCACGGGATCACTTGTGGGTCCTGGAGATATCTCGCCCTTCACTGTTTCACCACCCTCAAGGGTCGGCTCCCCCTTGGTCCTGTTCAACTTGAAATTTTTCCCGATCTCGCCAAGATACCTTGCACTTCGCAAAGCGCCCCCGACAGTTCTCATCCCGTCGAAAACTCCTGCCGTGCCCACCGCGACCGTTTCGCCCGCCACTTTTCTCACTCCTTCCGTGACTGTTCCATCTGCCTTGACGCCCATGTTTACGTTCAGCCTGTCCTGGTTCTGCGTCCTGATGTTTCCTATCGTGCTTTCAGAGGCGAGGACGTCTCCTGTCAGTGGGACGATCGCTTCCTTAGTGGCGCCATCCGCCGTCTGCCGGTAAGAACTCACGAGGTGATTGATGTTCCCGGAAACGAGTACCGGTTTTTTGTGTGAAGGGTCGAAGACCATCACGCGATGTCCCCCCGCCATCGATGCGTCCTCGACAATACTCACATTGTAGCCTCTGCCCCGGAACCCCGAGACGCTTTCCCGGAAATCATCGTAGCGGACGCTGTGTGATCCTCCCACCCGGTCCGTGAAATTGCTGTATATCTTTCTGAGGTTTCCTTCCTCGCTTCTGGATATATTGTATCCCGCGATGTCCCGCCCGCTCTTTCCGAAGGTACCGACCTGGTACTGGCTTCCGCTGGACCGGTTGGTGAAGAGCAGTTCGCCATGCCCTCCCCAGGCCATGCGGTAGCTCCCCGCCCCGGGGAGGCCATACTGCTTCGCTTCAACGGCGTTCACGGAGATATCGGCCGTTCGGTGCCGGTCCGCCGCGAAGCGCTCGAAATCCACTCCCCTGGATTCGGCGAAGGACCGGAGCGCTCCCCATCTGGCGACATCGTCGATCACGGCGTCCCGCCTCGCGTCAAGATAGGCTCCCTCGCCGACGGCTTCGATCCCCCTGGAGGCGGCCACGGTTTGCAAAGCATCCAGCCGGCCCTTCGTCTCTCCCAGTTCTTTCGCATCAACGCCGTATTTTTCTCCCTCCCGGATCGCTCCCGGCGTTTTGTGGGCATCGTAGTCGGCCACGGCTCTGTAGCCCGATATCCGGTCTCCTCGGCCTGCATCCTCCATCGCCTCGTCATATTTCATGGCGGCGAAGTACCGTTTCTTTCCCTCCACGGCTGCCTGATCGGCATGGTAATCGAAAAAGTCCCCGGCATGGCCCGACCCACGGAAAGATTCGAGGTCGCCCTCGGTTTTTCCCAGCCTGGAGATGTTTCCGGCCTTGAGAAGACCTTGCGACCGGTCGAGGCCCACTTCCGCCATTCCGGACCCGGCCGCCGCGCGGGGGAGAAAGCCGCCCACTGCCGCGTCCCCGTGCATACCGCCCAACCGGTCCGCCCCGAATTCGTCGCGGACCTTCATCATTCCGGCAGTTGAGCCCACGCGTCTTGCCGTCTCCAGGCCTGAGTAGTCCTGGATGCTCCAGCGGTTGGCGTTCGACCAGGTGGGAATGGACGTTCTCGCCGAGTCCACGGATCTCGCCCCCCCTTCCGGCGTTGACGCCTGGGAGGCCGCCTGGCTCCCCTGGGACTGGACCGTCCCTGAGATGGTCCCCGCCATCATGGCCAAGGCATGCCCGCCGAACCGGACGAGCATGCCCGTGATCACCGTGGCCAGCATGATGCCCGAGGTCCTGATGAGGCCGAACATGCTGAGGGCCTTGAGGGAGGCATCCGGCATATTCATGACGGCCGCGAAGCCCAGGGCGTTTTGCCTCACGTACTCGAAGACCCCGTAGGCGTAGTCGGTCGCGATCCCGTGGGTGATAGCGTCGGTCACGCCCCAGGCCGTGAGCCAGATGAACATCCCCGCGACGAGTCCCAGGGCCTTTCCCGCGAGCGGTGTGGGAATGAAAATGACGAGGATCGGTATGAGACCGATGGCCACGGCGGTGATTACAGCCCTCGCCACCGGAAGCCACTCGTTCGCCACGATTCCCATGCCGAGCCCGCCGGTCATGATGCTCCTCGACGCCAGGCCCTTTACGGCAAGATCGGGGTTCGCGTCGAGAAGCATGTCATTCAATACTTCGGCCATGTAGACCTGTCTCATGAAGTTCGGTGCCGGGATCGTGAATGCGCCGCCCTCCACGTAGGAGGCGTAGTTCGAGATGATCTCCGTGCATTTCGTGAGCTCACCGGCGTTGTCCGCATTGAAGCCGGCGTTCGCACAGGCAAAGCGGATCGTGTCTCCCATGTTGAGGGGATCGCTGAAGTAACCCTGCAGGTTGGTCCAGGCATCCGCGCAGGACATGGTCGTCCCGGTTCGGTCTGATTCCGAATACCAGACGGTGAAGACGGCCGGGTTCGCCGCCTGGGCGTACTGGCTCATGAAGTCCGTGCTGGAACTCGTGACGTCGTTTACACTCAACGACGTCCCCGGCCGCTGCAGCTCGAAGAACAGGCAGTCCTTCGTGTACCGTTTCAGCGATTCATCGATGTACTGGTCCCGGATCTTGAGGTGCCCCCCGGATGCCTTCAAAAGCATGTCGAAGCCTATGCCGCCGGCGTAGTCCTGAAAACTCTGGGGCGTGCCCGACGTGGAGATGATGTCCACGAGTCCCCGTTCGATCTTGTTCAGGGTCCCGGCCACGACCACGATGCCGTCAGGGATCCGCCCGACGGTCTGGAAGCGGTTGAGGACAGGATCGTAGATCGTGATGTTTCCCGTGGGTACCATAAGCCCGAGGTAGAGGCATATCCCGAGACCCACCGGCCAGGCCCATGAGAGGGGCGAAAACCTTGCCCCCTTGAGGAGATGGAAGTACGCCGCAGCCCCGGCGATGAAGATCCCGAGGGCGGTCACGGTGAAGAAGAGCGCCCGATAGCCGTTATCCGAAAAGATCAGGGATATCTTCTGGAAGGCCGTCACGACGGCTCCGAAGCCGTTGTAGGTATAGTACTCCATGTCCACTGCATGGGCGTCCGGTGCAGCTGACAACATGACGACCGTGAAGCCAAATATAAGAATTGTCTTTCCAAAAATTCCCATTAGATTTCTTTCCGAGCGTTCAGCGTGACAATGACCTGGCCGCGACGGCCGTTCCGAATTTCGAACTCAGCATGCTCAGGGCCAGCCTGTCGAATTTCTCCATCTTGTCCACCAGGTTGTAGACCCCCATCACCTCCTGGACGGACGCGGCGTAGGATCTCCGGACTCCGCTTACCATTTCCACGATCCTGGCCTGCATCTCCGCCGTGCCGTCGATCGCTCCGGAGAGCATCTCGATCTTGCACTGGTGTTCCTGCGCGCCCTGCACGGCCCCCGGCTGAGCTTGGGCGAGGCTCCTGGCCTTGTCCATGATGTTCCAGGCCTTCGTGTAGAGGTCCGAGAGGAGTTGGAAGGCGTAGGCCTTGGCGGTCACGTCGGATAGGGTGCTGATGATGGATGATTCCTGGTTCGTTCCCACGGCCGCCTTGAGAACGAGCCCGATGGAAAGGGGACTCACGTTCACAAAGGCGTTGTCCTCGTCGGAAAGGACCTGCTTCGCCTTGATCTTTCCCGCGATCCGGGTCATCTTCGTCCGCACGTAATTCGTGAGGTCGGCCGAGCTGTCGGTAATTTGTGCGCAGGCGCCTCCTGCCGTCCGGGCGTAGACGCTTCCGTCGAGGAGGTTGTCGAAGGAAGCATACCGGTTTTGATCGCAGGGGGGCGTGTGACCCACCTGGAAGCCCGCGTCCCCGGCGTCGATGATGTATACGTCGCCGACGAACCCTCTCAGCATGTCGAGGTAGGACTGGCTGTTGAAGCCGGTCTTGGCGGCGATGTTGTTGATGACCGACCCGCTGGTCCCGAAGACGTCCCGGATGTCCTGGGGACAGCCCGCGAGTGCCTGCTTCATGTTCGTGACCGGCTTGTTCGCGTTCGCGCTTGTCTGGTCGTTGATGCTCTTCCAGAGGTCGTTAACGCCCGATGACTGGAGGAAGTCCCCCTGGATTCCGGCGAGCTTTGCCTGTTTGTCCTTCGTTTCGGCGAGGGACGGGGGCACCATGGTCGCCACGAGCGCCCGGCCCGCCTTGCACTCATCGAGCTGCAGGTTGTTCAGGGTGTTGGTGATAGCTTCCAGGGACTTGATCGTCTTCGAGCAGGGCTCGCAGAGAACATTCAAAGCGATGTCGAAGGCCGCCGCCGGCGCAGCCTGCATGATCCGCTGGAGCTTGGTCACCAGGTATTCGAAATTGAGATAGGAGAACCCGCCCAGGAAAACATCGATCCCGCCGCAGCCCGCCTTCACCTTGGGCGGCATGGCGGTGAAGAGGTAGTCGTTTCCCTGCTGCCACCTTGCCGAGAAGCTCCCGCCGGTGAAATAACCCCTTTTCTGTCCCTCGAAGTACCCGGGGGAGGTCTCCGTCTTCTGCTGGAGCCAGTCGTCAACCCAGCCGGCCATAGGCCCGTCCGGGCCAAGGGGCGACAGGAGGAGAGCAATAATTACAAGGACCACGATGCGTTTGAGAATAATTCCTTTATTCATAGCCACACCTTCGCTTTTATCTTTTGTCCCGCCTCAAGGGAGCCCTCACATCGAAGGCGCCGCCCCGCTGGAACTCGTACAGAGAATACTCCTCCGGGGTGATCTCGTTTTTCAAAAGCCGAATTCCCCGGTAGAGTTTTTCCTCGATCTCGGCCATGGATGCCACTCCGGCCGAAACGGTGATATGGTCGGCGCTCCCATGATAAATGAGGAGAAGGGTCGGAGTCGTCTCGATCCCGAAGACGGAGGATACCGCCGCCTCCCTTTCTATGTCGATTTCCCGGATCTCCCACCCGTACTTCTCGACGAAAAGGCTGAGGATCGAACCCTCCTCGGCACAGTACGGGCAGCCCGCAGAGGAAAAATAGATGAGCGCGAATTCTTCCCGGGCGCTCCGGATCCTTGATTCGATCTCGTCCGTCCGTTGCGAGACCTCGGCGTTTCTCCCCGGGGCTGTGATCGGGTAGTCGGCCGCCACGGAGAGGTCCGGGTATTTCTGCATGACCGCCGCAGACACGTTGGCGAAGGCGAGGGACTTTCTCCGGGCGATGTCCTGGACCACGTAATATTCCCTCACGTTATTTTCCGAAGGGACCTGGACGGCCTTCTTCTGGAAGGCCATGAGGACGGCTTGAAAATCGTCGGGGTACATATTCCAGAGTTCCTCCATTGTGTAGTCCGAAAGGCGCGGGGAGCGCTTTTTACCGTCCTCGGCTTTCTCTTCCCGGTCCTTCTTCTCCAAGGGGATCTTCTCGTACCACCACCAGCCCCGCTTGGCGTCCATGTAATACGCCTTGCCGTTTTCCTCCATGAACGGCGGTTCCCCGGCGCAAGGAATGCTCGCCATGAAGAGAAAGACGATCGGGCAGAGACAGAGGCCAAGAACGCGTAGCACTGTTTTTTGCTTAGAAGAGCGGATATGCAACGGCCTTCACCTCCTCCTGTCTCACGAATCCGAAATACCTCGAATCGAAGCTGTCCCGGTGTTGTCCCGTGACGAACACCGCGCCCGCCGGGATCTTCCCGCTGTAGTGAAACCGGGGAAGCTCCTCTCCCTTGAGGGAAAGATCCTTCGCCACCGCGATTTCCCTTCCATCGCAGTAAAAGTCATGGCCGACGGTGTCGAGTTCCTCTCCCCCGGCACAGGCAATTCTCTTGATGACCCGGTGGGGCGTCCCATGGTCGACGTATTTCGACCTGATATCAAACATCACGTAAGCGCCTCTTTTCAGTTCTCCCGTGGGCGGCCCTTTTTTCAGAAAAAAGATCCTGTGTTCCGTCGAAGGCGTGATGCTCACAGCGAAGCGTGAGGGAATGAGCATCCCCGCCGCGGCGAGAGCTCCCATGAAGAGAATGAGCCTAAGGCCTGATGGTTTTCGCGTTTCGGACAACGGCGTCCCCCATGATCACGACCTCGTTCGAGGGGATGCCTTCGATCGCTTTTTCCAGCGACTCGATGTTTTTCCTCAACTGGTCGTCGTCAATCTTTCCTTGGACAAATAGATCCCTCTGGGCCGCGATAAATCCCTTGATGTCGACCGCGACGATCCGCGTCGCGAAGTACCTGTCATAAATGACAATCGACGCCGCGGATGACGCAAGCGAAATCCCGAGGACCAGGAGGGCGGTTACCAGCCGGCAGGGAAGAACCCGCCCCGCCTTGCCTTCCTGTTTCGTTTTCCCTGCACCCGCGGGGATTTCTCCCGGTTGAGCGGCGCTGGACTCCATCATTTCTTCTTTCTCAATGCTTTCCTTCATCTCTTGTTCACCTCGTGGTAAATTCCGCCTTTCAGTGCCTCGATCAGGAGGTCGATCGAGCGCCTCCCGGATGGCCTGCGCAGGGTCTCCAGCATGTATGCCAGTGAAGCGTCTCCGCGGAGAACATAATGATCGCCCGTCTTCGCGTTCGCTTCCATTCCCTCGCTCAACGTCGCATCCGTGATCCGGACGTCCGGCACGTAAACGGCGGCAGGCACCCGGGTGATCCCGTATTTTCGGAAGAGGAGGGGGTCGATCTTGACGTTGACCTTGTAAGCGCTGCATTTGTTTTTTTGAATGTCACAGTCCGCATCTTCGGTGATGATCTTACGCACGAAATCCATCGTGGGCTTCACGCGCTTCATCCCGCCCACGAAGCCCTGCAGCACCATGAAGACGTTCGGGTCGCCAAGCCTATCCAGGTCCCTCGCATAGTTCCTTAGCGTGCCGATGGGAACGGACGAGGATATGAAAAGATAGATCCGTTCGTTTCCGGGGAGGGTTCCCCCTTTGGCGCTGCCTTTTTCCGCTCCGTTGGAATCTCCGTAATAGGAATCGATCGTATCCTTGAAAACCGTTCCCTTGAGACGCTCGATCTCCGCCTCGTATTTCCTCCTGAACGCCCCCGACTGGTAGTATTGCAGCAGCTTTCCCGCTTCTTTCTGCCCCTGAGCTTTGTGGAGGTTCTCCGGGATCTCGATGTTCCGGCCGATCCGGCCCGCGTTCTCCATGAATCGGCTGACGTTCTCCATGTCATCCGCTCCAGAGCCAGGAATGGACGCATGCAAGAAAACCATAAACACGAAAAGGATCAGTAGTCCCATCCGGGTTCCTTTCTTGATCAGAAAGCGCAGCATGACCTTCTCCTGAAGAGCTGCCAGACGAAGTTGTCCCCTACGAGCGGCGGGTTCTTGAGCGCTCCCCAGATGAGCCCCGTCCTCCCGAAGGGATGGCACATGAAGTCTCGTACCGGCTTGGCGACGTGCATGCGCCAGTTGTGCTTTACCCAGATAGGCGTGGGGGCGCAGGCGCACAGGTTGAGGGCCGTGTCGCAGACGAGCCCCTCCCTGGCCAGCTTGTAAACCATCCGGGCGGCGATCGTGGAATTGGCCATGAGCTCGTTGTCGTCGTTCACGTGCCCCGTGAGCGGGTAGGCGCTCCCGCCCGAGCCGATGCACCAGAAAAGGGGGCTCATGGAGAAACCCGCGTTGGTCGAGACGCTGTCGGCGATGCAGGCCGTCTGGGCGATGGGATTCCCGAAGAGGATCGACTCCGGCTCCAGGATGAAGGCAAGGATGTCATTCTGCCAGAGAGGGTCCACCTCCGTGAGGTACGCAACGTCGAAACCGCTGTGCTCGATGCAGGCAAAATCGGTAAGGAGCTCCATAATGGACCAAACGGGATAAATAAAGTAATGCGCCTGGGCAAAGGTGGAGGTATCCACACTCGCGTTCCCCTGCTCCTGCGAGCCCCCGCCGAGAAAGCCGCCCGCCGCCGGGAGGCCGAAGCCCAGGCTCGGGAAGCAGTAAGGATCCTTGACTGTTTCCACGTACCTGGCCGGTTCCCAGAAGCTGACGGGGATGCCGATCCTGATGAAGAGCGGGGGCGGCGCCGGACACGCGCAGACGGGCATGCCCGAAAGGTCCGGAACGTTGTTTTCCACCGGGCCGGGAATGATCTCGATCCCGGCGATGCTCACCGGGAATATGCACTGCCAGCAGAGGTCGGTCACCGGGTTCAACGGAATCCCGGACCTGCATACAGCCTGTGCTCCAACGGCGTGAAAGAGAATGAGGAGAACGAAAAACCCTTTCACGACGTTCCTACTTCCGCTTCTTTTGCCCCTTGTCGTCGAGGGCATATTCTCTCACCTCCATGACGGTACCCTTTTGAACGATCACGGCGGGGACCGCCTTCAGTTGAAACCTTTTCACGATTCTGGCGTCCGCGTAGAACGCCGGTCTCTTCAGCTTCTCCATGACTCGGGTGTACGATCCCCCGCAAAGGAGGAGCATGACCCTGTAGTCTTTTGCGTAGGAGGACGCCTTGAACCATTCGATCTGTCTCTCGTCGTCCCCATCGATTACGACGAGGACGTTGGGAAGAAAAACATAGGCCAGGGGGTTGAAGCTGAAGCCCCTGGGATAGAGGATCCCGCCCCTCCCGTCGGGGATGTCGAAATCGAGCGTGTAACTCACGTCCACCTGGAAGACCCGGTCCTTCTTCACCGCCGGCAAGGCCTTCATCTCCCCGGGCCGATAGTTTTGAATCCTTTCGCGCGTCCTTTTCGGGTCAAATGCCTTTCCCCAATCGACCGCCTTTGCCCGCTCCTCGATCTCGGCCAGGGCGTCGCGCTCGACGACGGGATAAGTCGCCCCAATATTGCCGAGATCGGCGCAAACCGCCGCTTGGGCCAGGAGCAGGGAGGACAGGACTGCCAGGATGAAGACCTTTTTCATTTTCTCCCTCGCGGTCGTACGCGCGCTTTGGGTATACGTCCATTTCGGTCGTGGCATTCCACGCATACCGGGCCTTCCGGCCGCAGGTATCTCCCCTCTCCATGCCTGAAAGTTTTCTTGCAAACAATGCAGGTCTCGCGCGGGCAATTCCGCGAATCGATCGGTGGGCATAAACTCATTTCCGCTCAACCTTTTCATAGAAATCCGAGACCTGCCGCTGCATGTTCTGTTGCACTTCCGATGTCGCCTTCGTCTTGATGTCTCCGAAGTACTCCGAGAGGTCGATCCGGGAGAAATCGAGCATCTGGAATTCCTCCGGGGTGAAGCCCCGGCAGTTGGGGTTCTCCGAGCCTCCCCAGTCGCCGCTTGCGCCGAATTGTTGGAGCTGCGCTCTCCCTTGTTCATGGATGATCCTGCCGAGCTTGGAATTGAAACAGCAGTAAGTGTTCGCCCTCTGGACACACCCGATGAGGGGCCATTTCTGCTGACAATAATCCCCGATGTAATGGCACATCCCTTTGCCGACCGCCTGCACCGTTTCCGCGTCCCCGGAGCCGCATGTGTTCTGGATGAAGAGAAAGCTTCCGGGATCGGTATTGCAGCAGTTGAAGAAGGTCGTGCTGATCCCGGCGGTTCTGCATTCTTTTCCCTTGCCGTTGAATATGTACAAGGCGCCTTGGCAATCGCCGGTCGAAGGGTCCACCGTGCCGTCGTTGTGATAGGAGGACGTGTCAGCGCCGGTCGTTTGGGTGGGCATGGCGGACGGGTTGAAACAGGCGTTATCGGAGCACTGCAGAATCCCGGTCGCCGGGTTCGGAAGGCAGGCATATTGCGATCCGAGGGGACAGCCCGTGGACGATCCCGCGCACGTATTCGTGGCAGGATCGAAGTTCCCCACGTAACAGACAGGAGGTGCGACGCACTGCCTGGAGGAAGCCTGGTACGTGTAATCGGAAGTGGGACACTGCCGGACCGGGTCCTTCATGCAGAGGTCCATGGAGGCGAAATACACCGCCCCGTCACTGCAGGAGGGAAGACGCTCACACCGCGATTCAAGGGAATTGAACGTGTACTGGGTCGGACAGAGGGTTGAACCGGGAACCGCGCATTTGTCGATCCCGCCGTCGTATGTTCCCGTCTCGCACATCGGGGGCATTTGGCACGTTCCGGTACCGGAATTGTAAGCGTACCCGCTCGCGCAGCCGTCTGCCGGCGGTGCAATGCATTTCCGAGTCGCCGGATCGAAAACGCCGCCCGGGCAGGACGGATCGCGCAGGCAGGAATCAGTCGACGGGTTGTAGACGAACCCCGCGGGGCACATTCCCGAATACATCTGGACCACGCAAAGATCGGCTTCGCCGCTGAGATATCCGCCGCCCGGGCAGACGACCTCTTTCGAGCAGAGATCGATCGCCGGGTTGTAAGAAAAACCGTACAGGAAGCAGTCATGCGTGGGATTGGATTCGCACAGGCCCCTGCCGCCGTTCCAGGTATAATCGGCAGCGCAGCCGGTAGCGGGCACCTGCTCACACCGGTCGCGGGTGGAATTATAGGCCCCTGCCCCACATTGCGGAAGAGCAGTGCAAAGGCCCCTTCCCGAATCCAGGGTATAACCGGTTTGGCAGGAATTGGAGGGGGCGAGCTGGCACTTATCGACCGAACCGTTCACGCTGCCGCCGTTGGGACAGGTTACGGCTTGGTAGCAGACCCCATTAGCAGGATCATACGTGCCGCTTGAACAAGTCGGCGTGCCGGCCGCCTCGCACTTCTCGGAGATACCGTTCAGGCTACCGCCCGCCGGGCAACCTGCGGCCTGGTAGCAGGTGGAACCGGAAAGGGTCCAGCCGACCGGGCAGGAATAGGTGGGGCCGGAACAGGCCCCCGGTGCTGAGCAGTACCCCCCGCTGCAGGCATAATTGCCCAGAGGGCAGACCTGGTAAGGGATGCCGTTGAAGTAAAGGGGGTACCAGGGTGTCCAGATCGTTGAATCATGCCCCCAAAGCGCGTTCGGGTAGCCGGGAAAGGTGTTTACGCCCAGGGCGTCCAGGGCGTTCCAGTAACCCGGCGTGCCGGGATAAGTCGAACCCGTGACGTTGACGCCCTGCGTGCGTACGTAACCGGTGAAGTCGCAAATCCCGTTGGGGTAGTATCCGAATTCCGGATCGTACACGTTTTGACATCCGTAAATGGTAAATCCCTGTCCCGATCCCACGAGGTAGGAAATATAGTAACCGCTGGGAAGGGATACGTCCGATGAACAGTTCATGCCCGTCACGTTGTAAGACAGGGAACCGCCCTGGCTGCAATAGAAGGTAAGAGTGCCGCCGGAACAGACGATGCGGCTGGGCTGACACCAGGCCTGCGGTCCCGACAGCGTCACGTTCGGGGTAACGGTGCTGCAGGCGGCCGATTGCGCGCACGAGGAAGAACACGCGGGAAGGCTCGGATAACTCCCTCCGAGTGAACACGCGTAGCTGGCCGTCGCGGACTGTTCGCACCGATCGGTGACGGGATTATAGGCGCCGGCGGAACAGGATGGCGACGCCTGGCATTTACCGGCCGAGCCGTTCCAGGCATAAGACGCCGGACAGGACGTCCCGGACGGGGCCGATTCGCACCTGTCTCTCGCGGGATTGTACATCCCAGGGGAACAGAAAGGATCCATCTCGCATAGCAACCTTGCCGGGTTCCATGAATATCCTCCCGCGCACGCGGGCGTGAAAGCCGCCTCGCACAGGTCCGTCACGCCGTTCAGGATCGCTCCGGCGCCGAGACAGGCGGCGGGGGCGTAACAGGCTCCGGCCGCGTCGTCGTAGGTCATGCCCGCGGCCGGGCATACCGGTACGCCCGTGGCCTCGCATTTTCCCGATGAAGCGTTGTAAACGCCGGGGGAAGGACACGCGTGACCGGCGGGAGCCGTGCAGAGATCCGCCGCATCCGAGTACGAACTCCCGTCGGGGCAGGACGGTGGCCGTTCGAACCGGTCAAGGCCGGGATTGAAGATGTATCCCGCCTGGGCGAGGGACGCCGCCGAAAGGACGCATTCACCGAGGTCCGCGTCGAAATTTCCGACCTGGCAGGAAGGGTCCGCGAGGCAGTTACCCGATCCCGGGTCCATGGCCGTCCCTTCCGGACAGGACGAGACGTTTGCCGTCTCGCAGACGTCCCGCAACCGGTTGAGGATTCCGCCGCCCGGGCAGGCCGCGTCCCTGGTACAGGCTGCGAATGCCGCGTTATATTCGAAGCCGGCCGGACACCGGTCGCTCCCGATATTGAATATGCAGAGGTCGAGGCCGCCTTCCAGCATGCCTTCGCCGCAATCCGGATTCTTGACGCAGGAGTCGCCGGTTGGATCGAAGGAAAAGCCCTCTCCCGTGCAGCTGTTCGTCACGGGGGCTTCACACAGATGAGTCGATCTGTCGACTGTCACGGCCACGCCCCCTTGGGGTTGAGCGATGCAGATACCGCTTACAAGTTGGTAGCCGGACGGGCAGCCGTTAACGGCGGTGCAGGCGGATCCGGTCAAACAGGTCCCTCCGCTGCAGGGATAATTTCCGAGGGGACAGTTCTGATAGGAGTCGCCCGATATCCCGATGCCCGTCCACGTCGCCCAGTCGCACCGGTCATGAAAAGAGAGATACGAAGCGTCGTCGAGTATGCAGGACGTGCTTCTCGTGGATCCGCTGACCACTGCGTGATCGAACGTGAGAACGCCGAAAAGCCGGCCGCAATTGACCGGCGTCCAGGAGCCGTACTCCGGGTCCTGCATCCCATCGCAGCCGTAAACGTAAAGCTGGTTGCCGCTTCCCTGGAGGTAGGTGATAAAAGCGTTTTCACCGCCGTTCGCGTCCCCGGAGCAGGAGGCGCCCGAAAGAGTCCAGCTCCGGCTGCTTCCTCCCGGGTTCGCCGACAGGTAGAGACCGTTCCCGCTGCAGAACATCCGGTAAGCACCGTTGTAAAACCAGTACGAGCTCGATTGGTCCGGAGAGACGGATACGGAATACGTCCCGGCCTGGCAGGCGGCCGTCTGGATGCAGGCGTTCTGGCACGAGGCCTGGTCCCCGTAAGTCGTCCCTGTCGTCGGGCACTTGTAGCCGGTCACGATCTGCGGTCTTTCGCACCTGTTCAGCGTGGGATTGTACGTCCCCCCGGGGCAGCCCGTCCCGTTGGTGGGACACAGGGGATCCATCACGCCCATCCCGCAATTGACCGCTCCCAGAGGACAAAAATCGCTGCCTTGGACGGTCACGCAGTTGGCAACCTCGCTCGTGAAATCGACGTTGCCGTCCCCGTTCATGTCCTTCGCGCAGATTTTCTGCGACCCGTCCGCGTGGACCGTTTCCAGGCGAGGGGAGAACACCGCGAGGAGGATAAGGAAAATGATTGCGAAGGGCCTCTTCATCAGTACCTGGCCCCCGTCGTGCAGATCAGGTCCTTGCCCGCGGCGTTGAGGACCGAGAGCACCGACGCCGCCTCGGAAAAGCCGTTCAGGCAGCCGCAGGCGTTGACGACCTCTTCGCTGTCCCCCGCCGGGCAGACCCCGTTCCGGCAGAGCCGGTAAAAGAAGTCGTAGGCCGCCGCGCTCTTCTGGTACTGCGCCTTGTTTCCCGTTTTTCCGGCCTGGGTGTCGGACTTGAGTTTTTTGGTCTTGCAGGCCTGGTCGCAGGAATCGGAAGAAGATCCTTGCGCAACCACCCCCAGCGACGAGGTGACGCTCTCCGTTTTCCACGATCCGGCCGCATCCTTCCTGAGGTCGGTATAGACAAGGGAGCCGGAATCCGCCGAACTGGAAGAATAGACGGCGTCCACCCTTCGTTTGGTGTCCGTGAAATCGTATTGGCCCGGGGTCTCGCAGATGTAGGTCCTGTCCTTGCGCCACCAGTCGCGGCAGACGTTGTGGGGAAGGTATCCCGTAAAGGTCCGGCAGGACGAGAGGGGCGACAGGGTAGTGGGATTGTAGTTATTGAAGGTGTGGACCCCGTCCGACTGCTCGTCCCTGAGCCTGCACTGCGGATCGGTCTCGTAGGCAAGGCAGCGATTGTCCACCGTGTCATTGATGACGTCCGTCCTGTCGGCCGGTTTCATGCAGCATAAGCCGTTGCAGAGTCCGTCGCTGTAGCCTGCCGGGCAACTGATGTGGTTCGCGTTGGAGGTGTAATACCATCCTTCGATCCACGCGAGGTCACCGGAGGCGCAGGAAAACGCCGCCGTCTCGTACTCGCGGGAATAGACGATGACCTGAACTCCGCCGCACAGGAACCGGATGCGGGCGTTCTTCACCACGCCGCCGTGCGGGTCACCGCAGAGGTAATTCCCGATGTAGAGGCTCCCGCCGGAAGAGGTGATACTTCCGGGCTGGGGAAAATAGCAGCTTCCGCCGCTCCCCCCGTCGTGGGTCTTGATGGTCCGCGGGTAAGGGCTCAGGTCGTTGATGGTGCAGCCGTTCAATGACGGGTCCAGGGAATCTCCCGGGGATGAGCACCCTGTCACCGTGGTCACGGTCACGTTCCGGATGACGGAACACTGCCGGTAATCGCCCTGGCTCTCCTGGGCGGCCTGGGAGTTCGCGATCAGGCTGTAGTAGCTGGCAGGGTCTCCCGCCTGGGAGACCTGTGCCGCGTCCTTCGCATTCGCGAGGCCGGCATCGTTTCCCGTGCTGTAGTATTGCTCCGGCGAGCTCGATCCGTACGAGCCTGGAGAACCGGAGCATTGCCCCGCGTCCTGGCCGTAATAAGTGATCGTCGATCCTTCCTCTTTCACGTCGGTGACGGCGTATTTCCTGTTCACGGCCTGGACGGCGCCGGAGACGCCTCCGCCCAGGTCACGGAGAACGGTCGACAGGTTTCCCTGGACGAGGTTGCTCCCGCAGCTCGCGTTGACGCAGTAGCAACCCCCCAAGTTCGAAATTGCCGCGGTCGCGAGTCCGACGCGGGCGGAGGAGTCGGCGTTCCAGCGATAATAGCTGCAGTTCCCCCATGTGCCGGCCTGGCAGGAGATGATCCCGTTTGCGCACACACCAGAGACGGGGAAGGGGACGGAGAAGACGAAATCCGTGTTCCCGTCCATGTCGAGGTCCTGGCTGACCGCGACCTGCGAAAGATCGCCGGACCCCCCGACCTGAATGGAAACCTCGATGAACTTCCGGGAGGACGGACAGAGAAGCTGGGCGGAAAAGGATTTGTTTCCGTCCAGGGTCCGCATGGGCGTGTCGCGGGAGGTCATAGGGACGGAAATCTCGCTGTTGACGGTGCCAGGCGACCCGAACCTTCGGACGGCGGCACTCCCGAGATCGTTTCCGGCCTGACCGGGATCTCCGGAACCCGCCGCATGGACGATCCCCGGGGCGAAGCACAGGAAAAGAAGGAACAGGACCCTAGCCGGCCGTCCTGTATCTCTTGACCATTTCATTGATCGCTTCGCCATAGCTCATTCCGTTGTCCACGAGGGATTCGATCTCGGCGATTTCCGCCGCGTCGGAGGTGTAGAGGTAATAGGAGAAGGGGTCCACGGCGAGCCTGGCCACGCCCTGACCGAACGGGGTGTCCATGAATATTTCCGAGTACTTGGGCTTGTTGCTCCGGACCGACTTCAGGATCTTGAGAGCGAAACCTTCATGCTCGATCAGACCCTCCAGCTTCGCCCGATCGAAATCGCTGGATTCCAGATAAAACTTGAAGGCGCTGTTTGAACGGATCACGTCCCCGATGCTTCCGAACTGCTTCAAATCGAGAATGGACTGTGTGATGACCGTGAAGCTCCCGCCGTACTTTCTGGCCCGGCGGTATCCCTCCTCGATCACTCCCTTAAGCGAGCTTCCCTCCTGCATGAACTGCCATGCTTCATCAAAAATGATGAATCTCGGCCTGGACCGGTCGGAGATGTAGAGGTCCTGGGTCACCGCGTTGATCACCTGGAGGGTGATGACCTTGAAAAGCTCCTTCTGGGGTTTGAGATGTTCCAGTTCGAGGACGACAAACTCGTCTCCGGCGATGTTGAAATCGGAAGTCCCGTTGAACCATTTCCCGTAGAGGTGCCCGCTCGTGAATTCTGTCAGGTTGAACGAGAGGTTGCGAGAAAGGGACCGGAATGCCGCGATATCATTCTCGTGGCAGGAATCGAACTCCTCCGCGTGCTCGGGGAAGGTGGACAGGTACTCGTAGACGGTGTCGATCGAGGCGTCCGCTCCTTCCGTCCGCCAGGCCCACTTGACCGCCGACTTGATGAGCGACATGGCCGTCTCCGCCGTGTCTTCCGGGACGATGTCCGTGGACGAGTAGACCATCTGCAGGACGATGGAAGCGATGACGGGGAGATCGCCCGCGGGGTCCATGACGTTCGTGAACGGGTTCATGCAAATCCTCGATTGCTCGGAGAAATCGAGGAAACGGGCGCCAAAGAGCCTCGTCATCTTCTTGTAGGAGCCGCCGATGTCCACGATGCGGATGAGGGCGCTGGAAGCGAAATAGTTGTAGACGAGGTAATTCACGAGGAAGGATTTTCCGCTTCCCGAGGAGGCTGCGATGAAAATGTTATGGTTGTTGGCGTGCCGGTCGAAAACGTCCAGGGAACAGGGCTGCCCCTTTCTCCCGATGAAGATGAGACTCGGCTTTCCTCCGCCGGAGAAGTCCGCCTGGACGGGGAGGGTCACCGCTATGCTGTCACAGGGCGCGATAAAGTCCCGGTCGAGGTTGTCGACGTTGTCGTCCCGGTCATAGAGGCCGAAGGGAAGGGACGAGAGAAAGAGGACGGGCAAAATCCCCCTGTCTTCCTGCATGACGTAGCCCTGCGCTTCCCACATCCGCTTGGCCCTCACGATCGATTCACTCACGGTCTTTTCGCTGTCCCCCCAGACCCAGAGGATCGGGATCACCCTCACGAAAGGGGTCCCCTTTTCCACCTCGTCCACCGCGGCCATGTACTCGTCCTTCTTCCGCATGAGGGAAGGTGCGAAGCTTCCAACCCCCTGCTGCTGCAAAACGAGGTTGCACTTCGTGTGGAGCTTCGACTTGAGATTGTGAAATACGACGTTCAGCGCGAAGAAAAACGGCGTCGTGATCTGGTTGGCGTCGGAGACCACTCCCCACACGCCCCCGAAGAGCTCGTTCGTCTGGAGTGGGTCCACTTCCTTGGGATAGTGTTTTACCGTGGTGCAGCGGAAATACCGGTTCCCTACCTTCATTCGGTCCATGGATTTTTCGATGACCGTATCGGAGAAGATCACCTGTTTCCGGATCGGAATCGAATCGTCGTAGGCGTCGTTATTCGGGGAAGGAACGTCGTTTAGGTATCTGCGCATCCAGTCGACGAGCGCATGGGGGGGCACGGGCCTGGGATAGAGGTCCGCCCCCCTCAGGATCTCCAGTATGGAGTTGGAGAGATCCTTCGCGTGGAGCTTCATCTCCCGTTCTTCCGGGAACTTCACCGCCACGAAGAGGCGGAAATTTCTCAGAGGGGTTTTGAGGAAGATGTCCATGCCCTCCACGCCCTTCTCAAGGAAAGCGGCGAACTTCTCGGAGGCCTCGTGAACGATCGCGAGGTCACGCGTTTTCCCCGACCGGTACGCCTCGATGTAGGGATCGATGTGGCTGTCGGCGTGCAGGATGAACTGCATGACCGATCCGTGCGGAAGCCCCAGCCGGAAGAGCCCCTCCAGGGTGAAGAGGGTCTTTTCCCCTGCGAAGCACAATGGGCTGCATTCCCAGAGAAAGCCCTTGGTCCCGTCCGCGTTGTGGTATGCTTCCGTTTCCCCGTCGTAAGCGATCCAGGGGAGATAATCGGAAAACCGGTCCCTGCGGGTCAGGTTTCGGAGATCCTTGCGGGTCATTCCCCCGCGGGCGCCGAAGATCACGTCGAAAAGCTTTCCCATCAGTCGGCAGCTCCTTCCTTCAGGTAGCCGCCCATGATCCACCGGGGATCGTCGGCCATGAAGTAGACGTATCTTGGCATGAAGAGTTCCCCTCCATCGCCCTTGTAAGGGAGGAGAAGCACCCTCATGACCCGGGGAGGCGCGACGAGCGGCGTGACCGGATCCCTCAGGAGCCCGGTGAGTTTCCGGTAGACTTCCTCCTGATAGAGAAGATTGACCTTTTGTGCCGGACCGGTCACCGCTTTGCCCGTTGAGTTTTTGGTTGCAGGCTCAAGGCTTCCGTCTTTATTTTTTTTCTGCAGGGACTCGCCATAGGCCGTCTCCACGCCCACGCACTTGCCGTTTTCCTTTTGCGGGCAGGTGAACTCGCTCTTGTATGGGTTCAGGACCGAGCAGCCGCCGAGCAGGGCGGTTAACGTCAATAGACACAGGACCCGTTTCATCTCTGCTTCTTCCCTCCTGATTTTTCCTTGATCTCCAAATCGACCCCCTCGCTCACGACAAGGGTGATGTTCCGCGTGGCCCCGATCTCGATCACGGGCATGCTCTGTTTGGCGAGTTCCAGATAAAACTTCTGGAGCTCATGCGCCCCCTGGGCGAGTCCGCTTCCCAACCCCGCCTGGGCGATCTGCCCGGGATCCACGGTCTGGGTCGTGCCGAGCGCGCTGATGCTGGAGGTCATGGTGGCGGACCGTAGGGCGTCTCCGACTCCGCCGAAGAACCCGGCAAGGACGGACCGCGCGATTGCCGATCCCATCTTGGAGACCACCGTTCCCCTGAGGCCGATCTTCCCGTCTGAATCAACGACGAAGCCCTTGATCTTCTGGTCGATCACGGCTTGGCCCTTCCTTGACAAGCAGGAGAGGTTCACCAGCCTCAGGTGCGCCCGCTCGTCGGCGAGATTACCCTGTCCTTCGGCGATGACGAAGCATCCTTTAAGGTCTGCTTTGACCTTGTTGGGGAGGATCGCCAGGTCCTTGATCCTCAGGAGAACCGGGACGGGGTTCCCCTTGGCCGACTCCACCGTCGGGGCGTCCAGGCCGGAAAGAAGGGTCGCCTCCATGAAAGAAGGGGGCAGATAGACCGAGTCGCCCTTCTCGTTTTTTTTTACCTCGGCGGCCTTCTGATCCTGTTTCTGCGCCTGTGGATTCGAGACGAGTTCGATATCACCCGTCGTCTCCGCGGCGGGCTTGGACGCCTGCCCGACCTTGGATGGATCGGCCGAGGAAACGGGTGGAGGCGGCAAAGGCGGAACGGGGTAAGAGATCGCCTTTGATGGATCGGGCGGCTTCGGGACCGCCGGAAGGGGTTGCTTCGATCCTGCGTGGACGGCCTTCGCCTTCTCTTCCTTGATTTCGTCCAGTTCTTTCTGGAGAAGCGAGAGCTTCTCCTCGGTCCTGGCGATCTCTTTTCGCCCTTCGAGGTAGGCGGATTTTTCCAGGAGCCCGGCGTCCAGGGTGATTTCCTTCTTTTTCTGCGCGGATTTCCCCAAAACCGTCCCGCCGTCTCTCGTCTTGAAAAAGTACCCCGCGAGGCTGAACGCCAGTACCACCGTCGCCATGGCGAGAAGGACAAGGTTCCGCTTTTGCCGCGGTGTGACGTTCGCCCAGATGGTCTTCAACTTATCTTTCATCGCCCGGTTCCTCCCGGTGAGGTTCGACCACGAAGGCTCTCAGGATCTCCCCCTTTTTCAGGACGAGCCTGTCCAGGGAGACAGCGATGGGGTCGGTGGAGATTTCGTTTCGAAGAAAATCCTTTTCGCCGAGCTCAATCCTGTCCTTGTCCCCGCCAGCGAGCGTGCCCCGGTATTCCTTCACCTGGATACCCTCGCCTTCGACCACCGCTATCCTGGCAAGGACGAGATCCAGCTCACGAAAGAGATCGATTCTCCTGTTGGGGGTGGATACGGTGAAGCTCTCGGGAATCTCTTCCGTGTAGAGGCTCCGGATCGCCGAGAGGATCTTCTTCTCGAATGGGAGGGCGCCGAGAAGGGATCGGTTCTTCCTGATGTTCTCCGTTTTTCCCGGGGTGAGCCTGATGGACCGGGCGGGGATTCTCTTGGGAAGAGCGATCAGGCTGTAAACGTTGTCGCCGCAGACGACGAAAATCTCTGACGGCGTCGTGCTGTACGTGGTCTTGCCATCCTTCAAGCCCGTGCGGAACTTGACGAAAGCATCCCTGCCGCTGAACTTGACCGTGATCCCCTTTTCCCTGGAGTAGACGACGTCCTTGATTTCGCCCTGGCAGGTGATCCGGTTCACGTCCGAGCTGCTCAGCTCGACGGACTGGGCGACCTCGGGCATGACGGTGACGGCGCCCTCCGCCGGCAGTTTCGCGATCTGTACGTCGGCCGTTTCCCGGTTTTCGGGGACATTTTCTTCCTGGCTGGATGCGATGCCCGCGCTCCCGAGGACGAAAACGGCCAGCGTAAAAACGAGAAGCATTCGCGCCTTTTTTTCAAGCATGTTCTTTTTCATGGCAACTTGCCGCCTGGCTGTTCGCATCTTCCTTCTCAGATATCCTGACGACCTGGAACCTGCCGCCCGAGATCCTGTAATCGATGAGGTACGTCTTCGTGACGTCCTCCACCTTGCGGTCGTCGACGTACTGCCTTCTTTGCCCCGACACTTCGATCTGGTTCTTCTCGCCGTCCACATATAGCTTTCCCATAAAGAAGACGCTCGTTACCCGGGTGGTGATCACCCTGTCGGCAAGTTCGTACAGGACCCGCTTTCCCTCCGGAAACGCTTCCGGCGCGTAAAGAACGAGGAGTTCGTCGAATTGCGGTTTCACGCTGCCCGGGGAATAACTGAAGGACAGGGCTGCAATATACCGGCTGAAGGCCTTCACGTATTCTTCCGAGGCCCGGTCTCCCGTGATCTCGATCCGGCTTTTCAGGACCGGAGGGACGATGATAGTCCGCTGGTAATTCAACGCGCGGTAGGTCATGATCGCGTTCGCGATCGCCGCGACGCCGATCACCACGACCACGAACTTGAGAAGCCTGTTCTCCGCGACGATGTTGGAAGTCTTCTGCAGGAAGAGATCGAGCTTCATTCGAAAAACCTCTCTTCGAAAAAGGACGGGTATCCCTTCATCCTGGTGATCCCCGCGAAGTAGAGAAAATGCCGGAAGAAACCCTTGGGGTACCTCTTTTTCGCCCGACTGTATTGCCAGGGCGCGATGAAGAGGAGCGCCCAGGAGAAAGAACCGTAGATCAGGGCGAAAAGAAAGCAGGTGAAGACGACCCCCAGTTCGTCCGGCTCGAACCAGAGCACCTGCAGGGGGGCCGAGAGATACTGAGGAAAGCGCTTCGTCATCGCTTCAGCCGGCTAAATGATACAACCCAGGGTCTGTACGATGGAATCCGCCTTCAGGAGCGCGGCCCCGCCCAGGATGGCGGGGACTGCTTCCAGTATCCGTCCCCGTATGGCCTCGATCGCTCCGAAGACGATAGCGCCGACCCCGCCGATGAAGCCGATGGGACCCTTGAGGATGGAGTTGACTCCGATGTCGTAGATGTCGTAGGCGAAGGACCCCGTGGAAGGCGCCGTCATGGCGAGCGCCTCCCCGTAGTGGAAAAGGATAAGAAGACCCTGCGCGGCGATGACTGCCAACAGCATTTCCTTGGAACCCGGATGTTTCTTCATGTCATTTTTCTCCTTTCAGGTATTTTTCAATGAGCGGTATGTCTGCCCCGGGTACGTGTTTCCCGTTGACCCACAGGGTCGGGGTGGCGAAGACGCCCGCTTTCACGGCAATTTGCTTGTGCTCTTCAAGGAGGGCGCCGGCCTTCTCGGTGAGCTTGAGCTTGCCCGCGTCGATACTGTCCAGCGCGCCGCTCATGACTTCAAGGTAGGCCTTCTCCTGGTCCTTGGCCCCGAGGATGTATTTCGCTTTGGCGTCCGCGCCGGGATGGAGACGCGTGATGGGATACAAGAATACGTATCGTGTTACCCCTTCCCGGTTCTTTTCGAACCAATCGGCCGCTTTCCGGCAGAAGGGGCAGTCTGGATCCGTGAACTCGATCACGACGCTCTTGCCGTCGCCGATCTTGATCCCCTTTTCCAATGGGATCTCTTTCACTCTCCGGGCAAGCAGCTCCTGCCTTTTCTCCGCGGAGAGATTTTTCCCTTCCTTTGTTATGATGTCACCGAAAATGAGGTAGCCGTTCCGGGGCTCGAAGTAGAAGACGTTGTTCCCGGCTTCCACTTCGTAGAGACCGGGGATGACCGATTTCCCGGCCTTCTCCGCCTTCACGTTCGGGAAACTTTTATGTAAAATCTGGATCGTGATGCTTTCCTCGGCGTGACTAACCGCGGCGCACAGGAACATGGCCATGACGGCCGGCATGATCTTCTTCAGCATGAGACCTCCTTAATGAATGATTTCGATTTCCACCCGCCTGTTCAGTTTTCCGACCTTCGATACGGGGCTGCGCTTGCCTTCACCCTTTGCCTCGGAAATTTTGAAGCCGTTTCTTCCCAGGTAAACCGCGACGGACTCCGCCCTCATCAGGGACAGGCGGTCATTATAAGGATCGCTTCCCAGGTCGCAGGTGTGGCCGATGACCCGGATCTCCCGGGGTCGATCGGGTCGTTCTTTCAGGCGGGAGACAAGCCGATCGAGTTGATATTTTTCATTGTTGGAAATGTCGAACCGGTTGAACCGGAAATAAATCGTCGGCACGCAAACATGGTCGGGCCTGTTCGATCCGGTAATGTCGACCGCCGATGAATTATTCCCTGCTTTCGCACTGACAGTCTGTTTTTCGGTGGGTGGACCGTCCGCGGTGATCGACGCCGTTGCTTCCGGTACACGGACGGCAAGGGCAGGTGTCCTGGGTTTCAGGGCAAGGAGCCGGTACGGAGGACAAAGCTCGCAAATGACGAAGGTCTCGTGGTCAATGGAATTGGCTGCTGCTTTCTCATAGACGTAATTATAAGGGCTCGTCCGGATCTCGGCCGCCATGGCAACCGAAATGCAAGGCATGATCGCAATGAAAAGGAAAAATGCAAGTTGACGCAGGTATCCCATTGAGGTTTCTCCAGTACCCAAAGCTCAGATTGTTTTTGAGATCGCGGGAAGATTTAAGAGGTCAGGACAGAATGTGATCCCCCGCATCTGATATATAATGTTTTCGATGCAGGGATTTTGTGGTCAAAAATTGAAAATTTATTTTGTGGCCTCGGGGAGGCTTCAGGATAGGATGACCTTACATGTTCACGACTGATCGTTTTGTTCTCAGGCAAAAAACCCTTGTCGTAAACACGCGATTAAGAAATAACTTCGTAGACGTTCCGATTGATCTTTACAGACATACCCTTGTTGATATCTGCCGGCCGCACCCAAATCTTCTTTTTTTCTTTAAAATAGTCAGACTGGAGCCTTCTCCAGTGTCCTCTTCTCTGGTGCGGCAATGGCGAGGAGTGAGTACCTCCTTGCCTTGAGGCCGCAATGATCTCCCGGACCTGAGAGTGATCCAGAACAATGTGCGCTGGCTTTTTGCTGAATGAGAACTTTTTGCCTTTGGCTGCAAGTCGCTTTTCACGGTCTGTCATTTCAGGCGTGATCTTTACGATGAAACGATCTTGCCTATTGATATATTCAATCACCATCATGATGAAGACTATTGTAAAGTTTGTTGAAGAATCGAGCATTTTACAGAGCGGAGTCTTTGTCATGCAATTGCCGGACGGCGGTTGACAGCGGCTGAACGTTGCATAGGAAGTGATCCCGGGGAGCGGTGCCACGGGTACCTGGCAATCATAAATGAACTCGCAGCTGTAATTTGCGACGAAGCCATTGGTTTCCGGAATCATTTGGACCACGAAGGAAAAGGGCTCTCCGATCTCTCCTGCTTCTAAAGAACAACCGGCTGAAGTGATTATGTCCTTTTCACCAACTGGCGCCGTATCGAGTGCATTTTGGAAAGCTTCTGCCGTCTGGAGTCCCTCAAATAAATAAGTATCCTCACCGACAGTATCAACATAGATGATAACGGAGTTGCTCATTCTCGGGTTTGCGCTTTTCTGCAAAAGTCCGCTCGGAAAATCCAGAACCATTGTTGGAAATGGAAGACGAAACTCTTTAACCGCATCCGGATTGGGATTCCGAAGCCATTCGGCATACACGGATTCATCGATGCCAACTATGAACAAAGGGGCTTTTTCATACCTTTTTAAAAAAACTCCAAGTTTTTCCTGAAGCGATTCATCACCTGGCTGTAAAGATTTCATGTACTGGGCAATGCGATTGCCCACCTTTTCATACTGGGATGCCATGCTTGCTGTCATCGTGCTCTCTCCTATCGGATTCGTGGGATTCATGACGCTTTCGCCTGCTTTCATGACCCCACTTGTTCCTGCCTCTGCACCCACTTTTTCATGTCGGCCAGAAATGCATCCCGGAATTCCGCCGGCTCCAGGATGGTTATGTGCGGCAGCCAGGACTTGAGTATATCTTGGATGGCTTCGTACCTGCCCACCCGGAAAGAAACGATGAGGGTACCGTCTTCCTGTTCTTCCGTAATTTCCTGGGTGGGGAAGACCTTCCGACGCTTGAAATAACCCGCGCTGGAAGCATCAACGGAGATCTTCACGACAAGGTTTTGATCCGTGGAAAACCAGATGTTGGCGCTGCCCTGGATCGCGGAGTCAAGGTTTTCGGGAATCTTTCTGAAAGGAGTCCGCGCCATCTTGAAGTCGCTGATCCTGTCGAGGGCGTAGCGCTTGATGACGGAATCGCCCGTATCTTTTCCGACCAGGTACCAGAATCCCCCGAAATGGACGACCCTGTACGGTTCCATGTTCACCTGGTGGGGTTTACCGGACTTGTAATAGAAGCCGGCGATCTTTTTCAGACGGATCGACTTCACGATCCGGTTGAGGAGACTGCTGTCGAGCGGGATCGACTCGTCCATCCTCACGTAGACCGGCATGGACGAGGCCGCGTCGTAAAGGCTGGTGAAGAGCCCGTCCGCCGCTTTCTGGAAAGGCCGCCCCAACTGGCCGACCACATTCCGGAGGGTGATGACCAGGGCAAGCTCGGTTTCATCGAAAACCTCCAGGTTTTTGATGAGATCCTTGCCCAGCCGGTAAACCCCCTTCTGGATCTCATGGATGGGGAATCCAGACTCTTTCAACGCGGCGAGGTCCCGTTGGATCGTCCTGGGCGTAATCTGGAAATTCCGGCTCAGCCAGATGCTGGAGACCCGGTCTTTGTCCAGGAAAACCCGGAGGATCTGCCCGAGGCGGATCAGCCTTTTCTGCACGTTCTTTTCGCCCATTAACAGACTCTTCCCGTTCACAAGCTTTTCAGGTCCGTGAAATGCTCCTGCAAGTTTGGCGACAAACATCTGTCGCCGTGGCATTGAAATATCAGCAACTTGTCTTTAAGGTCAACATGAAAGAATCGGTTTTTTTGTAAGACAAGGGATTTTTTAGGGAAAGGACTCGTGTCATGAGAATTTTGGAATTGAGCCGCTACAACATCCCGGAGAAGATCGTGGAAGCCTGGATTACCGAGATGGGGGAAGAGCTTCTGCCGGTGCAGGAGAGAGCCATCAAGCGCCACCAGGTCCTCGACGGGAAAAGCCTGATCATCTCCAGCCCGACAACGTCCGGGAAGACCTTCATCGGGGAGATCGCCGCCGTGAAGGGCGTCATGGAGAAAAAGAAAGTCATCTACCTCGTCCCCCTGAAATCCCTCGCGGAGGAGAAGTATCTCGATTTCAGGAAAAAGTATGAGTCTTTCGGAATCAGGACCGTGGTCTCCTCCAGGGATCACCGGGAGCATGACCGGGCGATCGAGGCGGGCGAGTTCGGAATAGCGGTCATCGTTTACGAGAAGATGGCGCAACTCATGGTCAAGAACCCCTTTCTCTTGAAAAACATCGCCCTGGTGGTCGTCGACGAACTCCAGGAAATCGGCGACCCGGACCGGGGACCGGGGTTGGAGATCACCCTGACCAAGATCGTCTCCTCGCCGCATCGCCCGCAGGTCATCGGGCTCTCGGCCGTCCTGGGGAACACCGATGCCCTCGCCCGGTGGCTGGGCGCCGACCTCCTTTCCTTTGACAAGAGGCCGGTCGAGCTGCACGAGGGCGTGCTCTACAAGGGGGTTTTCCATTACAGGACCCACAATACCCTCGAAAAGAATTCCGAGCCCCTTGCCGAAATTGATTTCGAGGATCCGACGGAGGTTCTGCTTGCCAACGTGGCCCACTTGGCCGGGAAGGGCGACCAGGTTCTGGTATTCCTCCCGAGCAAGCTGGATACCATGCTTTTCGCCGGGCTTCTCGCAGAAAGGGTCGACCTCGCCTGTGCCGCGAGCGCCCTTGACGAGCTCGCTCTCCTGGAGGAAACGTCCCTCAAGGAAAAACTCGCATCCTGCCTGGGGAAATCGGTCGCCTTCCATCATGCAGACCTGTCGAGGGATGAACGCAGCGTCATCGAGAAATACGCCCGAAAAGGGGAAATCAAAGTCATCTTCTGCACGACGACCCTGGCCATGGGCGTCAATCTTCCCGCCACGACGGTCTTCCTGCACACGCAGAAATGGGAGGCCGACGGCCGCGACCACATGATCCTCACCCCGATCGGGTGGGCGGAATACGAAAACATCAGCGGCCGCGCCGGGAGGCTGGGGTTCGGCCGCGACTTCGGGAGGTCGATCACCATCGCCGGGAACGACTACGAGTACGAGATGCTCTGGGAGAATTACATCAACGGACAGGTGGGAATGCTCACCTCGCGGCTCGACGGCAAAGGCATGGAAAACCACCTCGTGAACATCGTCGCCTCCGGAGTCGCCAGGAACAGGGAAGAGATCGAATCATTTCTTTCCCGTACGTTCCAGGGGCTGTTCGAGAGCAGGGAGAATACCAGGAAAAGCATGGAAAAGGCTCTCCGGTTCGCCACTGACAGGAGGTTCATCGAAGAGGACGGCCGGGGGGAGATGGCCGTCTCCTCGCTGGGCGTCGTCGTCGCCTCGAAGGGCATAACCTGCCTCACGGCGCTGGACCTGTCGTCATTCCTGAAAGAGGTCGGGGACAGGGAACTCACTGACCTGGAAATCCTTCATGCTGCGGCTTCGAGCGATGACGGGAAGAAAATCTACATGCAGATCGCCGGGCACGAGCACAAGAGCAGGAAGTACGAGCAACTGGTCAGGGAAAAGATCTCGGGCCGGCAGGAGTACCTGGGCACCCTGCTGTCCCAGGTCGTCAAGAGCCCTCTTCTCGTCACGAAGAACAAGGCCAGAACTCTCAAGCTCACGCTTCTCCTCGAAAGGTGGATCCGGGGGAAGGAAACCACCAGCCTGGAGAGGGATTTCGAATCCTATTACGGCACGATCGCCGCCGCGGCGGAGGGGTTGAGCTGGATCGTCGACGCCGCCTCGCTCGTTGCCCAGAGCATAGGGTCGCCCAAGGCCCTGCAGGACAGGTTGTCCATCCTTTCCGAGAGGCTTCTCTACGGAGTGGAAGAGAAAGGGCTTGAACTGGCAAGGCTGAGGGTCCGGGGCCTGGGCCGGGCGGGAATCGGAAGTCTCGTCAGGGAGGGTTTCGACAGCAGGAAAGCCGTCCGGGAGACGCCTGTAACGGTACTCGCTACGATGATCCCGGAGAGGATCGCGATCAGCCTCAAGGAGGCGGTGGAATCGGGACACAAGAGCCTACCGGAAAAAGTAACAAGCGCCGAGACGTCTGAACCTGACGACACGTTCGCTTGCCGCGACCGGATCGAGATCACGGGAAAGCCGATCGAGAAACGCAATCTGGTGATGATCAACGGCTCGCCGATGGGGATTACCAATCGATCCCTGGAATTGCTCCTGCGTTTTGCCGTTGCAGTCAAGAAGGACGGACAGGGATGGGTTCACAGGGAGGACCTGACTCCCGGGATGGGGGCGACACAGCTCGTCTCGCGGCTGAGGAATGAGCTCCGGAGCCTTACCCTGAAGAAGGACGGGAAAATCATCGAGAACGACGGATCAGGGTGCTACCGCCTTTCAATACCGCCGCGGAATGTATCGTTCGACAGGGAAAGCCTTCTGCTGCACTGGAATGCCGTGATAAAGGATACGGCGGCTTCCATTTCAGAATAGCCCTGCAGGACGCCAAAATTACTTGACAATAACTGTCATTAACTATACACAAGGAGATCATTATGGCTCGTATGAGAAAAATTTTTGAGAGGTTACCCGATGGCTAAAAAGCCGGGAGACGTACTGACCATCGAAGAGTTGGCCGCTTACCTGAAGATTCCAAAATCCACGCTTTACAAACTCGTACGGGAAGGAAAAATCCCCTCTCAAAAGGTGGGGCGTCATTGGCGTTTTCTTAAAGGTGCCATTGATGAATGGCTGAAAAGGCAGGAATAATCCTGAATATAGACCGAACTTTAGTAGGTGATGAATGAGCGATAATCGCCTGGTATCTCAGATTGGGCAGCGCGTAATGCTTCCGGGACATTTTGATGTTCCTGTTGTTTTGGAAGATGCGCGGCCGCTTGGGTCAGGCGATTCGGCGGGTTACGAGTGTCGTGTCCGCCTTCCGGACGGCTCATTGGAAGAAGCAATAATTTCAGCTGAAGAGATTGCGTCAATTCTGGGGAGAGAAACAGTTAAAGCTGAATCAATGACTCCGGTCGACGCCGAAAAACTTCGCCTCCTCATAGAATCGACCCGTATCCGCCTCGCCTATGCCCACGATCGGCAGTTTGCAGTAAGCCTGTCGGGAATCCGCACCCTTCCGCATCAAATCGAAGCGGTTTACCAGGCGATGCTTCCACAGCCCAGATTGCGGTTTCTTCTAGCGGATGACCCTGGCGCAGGAAAGACAATCATGGCCGGTCTCCTGGTGAAGGAACTGAAGCTTCGGGAAGCGATTGAACGCATTCTCATTTTATGTCCCGCTCCGCTCACTATTCAATGGCAGGATGAGATGCTCCGATGGTTTGGGGAGCCGTTCGACATAATCTTTTCTGCAGTTGACCAGCAGCAATTGACCAATCCATGGCAGCGGTCTTCGCAGATCATCGCTTCCATCGATTACGCCAAACAAGAAGACGTGCGCGAGCGTGTCTGGCAACAGCGATGGGATCTCGTTATCATCGACGAAGCCCATAAGTGCTCGGCCCGCACCGCCTCGGGTGGTCAAAATCGTGAATCCAAGGTTACGACTACGAAAAGGTATGATCTGGCTTTACATCTTACTTACCAAGCGGATCATGTCCTTCTCCTTACCGCCACGCCCCACCATGGGGATGAAGACAAGTTTGCCCACTTTCTGAGGCTGATCGATCCCGATCTTTTTCCCGAACCGCACCGCCTAGGTAAGCAGGCCTCGGCCATTCGTAAGGATGTCTTTCGCCTCGGAAAGGACTCGCCCTGGTGTCTGCGCCGTCTGAAGGAGGACCTACGGGATGCGAACGGGAAGCGGCTCTTTCCGGACCGGCACACGAAGACAGTGACTTTCCGCCTGAATAGTGACGAGTACACGCTTTACAAGAGCGTCACCGCTTACATAAACGAATTCATTCCCCAGCAGACGGGGCAAAGACGTCCATCGGCGGCCCTGACGCGAACCGTTCTGCAACGCCGATTGGTGAGTTCCACTTGCGCCATCCATGAATCGCTGAAGCGTCGATTGAAAAAACAAGAGGATCTCCTGGAAGAGCTTGAGGGGCTCACTCCCTCACAACGTGCGAAGCGATTGGCCGCCTTGCAGGGACGGCTTCCTGATGCCGAGCAGGACGAAGATGATCTTGACGACGCAGTCCGCGATCAATTGGCTGATGAATACACGGCCGCACTGGAACTTGAGCAACTACGCGCTGAAATCTCCGCCCTCCAGGAATTGGTTGAGCAAGCCCGACGTGTTCGAGAAGACGCAAATGATTCAAAACTGGCTGCATTGAAAAAGTGCCTTGGCGAGGCGCAGTTCCTTGAGCTGAAGGATGGACGGGGGAAGCTCCTGATTTTCACGGAGCACCGCGACACCCTGGGCTACGTGCGAGATCACCTTGAAAGGTGGGGTTTCAGCACCTGTGAAATCCACGGCGGCATGAATCCCCATGAGCGCAAACGGGCACAAGAAGTCTTCCGAACCGGAGCTCAGATATGCATTGCAACGGAAGCCGCAGGTGAAGGCATTAATCTCCAGTTCTGTCATCTGATGATCAACTACGACATGCCCTGGAATCCGACCAGGCTGGAGCAGCGATTGGGCCGCATCCATCGCATCGGCCAGGATCGGGACGTGTACGCCTTCAACTTTGTGGCCACGGATTCTGAAGACGGCCAACCCATTGTCGAGGGTCGGATTCTCCACCGCCTTCTGGAAAAGCTGGACCAGATGAACGAGGCTCTTGAAGGTCGCGTATTCGACGTGATCGGTGAGGTGCTGTCACTGAATGACGTTAATCTCCCCGACATGCTTCGCGATGCGGCTTATGACCCGAGGCGGCTTGATGAGTACCTCGATCAGATCGATCGCATCAATCCGGCCAAGCTCAAAGAATACGAAGAAGCCACGGGCATTGCGCTTGCGCGCAGCCATGTGGATTTTTCAGCGTTCCAGCGCCGTAACCTTGAGGTTGAGGAGCGCCGGCTCATGCCTCGCTACGTCGAAGCCCAGTTCGTCTCTGCCGCCAGGGAAGTGGGCTTACGGATCGAACCGAGAGCCGATGGCTTATGGCGTATCGAGCATATCCTGGCGGATTTGCGCTCTGAACGACTCCGCTCCGTTCAGAAGGCCGGAAAAGCGGAATCGTCCTATCGAAAGATTACCTTCCATAAGCACCATCTTGAAAAGGACGCTCACGTTGATGCGGTATTGATGGGGCCGGGACATCCCCTCTATGCGGCAGTGGACGAAAAACTCAACGAGCGTCTGGCGGAGTTGGTCGGCGGTATCGGCTTTTTTGTCGATCCCTTATGCAAAGAACCTTACCTCATTCACCTTTTCGAGATATCGATCCGCGGCAAGGATTCAAAGGGGAATGACGTGCCGCTCTATGGCGAGCTTGTAGCCATTCGGGAGGAAAGAGGAAATTACGAAGTAATCCCAAGCGACATACTTCTTAATCTGGCAGCGCATCCGCATCCGCCGCAGGAGATCGAAGCAACTCCCATGCAAGGTTCCACTGATTTCCTGAAACGCACCTATCAACTCGAATGCCGCGCCCGTTGTCAGGCAGAGCGGCAGCATTTTGCCCAAGTCTGCCGAGAATACCTGGAGAAGTCGTTTAAGGCCCGGATCGACCGGGCTCAGGAGCGGGCCATGCTGCTTGCAGCGGAAGTCTTCTCAAAGCCGGAATATAAACTGCCTGCAGATGAGGCCAGGAAATACGTTGATGAGCTTCAGCGTGCCCGTCAGGAGCGCCTCGATGGACTGAAGCGGCTTGAGATTGCCAGGACGGGTCCGGTCAAGCATGTTGGGACGGCATTTATCCTTGCCCCCGACGCCGACACGCAGGCCCAACTCGCCGATCTGACCGACGAACTCGATCCGAATATCCGTCGGCAAAGCGAGATCGCTGCAGAAGACAAAGTGATTGAAGCGCTGGTTGCGGAGGGCTTCCCCCAGGACCGCATCGAGCGGGTCGGCCATCTGAAGTTGGGGTTCGACATCCGCGCCCATAGGATTGCCGATGAAGCTACCGGCGAGGTCTTCGTCAAGAGAATCGAGGTCAAGGGACGACTGCGGGGACAACCGGTACGACTTACAACAAACGAGTGGTACAAGGCGCAACAATTGGCGGAAACCTATTGGCTCTATGTAGTATGGAATCCGCTTGGAGATTCGCCCGAGCTTGTGCGTATTCACAATCCAGTCGCCAAACTCGACCATGCAAAAAGGGAAATCGTGGCGGCAAGATTCTACGAGATCCCTGCAGAAGCTGTTATGAGCGTTGTCCATATCGAGTCTGAGAAGAATCCGATGCTGTAACTCTTTGGAGTATATTGATGGCTGGTATCATATCCGATCAGGAAATTGAGAATTTGCTCCAAGAACCAAAGATTCTTCCAGGTGATTATCATCAAAGAATTCAGGTTCGTCCAAAAAGAGGCCATAAGGAACGAGAGTTGGATATTAAAGGGGGAAGCGGAAATGACTTTCGCCTGATTCTAAGGCAAAGCACATTTAATGCACTTGATTTCTCTATTATTTTGGCTTTCAGACCGGCCAAATCAAACGTGATCTTTCGGCTGAGGCGGTATAATGGAAAAAGCCATGAGCATACGAATCTGATTGAAGATGTATCGTTTTATGAATATCACATTCACCAGGCCACAGAAAGGTACCAGCTGTTAGGGGCACGAGAAGACTCCTATGCCGAACCCACGGATCGTTTTTCCGATTTTCATCAAGCTGTTTCTTGTCTCATGGAAGATTGCGGATTTGAAATTCCTTCAGGCGCTCAGAGATCATTGTTCGAGGAGATGTGAGCTATGAACTTGGAAAGAATCGAACAGGATTTTCGAATAAAAGTATCCGAAAGATTACGAGTAAAGAGTGAGGGCATTGAGCGTTTCCGTGTCTTTGTGCCCTTTATGTTCGAAGATGGAGACCACCTTTCCATAGTCATGAGAAAGGGTGATGATCAATGGATACTCACGGATGAGGGACATACGTACATGCACCTCACATATGATTTGGAGGAAAAGGATCTTCAACGGGGGACAAGGCAAAAAATCATCACAAACGCGTTATCCGTATTCAAAGTCGAGGACCGGGAGGGAGAACTCATAACCAAGATAAGCAACGATCAGTACGGAGACGCGCTGTATAGCTTTGTACAGGCTTTACTCAGAATTACGGATATCACTTATCTCTCGCGTGAAAGAGTTCGTTCGACCTTCATGGAAGATTTTCGATCGTTCATTGAGGAGACGGTGCCCCAAAACAGACGAGAGTTTGACTGGCACGATCCTTCACACGATCCGGAAGGCAAGTATTTGATTGACTGCAAGATCAATGGGATGCCCAAGCCGCTTTTTGTTCACGCGATGCCCGGAGATGATAAGACGCGCGATGCCACCATCACTCTTCTGCAATTCGAAAAGTGGGGTCTTGCATTTCGTTCCGTAGCCATCTTTGAAGACCAGGAACAAATCAACCGGAAAGTATTGGCCAGATTCAGCGATGTCTGCGAGAAGCAATTTTCAAACTTGAGTGGAAACCGAGACAGAATCAAACGATATTTTGACGAGGTCATGGGTGAATAATCCCGATTGCAGATATGATCATCGCCTGCCGATCCAGATGATGATCTTTAGGCGAGGTTGCCGGAGATACGTTGATGTCGTAACGCTGTGTGGAGAACATCGAAGGTGAGAAGATGCCGATAACCGCTGCGCAAAAAGCACAAGCCGAACAGCGCCAATGGACCGCTGCCAGAGACGGTGCACCACAAGTACGACTTGTGGCTGGCCCGGGTACGGGTAAATCTTATACGATTGAAAAGCGGGTAGCTGATCTTTTGACCAATGGGGCGACTCCCGGCAATGTCTATGTCATATCATTCACCCGGGCTACGTGCGCCGAATTGACTGAACGTATCCGGGCTTTCTGCAGCACTCTTCCTTGCGCGAATGCAGCAGCACAAGTGCGAGTCTCAACGATGCACTCCCTTGCGCTTCGAATTCTGCGACGTGCCAATCTGCTCACCTCGTATCCCAGCACGCCAATCATGTTGGACGATTGGGAACAGACCAATGTTTATGACAGAGAATTCGCCGGGAGTCTGGGATGTACCCCGTCTCGAGCCGCCGAGATCAGACTTGCCCACGACGCACAATGGCAGACCCTGAATCCGCAATACGTGAACCAGGCGCAAATAACTCCTGCAGAGGTCCAAGGATTCAACGCATTTCATTCGGCTCGGACCAACCTGTATTGCTGTGTGCTCCCCGGTGAGGTTATCTACAAGTGCGTAGACGCACTTCAGCAAGGCGCATTGCAGCCAAATCAATTACCGCAAATCGACCATTTGATCGTTGACGAATTCCAGGACCTTAATGCGTGCGACCAGGAATTCGTGCGCTTGTTGTCTGCAAACAATACAATCCTATTTGTCGCCGGGGACGACGACCAGAGTATCTATTCGTTCCGTCATGCCAATCCAGACGGCATCGTCCAGTTTCAAACCGCCTACCCAGCATCGGCCACGCATGTATTGACAGACTGCTTCCGATGTACCCCGGCAGTCCTCGGACCGGCCAGCCGACTGATTACCTACAACTTGAATCGAGTTGCCAAGAACCTTACGTCCCTCTATGGCACTGCCACGCCGCCAGTTCAAGGCCGTATGATGGTTTGGTCTTTCCAGACTGCACAAGAGGAGGCACGCGCCATTGCCCAATCTTGCCAGGCGATAATCAACGCAGGCATGGCTGGGCGGGAAGACGAAATTCTCATCTTGATATCCAATCGCCGGGTCCAGCTCGACATGCTGGCCCAGGAGCTTGGTAACCTCGGCCTTCCCTATGATCCTCCGCGAGGCGCGGCGCTCACAAGTGAGTATGAGGCCATCAGGGCGGTCTATTCGGTGCTTCGGATCGCCAGGGACAACTCGTCCGGCGAAGAAGACTATCCGGCGCATCGGGACCTGCTTGAGGTTCTCTCTCGTGTCGGAAGCGCCACGGCAAAAGGGGTTGCGGATGCATGCATTACCAACAACCAGAACTTCCGCCAGCTCTTTTATCTTCCAGCATGCCCGACCTGGTTTTCCGGACGGTGCCCCTCGGCGGTTCAGCGCGTCATGGCGACCGTTCAAACGGTTAGAACGTGGAGCATGAGCGACACCTTGGCAGCTCGGAGCGGCGACATCACGACCCTCCTATCATCGCAGGTGTTCACATCAGGGCGTAATGCTGCCAATAGCCTGTCGATATGGAATACCCTGATAGGCTCGCTTCCGGCCCAGATGACACTTGAAGAGCTTCTGCAATTTCTTGCGGCCGACAGCGAGTCGGATCAGCAGGCCATCCTTGATCTGGTCAACCAGCGAATTGGCGGTGCTCAACCTCAAGCCCAAGTACCCGTTCAGAAGCGTATCAGGATTCTGACCATGCATGGTGCCAAAGGACTCAGCGGGAAGGTCGTGTTCATCCCGAGTACGGAACAGGGCCTCATGCCGAATTTCAGGGCCTTGCAGGCCACCGGGCTGCTCATTGAACAGCGACGTCTGTTTTACGTGTCCGTCACCCGGGCTATGGCTTGCTGCATCGCGTCGCACGCGGCTCAACATTCGGGTGCCCAGGCGATGGCTCTGACTCAGAGGTCTGTTGCACGTCTAACGCGCTCTCAGTTTCTGAACGAGATGAGTGTTCCAAGCGTTACTCGAAACACCGGTTTGAGCCAAGCTGAAGCGGCGGCAATAGTAGCAGAGGTGAACAACTTATGAATGACCGCAGATGGATTGACGCAGAAAGCGAGGCAGCTCCAATGCGGCGAGGGAACAAGGGTGAATGTGCGCGATATCTGAAACAACAACTTATGAAGGAGGGCAGCTATGAGCTTTGAGCGACGTGGCTACAACTTCGAAGGGGCCTTTACTTCAGCGAATCAACTGGAAGCGCGGGCTGGCGTGTACGTGATCTGGTGCAAGAACGGCGAGACATGGACGTGCCTGGATGTTGGTGAGTCGCACAATTTGCAGGAGCGTGTGCTCAATCACGACCGCGCCGGTCGGTGGCGACAGAACTGCCGAGGCACGATCTACTATGCGGCGCATTACACGCCGAACCTCCAGCAGACCGGACGAATCCAGATTGAAAGCAGGCTCCGTCAGCTTGAAAAACCTCTTTGTGGAGAACGCTGAATTGAACGACCGCAGACTCATAGAAGACTATCTGCCCGTGAACTCGGTCGGGGAAGCTGCTTCGAGTGAGCCCCGTACTAAGGGGCACATTTCGACCTTACATGTATGGCGTGCGCGGCGGCCCTTGGTGGCATGCCGGGCTGCGGTGTACGGGGCGTTGGTGCCGGCATCGTTATTTATCCCGGAGAATGGACCGGACAACAAGAAACAGAGTCTGGGCCGGGCTAACGTAGCCAAATTTGTTGATCGGCTCTGCAAGTATCCGGGCAACCAAACCGTCATCAAAGACGCGCAGAGGCACATCCTCGAAGCCCATGCCGAGCGCTTGACGAGAGAGACGGGCAAGACCGTTACGGTCGAGGAGATCGAGGCAGGAAAAGCACCACGCCCTATGGTGCTGGATATGTTCGCGGGCGGCGGGGCCATTCCAATTGAAGCTGCCCGACTGGGATGTGAGTCACATGCTCTCGACCTCAATCCGGTCGCTTATCTCATCGAATTGTGCACCGTCACCTTCCCGCAGCAATTCGGAGCGGAGCTGGCTGACGATATCGAGAAGTGGGGAAAAACCATTCTGAAGCGGACGCAAGAGGCGGTGTCCGACGTCCTTGCACGCATACCGGTTGCACGGAAGCAACCGAGGGCAATCCAAAGAACCCTTGGGGATGGAAATGAAACGCCAGCCGACGAGTATTCTGTCGTCGCTTACTACTGGACGCGGACCATCCCATGTCCGAATCCACAGTGCAAAGGAACCGTACCGCTCTATCGACAGACCTGGTTGAGAAATAAATCCTCCGGTTACGTGGCCTTGAAGCCGGTACCGGACATGGGCAGACGCATCATGCGTTTTCAGGTGGTCGAAGCTCGGTCTGCATCGGCGCTCGGCTTTGATCCGTCCACCGGGAGCGCTGGATCATCCACGGCATGCCCCTTCTGTCAAACCGCTCTCGATGGTCCCTATGTCCGCAGGTATGGCGACGAGAAAGGCTTCGGCCAGCAGCTCATGTGCGTGATTGCGCTCAATCCCGACGGACCTGGCAAGTTGTATCTTGTCGATGAATCGCTTGCGGCAATAGAGGCCGAGCATCAAGCCATGTCCGAACAGCGGGCAACGGAGATCGAGCGAGAGCTTGGACCAAGCAGTCTGGATGAAGAGATTCCGCCGACCGGCAACGCCGGGCTTGCCACAGGGAACAGCTATCTATACGGCATCCGGACGTTCCGCCAGGCGTTCACGCCGCGACAACGGTACGTTCTCTTGACGTTGGCGCGCGAGGTGCACCATGTCTACCAAGAGATGCTTAAACAGGGAGTGGAGACGGAACGGGCAAAGGCCATCGCGACATACCTGGGGTTATGGGTCAGTCGTCTTACTGACAAGTGCAATGGATTAGCCAGATGGAATAATGGTCGGGAAACCATTGAGAGTCTCACATCGATGAAGCGTTTCGCGATGATGTGGGATTTTCCTGAAGTGAATCTCTTCGGTGGCGCTACCGGAGATGCATGGGGTAGCCTCGAATACATTACTGCTGCTGTCAGACGTGAAGGGCAATTCCGTAACCCTGTTAAAGTCGTGCGCGGTTCCGCCGCCGAACTGCCATATGACAACGGCATCTTCGATGCGGTGATTACCGATCCCCCTTACTACGACAACGAAAGCTACTCGGAGCTTTCCGATGTCTGTTACGTCTGGCTGCGGCCGACCATCGGCTTTCTCTACCCTGAGCATTTCGCTGGCCAACTTACGCCGAAGAAAAAGGAATGCGTCGCCGCAGCTTATCGCCAGGGGGGAAAGCAGCAGGCGCGGAACTATTATGAGGACACCCTGTTTCAGTCCTTGCAAGAAGCCCATCGTGTCACGAAACCTGGCGGCATCCTGATCGTCGTCTATGCCCATAAGACCACCCTTGGGTGGGCGACTCTTGTGGATGCGCTTCGGCGTGCCGGATATGAAGTTGCCGAAGCCTGGCCTCTTACTACCGAAACAAAGGCCCGAGTGGCTCACCAAGGAGACGCGGCCCTTGCCTCAAGCATTTTTCTCGTAGCCCGGCGACGTGAAGCACCTGAGACAGGCTCGTATGAGGATCAAGTCCGTCAAGACCTGGAGAAGATCGTCCGCGAGCGCGTTGATTCGCTTTGGAAAATGGGCATCACCGGCGCGGACCTGGTCATCGCCGCAGTGGGTGCAGGGCTCCGCGCCTTCACCAAATTTGCCCGCGTGGAGTACGCCAACGGCGAGGAGGTCCCGGCCGAGAAATTCCTGGCGGAGGTGGAAGGTGTCGTGCTGGAGACGCTTCTCGAAAAGATCTTCGGCGTGAGCGGCAGCGGGGTCGCCGCCGTTGACGGCCCGAGCCGGTTTTACGTGCTCTGGCGCTACGCTTACAAAGCGGCCGAGATGGACGCGGGCGAGGCCATCGTCTTCACCTACGGCCAGAATGTCGAGTTGGACGGCCAGAATGGACTTTCGTCCGGAAGCCGCGCACTGATCGAAAAGAAGAAGGGAAAATACTGGCTGCGCGACTTCACCGAGCGGGGTGATGACGAAAAGCTCGGCATGCCGAAAGCTGTCCTTGCTGACGGGTCGCAAAGAGCTGATGGAGCTACCCGCGCTGATGGGATGGGCACACAAGCCCCGTTAATTGACGTCCTGCATCGCATCCTCTGGTTGATGGAAAACGAACCCCGGAATTTGAACCGCTTTCTCGACGAGGCGCGCCCAGACCGAGAGCGCCTCCGTTTGGTTGCCCAAGCTCTGGCTGGAACTTCGCTGGTCGGTAAGAAGGACGACGGACCGAAACATACTGTCGCAACCACGCCGGCAGAATCCGCCGCACTCAGAAAGCTTGTCGCCAACTGGCGTGCTCTCATTGACCAACGGTTGGCAGACATAGAGGGAACCCTGTTTGAAATTATGCGAAATTCGGAGGCAAAAAAGTGAGCACACATGTACTTCGTCCATGGGCCGACGTAGTCAAGCTTCATCCCGATGTGGAGACGGGAGTGCTGACAGAGGCGGTATTTGCTATCGATCTTGGAGCCATCGCCGCGAATGATCCCAATGTGCCCGTTGTCAACAGGGACCCGGAGGCATTCTTCCGGGCGACTTACCTGACTGCCGATCTCCGAAAGCTCTTGGAAGAGGTCTTGGCATGCCTGAAAGGAAAAAGCGGCTATAATCGTGTATTAAAACTGCGAACACCTTTCGGCGGCGGCAAATCGCATACTCTGGCATCGCTTTTCCATGCGGCGCGGAAGCGAGAGGCCCTGGACGGCATCCCGGAGGCAAAAGACTTCGCCCGCCCCGGCAATGTGGCCGTGGCCGTTTTCGACGGTGAGAAGTTCGATGCCCGTAATGGCAAGACACTGGATGACGGCCGGACGATTCAGACCATGTGGGGCTGGATTGCCTGGCAGATCGACCCTGAAAAGGCTTTCCCCTTGGTAGCCGAACACGATAAAGACCGTGTGGCACCGGGCGGCGACGTGATTCGCGATCTGCTCACCAAAGGGGCAAGCGGCCATCCGGTTCTCATTCTCCTTGATGAGGTGCTCAAGTACATGGAGCGGGCCGCGGCGGTCGGCATCCTCGATTCCACCCTCCAGCGCCAGGCCAAGGATTTCTTCCAGAATTTAACTGTCGAGGTGGCAGGCAGCGAGAAGGCGGCGCTTGTTTATTCTCTGACCTGGAGTGCCAGAGAAGCCTTGGGAAATGTCGGGCTGCTTGCCGAGATCGACAAGCTCGCATCCCGGGTTGATCAATTGAGAGAGCCCGTTTCCGGCGACGAGGTCCTGCCGATTCTTCAGCGCCGTCTCTTGGGAGCCGCTCCTGATGTTCCTTCGGCCACCGAAGTATCCGCAGCATATCAGGAAGTGGTGACCGGAATGCAGAGAGCCCATGCAGAGACGGCATCCGAGCGTCGACAGGCCGATGAGGAAGGTCGCCTACTGCGAGATCGAATGCGAGCTGCATATCCGTTTCATCCAGCTCTCATCGACATCATGAGAGAACGCTGGACGGCGGTGGATGCCTTCCAGCGGACGCGCGGTGCTTTAAGATTTCTCGCCTCCTGCATGCACTCCCTTAAGAAGAACGGCGGGGCCAAGGCGCTATTGGGACCGGGAGAGGTGCCCGTAAAAGACGTGGACGTCCGGGTGAAGATGCTGAAAGAGTTGGGGGTGCAAAACGACTACGACCCAGTTATCACAGCGGATATTGATGGACCAAATGCCCGGGCAAAGCGCATTGACGACCGGATGGCGCGCGAGACTCCCGCGCTTGCCAGTGTGAAACCTGCCACCCGCATCGCCACGGCCATCCTCCTTTACTCGTTTGGCGGGTTAAGGCGTGAGGGCTCTGGCAGCGATGAGACGCTGCCTCCCGGCGTTGCGGAGAACGAACTGCTTGCAGCCTGTGTCGGTCCCGACCTGGACAATATCACGGCAACCGCAGTCCTGTCTGAACTTCGCAACACCTGTCTTTATTTGCACTATGATGGCGTCCGGTACTGCTTCAAAAAGGACCCGAATGTTACCAAACTGATTGAGGACGCGGAGCAGACCGTTGCCCGCGAGGATTCTCAGGCTCGTGGTCACGGCCCGGTCCGCAGCATGATCAAGGAGATGCTGGATGCCCGGTTGGCCGGTCACCACACGGCCATTGTGTGGCCGGCAAAAAGTCAGGACATTTCTGATGAGGACCCCCGTTTCCTCATCGCTTACTTACCGCTTGAGTTTGCTGCCGAGAGCAAGTTGGAACAAGAGAGTCAGGCCAAGGAGCATCTTACCAAATTTGGAGATCGCCCCCGACGCTACCGCAACGGGCTTGGACTTGCGATACCTGAGAAGAGGCAGATCGAGGCGCTGCGGCGCGCCATAAGGTACCTTTTGGCCATTGATCGCGTGGAGGCGAAGAAACAGCAGCTCCGGCTTACCAAGGATCAGCTTGATCAACTCCGTGAGAGGAAGCGCACCGAACAGGCCGCCGCCGAGGCATGCTTTCGGGAACTTTACACGGCCGCATGGTTGCCTCGGGTCCAGGACGGCGGGCTGGAAATCGAGAAAGTGGAAAGAGGCGGACGCCCGCTCCAGGCGACAGGCGTCCACGAGCGGATAATGGAGCTTCTCACCAGCGTCGGAACGCCACGGATTCACGGATCGGTTACACCTCGGAAAATAACAGAGCGCGTGAGACTCGGCGAGTCGCCGGCAGCGGGTGAGCAGCCGCTCATGGGTATTAAGACATCAGACGTGCTCGAATCTTTCTACCGGGATATCGCTCCGCCCCGATTGGAATCCGCATCGATTCTGCGTAAGGGGATCGCCCGCGGTGTATCCGATGGCATCTTCGCTTATACGAGCGGTGTAGTCCCCGCACTCGGACCGGATGGAAAATACCAGGTAAATCTAAATAAGGTACTGATTGGCAGCGACCGTCCCTTTTCGGATGATGAGATCGATTTCGAATCCGGCTTCCTTATGATGCCGCAAACGGTTCCGGATGCAGCAACTGCACGGCCCGCCGGAACGTCCCCAATCGATACAGATACTACTCCTCTTCCCGGCGTCCACGAAACCCCGACGGGGAAGGACGAGGGAACAGGCTCTGGTCCAGCGACGGCGGGATCTGGAGCCGCGGGACGAAGGAAGCGGATTGTCATGACCTTTGAGGCCAGTAGGGAGCAGGTCTTCAAGGCGTTCCCTGCTATTGCGAACCTAGCGGACAAGTCCGATGGAGCCAGGGTGCGAATCCGAGTTGAAGGATCTTCGAATGCCGGGTTCGATCCATCGTGGCTCCGAAATGCCGTAGACGAGCCGCTTGACGAGGCAGACATCGATCGGACCACTGAGGAATGAAGCGAAGGGACTATTAAGTTGCCACTCATGAATGTACCATCGGCAGAGCTCTTAAGGTCTGCCATCATCCGATCTCTGCGTAAGCAGGGTTATAGGGTACATGATGGAATTATCCATTTGCCCAAGGACCCCACGAAAGATGATTTCCGTGCGCTGAACGAACTTGCCCTGCATAAAAAGCTTGAAGTATCCGGTCCGGGTGTTCGATCTCATGAAGATCAGCTTATTCAATATATTGCTGACGGGCATGAGGTGATAGCCAATGAAATACGACCCAAGCTTGTAGTCGTAAGACCTGGATCCGAAAACGAACTGCTGTTTCGTTATGCTTGTCTTCACTGGAGTATTCCGGTCTCGGCAGGATACGGGAGGAGACTTCGCTTCCTTGTGTTCGACGAAAGCAATGGGAAGCTGATGGGGTTGTTCGGTTTGGGAGACCCGGTCTACTCTATGAAAGCACGCGATCATTGGATTGGATGGGACAAGGAAAACAAAGCACAACACCTGTATCACATAATGGATGCTTATGTGTTGGGTGCTGTGCCGCCATATTCATTCTTGCTGGGCGGAAAACTTATAGCACTGCTCGTTTGCAGCAACGAGGTGCGAGACGCATTTCGTGAAAAATACAACGGCAAGAAATCTTTAATCCGACAGGAAACTCGGCCTCCTTACCTTGCATTGGTTACAACCACTTCGGCTCTTGGACGGTCTTCCATATACAATCGAATCCGCATCAATGGTCAACAATATTGGACCAGCCTGGGATTCACACAAGGGTCAGGAGAATTCCACTTTTCCAACGGTGTCTATGGCGACATCAGGGCATATGTTGAGAAGTATTGCGAGCCTACCGCAAAGCACATAGCTTGGGGGACCGGTTTTCGAAACAAGCGTGAAGTAATTCGCAAGTGCCTCTCTCAGATCGGTCTTTCAGCGGATCTTATTTACCACGGTATCCGCCGAGAGATATTCGCTGCCCCTTTGGGGCGTGATGCAATCCGGTTCTTGAAGGGAGAAGTTAAACGGCCATGTTTCTATAATTGGACAGCCTCAGAATTATCGGAGGCTTTCAAGAATAGATGGCTCATTGGTCGAGCAGAACGGAAGCCAGATTACCGCGAATACACGCGGGAACAGTATCGACTTTGGCCTTCAAAGACAAAGATCAATAAAGGAGGAAACTGAGTGTATGGAGGCATTCGCGGATCTTCCTGATGCACTGGTTCGAGATCTCCTTGCCAAAGCCGCACCTGTTGCGGAAGGGGTGTCACAGAATCTGCAGGCACTCCGTGATGCTCGCGCCCGCCTCTATACAGAAGCCAGAAATCATCGCCTGATCTGCCGAAAAGCTGACCTCGATGTGCCCAGGGAACCATCAGTCGTCGGAGTTGATGGATCATATCAGGTGCATCGTTTGACAGCACTGGACTTATGCGCAGCCGCAGCTGTTGCGGTAGAGGGTACATCCAAAGAGGCTGTCAGATATTGGCCGGAGCCCTATCATCATATGTGGGTCGATGGGTTACCACATTGCATTGATTCAGTCGGAGTCTTGCGCGGCACAATGGTCTCAATGGAGATGGCGCTCGCGGCCAAAGCTCCCCATGATCTCGTTCTTCTTGACGGATCATTTTCATCCCTGGTCATCTATTTAAATCAAGCGCTTACGAGGATTGCTGATTCCTCAAAGACCTTATCCGAATTTTTTTTGGACCGCTGGAAAGGCGGCGCGCTGGATCAGCTGAAGGGTTTATTAACGAGCGAAAGAACAGTTGCCATGCCTAAGTTTACATCTCGCAACGAATTTCTTCGTGAAAACATGCTGAATCCCCCCGTAATGGTCGACGGTAAAACGCTGGCCACGATGATTTTGGATCCGGGTGAATATACTCGTCCATTACCCCTGCATGATGCGACCGATCCTGCGAGCCAGCAGGTTGACCACCTACCGGAGAAATACTGTCCCCCAAAAGATATGGATGAAATTAGGGAGGCATTGAATCGGTTATCGGTCATCTATTTTCGTCCTTACGGTTGGCTTCCCGCACTGAGAATGGAACTGCCATCCGCAATAACGTCGAGTAACACACGACTATCAATTGTTCTGGAAGGTATAAGTCGTCAGTTTTTCAGCCCGGCTGTAATTGAGCCGTATCCCTTATTTCTGGCCGATCGAATGGTCAAGAGTCTCGGATCCGGTGTGGCGGTAATCGAACAGACCGTTGCACAGCACGTAGCGGGATCGTCCCCTGACATTGAAAATACGCTTCTATTCTTGCAGAATTATAGAACGGAAGGTGGCCGAGGAGGTGTTTGATGACAAATAATCGAAATCAGGATGTCGCAGTCGTAGGAAGCCCATCAACCAATACGGAATTAACATTAGACCTTCTTCAGGAGGCCACTGAAGAGCGTTTAGTTGGAGCGCTATCTGCTTTTCAAGCAACACAGAATGGTCAAGCAATCGTGTCTGTAGGGCAGATAGTAGGCATCGAGTTGAAAAATCGATGGCATGAAGATTCCGTTTTCAGGAATCTCGTGAAACGAACGGGAGAGATTCCGCCTATAACAAATCGACAGGACACGCGAACGGCGGACCTTGTTGTAGGTGCCACGTTCAAGAGAACAGGGAACGGGTTTCAGCCAGAAGTATTGGGAATGGTCCCAGCAACAGGGACTAGAGTCTCAAGAATCGATCAAGGATTACTCGATCAGCTATTACAAGCATATAGTTCCGAGATATTTTACCTTGGCCAAGCCTATGCCAACGAGATCCTTTATCCCATGTGGTTCAAGCACTTCGGAAGCAATGATCAAGGTCCCGGTGGTGCTGGCGAGGCTTATCATATCGGAGTCTTCGGTAAGACAGGGTCTGGCAAATCGGGTTTAGCAAAGATGATGCTCTGTGCTTACTCCCGGCACACTAATCTTGGTATCCTTGTCATTGATCCTCAAGGTGAATTCACGCTGGAACTTTCAGGCACACGTGTTGGCAATCAAGGATTGGCTCTGGACCAGATTGTGCGGCAGCAAGGGCGATCAATTAACATTTACAGAATCGCTGATATTCAATTAGATGAATGGAACACCTTCGAAGAAATGCTGGTGTCTCTCGGTTTCTGTGAAGAGCTGACCATTACGCACAACAACAATGCGGTGCGTGCAGCGGAAGTGGTTCGAAATGCCCTGGAACGTGCGACGCAGGGAGGGAGACAACAATTTCAACTTGCCAACCTCGGGACTCGCGATGCGCTTTCCACAGCACTGAATGCCGTTTTAGACCAACAAAGCCTGCCATACATTTTCCCAAGCAAAGACCCGCGTGTGCGCTTGCAAAACCGAGTGCAGGATATTCTTTCAAATCGAATTGATGAAGTTCTAAATAGCAAGTGGATTCCGCTCTGTAGTCTTTTTGCTGCAGGACCAGGAAGGCGGAGGTTGTATGGAATCGTATCCGACTTAATGGGAACTGCAAATGAAACGGGGCCACGTCCGATTGTTGTTATTGACCTGTCCGCGCGAGGCAATCAAAATCGTTTCTGGACGGAAGAACTGGAGCGTCGTCTATTAAGTAAGTTGCTGAATGTTATGATCGCTCAATCGACATCCAGCTTATCGACGAGGCAAAGTGCAAATGTTCTGGTTTTTCTCGATGAGGCGCACAGGCATGCCCCCAGCGGTCGATTAGAACAGGACACAGAGGCCGAGCGGCTCCGTGTGTTACTGCGCCGTGCAGTAAGGGAGACTCGGAAATACGGTTTGGGATGGTTCTTCATCAGTCAAACGCTCGGAGGTCTTGACCCAGAGATTCTGCAACAACTTCGAATACTGGCTTTCGGGTTTGGGCTTGCTATGGGCACAGAGTTTGACCGCCTAAGAGATTTCGTGGGGGGAGACAAGCGTTCGTTAGAGTTATACCAATCATTCCGTGATCCACAAAGTTTCCCAGCCCGAAACCTTCAGGAGTTTCCATTTATGGCAGTGGGGCCAATATCGCCGCTGGCCTTTTCAGGAAAGCCTGTTTTCTTCAGCATGTTCACCGATATGAATCGGTTCCTGCAGGGAAACAACATTATTCAAGGCTCCGAATAATTACTCTTTAGTTCTTCATCAACTCATGCGCCCCGCTATCCCCCCGCTATGCATTCCAAGATAGCACAACCGGCCCGCATCTGCTTCAATGCACGGCTGATAATCAATTAAAGCAACAAGATATGACTAACCGACACGAACTTCGATCCTCCTGGTGATCAGAAAAGGCTTCGCCTAAAGGTCTTCAAGAAGCGCCCCTGAGCGGGGACCCCCGCTTCATAATCCCCTCAAAAGATGTCTTTCCAGTTCCCTTTTCCCCCTCATTTCCAGAAAACCTCAATGATGATCCATAGCTGATCACCATCCTTCACCCCCGTTGCCCCCCCGTTGTTTTCACTCGCGCTTTCCTCGTTTAAAAATTTCCCCCGAGCGCCGGATCACCATCGATCCGTTGATCCGCATGTACTGCAGGGAGCTCGAAGCATCTCCGGGGAAAGGAGCCGACGTGAGGGCACGGAACATCAAGCCTGGATTTTTCAAGAATGAGGAACTCGCGGCCAAAGATCCGCTGGCGCGGATCCTCTTCCAGGGGCTTTGGTGCATGGCGGACCGGGAGGGGCGCCTCGAAGACAGGCCCGCGAGGATCAAGGCGGAGATCCTTCCCTACGATGCCTGTGACGCGGAATCCCTCCTTGCATCACTAGCGTCGGGAGAGGACCCGTTCATCCTCCGATACGAATCGGAAGGACGCCGCTTCATCCAGATCGTCCACTTCGGCAGGCATCAGAACCCCCACCTGAAAGAACCCAAGAGCACCATACCAGCACCGGGCAGGCACGATGCCGACACCATGCCGGAACCGAAAAAGCACCAGGCAGGCACGGTGCAAGCACCGGAAGAGAACCATGCCGGCATAGTGCAAGCATCATGCGGGCACCGTGCAAGCCCTGCTGATATCCTGATTCCTGATTCTCTGATTCCGGATTCCTTAAACAGCTTATCTGAAGATAAGCAGCCTCCGGCTCCCCTTTCATGCGGTCCGCCGGAGACGGACCCGCCCCAAAAAAGCCCTTCGCCAAGGGGAAACCACTTTCTGGCCCACATCGCGGACGAAAAACTCAGAAACGAGATCAGCGAGTTCGGGGGCGCGATCAATCCCAGGAAGTTCAACGCCTACCGGTGGTGCCAAGCCAAGTTCAGCGAGAAGAAGTTCAACCCCGCGGCCATCCTCCACACCCTACAGAGGATCGCGAAGGAGCAGGATACCAAGAAGGATCTCTGGCCGTACGCGAACAAGATCTACGAGGTGGAGTACGGCAAATTCAACGAACGCGACCACATCGAAAGAAACCGGGAATACAAAAGGGATTTGTCGCAGGGGGAACTCGTCAGGATCGGTGCCGTTTTCAGCCGGCTTGCGAAGCCGCCCTGACCGTATTGGTGCGTGAGTCAGGGGACCTGAGAGAAGAGACTTTGAATTGGAGGAGACAATGGCATTAGCTGCGGCAACCGCGTCCCGGGAAGGGAATTGCGAGACACATCGAAACGAGGCCGTCCGGTGGGTCGAGCGGAACATGAGAAAGATAAGGGGGAGAGCTGCAAAATTCCAGCGCTACTCGCCCTACGACTTGGAAGATTTCACCCAGCAGGCCTACGCGGCGGCGCTCGCAGCCGTGGACGTCGCCATGAACCAGGGCATTCCTTTCGAGGCCTGCTTCTGGGTCCTCTTCACGGCCGACAGCAGGACAATGGCCTCCAATCCCGTCACCCGGAACCGCTACGAGGAATTCAGGGAAAACTACACGGAGCGGGGATACGCGCCCACCCCCACACAGGATCTTTTTCAGGACTTCGCGGAGGAAACCGGCATGGGAAAGGAGGATCTGGAGATGGTCGAAGCTCTCATCGACATGGCTCTCCAGGTAATGACCACGAAGCAGAGAAAGGTCTGGCGCTATCTCCTGAGCGATACGTACTACACGACGACGGACATCGCAGACATCCTCTCGGTGAAACGGCAGGTGGTTGAGGAAATCCGGGATACCGGCCTCAAACGGGTCAGGAAATATTTCGAGGCGGGCGCATGACCTTCGAAGAGGCCTCCAGGAAATACGAGCTTCCACTCAAGGTGTTTTATCGCCTCCGGGAACTGGGCCTGGTCAAGGGTGATCCACTGGCGGGCGCGGATATCCACGCCGTCGAGATCGTGCGCGCGGTCTACGGGGACCGGGTCCTCTTGAGGGCGCAGCTCGCGAAATTCGACCGGGCCACGAGGGAGGATCTTGTGCGCACGGCTGAACTGGCCAAGTGGGAACGGTACGTCGTCAACCGTTACAGGAACCACGTCACCCGGGATTGCGGGAAGCTTTACGTGAAGCAGGTCGCGGACGAGATCAAGCGATACTACGGAGTCGAGAAGACCCCCGAGGTGATTGCGAGGATCTACCGCCTGAGGAAAAGGGCATACAACGAACTGCGAAGGAGGGCCAAATGATCAAAGAACTGCGTCGATACAAGAGAAGCGCGACCATCGCCCTTGGGCTCGCGGGGATCGTCGTGATGGCGGCTTATAGCCTCTGCTCGGAATCCTGCACGTACCTGCAGGGATCCATACTCGGCCTGGATCTCAAGTACCTGGGCATGCTTTACATGGGGGCTGTACTAGCTGCCGGCGGTCTTGGGAAGAACGCCGCCTGCGCGATCCTGCTGTCCCTGGGCTTGGGCGGGGAAGTCTTCTTGCTCGGCTTCCAGGTCATGAACGGCGTTTACTGTCCCTATTGCCTCGCCTTCGCCGCCGTGGTCATCGTTCTCTTCGCAATGCATCTTGAGAGGATCAGGCCGTCGACGGCGATTCTCTTCGCCATAATCGGGTTATCCGTGTTCCTCTGCCTCTTTTCCGGGTCAGCGACGCCGGCCTACGCCGAAGAGACTCGGATACCCTCCTTCGGGAATGGCCCCGTCAGGGTGAGAATCTACACCGATTATTTCTGTCCTCCCTGCCGCTCGATGGAGCAGGAACTGGAGCCGATCGTCATCGACCTGGTCAGGCGACGGATCGCCGCAGTCACCTTCGTAGATACGCCCGTCCACAGGGAAACGATCCTCTACGCGAAATGTTTCCTGGGAATGGTGACTGGGAGAAGAGATGTCTCCCAGATCCTCTGGGCGAGAGCCGCTCTCTTCAAGGCGGCGGAGAAAAATATCCGGAGCCTGCCGGACCTGGAAGCCTTCCTGGGCAAAAGGGGCCTGAAGTGCCGGTACGTCGATTCTTCCCAGGCCTTTGAAACCTTCGGCAAACATCTCAGGGATGACCGTATCGATTCCACACCATCCTGCGTAATCGAGGGGCCGGGCGGCAGGAAGAAATTCACCGGCGCACGGGAGATATTGAGGGCGCTGACCCGCCTGGGGGAAGGCGCATGAAAATAAACAACGTGTCTATAGTCTGGAGCACGGTCCGGAAGCTCTCCGGGTGGTCGAGTATTTGCCATTCGATGGCACACCGGGTTCGCCCCGGCAAGTGTCTCAATCGCACGAACATAATAAACATTATTATGCTGACTCAGGCGAAGGCCCGTACCGGATCATTTTCGGGGTTTTCCGGCGTGGAGAATATTCGACCGAAAAACCCCAACGGAGGGGAAAAATGGTCGAATACTCGACCATGCACGTCAGCCTTTAATTAAGGAAGGAGGTCCATTCATGAACCAAACGCCGATAATGCCCCGTTCACATCTTCAATCGTTCGTTTTGCCCGGCAGGCGCGCGAATCGGATTCTCAGGGAAGGTCTGGAGGTCACGATCGGTCACCATGCCGAGGCCGCAATCCTGCGGAAGTTTATCCACTGGACCGGCCGCCTCTGGGATTTCGACCAGTTCATGCACGAGGAACGTGCGCGCGGGGAACAGGAGTTCCAGGACGATCCGCCCGAAAGCGGCTGGATGGAAAAAACGGCGGACGATCTCCTCAACGAGTCGATTCCATCCTTGAGCAGGCATGCGATCCGGAGACATCTCAAGTCGCTTGTCCGGAAGGGATTTCTCTACGAGCGGGAAGACCCGGTGTATCCGTGGGAACACGCGCTCCAATACCGGGTGAATCTCGTCAAGCTCCGAAAGGCCTTGGCTAGGCGGGGATATCACCTGGATGAACGCGATTTCGGTTGAGTGATGAAACGACGGAACTGTCGGCAAAAACTTAAGAAGAACACCAAGGAGGTACGCAAATGAATCTGGGACTGGATGTCGGGTACGGGGACGTGAAGGCCGTTTACCAGCGTGAGGGAATTTTGGAGATGCTCAAGTTCCCGACGGCGATCGCTTACGCGGAGCGGGAGATCGGAGATCTGTCGGCCTTTGCCGGGGGCGAGGAATACGAATACCGGGGCAGGAAATATCTCGTCGGCAGGGAAGCCCTGGTTGGCGCCTTTTCGACGCGGAGCTTCGAGTTCATGAAGAGGTACTCGCCCCTTTTCGTCTTCAAGGCGGTGAAGAAAATCCACGGGAAGACCGGCGAACTCGTCACGGACGTCGCCATGGGACTCCCCCTTTCCCATTACACGGACGCGAACCTGAAGGAACTCGTTCCCCTCCTGCAGCGGATCGATGTGGGCCGCGAGGTCCTGGAATTGAACGCGCGGTTCTATCCCCAGGGTCTCGGGGTTCTCGCGGACTACCGGCTGTCCCAGGCGGGAGACGTCAACGCACGGACGGATCGTGACATGATCATTCTCGACATCGGGTTCAACACCGTGGACATAATCGTGGTCGAGCGGGGGAGGATCGTCAAGGGCGAATCCGACACCTTGGAGAGGCATGGGGTATCGAAGATATCCCTGGACCTTGCTAGGGAAATCAAGGTCCGGATGCAGCTTGATCTTTCCGAGCAGGAATCGAAGGACGTGCTTCGACAAGGCAGGATCCGGGTGTACGGGGCGGAACGGGATCTCGCCGAACTGGTCAGGGAGTCGGCGGAGAAATATATGGACTGGCTGATTCAGGAGGTGCGCTCGAAGTGGACGGCGAGGATACAGCGCGCTGAGAAGGTCATCATCGCCGGCGGAGGCGCCTACTATCTCCAGGAGCACATCCCGGAGGAATACCAGCCGCTCGTTCACGTACCCGATCGCCCCGAGTATGCCAACGCGAGGGGTTTTCTGAAGGCGCTGGACGTGGAATCAGGGAAATGACCACGAAGCGTGAAATAACCCTGAGGATCACCCTGACGGACGATGAATTGATCCGGAAGATCCGCTCGATTTCCCAGCCGGACCGCGGGCGGGTCATACAGAGAGCCCTCAAGGTTTATTTCGACACGGTCGGCGGCAGGGAAGTTTATGAGATGCTCTCGAAGGAAGCGCCGGGCGCGGTGCCGGGAAAAAGAGATGATGCGCCGCTCCGTCGAGGCGTCCCGGACAAGCTGAAAGACGTTCTGGGTGATTTCTGAAGGTTTCACGTCAAGCCAAAGTCGCCATTCAAAAGCGATTCGTGTAAAGAGGTTATCATGAAGAAAGAGATCATGGTGAAAAGGGAGATCAAGCCGAGAATGTTGTCTGTAGACGAGGCGGCTCTGTATCTCGGGCTTGCATCCAAAACCATTCGCAACAGGATAGGACCCAGGGCGGCCGATCCTTTTCCGATAAAGCCGAAGCGCATCGGCGGAAGGGTTCTTTTCGACGTGAAGGATCTGGATGCATACCTGGACTCGTTGCCGGCTGCGTAGCCGGGGAACCTGGAATCGACTTCTGGCCCCTTGATGAAATTGCTTGCGAAATATAGACGAAAAGTCTATATGGCAGGTATGGAATCCCACGAACTGAAACAATGGCGGGAACGGACTGGATATTCTCAGGGGAAATTGGCCCGCATCCTGGGAGTTGATGTAATGACCGTTTCCCGATGGGAGCGTGGGATTATGAAGGCTCCTCCCTTTTTGAAATTGGCCCTGGCCTATATCGAATCGGAAGGAGAAAAAGTTTAAACAGGCAGTGAATCGAACGAAAAGGCAAAGAAAGGAGGAAAAGAAGATGGCGGTGTTTGCAGAATGTCCGGTTTGCCACAAAAAGCAAAGCGTAAGAACTAAGCTTTGCCATTGTGGCGAAGATCTGGACAAGGCGAAGCGGTCCCAGAAGGTCCGCTTCTGGATCAGCTATTATCTTCCCGGGAGAAAGCAGAAACGAGAGTGCATAGGTTTCTCCATTCAGGAGGCAAGGGATGCTGAAGGGAAGAGGCGCAGCCAGAAGCGGGAGAACCGAATCTTTGACATCAAGCCCGATGACAAGATGAGCTTCAATGAACTGGCGAAGTGGTATCTCAAACTGGAGAAAGTAAAATCAAAGGCCTATTACCCTACCCTGGTCATCAATCTCGGAAGCTTCAACAGCGAGTTCGGCGACGTGATCGCGAGCCAACTGAAGCCGGCGGACCTGGAAAACTACCAGGCGAAAAGGAAGGCGAAGGGCTACTCGGATTCCTACGTGGACCAAGAGATAGGAGCCGCGAGAACGATGATCAACAAGGCGTTCGACAACGACCTTATCAGCGGCGACGTCGTGAAGGTTTTCAGAAGGGTAAAGAAGCTGCTCAAGGATAACGCCAATGCGAGGGACCGGGTTCTGACCAGGGAGGAATTCGACCGGCTCATGAAGGCTCTCCCTCCTCACACAAGGGGTATCGTCGCCACTGGTTTTTATACGGGGATGCGGCGGGGTGAGGTTTTGAAGCTGACATGGGACAAGGTGGATCTGAAGAACTTGGTTATCAGGTTGGACGCCTCGGACACAAAGGACAGGGAAGCGCGGACGATTCCGATTTGTCGCGCCCTCCACGATGTGCTCAAGGACATCCCCGTGGCCATCCATGACAATCATGTGTTCCTTTTTAAGGGGAAGCCCGTCCGAGACATCCGAAAGGCTTTGAAAAGGGCTTGCCTCGATGCCGGTATTCCCTATGGACGAGGCGTAAAGGATGGGTTTGTCTTCCATGACACCCGCCATTGCTTCAATACAAACATGCGGAGATCGGGTGTTCCTGAGTCAGTTATCATGAAGATCACGGGACACTCAACAAGGGAGATGTTTCTCAGATACGATACGGTCGATGATGCGGATACCCGGAAAGCAATTGACCAATTTGAAGGCTTTCTGAAAAGTAATGACCAAAGTAATGACCAAGCCCCTGAAAATGAAAAGGAGGCTAACCCAGCTTCCGAGCTAACCCCCCGTTTTTCTTATGGTGCCGAAGCCGGGATTTGAACCCGGACAGGCGTACGCCCACTAGACCCTGAACCTAGCGCGTCTACCAATTCCGCCACTTCGGCACGTGGCTTCTCTATACCGATGACCTAAATCCTTGTCAA